>ERZ791843.506-NODE-506-length-24853-cov-16.5192_pt1 | contig 24853 bp, 20 predicted proteins | sample MGYA00510290_ERZ791843 | MGnify/ENA primary metagenome ERZ791843 (study PRJEB30046, sample SAMN00715254) | human gut metagenome | study: EMG produced TPA metagenomics assembly of the A metagenome-wide association study of gut microbiota in type 2... | reverse complement strand
TTTTCACAATTCAATTTAGATTTTCATGAGTTTCGCAATTGTCTAAAAATATCGTAGATGACAAAAAACACAATTGTTTTCGCAATCACCTACGATATGAAATACAATTTTATAATTCGCAGTTATTGACAGTTCTTGGGAATGGGATAACGTCACGGATATTGGACATACCTGTTAAGTACATTACGCAACGCTCAAATCCCAGTCCGAATCCTGCATGTCTTGCAGAACCGTATTTACGGAGGTCAAGATAGAAGCTGTAATCTTCCTCTTTCAGTCCAAGTTCATTGATTCTTGCAAGTAATTTTTCGTAATCATCCTCTCTCTGGCTTCCTCCGATGATCTCACCGATGCCAGGAACCAGACAGTCTACTGCTGCAACTGTTTTTCCGTCCGGATTCAGCTTCATGTAGAAAGCTTTGATCTCCTTTGGATAATCAGTTACAAATACCGGGCGTTTGAATACCTGCTCGGTCAGATAACGCTCATGCTCGGTCTGAAGATCGCAGCCCCATGATACTTTGTAATCAAATTTATCGTTGTTCTTCTCTAAGATCTCAACTGCTTCTGTATAAGTCACACGTGCGAAATCAGAGTTTGCAACATGCTGTAATCTCTCTAACAGCCCTTTATCGATAAAGCTGTTGAAGAATGCCATCTCTTCCGGCGCATTCTCTAATACATAGTTGATGACATATTTTAACATGCTCTCAGCTAAGATCATGTCATCCTCTAAATCTGCAAATGCGATCTCCGGCTCGATCATCCAGAACTCTGCTGCGTGTCTTGTCGTGTTGGAGTTTTCTGCACGGAAAGTAGGTCCAAAGGTATAGATGTTCTTAAATGCCATCGCATAAGTCTCACCGTTCAGCTGTCCGCTTACAGTAAGATTAGTCGGTTTATTGAAGAAGTCTTTGCTGTAATCTACTTTTCCATCCTCTGTCATTGGAAGATTGTTCATGTCAAGTGTGGTTACCTGGAACATCTCGCCGGCGCCCTCACAATCGCTTCCGGTGATCAGTGGTGTATGCACGTACACGAAATCCCTCTCCTGGAAAAATTTATGGATTGCGTAAGCGCAGAGGGAACGCACGCGGAATACAGCCTCAAAAGTATTAGTTCTCGGTCTTAAATGAGAGATGGTTCTCAGGTACTCAAAGCTGTGTTTTTTCTTCTGCAATGGATAATCCGGTGTAGAAGGACCTTCTACTTCCACTTTTTCAGCCTGAATTTCAAATGGCTGTTTTGTGCCAGGAGTCGCAACTAATTTACCGGTAACGATAATTGCTGCTCCGACATTTAATTTTTCTACCTCTTCAAAATTTTCCAGAACATCGGAATAAACAACCTGGACCGGCTCAAAAAAAGTTCCGTCGTTTACCACGATAAATCCAAAGTTTTTGGAGTTACGGATGTTTCTCACCCAGCCACCGATCGCGATGGTCTGATCCACATACTCATCCTGTCTGCGGAATAAATCTCTTACATTTACTAATTCCATTTTTCTACTCTCCCTTTCTCTCATCAACGTCTGTCGACTCTTTTATGATCTCATACCTCTGTTTCGGTATCGTTTTCTTATTCTTCTGTGCTGTCTGCGGATTCTGTACTTTCCACAGATTCTGTCGTTTCTTCTACTGCGTTCTCCGTAACCTCTGCTGTCTCTGCCAATTTATCTAAAACTAATCCTGCAAGATAAATCACACGGATCTGATTCTTTCCGTAAACATAATCGCCATAACCATAGTTACTATATAACGTATCAGCATCACCGAAACCGCCGCTGCTTACGATCGTGCTTACATAATCTTCAAACTCCGTATCGTCAATCTGGATATCTTCTTTTTCTGCAATGGCTTTTACGATCAGTTCTAACCTGATACTGCTCTCCACACTGTCAGACCATTCCTGCTCGATGCTCTCTTCTGTATAGCCGTAAGAGCTGAGTACCGTTTCCATCTGGCTCTCATCCCCGGAGCAATAACGGTCAATGAAATTGGCACGGATCGCTTCGATCACATCAGATCTGTAATCTGCCGGCATATCAACGGTACAATTTTCTAACAGATAATCCTCCAAAGCGGAGTAAATATCATTTTTATGAGTGCTCTCTGCGCTGGACTCCAGATACTGGCGTACCTGCTTGTACACTCCATCCACGGAATCCGCACCAAACTGTTTCGATGCAAATTCATCATCCATCGTATCCATGGTCACTTCCTTCTGGATAGAATTAACCGTAAACGTAAATACAACTTCTTTTCCGGCAAGATCCGGGTTATTCGGGTATTCATCCGGGAACGTCACATTAGAATCGATCACATCGCCTACTGATGCACCGATCAGTCCGTCTGTAAATCCATCAATGTAAGCGGAACCGCTTGTGGAAGAATTGTTGGACACATCAATATTCTGATCCTCTGCTGTTCCACCGCCAAACGCCTCACCGTCTAATTTTCCGACATAGTCTACGTTTACAATGTCGCCCTCTTCCACTGTTGTCTTGTCCGGATCAGCCGTATAAAAAGGTCCGCCCTGTGTAAAAATCTTTTCCACATAATCAAGCACATCCTGATCTGTGACGTCATAATCTCCTGAAATCGTAACCGGGATTGCACTGTAGTCACACAATGTCACATAATCCGATCCCTTCAGATCATATTGTGCAAGCGGAACTGCCGGCACCTCTTCTGTGCTTTCGGTGTTCTCTACTGCTTCCGTTGCCTCAACTGATTCACCTTTGCTGCCGCATCCAGTCATGCTGATCGCTGTGGATACACACAATAAAAGTGCTAACACTCTCTTTTTCATTTAATCTTACCTTTCTTTTCCTCATTTCCTTTTCCGGCTTTTCTGCCGGAAATCCAAAAGACGGAGTCTGCCGTCTAACTTTTATAACATATCACAATTTTCCCTAAAATAAAAGGTATTTCCCCAAAATCACATTGCTTTTTCCAAAAATCAATGCTACAATAAAACACGAATTTGAAATTAGGGAGGATTTTCGTTGTGAGTCCAGTAACAATTGTATTATTAGTTATTTTAGCAGTGCTTATTGCTGCAACAATTGCTTTATATTTCCTCGGAAAGAAAGCTCAGAAGAGAAAAGACGAGCAGGATGCACAGCTTGCTGCAACTGCACAGACTGTTACTATGTTGATTATTGATAAGAAGAGGATGCGTCTGAACCAGTCTGGTCTGCCACAGGCAGTCATTGACCAGACACCAAAGCTTATGCGCCGTTCCAAGCTTCCGATCGTAAAGGCTAAGGTCGGACCAAAGGTTATGACTCTGATCGCTGATGATGCATGTTTTGATATGATCCCTGTGAAAAAAGAAGTCAAAGCTACGGTAAGTGGTATTTATATCACGAAAGTTACCGGTGTCCGCGGTCCATTAGAGAAACCGGAAGGCAAAGTAAGCTGGAGAACCAAGTTAAAGAGAAAAGCTGAGAGTGCCAACAAAGAACTTCAGAAAGAGAAAAAATCTATGAATGAAGAAAAGGCCGCTAAGAAATCTAAGACAAAATAAGAATGGACAGGTAAGGCTTCCAGCCCGGAGGGGTTGGAAGCCTTTTTTCACTTCTTCCTTATTTCTTCAATACAAAGGAAGCTTTATTATCTGTCAAACTATCTTTTCCGATAAATATTTCGAATTCTCCTGCTTCGCTCTCATAGATTCCATTCTCCGTCAAAAAAAGAAGCTGCTGTTCTGTTATGGTAAAGACTACCTTCTTTTCCTCTCCCGGACGAAGCGTAACCTTCTTAAAATCTTTCAATTCTCTGACCGGACGCACTACAGAAGCCGCAATATCATGGATATAAAGCTGCAGGGTTTCTGTTCCCGTGCAGTTTCCTGTATTTTTTACAGTTACCTCCGCTTCGATCTGTCCCGATGTATCCATCCATGTCCGATCCAAATGAATATCTGAAACCTCAAATGTTGTGTAACTCAGACCGTATCCAAATGGATACAATGGCTCATTTGGAATATCCAGATATTTCGAGCGGAATCTGTCTTTATCTTTGCCTTCTACATGTGGGCGTCCTGTTGAATATTCATTATAATGTACCGGTACCTGTCCTACACAGTATGGAAAACTCATCGGCAGTTTTCCGCTTGGATTATATTTTCCAAATAAAGTGTCCGCAATTGCCCTCGCCCCTTCTGTTCCAGGCAGCCACACCTGAAGGATGGCTTTTGCCTTTTTGTTTATTTCACGTATGTCTAACGGTCGTCCTGAAAATAAAACCACTACAATGTTTTGATTGACTTCCGCAATTCTATCAAGCAATGCTTCCTGTACCTCAGGGATTCTGATATTTGCGTTACTGGTTGCTTCACCCGACTGTAAACGGTCTTCTCCTATTGCAAGTACTACGATATCTGCCTCTTCTGCTGCCTGTACCGCCTCTTGCAGCATATGTTCCTCCTGCTCCTTAGTATAGGATTGCTGCTGTTGTTCTCCAAATCCTTCCAGACATACATCCGCCCCTAACATTGGTGATCCCTGGCAAAATGTACTGTTTTCTGAAACGTACTGTTCCTGTACTGCCTCATGCAGCGTCATAACATCTTTTGCATCTGCGATAAACGACCATGCTCCAAGCAGGTTTCTGTTATCTACATACGGACCAATAAAGGCAATCTTTTTCTGTTGCTCTAAAGGCAGGATATGTTCCTCATTTTTCAACAAAACAAAAGATTTTTTTGCAGCTTCCCTAGCCAGTTTCCGGTGTTCCTCACATAAAATATATTCCTGTTCTTTATTCTGATCTGCATCTTTATATGGATTCTCAAAGAGTCCCAGCTTATTTTTAAGCCGCAGAATACGAAGACATGCCTCATCTATAAGCTCTTCTCTTATTTTTCCATCCCTGACCATCTGACACAGATTTTCACTGTAAATTCCTGTCATCATGTCAATATCTACGCCTGCTTCCACTGCACGCACTGCTGCTTCTTCTCTGTCTGCACAATATCCGTGATAAATGGTCTCCTCGATGGCTGCCCAGTCTGATATAAGTACACCATCGAACTTCATCTGCTCTCTTAAAATGTCCCGCATCAACTTTTTATTTCCGGTTGCCGGGATTCCGTTAACTGTATTAAAAGATGTCATAACAAGAGCTGCACCTGCATCTATTCCCGCCTGATACGATGGCAGATAGAACTCTCTGAATGTATGTTCTGAAAGTTCTACCGTATTATAATCTCTCCCTGCTGTCGGTGCACCATATCCTGCAAAATGTTTGACACATGCTGCAATTGCATAGTTATCTTTCAGGCTGTTTCCCTGAAATCCACGCACCATTGCTGCACAGAATAGACTGTTCAGGTAAGGATCTTCTCCCGTTGATTCCATGACACGTCCCCACCTTGCATCTCTTACCAGATCTGTCATAGGTGCAAATGTCACATGAAGTCCGCTGACCGAAGCCTCCTTTGCTGCCACAGATGCACACTGTTCTGACAATTCCGGTTCAAAGGAAGCTCCCTGCGCAAGCGGAATTGGAAACACCGTCTTATAACCATTTATGACATCTAGCATAAACAGCAATGGAATATGGTGCGGATGCTTTTCCATATAGTTTTTTTGTATACTTTTCAGGGTTTCAGCGCCCATGGATCCGATGACTGATCCTGCAAGATTTACATTGTCTTCTGTAAATCCCTTATCCGCCATAGGACCTGTGACAACGATTTCACCATTAAAAAATCCTCCTGTCACCTGACTCATCTGATTTACTTTTTCTTCCAGAGACATGTCTCTCAAAAGTTCTGTTAATTTCTGTTCTGTCATACGTGTGTTTCCTCTCCAAATTTCCTTCTATATTCCAGTGGTGTCAATCCTGTATTCTCCTTAAACATTTTTGTAAAATAGGAAAAATTACTATATCCAATATGTAATGAAACCGTATTGATTGGAATACTGCTGCCACACAAAAGTTTTTTTGCTTCGTCTACCCTTTTCTGCAATATATAATTGCTTATAGATACTCCCTTTTCTTTTTTGAACATCCGAGACATATAGTCTGTATTCAAATAGACTAATTCTGCCAGTTCATCTCTGTGTATCTCTTCCCTGAAATGACTGTCAATATATGTACATATCTGATCTGCGACAGAGTCTTCTTTTGTGATATATAATTTATATCCAACCGCTTTCCGCATCAGATTTTCTACATACTCCATCATTTCGTTAAATCCATTTACAGCGCCAAGCATGTAATTCTCACTCTCTTTATCTGAAAAAAGTGCATTGGCATAAATCCCCATCTCTGACAGCCATACATACACCATCTGTGTAACATCCGTCCTTAATGACAGCAAAAACTGCCGTGTGATCATCTCATTCTTCCTGACTGTCTCCAGATAACTGCGTATGCTTGCTATGACTGCTTCCACTTCCTCCCCTGCCAAAAGGGTTTTCCATGTATCCAGCTCCGGATTTTTATAGACTGTTCCACTTGGCTGGAACTCATACAGATATATAACCTCATTCCATACCGACAGACTGCTTTCACGCATCTTCTGCAAATCGTCAGCCTGTGCGGTCACTTCAGAAAATCCACTCCAAGTTCCCGCTCCACACCAAAAATAGGAATGTACATGATCTGTCATCCATTGCACAAAATGATTGAGCAGATCTTTTTCCCTTATTTTTTCTCCTTCCTCCGGCATTTTATCCGTTGACAGAACCACCCAGTATCGACATTCGTTTTCACAAAATACGGTGTCCACTCTGGCATAAAAGGAATTAAATAACTCCGTCAACACATTTTGCATGACAAATTCGATGGTGGAAGGTTCCCACTTTTGTGTCTCTTCCGCTTTATGATCCATATAAAAGCAGATCAGTTTAAAATATATCAATCCCTCCTGATACAGATCCATCCTTTTTGCGGATTCGCAGAACTGGTTTTGTGTCATGTTACCGCTCAATAAATTTCTCCAGATATCCTTTTGCAGGATTGTTCGGTCTTTTTCCCACTGCTCACTCGCTTCTGTAAGTTTTTCGATATGTTTTTCCTGAAGCACTGCATGTTCTGTTTTTTTTAATGCTTCTTCCAGTTTTTCAAAATCAATTGGTTTTAGCAGATATTCAACGCTTTCCAGCTGTATCGCACGTCTTGCATAGTCAAATTCCGCATAACTGGTCAAAAAAATAACCTGTATCCTGAAATTCTGCTCCCTCACCCATTGCACCAGATCAAATCCTGTTGCAGCAGGCATCACAATATCACTGATAATAATGTCCATTTTAACAGCTGTTATAATTTCCTGAGCCTGTTTCATTGTAAATGCTGTATAAATCTCAGTAATACCTGTCCGCTCCCAGCAGATATTTTTCTTTATACTTTCAATCACATAACGTTCATCATCCACCAGCAATAATTTCATTCCTGTGTATCGCTCCTTCCGATTTTATATGGAACATGAATATCCACAACGGCACCACCTAATGGACTATTGCTGAAATGGATCTCTCCCTGATCCCCATAATAATACTGAAACCGCCTCATACAGTTCCAAATACCGATATGTTTTCCATTGTCAGAAATGTTTTGTCCATTTTGTAGTTTACATAATATTTCGTCTGGAAATCCCTTTCCCGTATCCGAGATAAAAATATTAACGTATTTTTCATCGTCCCTGTCCTCAGGATATACCGTAACTGAGATCAGCATTTTTTCATCTGCCATCAATGCCTGTTTTGCAGCATTTTCAACATAAACCTGTATTAAGAATGGAAATATCTCCGCATCTGCCACTTCATCATGAACTTCAATATAATAGGTAAACTTATCCGGATACCTCAGCAGCAGGATTTTTAAATAATCTTCACAATGCTTTGATTCCGCTAAAACCGGAACTCTGTCCGTTGTATTCCGAAAAATATACGAAAGATAATCCGAAGTGATTTTTGTCATTGCCCTTGCGTGTTCATAATCGCCAAAGTCGATCATGCTGTAAATAAAGTTCAGGCAATTCAAATAAAAATGCGGCCGGATCTGCATTTTCAGATAATCCATCTCAATTTTCTGTTTCTCTAATTCCCGTTCATATAGCGTGATCTTCAATTTGCGGATCTGATGGATCATTGTACGGAATTTTCCATCAATCTGCTCTAATTCAAGCAGATTTCCTTCCGTCATGTTCAGCATATATCCACCCTCATCATATTGCTGAAGGTTTTGTGTGAACACTTTAAGCGGTTTCATAATATTGGAATACACATGAAAAAGCAATATCCCACTCATAATAAGAATCATAAAGATCAATACTGTCATCCCGAGCAGACTTCCCGCCATCAGGCTTAAGACACCGCCTAAAGAAATCCCGATCCTGATCTCAAAGGGTGCTCTGGATAATCCCTGACGGATCGTATAAGTATTTTTGGTATTCATACTTTGCGGCTCTGATATGATTCCGCTCTGGTCTAACATACCTATACAGACCTCATCCTGATCGACAAGGCTTACATATCCATGCTTTCCCAACGAAAGCTTTGAGAATGGTTCTAAGATACTTTTTACATTTACAATGCATCCTAATGCAATTCCATTTTTTTGTGCAATTTTACAGATATATACCTCATTATCGCACTCCAAAACATCCCACTTCCGCTTCACTGCATATGTCTTTTCATCTAATTTGTCTATCTGTTCACGGATAGATGCTGCAATATCAGGTGACATTGTGTAATTTCCGTCCGAAGACAGGGAAAGCTGATATAATTTATCCGTATCATGTGTGTATAAAAAAATCCTGTATTCCGTTCCATATTCCCATGCCGAAGAAAAATATTCTTCTCTGAGTTTTCCGATCGCATACTCCGAATAATCCCCATTCTTCATCAGATTTACATTTCCCCAGAACGTGGAATTTGTCTCATTGGTATCCATGATCGTAGAAAAAAGATTCCGGCTGATCCTCAAAAAACGATTGTCGAGCTCCTGTGCATACAACTGTGCCATCTGGCTCATCTGTTCGTAAATCTGCCCACTTGTTTTGTTTAAAACATAAGTGCATCCTCCCAGAATAATTACTAGAATGACTGTCATTAAAATTAATATTTGCTTACTCTGTTGTGCTAAAGATTTCTTTTTTCGTCTTTTTAAATTCATCTTTTTCCCAAACGCCATGATATTCCTTTAACCTTTTACTGCCCCTAGCGTAATACCCTCTGCGAAATATTTCTGTAAAAACGGATAAATGATAAATAATGGAAGCATTGCTATAAAAGCAATTGCCATCCTTATGGACGTTGTCGGAAGTTTTGCAACTTCTGCCCCTATATTTCCGGCAACCTTACCGCTTGCAAGATACTGGATATCAGTGATCATCTGATTCAAAAGATTCTGGATACTATATAATTTCTGTCCCTGATTTCCTGATAAATAGTATAAACCATTTGTCCAGTCATTCCAATATGCCAGTGCCGAAAATAATCCCATGGTTACAAGGATAGGTTTACCAAGTGGAAACGTAATCTGAAAAAAGATTTTTGTATGTCCTGCGCCATCAATTTTTGCCGCTTCATACAATGCTTCCGGAATACTTGTCATAAAATAGCTCCGTATCATCAGCACATTGTTCGCACTCAGCAACAAATTAGGAATTATCAGTGCCCATATTGTATTTTTTATATGAAAATAATTTACATACATCAGATATGTAGGTACTAAACCGCCATTAAATAACATTGTAAAAAATACAAAAAAAGTAATCTGCCTTCTATAAGGCAATGTCTTCACAGACAGCGGATATGCCAGTAATGCTGAAAACATCAGATTAAAAAAGGTACCTACTACTGTAATAAGAATTGTAACGCCATACGCACGGAGTATTTTCTCTCCCTGTCTGATAATATACTGATATGCATAAAAGCTTATTTTTTCCGGGAAAAAGGAATATCCATTCCGGATCAACACTGTTTCATCCGTGATGGATGAAATAAATACCAGCAAAAATGGTAAAATAATGGTCAATGTCATCACTATCAGTATCAGATTGATCCAAAACTGGTATCTCTTTGTTTTTTTTGAATTTGTCATAATGGACTCTCCTCCTAAAACAATGCTCTGTCTTTATCTACACGTCTAACGATCCAGTTACTTAACATGACAATGACAAAACCTACTAATGACTGGTATACACCCGCTGCGGATGACATACTGATATTTCCCTGTTCGATCAACGCACGATATACATACGTATCAATTACGTTTGTTGTTGGGAACAACACACCGGAGTTCATCGGAACCTGATAAAATAATCCAAAATCAGAATAGAAGATTCTTCCAATGCTCAATAATAACAGCGTAATGATTGTCGGTACCAGACATGGCAATGTGATTTTTGTGATTTCCTGCCACTTTGTGGCTCCATCCAGTCTTGCTGCCTCATAATAAGTCGGATCAATACCGATCAGAGATGCAATATAAATCAGACATCCGTATCCCACTCCTTTCCAGCAGTTTGCAATGATAAGAATCGCCGGCCAGTATTTTGGTTTCTGATACCACTGGATCGGATCTATATGCAGTAATGGCAGGATCGTATTGTTTACAAGACCATTTTCGGCACTTAAAAGTGCATACACAATATAGCTTAAAATGACCATCGACATCAAAAATGGCAATAATATAGCACTCTGGTATATTTTTTTCATTTTTGTGTTCTTAACTTCACAGATTAAAATTGCGATTGCAATTCCAACGACCATATTGACAAGAATAAACGCTATATTATATAGCAATGTATTTCTTGTAATAATCCAGGCATCTTTTGACGAGAACAAAAATTTAAAATTATCCAGTCCTGCCCACGGGCTTGCCAAAATTCCTTTTGAAAAATTCAACTTTTTGAAAGCAAGTATAATACCTGTCATCGGAAGATAATTATTGATCAGCAGATATAATAATCCCGGAAGCATCATCAGATAGAGCGGCAGATATTCCTTAACTTTGTTCTTTTTCTTCTTCATAAGTTTCTCCTTTTATGAAAAAAGTCCCACGCTTTATCTGTGGGACTTCCCTTCTGAACCTAATTATTTTGCTGCAAGAAAAGCATCTAACTGTTCCTGTTTTGCCTGGATCACTTCATTGATTCCCGCATCATCTAATGCTTCTAACAATTCCGGAATAAGTTCATCTGGATCTCCGGAACCGCTGTAAAGTGCTCCGCTGTATTGTTTTACAATATTGGAAAGAGCTGCGATCTCACTTGAACAATTACTGCTGTCAAATAAAAATCCTACTGCTTTGGAGCTCTTTGCAGAACCGTTAAATTCTTCCATTTTTTCCCATAATTGCGGATCTGAACCAGTCCATTTATAAGCAATAAACTGATTTGGCAATTCCCATCCAAGGTTTAAGTTATAGCCTGCATTATCAGAAGTGATTCCTTCCGGGAAATTGATAATGCCATTATCAGCATCTTCTATCACATAGTCTTTATCCTGTTCACCCCAGTTTAAAAGATTCATGATCTCTGAACTTCCGTAGATATAATCCAGTACTTCCATTGTTTTCTCCGGATTTTCTGAATTCTGGGCAATTGAGAATGTAACACCATTATAGGATGAGCTATTTATGATCGGTTCATTATAAAATGGCACGATCTCAAAATCATAGCCGGTGGAGCTTTCAAATTCTACCGGTGTTCCAGGATGATAAGAAAAAAACAGTGAAAATAAATTTCCAGCCTTGCATACTGTTCTCCAGTTCTCTGTGTTGGTTCCTGCATCCTGGCTGATATATCCCTTCTGATACCAGTCATGCAGCATGGTAGTTGTATCTTTAAACCAGTCTGTCGCAAAGAAGTTTTCTAATTTTGTGCTGTTCGTCTGATCCATGAGTACACCAAGATAATTGTTATCTGACAGAGTATCTCCACGGAATAATCTTGTAGCCGGTGCATCATTCTCACTGCTCGAATATAACATTGTCATATCCGGCTCTCCCGCTTTTACTGTCTCAAAAACACTTTCCAGATCTTTTGGTTCTTTAATCTGTGTTGTATCAATATTGTACTTTTCCACCAGATCTTTTCTCATAAATACGGCAGGAATACTTCCTCGTTCAATCTGATTTGGCACGCCATATACAAAGCCTTCGATCTGATTGATCTTAGCTATATCCTCTCCATAAATCTGTTTGATGTTTGTTCCATATTTATCAATCAGTTCAGACATGTCTATAATCTGTCCTGCATTCATATACTGCACTGCATTGGTTGCCTGGGTATAAAAAACATCAATTTTTTCATCCCCTGATAACATAAGCTGTAACTGCTGGCTTGCACTTGCCCACGGCAGCACAACAATATCAAGATTCGCATTAAGTTCCGGTTCAAGAATCTCATTGATTTTTTGTTCGATTCTTTCTTCATCCGGCTGTGTGCTTCCATTCAGGACCATGGTAACTGTATATGGTTCATCCCCATTACCGTTATTTTTAGCTGAATCCTTTGATCCTCCTGCTTCTGAATTTCCGCATGCTGTCATGGACACAACCATAGACAAAGTAAGCATAGCTGCTAGAATTCTTTTTTTCATACATTTTCTCCTCTCTGTGACAGTGTGATTTATGTTCACCTCTCTTCTGGTGTATCTATATATTAATCATTTTCTTTCATCATCTCTATAACTGAACTGACTCGTCAATATCACTCTTTTGACTCTTTTAAATTACTGCCGGTGCGGAATAATACTCTTCTCCTGTGTCCAGACATATGGCGGCGAGTCTTCCACCCGGATAAGATGCCCCGCAATCAATATATACCCATCTACACCATCCTTGTAAAACTCATTTATTCAAATTGATTTTGTTAAAATTGATTTGAATAAAAAATATGGACTGCGAACATTCTATTTTTATGAATAAGAGCCATCCGCTGTGGATGGCTCAATATAAACTCAAATTCTAAAATCCTTCGTATCCTTCGACATGATATTCATGGAAATGCTGCACTCTGCCAGATGTTCATAATTGACTTTCCGCTTATAATTTACCTTGATATCAATGCTATCTTCTGTCTCATCCATAAAGTGAATCCAATGTAAGCAGCAAAACATCCTCATCCGCCAATTCTGTCTTTTTCATAGAATTCTTTTAAGGATGCTAACTCTCTTTCTCTGCCAATAAACATAGAAATCACATTTCTGCAAATTTAGTTTATTTTTATTCAAATTGATTTTGTTAAAATTGATTTGAATAAAATATAACCTATCATATGATATCTCGCAATCCTCTTTTAGTTTTCCCTGACAGCATGGTACAATAATTCAGCTTCGTCAAAAGAAGATGGACTATAATACACATCAATTCCATCACTAGCTTTTTCTAAAATGTAATACTCAAAAATAACCGTATCATCTTCATACACCTGTGCCGGGTATTCCAGATATACTTTGTTTTCCTCTTCATTTTTTACATTTGTTTCATTTGCCAGAAATCTATAGGTGTCCTCCGATTCATAATCAGAAATATCAATGCCATCCTCTGTCGCTTCAATCATTAATCGACCTGTTCCATAATCGGAAGTATAATGATACGTTCCGATCATTGCTGATAATTCTTCAAATCCTGCATCAGATTCTGAATTTGTGCCCTTTAAATCATCTCCAAGATCAAAATCAGACGGATACACATATTCATCAACATCCAAACTTTCATGATCAAATATATGATTGTCTGATTTGTTGCTGTCTGTGCAGGCTGCAACCAACATCATTACTGCAAACACCAAACCGATTGTGAATACCATTTTACACTTTTTCATAATATATTACCTCAACTTCACGATTATCATATCATGTGCAAAAACGGCACATGATTAACATTCATCGTTCGCCGAATGCATAAATGCATTCTTCTCACTTGCACTCCTTATATCCTAAAATCCTTCGTATCTTTCGACATGATATTCATGGAAATGCTGCACTCTGCCAGATGTTCATAATTCACTTCCAGCTTATAATCGACTTTGATGTCAATGTTGTCTTCTGTCTCATTCACTTTCACGTCTGTGGCATTGATTCCGACCAGCAGATTTCCAAACGGTGTGTTGTAGTATGACATATTTTTCTTGTTTTTCTCAAACATCATATGCACATTGGTCACACCCTTTTTGGTGACATCCAGAAAATCATTATTTACTTTGATAACGCTTTTCGTCACGCCGTCAAATCCTTCCTGCACTTCATCATACAGAATATAGTGCTTTCCATTTTTCTTATAGTAGTTTCCGGTTGTGATAATCTCCACCGGACCGTTATCCTGATCTTCTGCAAACTGTAAACCACTGATTTTCACAAGTACATCTTTTGTCATTTATGTAAACCTCTTTTCTGTTTCGCGTCATTGTCTTTTCAAGCCATATATTAGCGTGTTTCTTATAATTTAGCAAGCGTAAGCTTTTTGAAACATTGTTTTCTTATAAGAGTGCTGCTTTATTTTAGTTTTCAGCCAGCTTCTCCAGATACGGATTCAGCCACGAAAAATATTTCATTCTGACCTGATAGTCTCCTTCTGCCAGCACCTTCTCATACTCTTCTGTTGTCAGTACTTTGCGCAGCTTTTCTCCTGCTTCCTCATCGATCACCTCATACATGCTGTCTGAAAAACACATGTTAGGATACATCACACACCACCAGTTATGTCCGTTTCCTTCTCCGATCACAATACGGAGTGCCTCGTAATCTCCCGCCGGAAAGGTGTAGCTTCCATAGTTTTTTACCGGAAACGAAGTGTGTTCCAGCTCCGCTGTCACATCATAGTCATAACCGTTTTCTGCGATTGTCTCTGCTGCGGCTTCCTCAATTTCACCAAGACTCTGGCGCACAACCAGCTCACATTCTTCCAGATTTTCCACATCTGCCAATTTTTCCTGCATAAAACTTCCCACCGCATCTCGCACTGCTAGTTTTAAGGTCTGGTCTGCCTCGCTGTCGCTGTTCGCCAGCACATGAAACCGCAGCACTTTGTCCGAAATCGCCTGCTGCAGTCTGACCTGTCTTATATACAAAATACCGCATCCCAATGTAGCGCACATCAGACTTCCAACTCCTATGTACCCGATCCATTTTCTTGCCATAATTCAAATCTCCTTTTCACTTGCCAAAATGTTAGGCGTTTACGAAACTCATCCTACTCTTCTTTCAATTGTTCAATTTAGATTTTCATGAGTTTCGCAATTGTCTATGCTAAAATAGGTAAGTGCGAAACTCGCTCATAGAATATGTTATATTGCAAAAAATAAACAGAAATATCGTACCGCTGCGAGTGACACATAGCGGGAGCGTGTCTTGAATATTTTTGTTCATTTTTCGCAATCTTCATAACCTAAATTCGAGTTTCGCTCATCGACCTTCTATCCTCAATGATTCCCGAAAACTTTGCATTTATTCCGATTTCCAGTTTATTTTTACCAGATATTGGATTTTGATGTCTTTCTCATAAGCGGCAGGAGTGTTTTGATACTTAAAATACCATGTGCGGTTATCGGCGCCGAGATTCCGGTAACTGTTTGTGATATCAATTTCTTTATCAAGTGCATGTGTGGCAATCGCATTCAGGTAATCCTCCATCCGGGTGTTGAGAAGCTGCTCTTTTTCACTTGCAGAAACTGTGCCGCTTAAGATTTCGCCTTCTCCTGTCACAGTCACTGTGACAATCTGTTCTGTCAGACCTCCGACACCGATTTTTTCTGTTTCTTTGACTCGACAGGAAGCTGCATCCACTTTCACATACAGTTCCGGTGCCAGTTGTAAGGTGTAATCGTCCGCAAAGTTCTGCGTGAAGAATGCTACACGCGCGGTATCCGTATCGACAAGCCCCGCCGCCCTTCCACGTTTCCAGACTTCGTAGGCTGTAATCTGCGGTTTCTCGGTATCATCCTCCACTGCCCCGGGCTGCTCCCCCTCTATATCCACAAAGGGAATATAAAGTGTCTCTAAGTGATTAGCGCGCTCCTCATAGAGCATGCCAAGCGTCGGGTACGCTTTCTGGTCAATGCCCGATGTGTTTTCCAGCAGTTCTTCCAGATAATTTCCAAGCAGCACATCAAGTTCTCCCTCTGTCTGCGCCAGACGGTCACAGCTTTCCGTCGTCATCACATAAGCGTTCCACGGAACCTCTTTTTCCTGCTCCAGCATGGATAGCATATCTTCCACTTCCGCCTCTTTTTCCAGAAAAGACCTCTCAATGAGCACCACTTTCAAATGATTGTAATCCACCTCTTTGTTTCCTGCATACTCATGATTCAGCCACACATTTTGGAAATCGTCCTGATCTCTGATATTCAAAAGAACCGGGAATGCCTTATCCTCAAGTTCTGCGACATTGCACCCCTGTAAGAAAAGACACCCAAACAAAAAACATACCAGCACAAGCACACGCACTTTTTTATTATGTTTTTTTCTCTCTCCGGTCAGACACAACAGTACCGGCACGCCAACGACAAAAGGTGTTCCAATCTTCCACAGCAGGAATGTCACGCAGTCCAAAAACTGCTGATTTCTGTAAAACAGCACAGTCACGCCATACACCAGAAGAAGCAGAATGATATACGGCAGCATTCTTTTTTTCCCTTCCAGATAACCGCCGCAGTCACGGATCACTTTTGCAGCCAGATTTCCACTGTAAAAAACCATGCTGTTTAACATCGCATACAGCGTAAAAAACCAGATGCTGAACATAAAAGCATCCGTCCTTTTCAGAAATCCCCCGGTAATCTGCACCCTGCTCATCATCGTGACCGCCGGAAATTTCATCTGAGCCAGTGCCTCGACGCCAAACAGCCCGATCAGGATCAGGTACAGTGCTGCAAATACGCCGCCGGAAAACCAGACCGCTTTTTCTGCTGCACCAACGCATTTCTTACGATCCGCAACATATTCTTTCAGAAACAGTACGATTGACACCATGGAATAACAGAAAAGCACATAATAACTTCCACTTAACACTTCTTTTCCATCCGCCACAAAAACCGGGCTCCAGTAGGCAGGCTTCACCTCCCTGCATGCCGCAAATAACATCAGAAAAAGCGGTATCATCAGAAACCAGAACAGTATCTCGTACACTCTTGCCCTGCCCTCGATCCCACCTGCCATTCCATAAAATGCGAGCAGTAATATCAACATCAGCACCAGATAAAAGCTGACGTTTTCCACAAGACCATTTAACATCAGCGTGGAAAACAGATACGCCGTGTACGAAGCCATAAGGATAAAATACAGAAAATATCCGCCCCAGAGCACATAACCGCATACTTTTCCACACTTCTGCTTCAAAAAGTCGGGATAACTTGTTTTCATGCCTTTCAACAGATATCTCAATAATTTCAAGTACAAAAACGTGGACAAAATCCCCGCCAGAATGCAGAAAATCCCGTCGCGCCCTGCCGTATCTGCAAGCATTGTCGGCAGTAGTAGCGTCCCCATTCCAAGAAAATCATACGTCAGAAGGCGGAACACCTGTCTGCCTGAAATTTGATTGTTTTCTGAGAACATACTTCCCCCTATCTCTTCTTTGAAAACGTCAGCTTTGTCCGCTCTTTCGGATTTGCATAAATCGGACGTTTGCGCAGTTTCCGGAAAGGCTGCCGCCAGATAAAATCCCGCTCATCCTCATAATTGTTCAAATCTGCTCCCACAAACGGCATGAGATACGGGATGCCAAAGCTTGTCAGATGCGACAAATGGGTGAGCACCGCAAGCAGCCCAAGCAGCATGCCAAAGTAGCCAAGCCACGCACAGACCGCAATAAAAAAGAATTTCAGGATACGGAAGGCTGTGGCAAATTCTTCGTTCGGTATCGCAAAAGAACATAGCGCAGTAAAAGAGATGACGATCACCACGATCGGGCTGACCAGATTTGCCTCGACTGCCGCCTGTCCGATGATCAGTCCACCCACGATCCCGATGGTATTTCCCATTGCACCGGGAAGCCGCACGCCCGCCTCCCGCAAAAGTTCAAACGACAATTCCATGATGAGTACTTCCACGACTGCCGGAAATGGGACACCCTGCCTCGCCTCAGCAAACGACAAAAGTAGTGTAGTTGGAAGTATCTGTGTATGAAAATTAGTCACTGCAAGATAAAATCCCGGCAGCGTCATTGCAAAAAAGGATGCGAGATACCGCAGGATCCGCCCGAACGTCGCAATCTCAAAACGGCTGTAATAATCGTCACTGGTACGGATAAATGAATTGTAATCTGTCGGCAGTATCAGACCGATCGGAGAATTATCGCACATCACGATCACTCTGCCCTCTAATACCGCCATGGCCGCCCGGTCGGGACGCTGCGTTGTCTGAAACTGTGGAAATGGCGAATACCATTTTTTCTCTGCCAGCTGTTCTAACATTCCGCTGTCTAATATCCCATCAATCGTGAAATCCTGCAGCCTCTTTTCAATTTCTTTTACAAGTCCCGGATTCGCAAGATCCTCCACATACACAAGATAGACGTTCGTGTTCGATCTAATCCCGGCTTTCAGTCCTCTCACTTTCACGCGGGGCGAACGGATCCTTTTCCGGATCAGCGCCGCATTCTGCTTCACAGAATCGCAGAAACCTTCGTTGGAGCCACGGATTACTTTTTCCGAATCTACCTCTGTGATCCCCATATTCGGATAACCGTCATCCGGTATTTTCACTGCCCGGTCAAAACCGTCCACAAAAAGAATCGCCTCCCCGGTGAGCAGACCGCTCACAGCCTCCTCAATGGTCGGAAAATATGTTGCATCCGAAATTCCAAGCGCATTTTCCTGCAGTGTACAAAGGATCTCATCTCTTGTCAGTCCATTTAAGTATTTTAAAGTCTCTCCGAGTGCGGACGTTCCCATGTCCACGGACACTTCAATAAAGGTCAGATAACAGGCGGTATCCTGATTCCTGCCAAGCTTCATCTGCTTCTTTTTAATGTCCGCACAGTCATGAAAATAAAATTCCATTTCCTCTATATTTTGCGTTAAATCCGTCGATACCGGACATTTCTGATTTTCCGACATTTCCAGCTTGTTTCCTTTCTATTAATTCCCCCTAATACGAAAGAGGATAAGCAAAATGCTTATCCTCTTTCTAGTCTGTACGGTTTTCCATTTTTTATGCAGTTTTCCTATCCTCCGGGCAGTTACTTCTTATTCCTGCTCCTGGATCATAGCCTTAACTGCGACTGCCTGATTCTTCACATGCTGGTGCATCGTCTCTGTCACCTGCGTTTTGTTCTTACGGACTAACCCTTCCACAATATCTTTATGTTCTTTCATCAATGTCGGATAGTTATTCTCATCTTTCAGATATTCCACACGATAGCGGTACATCTGCTCCCGGAGGTTATTTAACATATTCACAAGCTTCGGGTTACCGGTTGACTGGTAAATAATATCGTGAAACTTTACATCCGCCTCTGCGATTTTTTTCACATTATCTGTCTTGGTGGATTCCTCAAACTCATGCATAGTCGCAACCAGCTCTTCTAACTGTTCCTCAGAAATCTGCTCACATGCAATTTTTGCCGCAAGCTCATCTAACGCTTCGCGGATCTGAAGGACATCCTCCATATCTTTCTCCGTCATTTTGGCAACTTCCGCGCCTTTTCTTGGGATCGTAACGGCAAGTCCCTCCTGCTCAAGCATACGGATCGCCTCACGGATCGGTGTACGGCTGACACCAAGTTTTGCCGCAAGCTGCAGCTCCATCAGCCGCTCGCCCGGTTTTAATTCCCCTTTTAAAATAGCCTCTCTTAACGTGTTAAACACAACATCTCTCAGCGGAAGATACGCATCCATATTCAATGTTAAATCTTCTGTCATCTTTGATACCATGCCTTTCTACTTACGCGCGTTATTATAAATACTCGTTAAATATACCTGTTTTGCAAGACCGGAGGCTTTCATCGCCTCGTATGCCTCTACTGCCGTCGCTTCCTTGTCAAAAAGACCGAAAACCGTCGGACCACTGCCACTCATCATGGCATTCACAGCGCCATGCTCCATCATGTGATCTTTGATGTCTGCGATCACAGGATAAGCCGGGATTGTCACTGTCTCTAAGACATTTCCCATATCTGCTGCAATTTTATATAAATCTTTCTCTCTGATATCTGCCACAAGCCGGTCAATATCCGGGTGTACCATATCAGAGCCTAACTTCAGATTCTCATAGACGAACTTAGTAGAAACACTGATCTGCGGTTTTGCGATCAAAACAGGACATTTCACCATCGGCGGAAGCTTCGAAAGCTTCTCTCCTATGCCCTCTGCCAAAGCCGTTCCACGCATAATGCAGTACGGAACGTCTGCACCGATCTTCACACCGCGCTCCATCAGTTCTTCCCTTGTCAGTCCCAGATCAAAAATCTGGTTCATACCATATAACACTGCCGCTGCGTCCGTGCTTCCCCCTGCCATCCCGGCAGCTACCGGAATGTACTTGTGCAGCCATACATGCACGCCATCTTTTATCGCAAACTCATCCTGCAAAAGCTTTGCCGCTTTATAGACAAGATTGTTCTCATTCGTCGGCAAAAAAGAAAGATTCGTTTCCATCGTGATCTCACCGGAAGTATTCTTCGAGATCTCCAGCCTGTCAAACAAATGAATGGTCTGCATCACCATGCGGACCTCATGATAACCATCCTCTCTTTTTCGTACCACATCCAGCCCAAGATTGATCTTAGCCAGCGCCTTTACTGAAATATCCTTCATCGGTTAGTTTCTCCTTACCAAAATCGTCGCTAACACGCATTGATTGTACCTAAAATAAAACTTGTTTTTTTTGTGTTTTTTGTATACAATTAGTATCTTATCATTTTATGTCCAAAAGGTCAATCGGCACTAAACTTTTTTCTTTGCCAATCCGATATAATTAACAGAACCATGGAAGGTTAATAACTATTCATTCAGGTGGCTGAACATTTTGTTTTCTGTAAAAACAAATGCATCCAGCTTCGCCAGACAAGGAGGATCATATGGCAATCAATTCCATTAACACTGTGACTGCTGCCGCAGCAGCATCTACACAGACAACAACAAAATCAGCAGAAAAGACATCCGAGACAACGAAAAAGGCAGCTTCTTCCAAGACAGCTTCCGGTGTCATTTATGAGAAGAGTTCTGACTCCAGGACAGACAAGGCTTCCAATAAAACAACAAACAAGACCGACAACGCAGCGATCGTTGCAAAGTTAAAAGCTGACGCAGAGCAGCGCACTGCACAGCTCCGCAGCATCGTTGAGCAGATGATGACCAAGCAGGGTGTTGCGATCGGCACCGCAGATGATATGTGGAAATTCCTTGCAAATGGTGATTTTACCGTATCAGCCGATGTGAAAGCACAGGCACAGGCAGATATCGCAGACGACGGTTACTGGGGTGTAGAGCAGACTTCCGACCGTATTCTTGATTTTGCAAAAGCTTTATCCGGTGATGATCCTGACAAGGCAGACGCTATGTTAGAAGCTTTCAAGAAAGGTTTCGAACAGGCAACCAAAGCATGGGGAGATAAACTTCCGGATATTTCCCAGAGAACCTACGACGCAGTTGTCGAGAAATTCAACAAATGGAAAAACGGAACAGAGGATGCTTCCACTGAGGCATAATTCATAAAAAAGACCTGCGTGTACCTATGTCATGCGAACATCATGACATTGTACACACAGGTCTTTTTCTTTTGCTTTTCAACGGTTAAAAACTTACTATTATTCTCCTAAAAGCTTCTCAATGCTTGCGAGCTTGACACAGACAACAAAGATGTCGATCGCAGTCGTAAGATCTTCCAGGCTTGGATAGGATGGTGAGATACGGATGACAGAATCATGCGGATCTTTTCCATATGGGAAAGGCGCACCCGCCGGAGTCATCACAACCCCTGCTTTTTTTGCTTTTGCCACAACATTTTTTGCACATCCATCCAGTGTCTCATATGTGATGAAGTATCCACCCTTCGGGCTGTACCAGCTTCCGGCTCCGAGTCCTTTTAACTCTCTTTCAAATGTATCCAGGATCATTTCAAATTTTGGACGGAGAGAATCTGCGTGTTTGCGCATATGCTCTGTGATTCCGTGGATATCTTTGAAGAAACGGACATGGCGCAGCTGGTTTACCTTATCATGACCGATGGTCTGGATCTTCAACTGTTTCTTGATATCCTCTAAGTTGTTGGCAGAAGTTGCAATTGCTGCCACACCGGAACCAGGGAATGTGATCTTGCTTGTAGAACAGAATTTGTAAACCATATCCGGGTTTCCTGCTCTCTTGCATTCTTTTAAAATCTCGATCAGATGATCCTGGTTAATATCATATAAATGATGCACGCAGTATGCGTTATCCCAGTAAATACGGAAATCTTTTGCTGCCGGTTTTAATCTTGCAAAACGGCGGACCGTCTCATCCGAATAAGTGATTCCCTGTGGATTGGAATACTTTGGCACACACCAGATACCTTTGATCGCCTCATCTTTGCTCACAAGGTCTTCCACCATATCCATATCCGGTCCGGTCGGAAGCATCGGTACGTTGATCATCTCAATGCCGAAATATTCTGTGATCGCAAAATGTCTGTCATATCCTGGTACCGGACATAAAAATTTTACTTTATCTAATTTGCACCATGGAGTATTTCCCATTACACCGTGTGTCATGGAACGGGAGATGGTGTCATACATAATGTTAAGGCTTGAGTTACCATAAATGATGATATTGTCCGGATTACACTCGATCATATCACCGATAAGCTGTTTTGCTTCACTGATACCGTCCAGCACACCATAGTTTCTGCAGTCTGTACCATCATCACAGGTCAGATCAACACCGGAAGTCAGTACATCCATCATTCCCATCGAAAGGTCTAACTGTTCCTGGGATGGCTTACCTCTGGACATATCAAGTTTTAAGCCTCTCTGCTGGAATTTTTTGTATTCCGCTTCCAATCCTTCCTTCTCTTTCAATAACTCTTCTTTTGTCATTTCCTCGTAGGACTTCATCTCTAATTCCTCCTGCTTTTTTATGTATTTGAAGCGTTTACGCTTTCTAACAAAATCAGTTACGGCTGTTCTTCCCCGTAAGTTTCACCCTTGATCTTTTTGAAATATTCGCGGATATTCTTCTCGTAGCCATTCTCACTCGGAACGTAAAACTTCCGGTCTGTCAGTCCATCCGGCAAATATTGCTGATCCACATAATGATCCGGATAATCATGTGCATATTTATATCCAACACCATGCCCCAGTTTTCCGGATGACTTATAGTGTGCATCCTGTAAATGAACCGGGATCGGCGCTGTTTTCGTATTCTTTACTGCTTCCATCGCATCGAAGATCGCATTGACTGCCGAGTTGCTCTTTGGCGCGCTTGCCACATACGTGACCGCCTGCGACAAAATAATCTGTGCCTCCGGCATACCGATACGCTCAACTGCCTGTGCTGCTGATGTTGCGACAACGAGTGCCATCGGATCGGCATTGCTCACATCCTCCGCTGCGCAGATCATAATTCTTCTTGCGATGAACTTAATATCTTCCCCCGCATAAAGCATTCTGGCAAGATAATAAACTGCTGCATCCGGGTCAGAGCCGCGCATGCTTTTGATAAACGCAGAGACTGTATCGTAATGGTTATCTCCTGTTTTATCATAGCGCACCACACGTTTCTGGATACATTCACTGGCAACCTCGAGTGTGATATGGATTTTTCCATCATCACTCCGCTCCGTTGTCAGAATGCCAAGTTCAATTGCTGTGAGCGCTGCTCTTGCATCTCCGTTTGCCACGTCCGCAAGAAAATCCAGTGCCTCTTCCTCAATGACTGCATCGTAAGCGCCCATTCCTTTTTCCTTATCATTCACCGCCCGGAGGATCAGCGTCTTAATATCTTCCGTGGACAGATTCTTCAGCTCAAAAATAATGGAACGGGACAAAAGCGCTCCATTCACCTCAAAATATGGATTCTCGGTCGTTGCACCAATTAAGATCACGGTTCCGTCCTCCACAAACGGAAGGAGATAGTCCTGCTGTCCCTTGTTGAAGCGGTGGATCTCATCGATAAACAGGATCGTCTTTTTGCCGTACATGCCCTGATTGTTCTTCGCCTGCGCAATGACATCCTCCATGTCTTTTTTCCCGGCGGAAGTTGCATTGATCTGAAGGAACTCAGCACTTGTGGTATTGGCAATGACCTTTGCCAAAGTCGTTTTCCCGGTTCCCGGCGGTCCATATAAAATAATGGAACTTAACTTGTCAGCCTTGATTGCGCGGTAAAGCAGCTTATCTTTTCCGATAATATGCTGCTGCCCCACCATCTCATCCAACGTGGTTGGACGAAGTCTGGAAGCTAATGGCGACTCCTTTTCTCTGTTCTGTTCTCTCATATAATCAAATAAATCCATACGAAAAGCCTTTCTTTTTGTCCGTGTACTGCGTACACTTGACCATATTGAATATTCTAATTTCAAAACTTGCAATATTTGAGATCATAAATTCAATTTTTAGTATTTTATTCCAAAAATATGACGGATTTTATTCGTGAAAATTCATCGCAATTATTACATTACATGAATTTGCCCTGTTTGACAAGTGGATATTTCATTTTATCTTATTTTCCACGATTAAATTATGTTTTCTATAAGTTTTGCAATTACCTATATTGTCATTTTGACCTGTGTCATGTTTCTGAATTTAATGATATTATTGCATACATAGCCCTGCAAAAGCAACCTGTTTTATGTGGGGATATCCAACGAGCAGGAGGCGGTGTCTAACCGCCATCCTCTCAAAATATTTTCTCTGAACTCTTTGTGCCTATCGTTGAAATAAACTCTCCTTATGGGTATAATATAAAGAAA
>ERZ791843.471-NODE-471-length-26848-cov-5.21274_pt1 | contig 26848 bp, 22 predicted proteins | sample MGYA00510290_ERZ791843 | MGnify/ENA primary metagenome ERZ791843 (study PRJEB30046, sample SAMN00715254) | human gut metagenome | study: EMG produced TPA metagenomics assembly of the A metagenome-wide association study of gut microbiota in type 2... | reverse complement strand
TCTCCAGTTCCTTCGACTTTCCAGCGGTAGCGATAATGAATGCACCTCCAAACAAAATCCATTTTGTTGCAATATTTGGCATAGAAAACGCGGCCGCCCATTTTCAGGACAGCCGCGCAAAAATTCACTCAAAGCCGCAGTCCACTCATAATGAACTGCCTTCAGGTATAGCCCGGGGGATCTTTCCCTCGCAAGGCGAGCGCGGCACAGGCCGTAGCTGCTTTCTTTACCCGGTTATTTTACCACAGGCAGAAAGCGCTGTCAAGCACTTTTTATGCGTTTTGCGGGAAAAATATGAATCAACTCCTTCAGTCGCACTTCGTGCGCCAGCTCCCTCAAGGAGGGAGCCTTTGGCAATACGGTCAGCTTTTCGGCTGTGCCAGAGCCTCCCTCCATGAGAAAGACTTCCCCCGGCCGAGGGAAGATGTCACGCAAGTGACAAAAAGGGGAGCAGTGGCATCGCGCAGCGATGACGGAAGGAGTTTACACCTCGATCAGCCTCCCCAGCTCCAGCGAGTAGATGCCCTTATACGTTACCTTCTTCGGCGCAAAGCGCTTATCGATGGCAAGGGCATAGAGGTTCAGCTGCGGGCGGTAGGCGCTCAGGAAGTCCGCTTCGGTCTTGCGGCGGTCGGTCTTGTAATCCAGCAGTTCCAGATGATCCGGGAACACCAGCACAAGGTCTGCAATGCCCTGCACCAGCACCTGCTCATCCTGCACGGCAGCGGCTTCCTGCGCGGAAGCTCCCTGTGCCGTCAGCACGGCCGACGCGGGCAGCGCCGTGATGAAGGCCAGCTCCCGCAGCACCTTTTCGGCTGCGCAGATCTTTGCAAAGGCTTTGCTCTCGGCAAAGCGGCGGATGCGGCCTGCATTGAGTTTTTCCGCAATTTCCGGGGCCACAAGCTGCCTGTCCACCTGCCGCTGACGCTCGGCCAGAATGGCTTTTTCAAGCCCGCCCGCAGCCTTTGCAGCTGCAAGGGCCGAAAAGTCCGCATGTTCCAGAAAAGCGTGCAGAGCCGTGCCCATCTCGGCGGCAGTCAGGCCGTCTTTGGAGAGGAAAGCAGGCCGTTCCAGCGTGGTCTGTTCGGCCTTGTGCACGATGCTGGTCACGCTGACCTTGGCGGGCACCGCAGCCAGTTTTGCCGCCGGATACCGCCATGCAAAGCCCTCCTGCAGCTGAGCCACCAATGCCGGGTCTGCCGGAACAGGCTCTGCCGCTTCCGGTTCCTGTTCCGGTGTTTCCGGCTCCGGCTGAGCTTCCTGCACCGTGACCATGATCTCGCTTTCCGTAAACACAAAGGGCAGTTCCAGATCTCCTGCCAGCCGCCGCAGCGGCCCGCCGAAGGGATGCACCAGCAGTGCTGCACGCAGCCAGTCGGCAAAGCTGCCCGCCTGCTGGTTCAGCGTTTCTCCCGCGCCCGCAGCAAGGAATGCTGCCGCCTTGGCAAAGGGATTGCCGGTCTTGGTCATGCCCAGCGGCACCGTGAGGATCAGCTTATCCTGTGCACGGGTGAGCGCCACATATAAAAGGCGCATCTGCTCGCTGCGCGTTTCCTGCGCATGGACGCTGGCAAGGGCTGCGTAGGCTGCAGTCTTGTACATGCTCTCGCCCTGTTCCGGGCGCAGGCGCAGGCCCGCGCCGTATTCCCGGTGCAGCAGCACCGGCTGGTAAGTGTCGCTCAGGTTGAAGTGCCGGGCCGTGTCGCCCACGAACACCACCGGGAACTGCAGACCCTTGGAGCGATGGATGGTCATAATGGTCACACAGCCAGGCCGCGCACCGCCGGGCACAGTGTCCTGCCCGGTAGAACCGGCCTGCGCCGCCGCGTCGATGGCACGCACCAGCGCCGAGATGCCGTTTGCACCGGTCTGTGCGCAGAAAGCCGCAAAGCGCCGGGCATCTTCCCGGCGGTGCGCACCGTTTTCCAGTACGCCCAGCGCAGCAAGATAGCCGGTGGAGACAAAGATCTCTTCCAGCAGCTGTTCTGCCGGGGCACTGCGGGCCATGCGCCGCAGTGCGGTGAGTCGGTCATAAAAGTCTTTCACTTTTCGGGTGAACGGCGTTTCATCACCATTCTGCACCACCTGCAGCACTGCGCCGTACAGACTCATGCGGGAAGCCCTTTTGCCCGTTTCCTTCGCGCCCTGTTCCTCCTGCGCCTTTTTCTGCATTGCGGCGCTCTGGGCACGCAGGCGTACAAGGTCGTCGTCCGTAAAGCCGAACATCGGCCCCAGCATGGCGGCGGCAAGGTAGATATCCTGCGCCGGGTTGTCGATGACCTTCAAAAGCGAGATCAGCGGCCGGATGTGCGCTGCTTCCATCAGGTTTTCGCGCGTATCCGCATACACCGGGATGCCCCGGGCCGTGAGTGCTTCCTCATAAGCGAGGAAGTCGCCGCGCGCCGCCAGCAGGATGCAGCAATCCTCGTACTGCACCGGGCGGGTGGAGCTGCCGTCCCGCACTGGTTCGCCGTTTTTCACCAGTTCTTCAACGCGCTGGGCGATCCACGCCGCGTCGGTCTCAGCGGTGTCGTCGGGCAGGAAGTGCGCTTCCACGCTGCCGGCGTATTCGCCGGGTGCACCGCACACCAGACGCTGGCCGTCGCCGTAAGCCGTATCGCCCAGCTGGGGGGTCATGAGCTGTTCAAAGATAAAGTTGATGCCTGCCACCACCTGCGGGGCGGAGCGGAAGTTCGCATCCAGCGCCAGCAGAGCGTTTCCGCCTGCCGTACCCTCCTCCGGGCGGGGGCGGGCAGTGCCGCTGGGCAACGGTGCCCATGCGTTCAGCTTAGCCCGGAAGATGCTGGGGTCGGCCTGACGGAAGCGGTAGATGCTCTGCTTCAGGTCGCCCACAAGGAACAGGTCGTCCCCCGCCGGGGAAGCAAGGCAGCGGTAAATGGCATCCTGCAAAGCGTTCGTGTCCTGATATTCGTCCACCATCACGGCGGCATAGCTCTGCCGGATGCTCTGGCACAGCGGGGTGCACACGCCATCCGGTGTGCGCAGCAGCCGCAGGGCCTGATGCTCAAAATCGCTGAATTCCAGCAGCTTGCGCTCCTTTTTCTTTGCCGAGAAGCGGGCATCAAAATCCCGCACGGCGGCAAACAGCGCCCGCAGCCGGGGCAGGGCCGCTCTGCGGTCCGCTTCGGCTTCCTCCTCGCTGCAGGAGACAAGCTCCGTAATGTGCTCAAACAGCTTGGCGGCTTCGTCTGCGCGGGTCCTGACCGCCGCCTTATGATCGCCGGTCAGCCGTTTTTTCATGCCCTTGAAGCCGGGCATCTCCTCCATGCCCAGCACATAGGGTGTCAGCTTATCGTACAGCGGTGTCCACTGCCCTGCCGCAGCCAGCCGTTCCACCTCGCCCAGCAGGGCGGCGGCGCTTTCCAGCCGGGAGAGCGGCTCTGCAAATTTATCGTTGACACCAGCCACGGCCTTTGCCTTGGAAGCAGCGGTCTTGCCTTTTTCCTCGGCCTGTGCCTGTGCAAGGACAAAATCTTCCTTACAGTCTGCCAGTGCTGCCGTCAGCAGTTCCCGCGCGGCCTTTGCGCAGCGGGCCGCTTCCGCCAGCAGCAGGTCATGCCAGCAGGTAAAAGCAAAGCCGTTTTCCCGCTGCCATGGAGCCAGATATTCGTCCAGCCTGCGGTCGTAGTCCGGCAGAGCGCGCAGAAAATCGTACACATGCAGGATGGTATTGCCTGCGGCCTGATCGGTGCGGCCCTTGCCGTAAAGGTCGGCAAAGGCACAGAAGTCCGGGTCGCGGTAGGCATTTTCCAGCGTTTCGGCCAGCGCCGAAGTCCGCAGCACCTCCACGCTGCCGGGATCTGCCGGGGCAAAGTCCGGCGGGATGTCCAGTGCCTGAAAGTGCTTGTGCAGCAGGTCCAGACAGAACGCGTCAATGGTGCAGATGGGTGCGCGCTGCAAAAGCATCCGCTGGCGGCGCAGGCTCGTGTTGTGGGGCTGCTGCTGGCTGAGCCGCAGCAGTGCCTGCCCGATGCGTGCCCGCAGCTCTGCCGCCGCCGCATTGGTAAAGGTAACGATGAGCAGTTTGTCCGCATCCACCGGGTGGTCCGGGTCTGTGATGAGCCGCACGGCGCGTTCGGTCAGCACGGCCGTTTTGCCGCTGCCCGCCGCTGCGCTCACCAGCAGCGCACCACCCCGGTCCTCAATAGCAGCCCGCTGGGCCGGGGTCCATTTGGGTTCACTCATGCCTGCTCACCTTCCTTCTCGTTCTCAGTCTCTTCCGGTTCAAAGGGTTTGGCCGGGGCTTCCAGTGCCCGCTCGCCGATGCCGGTCTCGTGGCAGCAGATAAAGCTGTAGTCGCACCAGACGCAGGGGTTCCTGCCCGCCCCGGCCACCAGCGGTTCCGCTTCAATGCGGCCGCTGTAGAGCTGGCTGCCCATCTGCGTTACAAGATCATCCAGATGCAGCTGGATCCGGTTGAGCTTTGCAATATCGGCACGCTTATCCTTCTGGCTGGGGCTGGGTACACCGTTGCGGTAGCCAAAGGGCAGGTAGCGGCCCGTCTCATCCGCATCCATGGCATCGAACACCTTCTGCTCGTCCCTCACAAGGCCGTCCAGCTCGTACTGCACGTCCTGCTGTGCCTGCTGGCGGTTGGTGGTCTTGGGGGCCGGGTCTGCCAGCAGATACAGCACGCCTGCCGGTTCCGCACCGGTAAAGCGGCCGCTCTTATCCCGCGTCAGGCTGAACAGATACAAAAGCATCTGGCAGTCCAGCCCGCAGTATACCTCTTTCAGGTTCAGTTTCTTGGTGCCGGTCTTATAGTCTACCACCCGCACCCAGCGGGTGCCGTTTTCCTCCACCCACTCGTCGGCACGGTCCACCGTGCCCACCAGCTGCACGGTGCGCCCGTCCGAGAGATGATACACCTGCCCGGGCACGGCATCCTCCCCGGAGCCGATGCGCAGCTCACAGGCTGCCGGGTGGAAGCAGGACTGCTTCTGTTCGTCCCGCAGGTAGCACAAAAGGCCGGTCATGCTCTTTTTGAGGCGGGAGAGCAGGTAGGCAAACCGGGCCGTATCCTCCGGCAGATAGCGCTTTGCATATTCGTCCACCAGCAGGCTGGCAAGCTCTGCCATGGCATCATCGTCCAGCTCCGGAAATGGGGCCAGCCCGGCGCAGGGATTATCCGCATCCGGGTGCGGGTCCAGCGCCATCTGCAGCACCCAGTGCATCAGGGTGCCGCTCTGGTCGGCAGAAAGCTCGGCCCGTCTGCGGGGCTTCAGGCCCAGCACATACTGCAAAAAATAGCCGTACCGGCAGGTATAGTATTTTTCCAGCTGGCTGGGCGAAATGCGCAGCCGCTGCCCCAGCAGGCCGCTCAGCGCAGACAGATCGTTCACCTGCCGGGGCGGGTCCTCCTCCATGCGGCGCAGCAGAGCAAGGCCCCGGGGTGCATCCGTCTGCGGCAGACGCAGCGCCTCAGTCAGGCTGGCGCGTTCCGTGTCGGTCAGCGGCCAGCCGCCCAGCGTATCCAGTGCATCGGCGGGGGTGGCTGCAAGGTCGGGAAGCTCCAGCTCCGGTGCCGCCGGGTGCAGGGTCTCCACGATGGGTTCCAGCGCTGCGCACAGGGTCTTGCCCTGCCCCTTGGGCCAGCTGAGCCACAACCCCTTTGCCGGTGCGGTGAGGGCTTTGTAAACGCACACCTGCTCGCGCACCACGCGGTTCTCAAAGCAGTCCGGCAGATCGATCTGCTTTGCCATCAGAACATCGCGGTCGGCGTGGGTCAGAAGGCCCGTCTCGGACGGTGCACAGGGAAATTCGCCCTCCGCAAGGCCCAGCACGAACACATAGTCCGGCGCGTCCAGACGCATTTTGCCCGCGCTTGCCAGCACCACGGCATCCAGCGTCTGCGGGATGTGCCCAAGGTCCGAAGAGCGCAGCAGCAGGCTGAACAGGTCCTCATATTCTGCAAAGGTCACACCCTGCCCGCCCAGCAGGTGGGCCATCTCGTTGAGCAGCTGCATCACCACGTTCCACTCGCGGGCCGCTTCCTCTGCCGCCGGGATGCCCCGGGCAGTGCGGACGGCTTCCACCAGCGCTGCCTGCTGCTCTTCTGCACCCAGCTTTTTCAGGCAGAAATACAGTTCCCGGCTGATCTGTTCGGCGCTGCCGCCCCGCACCTTGCTGCGCAGTTCGTCCACGGCCGTTACCAGCAGCTGGCGGGCAGTCTCGGCATCCTCCAGCGTTTTTGCATCCTCATCGGACAGTTCATTTTCGCCGAAGCCCTTGGGGCTTTTCTCAAATTTTGTGCGCCATGCCGCTGCATTGGGTGACCAGGTATAGGCATAGTTTTCCAGCGCGCAGACCTGCGGCTCGGTCAGAGCGCACAGGCCGGTCTTGGCAAGAATGGTCAGGTTTTCGGTCATATCCGCACCGCGCAGCAGTGCCAGCAGTGCACGCACCGCCGTAGCCGGGGCGCTGAACTCCGGGGTGGTGGGTTCATCGCAGTAAAGCGGGATATCTGCCATACGGAACTCGTACCGGATGGCCGCACGGTAATCCGGGATATTGCGGCAGACCACGGCCATTTTGCCGCAGCGCACGCCCTGCCGCATCAGGCGGCGGATGGCTGCAGCGGTGCAGCGGGCTTCCTCTTCCCGGCTGGCAGCGGCAAACAGCCGCACCTCCGGCGCAGCGGGCAGCACCTCACAGGTGCCAGTCTCCAAAAGCTCTGTCACAGCCGCAAGGCCGGGCGCATCCTTATGGCGCAGGTCGCGGCGCAGCAGCTCCGGCACTGCCGCATCAGCACCGTTTTTGCGGGCCAGCTGCCGCAGCTGTGCGGCCACCTGCTTTGCGCCGGAAAAAAGCCCCATATCCCCCGGCACCATGGGCGCACCGTCGTCGCACAGGGCCACCGTGACGGTGGGCAGCGCCGCCAGCATCGCGCCCATCAGCCGCTTTTTGGGTGCGTTGAAGGTATCGAACTCGTCAATGAACACTTCCCGCTCCCGCAGAAAGTCCGGCAGTTCGCCCCGGGCAAGAGCGGCTTCCAGCCGGTCAGCCGCCAGCTCCAGCCGGTCGGCGGGGTCCATGCCGGTGCCCGCCAGCAGCGTTTCGTACCCCTGAAAGATCAGTGCCAGCTCGCTCAGCTTGCCGCTTTCCGGCCCGCAGTCCGGCGCAAGCTCTGCCAGCTGTGCGCCGGAAAGGCCGGCACTTTTCAGCTCGTCGATGGTCTGGGCCGCCATCTGGCAGAAGGCCGCACTGCGGCGGTGGCGGTAGTAGTAGTGCACATGATCCTGCAGCTCTTCCAGCGCGCGGCGCACCAGCACGGCGCGGCCCGCGTCCGAAAGGGTCTGCACCGCCGCGCCGCCCTCGGCAGAGAGGATGCGCTCGGCCAGACTGGTAAAGGAAAAGCTTTCCACCATGCCGGAAAGAGCATCGCCCAGTTCCCGGTAGATGCGGCCCTCCGTGCTGGAAGTGAACTGTTCCGGCACCAGAAGGATGCTGCGCCGGCCCTGTTCGGCCCGGGCCTTGATGCGGGAATAGAGCAGGGTGGTCTTGCCGCTGCCGGAGCCGCCTAAAATCAGTTTGAGCATGGGGCACTTCCTCCTTGAAAAACGATCTGTGTTTATTGTAACACGAAAATCCTCTCAAAAAAAGTGTGATTCTCTACCTTTTAGCCTGCAGCTGTGGTACACTTGGACCGACAAACTTTTCCACACAAGAGAGGAAGCCTGTATGAAAATTTTAGCTGTTGACTACGGCGACAGCCGCACCGGCCTTGCCACCTGTGACCGCACCGAGTTCCTTACAACGGCCATCACCCCGCAGATCACCCTGAAAGCCCGCAACAAGGTGGCGGCACGGGTGTGCGAAGTGGCCAAGGAGATCGGAGCCGAGCTGATCGTGATCGGCCTGCCGCTGAACATGGATGGTACCGAGGGCGAACGCGCCATCAAGAGCCGCAAGCTGGCAAAGACGGTCGAGATCTGGAGCGGCCTGCCGGTACGCATGTGGGACGAGCGGCAGACCACCTGCGCCGCCGCCGACATTCTGGACGAAAGCGGCACCTTTGGCACAAAGCGCAAGGAGATCCTGGATTCGGTCAGCGCTACCGTCATTCTGGACGATTATCTTGCATGGCGGAAGGAACATCCGGGGGAAATCTGATTTTGTTTTAAGGCCGGACGATTTGGAATGCCCTCCGCTGCGCTCTGGGCATATTCAGCGGAAAATTATTTTTAATTTCGCGTTTGTCGCGGCCTGCGGGCCGCGACAAACGCATTTTCACCGGAGGGTCGTGGAGAAAACCGGCATCGAAACAAGCTCCTTCAAGTAAGGTGTCTTTGGCAGTATGGCTAAGTTTTCAGTTTTGCCAAGGGCTCCCTCTTTGAGGGAGCTGTCGCCGCAGGCGACTGAAGGAGTTATAAAAAAGCACCCGCCGTTTTGAACGCTGCGGGTGCTTTTTGATTCACTGATAGGTCTCGATGCTCACGCTGTTGATAGTGATGTCCTCACGGGGCTTCTGGTTTTCGTCCACGGCGGTCTGGCCGATGGCATCCACCACGTCCATGCCCTCGTACACCTGCCCCAGCACGGTATCGGTGTAGTCAAGATAAGGCGCGCCGCCGGCGGTCTGATAGGCCGAAACCACCTCTGCGCGGTAGCCCGCGCTGTTCATCTGGTCCACAAGCTCCTGCGTCACCGACTGGTCTCCCGGCAGCGTCTGCATCACGTAAAAAACGCTGGCGCACTCGCCGGAAGCATCGGTGCCCATACACAGCGCGCCAGAGTAGTGGTGCAGGCTGTCGGTGGTCTCAGCCGGGTAGCGGCTGCCGTTCCAGATGGTACTGCCCCTGCCGTCGGCCCCCTGCCCGGCTTCCACCACAAAGCCGCTCTCCACGCGGGAGAAGGTCAGGCCGTTGTAGTAGCCTGCCTGCACAAGGCCCGCAAAGTTATCATAGGCCTGCGGGGCCTTGTCCGGGAAAAGCACCGCCTTGAACACGCCTGCCGAGGTATCGAACACCGCAATGGTGTCCCCCGCCGCAGGGTGGGCAAACTGCAGCTCTGCCGATTCCACTGCCGGGCGGTCGATCTTCTGGACTGTACTGCCGCCGCTGCCTTTGCCAAAGTGCAGAAAGCTCCCGGCACTGCAGCCCGTCAGCACCAGCGCCGCTGCCAGCACAAACGCCGCCCATCTTTTTTTATGCATCATTTCCGCCCACGCTCCATACTCTATAGTAACCTGCACGGCACACCGTGCACAGAAGATTCAGAGGATAGTATATCATATTCTGCCGCAGAGTGCGAGAGCAAATGCGTGAAAATTTGCTGCACAATTTCTGTGCGAAAAAGCATCTTGACGAGCAGGCAAAAAAACGCTACACTATATGCAGGCCAAGCGGGCGGCACACAAACAGCCCGTTTTATGACACGATACAGGAGACAATATCTATGTCTGACGAAATCAAGAACCCTAATACCGAAGAAGATCAGCCCGACCTGATGACCCTGGAGGATGAGGACGGCAACGAGATTACATTTGAGGTGATCGATGCGCTGGACCACAAGGGTGTGCATTATCTGGCTGCTGTGGAATACGCCGAGACCGAGGAAGAGGCTGAGAATGCTCAGCTGGTCATTCTGAGCGTTGGCGAGGATGATGAAGGCGAATATCTGGATGTTGTGGACGACGACGAGCTGCTGCTGGAGCTGGGCAAACTGTTTGAAGAGCGCCTGAGCGACGAGTACGACATCGAAGAATAATTCCAGACAAATTACCCGGCAAAACTTCCTGCCCGGCTCGATTTGTTGCGGTTTATATGATCCTACTAATCATTCAACGGGAGCCTGGAGTTCCCCGGTGGATTGCAGACCTCCCCGTCATGGGGCGACCATGAAGGCTCGATGAGGAAGCGCGAACCCGGAGACAGGGCACCCACCTGTCCGTAAGGGTAGGTTTGATTGACCGCAGACGACCGGGCGGGATCTTTTTATAGCAATCCATCCACCTCTGTCCTCTGCACTTTCTGCAGAGATGCAGTGTGTGGATTTTTTTATTATCTTGAAAGGATGTGCATTGCGGCATGAAGTCAGAACATCTGGTGGGCACCTCCATCCCCCGCTTTACCTTTGATACCCCCACCACACCGGGCAATGATTTTTACAAGCTGTGCGAAGGGGAGCACCCTCTGGTCATGATCTTCCTGCCTGCCTTTGACCACCCTGTCACGCGGGAATATCTGACCCGCTACCTGCAGACCCTGCCCAGACTGCGCGGCGTGCGGCTGGCCTGCGTGGTGCGTTCCTCTCCCCGCATGGTGGCAAAAGCCACGCAGGGGGCCGAGTTTCCCTTCACCCTCATCTGCGACGCGCCGGGGGTGCTGTACGGCTATCTGGGCGTAGAACAGGCCCGCGGCATCCTGAGCTGGAGCTTTGCGGCCCAGCGCATCTACAAAGCGGCCAAAGAGCAGGGCTACCGCTACAACAGCAATGCTCCGCAGCAGCTGCCGCTGACGCTGGTGGTGGGCCACATGGGTAAGATCCTGTTTACCCACTCCGGCCGCAGCCAGACCGACCTGCCGGAGGACTGCGCCGCCATCCGCGAGATCACCCGCGAGGTGGTGCGCACCATGGCCGAGGACCAGCGGCGTGCACACCCCCACTGCTCCGACGAAACGCTCACCCTGCCGGATCTGGTAGGCTGGGATGATCTTGACGGAAGCAGTAATTGAGTCAACAAGCAAAAGCACCTGTCATTGACCCTCTCAGGCGCTGACGCGCCAGCTCTCCCGAAGGGAGAGCTTTTTTACTTCTGGGGGACAGGCACAATAAAGCTCCCCCTTTCGGGGGAGCTGGCAATGCCGCAGGCATTGACTGAGAGGGTCATTCATCCGTTTCGTCCGCAAACAGCCCCGGGATGCCGCACAGGGCTGCAATGCCCACCAGCGTGAACACAATGCGCGACCAGATGGATGCGCTGCCGCCCAGCAGCCAGCCCACAAAATCGAATTGGAACAGCCCCACAAGGCCCCAGTTGATGCCGCCCACGATCATTAAGATCAGGCAGATTTTATAAAAGGTCTGCACAAAAAAGACCTCCTTCCCTTGCGGGCAGTATGCCCCGTGGGAAGGAGGTCTATGCATTTTTATCGGCTCACCCGTGCGCCGCCGCGGTCAGGCTGCGCCACGTACACCTGCTTCCAGCGCCGCTTTGCGGCCTGTGCAGCAGCCCGTGCGGCCCCTTCGTCCCGGAATATGCCGAACACCGCCGCACCGCTGCCGGTCATCAGGGCGGTGACAGCGCCATGCTCCCGCAGCAGGGCCTTGATGGCCCCGGTATCCTTTGCTCCGCTGCACTCTTCCAGCGCATTGCCGGCGGCGGCACAAAGGGCATCCAGATCTCCGGCACGGATAGCGGCTTCCTGCGCTCCGCAGTCCGGGTGGATGCTGCTACCCACCCGGTCGTAGGCCGCAAAGGCCTCCGGGGTGGAAACGCCGTAGTCCGGCATCACCACCGTGAACCAGCACTCCGGCACCGGCGGCACCGCCTTGAGAAAATCGCCCACACCCTGCACCCGGCAGGTGCCGCCCATCAGGGCAAAGGGCACATCCGCACCGATCTTTGCGCCCAGCGCGCACAGCTCACTCATGGAAAGGTGCGCACCGTACAGCTCGTTCATGCCCACCAGAACAGCGGCAGCATCGGCACTGCCGCCCGCCATGCCCGCCCGCACCGGGGTATTTTTATAGATGGTGATGTCCACGCCCGCCAGAAGGCCGGTGTAGTCAAAAAATGCCAGCGCTGCCTTGATGGCAGTGTTTTTGTTATTGGGGGCCACCAGACTGCCCGGCAGACGCAGGTTCAGGTAGGGGCTGCGGCGCAGCACCACCCGCTCGTACAGGGTAATGGCCTGCATGGTCATGTCCAGATCATGATAGCCGCCCGGCAGAAGGCCCACCACGTCCAGCGCCAGATTGAGCTTTGCGGGGGCCAGAATGGTCACGCAGTTCAGCCTTGCCATTTGTTCCTCCTCAGATGCCGTGATAGATGCCGTTTTCCTGCAGGAATTCCCGGATGCGCTTGAGCGCTTCCTTCAGATGCTCCACGCTGTAGGCGTAGGAAATGCGGGCGTAGCCTTCGCCGGATGCGCCAAAGGCGTCGCCGGGGATAATAGCCACATGCTTCTGTTCCAGCAGCTTCGTGCAGAAATCCTGACTGCTCATACCCGTGCTCTTGATACAGGGGAAGGCGTAGAACGCGCCGCGCGGTTCAAAGCAGGTCAGGCCCATATCGTTGAAGGACTTCACCACAAGGCGGCGGCGCATATTGTACTCGTCGCGCATGCGGTCGATCTCGCCATCGCACTCCTTCAGAGCAGTGATGGCGGCGTACTGGCTGGTGGTGGGGGCACTCATGATAGCACTCTGGTGGATCTTGGTCATGATCCGGATGATGGGTGCCGGGCCGCAGGCATAGCCCAGACGCCAGCCGGTCATGGCGTAGGTCTTGGAGAAGCCGTTCACCACGATGGTGCGCTCTGCCATATCGGGCAGGGTGGCAATGGAAACATGAGGCCGCAGGCCATAGTTCAGCTCTGCATAAATTTCATCGGAGAGCACCATGATGTTGGTGCCGCGCAGCACCTCAGCAACCGCTTCCAGATCCTCGCGCTCCATCACCGCACCGGTGGGGTTGTTGGGGAACGGCATGATGAGCAGCTTTGTCTTGGGGGTGATGGCTGCTTTCAGCGCATCGGCACGCAGGCGGAACTCGTCCTCCTGACGGCAGGCCACATGCACCGGCACACCGCCGGACAGGGTGGTGATGGGCTCGTAGCACACAAAGCAGGGCTCCGGGATGATGACCTCGTCCCCGGGCTGCACCAGCGTGCGGATGCACATATCAATGGCTTCGCTGCCGCCCACCGTGATGAGCACCTCGTGCAGCGGGTCGTAGTGCAGGCCCATGCGGCGCTCCAGATACTTTGCCACCTCGGCGCGCAGCTCCTTCAGGCCTGCGTTGGAGGTGTAGCGGGTGCGGCCATGCTCCAGACTCTCAATGCCGGCTTCGCGCACGGCCCATGGCGTTTTAAAGTCCGGCTCGCCCACGCCCAGACTGATGCACTCGGGCATTTCGGCAGCCAGATCGAAAAATTTGCGGATGCCGGAGGGGCGCATGGCCTCAGCGGCAGGCGCGATCAGTTTATCGTAGTCCATCACAGCACCGTGCACTCTCTTTCATCGATTTCTTCGTCCTGATACAGGCGGCCCTCCTTTTTATAGGTGCGCAGCACAAAATGGGTGGCGGTGGACAGCACATCGTCCAGCGGAGAAAGGCGCTTTGCCACGAACAGGGCGATCTCCTGGAAGGTCTGGCCCTTGATGACCAGCTGCAGGTCGTAGCCGCCGCTCATCAGCAGCACGCTCTCCACCTCGTCAAAGGCGGCAATGGTGGCTGCGATCTCGTCAAAGCCGCGGCTCTTCTTGGGGCTGACGTTCAGCTCGATGACGGCCTCCACACGGTTCACACCGGCCTTTTCCCAGTCCACAAGGGTCTTGTAGCCCTTGATGATGCCCTGCGCCCGGGCCAGATCGATCATGGCCGCCACCTCGGCGGGGGATTTATTCAGCATCGTGGCGATATCCTCAATGGGCAGCCGCGCGTTGTCTTCCAGGATCTTCAAAAGCTGTTCCATAGTATTTTGCTCCTTCTCAGCCCGTAATCGGGAAATAAATTATCTATAAGTATAGCACAAGCTGTAAAAGATTGCACCCAATTTTTGGGATAGAATGTCTTTTTCCCCTCGTGTCTGTTCTTTTTTACAAAAAGTGTGTTCAAATTTTGCCAAATCTGCTATACTGGAAGAGTAAGAGTGTGCCGGAACGCTTGCGGCACCGTTCATCAAAAGGAAAACGAGGGTGGAAACGATGAAAGCATTCATTACCGTCATTGGTCACGATACCGTGGGCGTTGTTGCCAAGGTCGCCGGTCTGTGCACCGAACTGAATATCAATATCGAGGACGTGACCCAGAGCATCCTGCAGGGCATGTTCGCCATGATCATGCTGGTGGATATCTCCAAGTGCAATGTGGGCCACGAAGAGCTGCACAAGCGCTGCGATGCACTGGCCGCCGAGATGGGCATGCAGATCAACGTGACCCGTCAGGAAGTTTTTGATGCCATGCACACCATCTGATGGAGGGAGTACACAGCTATGAGTATGTTTAATACCGGTGACATTCTCGAGACCATCGAGATGTTCACTCAGGACAATCTGGACGTGCGCACCGTCACCATGGGCATCAGCCTGCTGGACTGCATCGACCCAGACCCGAAGAAGGCGTGCGAGAACATCTATAACAAGATCACCACCAAGGCCGCAAACCTTGTGCCCACGGTGGAGCATATCAGTGCCGAGTACGGTATTCCCATCATCAACAAACGCATCAGTGTCACACCCATCGCCATGCTGCTGGGTGCCTGCCCGGATGCCGACCCTGTGGAGTTTGCAAAAACTCTGGATGCCGCTGGTAAAAAGGTGGGTGTAAACTTTGTGGGCGGCTACAGTGCTCTGGTGCACAAGGGCTTTTCTGCCGGTGACCGCCGCCTGATCGAGTCCATTCCCCGCGCACTGGCCGAGACCGACATCGTGTGCAGCTCGGTGAACATCGGTGCCACCAAGGCAGGACTGAATATGGATGCCGTCAAGCTCATGGGCGAGGCCGTCAAGAAGGCCAGTGAGCTGACGGCTGATCGTCAGTGCATCGGTGCCGCAAAGCTGGTGGTGTTCTGCAACGCACCGGAGGACAACCCCTTCATGGCCGGTGCATTCCACGGCCCCGGCGAGCCGGATTGTGAGATCCACGTGGGCGTTTCCGGTCCCGGCGCTGTGCGCGCCGCACTGGCCCGCCTGCCCAAGGATGCCCCCATCGACGAGGTGGCAGAGCTGGTCAAGCGCACCGCCTTCAAGATCACCCGCGTGGGCCAGCTGGTGGCCAATCTGGCTTCTCAGGCACTGGGTGTGCCCGCCGGCATCATCGACCTGTCGCTGGCACCTACCCCCGCCATCGGCGACAGTGTGGCCAACATTCTGGAAGAGATGGGCCTTGAGACCTGCGGCTGCTGCGGCACCACCGCCTGTCTGGCCCTGCTGAACGATGCCGTGAAAAAGGGCGGCGTGATGGCCTCCAACCATGTAGGCGGTCTGTCCGGTGCCTTCATCCCGGTCAGCGAGGATGCCGGCATGATCCACGCCGCCGAAACCGGATGCCTGACCATTGAAAAGCTGGAAGCCATGACCGCCGTCTGCTCGGTGGGCATCGATATGGTCATCATCCCGGGCGACACCACCCCGGCTGTCATCAGCGCCCTGATCGCCGACGAAGCCGCCATCGGCATGGTGAACAGCAAGACCACCGCCGTGCGCGTCATTCCCGCCATTGGCCGCAAGGCCGGCGAGGTGCTGGACTTTGGCGGTCTGCTGGGCTATGGCCCCATCATGGCCGTGAACCAGCACGACCCGTCCGTGTTCATCAACCGCGGCGGCCGCCTGCCTGCCCCCATGCAGTCGCTGAAGAACTAAGAGAATAAATCTACTCCAACAGGCCCATCCTCTGGATAACATTTCCAGAAGAAGGGTCTGTTTTTATGTTATCCAGAATGCTTACACGTTCTCAGATGGCTCTGCTCTGCCTTGGCCTGTTTCTCGCCCTTGCCCTGTGCGGCGCATGGCAGGCATTTGCATGGGGCCGCACCCAGCTGGACACCGGGGCGCTGGTGTGCGCCGACACCCTGCGCCTGCACATCCGGGCTGAGAGCGATTCCATTGCCAGCCAGAGCGCAAAGCTCCATGTGCGGGATGCCGTGCTGGCCTATCTGGACGCCGCCTGTCCTGCCGAAAGCAAGCCTGACGCCCTTTGCTGGGCGGCGCAGCATCTATTTGAGCTGCAGCTCACGGCCCGGCACGCGCTGGCACAGCTGGGCATCCGCACACCGGTGCGGGTGCAGCTGGTAAATATGTACTTTGCCACCCGGCGCTATGGTTCCGGCACTCTTCCCGCCGGGCGGTACGACGCTTTGCGCATCGATCTCGGTGCCGGAAAAGGCCGCAACTGGTGGTGCGTGCTCTACCCGGGCCTGTGCCGCTCTGCCTGCGGCAGCTATGCCCAGCCTGCCGAAAACGACCTCGTCTGCGGGGAGTACATCCTGCGCTTCAAAGTGGTGGAGTGGGTGCAGCAGCGCACCGCCCGCCGGGAGGACGTGGTGCTGCTTGGGTAACGCCCGGCGCTTTCGCCGCATAGCATAGGGCGAAAGGAGTGTGTTATCCACTATGGCGATCCCTGCTTATTATTCCCTGCTCCAGCGCGGCTCCTCCGGGCCGGACGTAGCTCTTGTGCAGACCTGGCTCAACGGTGTGCGCGATGCCTGCACATGGTACAGTGAGCTGAAGGCCGATGGAAAATTCGGCATTTCCACCGAGAACGCCGTGAAGGAGTTCCAACTCAAAAACAAGATGAATGTGGACGGCAAGGTGGGCGCGAACACATGGAACGTGCTCTACACCCGCTACACGGCTAAGCACGGCCTGCATGTGCCCTACCCCGGCATTGCCCTGCGCAGCGGCTCTTCCGGCGGCACAGTGCGTCTGGTGCAGCAGAAGCTCAACTCTCTGGGTGAACGGCTGACCGCCGACGGCAGGTTCGGCGCGGCAACGGCAGCGGCTGTGCAGCGGTTCCAGCGCCGCAACGGCCTTACCGCCGACGGCGCGGTCGGCAAAGAAACGTGGGAGAAGATGTTCTGATTTAAGGGAAGCGGACTCCTTCAGTCACGGCTTGTGCCGTGCCAGCTCCCTCAAAGAGGGAGCCTCTGGCAAAACCGGAAGCTTTTCCGCACTGCCAAAGGCCCCATCCCCGAGGGGGCTGGCATCGCGCAGCGATGACTGGGGGAGTTTTCCTTGCCCCCACCCCCACCCTGCTGTATAATAGAGAAAACTCTGAAAAGGCGGTGTTTCCGTTTGCGTTTTCTGCATCTTTCCGACCTGCATCTGGGCAAGCGGGTGTGCGAGTTCTCCATGCTGGACGACCAGCGGTACATTCTGGAACAGATCTTCTCCCTGCTGGACAGCACGCCCGTGGACGGTGTGCTGCTGGCGGGCGACCTCTACGATAAGCCCGTTCCCCCTGCCGAGGCCGTGCGCCTGCTGGACTGGTTCCTCACCCAGCTGGCTGAGCGGCAGCTGCCGGTGTTCGCCATCAGCGGCAACCACGACTCCGCCGACCGCATCGCCTTCGGCTCTGCCCTGCTGCAAAACAGCCGGGTGTACGTCAGCCCGGTATTCTCCGGTGCGCCGGTGCCCATCCCCCTCACCGACGAGTACGGCACGCTGGACGTGTACCTTCTGCCCTTCCTCAAGCCCGCCATGGTGCGGCATGTCTGGCCGGACGAGCCCGTGGAGAGCTACAACGATGCCCTTGCCTGCGTGCTGCGCCACTGCCCGCTGGACCCGGCCCACCGCAGCGTGCTGGTGGCCCACCAGTTCGCAGCCGGTGCCGCCTGCTGTGAAAGCGAGGAAGTCTCGGTGGGCGGTGTGGACAGCGTGGATGCCAGCCTGTTCGATGCCTTTGACTACGTGGCGCTGGGCCACCTGCACAGCCCCCAGAAGGTGGGCCGCGATGCCGTGCGCTATTGCGGCACCCCGCTGAAATACTCCTTTTCGGAAGCAGGCCAGCACAAGAGCGCCACCTTTGTGGAGTTCGGTCTCAAGGGCGAAGTTTCCATCACCACCGCGCCGCTTACCCCGAAGCACGACCTGCGGGAAGTGCGCGGCAGCTACATGGAGCTGACCGACCGCCGCAATTACGACGGCACTGCGGTGGACGACTACCTGCACATTACCCTGACCGATGAGCAGGACGTGCCGGACGCACTGGCCCGCCTGCGGGTGATCTACCCGAACCTGATGCGGTTGGACTACGATAACCTCCGCACCCGGGAAGATCAGGAGATCACCGCACCGGAACGCGCCGAGAGCATCACCCCGCTGGAACACTTCTCGGCGTTCTACCAGCTGCAGAACAATCAGCCGCTGACGGCGGAGCAGGCGGCATTCTGCCAGCAGCTCATTGAGGAGATCTGGAAGGAGGGCGAGGACGCATGAGACCGCTGAAGCTCACTCTTTCGGCCTTTGGCCCCTATGCCGCCGAAACGGTTCTGGAACTGGAAAAACTGGGAAAAGGCGGTCTGTACCTTGTCACCGGCGATACCGGCGCAGGCAAGACCACCCTGTTCGATGCCATTACATACGCCCTGTACGATCATTCCAGCGGTGGCGTTCGCGAGGGCGCCATGCTGCGCTGCAAATATGCCGGCCCTAAAACGCCCACCTTTGTGGAGCTGGAATTTGAGGTGAACGGCCAGCGCTATACCGTGCGCCGCAACCCGGAGTACCAGCGCCCCAAAAACCGCGGCGAGGGCATGACCACCGAGAAAGCGGATGCCGTCCTCACCTATTCCGATGGCCGTCCGCCGGTGACCAAAGCCAAGGATGTGACTGCCGCCGTGCAGGAGATCATCGGGCTGGACTACAGCCAGTTCTGCCAGATCGCCATGATCGCGCAGGGTCAGTTCACAAAGCTGCTCAACGCTTCCACCGAGGAGCGCAGCCGCATTTTCCGCAAGCTGTTCCGCACCCAGCGCTATGCCCGGCTGCAGGAGCGCCTGCAGGCCGAAAGCGCCACCCTCAGCCAGCAGCGCACCACCCAGAATGCAAAGCTGGACAGTCTGCTCTCCGGCATCCGTTTTTTTCCCGACGATCCGGATGCCGATGCCCTTGCCGCACTGAACGCCCGGACCGAGCCGGAGACGGCCCTTGCCCTGCTGGAAGGTCTGCTGGCCCGCCAGCAGGCCGCGCAGGAGACCGTTGCTGCTGCCCTCAAGGACACCGAAGCCAAGCTGGACGAAGTACAACGTCAGCTGGGTGCCGCCCAGCAGGCCCGACAGCTGACCGCACAGCTGGCCGCAAAGCAGGCAGAGCTTACCGCTGCCCTGCCTGTGCTGGAAGCTGCCCGTGCCGAGAGCGCCCGCCACGCAGGCGATGCCGCCCAGCTGGATGTTCTTGCCGGACAGGTGACGCAGGCACAGACGGCCCTTGCCGCCTACGATGAGCTGGATGCCCTGTGCCATCAGCAGCAGGCCGCGCGGGATGCTGCCCAGCTGGCCGCTGCCAAGGCCAAAGCGAAACGCACCCAGCTGGCCGCACTGGACACAGCGCTGGCCGCTGCTGAAAAGGAGCTGACCGCGCTGGAAGATGCTCCCACCCGGCTGCTGGCCTTGCAGAACCGGGAAAAGGAGCTGGCCCAGCGCAGCACCGCCCTTACCACCCTGAACCAGCGGCTTGCCGCCTGCCAGCAGCAGGCACAAAAGGCCCACCGTGCACAGGAGGCCTACCGCACTGCCGCCGAAGCCAAGGAGCAGGCCCATGCCCGGCGGGATGCGCTGGACAAAGCCTTTCTGGACGCACAGGCCGGACTGCTGGCGCAGAGCCTGACCGAAGGCGCTCCCTGCCCGGTGTGCGGCAGCACCCATCACCCGGCCAAGGCCCAGCTGCCCCGCACCGCCCCCACGCAGGCACAGGTGGACGCTGCCAAGCAGGAGGCCGAGACCGCAGATGCCCTTGCCCAGAATGCCAGCGTCGCCGCACAGAGCGCCAATGCTGCCGCAGAGGAAGCCCGCCGCTCCCTGCGCCGGGATGCTGAGAGCCTATTGCCAGAGCGCTTCACTTCCCCGGATGGGACGGTACAGCTGACCTTCAAGGGGATGAACGCTGTCCTGACGGAAGAAGCCTGTGCCATGCACGCAGCACAGGCCGAGTGTGTCGCCGCGCTTCGGCAGGCCGAAGCAGACTGCGCCCGCCGCACCGCATTGGAGGCCGACCGTCAGGCAAAAAGCCGCCAGCGCCCGGCACTGGAACAGGCCGCCGCTGAAGCTGACAGCACCGCCGCAGCGCAGAATGCCAGCGCCGATGCACTGGAACAGCAGGCCGCTGCCGCTCGTGCAGCCCTGCCCTACCCGCAGCGGGCCGAGGCACAGGCCGCGCTGGATGCATTGGAAGCCAGCCGCACCGCCCTGCGCACCGGCATGGAGCAGGCTCAGCATTCCCTCAAACAGGCAGAGCAGGCCTATGCCGCTGCCAAAGCCGCTGTGGATGCCCTGCAGACCCAGCAAGCCACTGCCGAAACCGCCGGGCCTGCCCAGCCGCTGGAATTTTTACAGGCAGAACAGGCCCGCCTTGCCGCCGCCCGCACTGCCCTGCGGGAGCAGGCCCAGCAGCTGGCCGCACAGCGGCTGCCCAACCGTGCAGCCGCTGAAAAATACCGCACCGCTGCCGAAGCGCGCACTCAGCTTGAACAGCGCTGGCAGTGGGTGAGTGCCCTTGCCGCCACGGCGGGCGGCACTCTGACCAGCAAACAGAAGATCAAATTGGAAGCCTACATCCAGATGAACTATCTGGACCGCATCCTGCGCCACGCCAACACCCGCCTGATGCAGATGACCGCCGGGCAGTACGAGCTGGAGCGCATTGGTGCCGAGAACCAGCGCAGCCAGTCCGGCTTGGACCTTGGCATCATCGACCACTACAACGGCACCCGCCGCAGCGTCAAGACCCTTTCCGGCGGCGAGAGCTTCAAGGCCTCGCTGGCGCTGGCACTGGGCCTTTCGGACGAAGTACAGAGCGCGGCAGGCGGCATCCGTCTGGACACGCTCTTCCTCGACGAGGGCTTCGGCAGTCTGGATGACGAATCGCTGGAACAGGCCATGCGCGTACTTGCAGGGCTGACCGAGGGCGACCGGCTGGTGGGCATCATCTCCCACGTAGGTGCTCTGAAAGACCGCATCGACCGACAGGTGGTGGTGCGCAAAGCCCGCACCGGCGGCTCTACCGTAGAATTGATCGTGTAACAAGGCAGGTACTCTGGGGCAGTGTGCCGGTAGCTTTCTCTTCGGACACGAGTTCGGGTTGTGGCACCCAGCATCCGCTGCGCTTATGCTTGCGTCTTGCTGGCCACGGCCCCAACAACAGTTCCCTGCTTCCGCCAATGGCGGCAGTCACTGTTGTTGCAGGCCATTCCATCGCCCGCCCTATTGCCCTGCGGGCAACAGGGTCCCACCCCAGCGGACGGTCCTCAGAGAAACTACCAGCCCGCTGCCCTGACAGCAGGGAAGCTCCCCGATGGCCTGCCCTGCCAAATAAATCTCCTTTTTGCCGGGCATCCTATGGGCGGAGGTGATTTTCCAATGAGCTTGACACCCTTTATCCGCCACGAGATGGACGAGCAGCCCGGTGCTTCTTCCGCACCGGAAAACAGTTGTTCCCGCTGCAGCCCGCCGCTGGGCAAAGAGCCGGAGGCTCCCGTCATCCTGCCGCCCGGCGACCCCACTGCCCCCGGCACACAGGTGCCGCCGCACGTTGAAACGCCGGGCCAGACGCCCCACCCAGACACCGGCAGCGCCCCGCAGGGTGTGCCCATGACCAACGGCACCCCGGCCGCCTGTTACCAGAAGAACGCCCGGGAATTTTTGGCCGGGGATGTGCAGACCAGCGTGATGGCCCACTATGCACCCGGACTGTTCAGCACAGACCAGCACACCCATTCCTGCCATCCGGCCCCGGACGAGGATGCTTCTCAGGTGCTGAGCCTTGTGGACTGGCGTGAGGATGCACCTTACGGCTAACAAAAATTTTTCAAATTATTTTTGCTCTACCTGTTGAAATCTGCGTCCGCTTCCCTTATTATGGTAGCAAACAAAGATAAAGGCAGGTTTTGCATCATGGCAGAGATCAAATATGAAGTTGTTCAGCGCATTGCAGTTCTCTCGGAGCGTCCCCGCGGCTGGGAGCGTCAGCTGAACCTCATCAGCTGGAACGACGGCGAACCCAAGTACGACATCCGCGACTGGTCCCCGGACGGCACCCGCATGGGCAAGGGCATTTCCCTGAGCCACGACGAAATGGCCATCCTCAAGGGCCTTCTGGACGATTTGGAGCTGTAAGCATGGGCGGCCGCGAAGAGTTTTTGCAGATCTGGCAGCAGCATGTCACCCGCCCCGGCAGCGAAAAGCTGCTGGACTGGCTGGACCATAAGACCGATTTCTTTACGGCACCGGCATCCACCCGGTTCCACGGTGCCTGTGAGGGCGGGCTGTGTATGCACAGCCTGAACGTCTACCATGCACTGCACGATACCTTTTTTACCGAGGGCGACAGCGAGGAGACCTTTGCCATCTGTGCACTGCTGCACGATCTGTGCAAGGCCAACTACTACAAGCCCGGCACCCGCAACGTGAAAAACGAAGCCACCGGCCAGTGGGAAAAGGTGCCCAGCTACAGCGTGGAGGATCTGTTCCCCTACGGCCACGGCGAAAAGAGCGTATTCCTCATCGAGCGGTTCATGAAACTGCGGGTCGAGGAGGCCGTTGCCATCCGCTGGCACATGGGCGGCTTTGACGATGCGGCCCGGGGCGGCTGCTTTGCCATCTCGGAAGCCTACGACAAGTATCCCCTTGCCGTCAAGCTGCACATCGCTGATCTGGAAGCCACCTATCTGATGGAGCACCGCACCAGCGCTGTGCGCTGAAAAAACAAAAATACCCGGACAGGCACAGCAGTGCGATACTGCAGCCTGTCCGGGCTTTGTTTTGTTTAATTTTTGCGCTCGGCCTTGTTCTGGTACATTTTTTCATCTGCCTGACGGATGGCCTCGGTGAGCGGATGTACACCGCACACACCGCCAACACTGGCCGAAAGCTCCAGCTCCGGGTAGCCTTCCACTCTGGCACTGGCCGCAGCCTCCCGCACGCGCTGTATCACATGTTCCCCGGGCCGGATGTGCGGCACCAGCAGCAGGAATTCATCGCCGCCATAGCGCACCAGCACATCGGTCTGGCGCAGGTTGCTCAGGATGGACTGTGCCACGCTCTGCAGGGCCTTATCGCCCACCAGATGACCGAACCGGTCGTTGACCTCCTTGAAGTGATCCACGTCGATCATCACTACGCCTTCCACCTGTTCGCTCTCCGCAAGGAAGCACTCGAAGTACTGGCGGGAGTATGCCCCGGTCAGCGAATCCACAAAGGCGCTGCGGTCAAAGTTGGAGCCGCGGTCCAGCAGCATCCGGCGGCCGCCCATATCCAGCCAGCGTCCGTCCGAAAGCTTGGACACCATTTCCAGCACGCAGCCGCGTCCGCCCACTTCCACATACTTTGCCATGACAAAATAAGCCTGATCGTCCTTGAACTCGATCTTGTTCAGGGATTCCTTGCGGGCAAGGGCCTTACTGGAAATGCAGTTTTCGCACCGGCCCGATTTGTTCCACACCATGTGGCAGGTGCCGGGCATCTCGGTCAGCCGGCCATCCTTGCCCAGGCTCAGCACCTTGGTGCTTTCCGGGTCCACCAGACGCACAATGTCAAAAATGCCCTTCAGGCGTTCCAGCAGTGCTCCCGGCTGGTCGCTGTTCACATCGCCCAGCATCAGCTCCTGCAGGCGGGCATGGTCATCTGTGATCTGGCCCACCACGCTTACGCAGTGGCGCACACCGGCGCGGCTCCACATGGTGTGCATCACCAGCCGGTGCAGCCGGTATTCCTGATCCACCGCGATCAGCACCGGGAATGCGGCATCCGGCTCTTCCGGCGTTGCGTCTGCAATGGCATCCAGCAGCTTGCGGCGGTCCTTGCCGGAGAGAAATGTCAGGCCCATGCCCTTATCAAAGTCCAGCTTCTGGGTTCGGTTGACCGGGTCCTCGTAGCGGTTCACCACGGTCACGCTGCCGCTGAGTATATCGTAATCGAACTGAATACCGCCGCGCTGCTCGGCATAAAAAGCGGTGCGCTCCCGTTCCAGATCCAGCAGGCGCTGGGCACGATCCTCACGGGGCAGAGCTTCGCGGTGCAGGATCTCCTCCGAAAGGCGGCGGGTCTCGTGGCGGAAACCGCGGTCATACTCCGAGCGCTGCAGCTCTGTGCGCAACAACTCCGAGGATTCTTTCAGGCATTCCATCAGCAGCGGATTGAAGCTGCCGCACTCGCCGTGCAGGATCATGTCAACGGCCTTTTCGTGGCTGTAGGACTGCTTATAACAGCGCTCACTGGTCAGTGCGTCGTACACATCGGCCAGTGCCACCACCTGCGCTGCAATGGGGATCTCGTCGCCCTTGAGCCTGTCCGGGTAGCCGCCGCCGTCCCACCGCTCGTGGTGCCAGCGGCAGATAGCGTGTGCCACCTTTACCAGCGGTTCGTCCTGCCCGATGGCAAGCCCCTTCAGGATCCTGGCACCCTCGGTGGTGTGGGTCTTGATGGTGGCGTACTCTTCCTCGGTCAGGCGGCCGGGCTTGTTCAGGATCTCTTCCGGGATCATGATTTTGCCGATATCGTGCAGCGCCGATGCTGTGCTGATCAGCGAGATATCACTCTCATCCAGCTGGTAGCGGTCAGTCTTCTGCACCAGCTGATGCAGGAGCAGGCCGGTCAGGGTGCGGATGTGCAGCACATGCTGGCCGCTCTCGCTGTTGCGGAACTCCACCACATGGCTCAGAATGTTGATCATCAGCACACCGTTGTGCTCTTTTTCGTATACCTGATCGGTCACAAGGCGGGTAAGGCGCTTCTGCTTTGCGTAAAGCATGAGCGCATTCTTCACCCGGCGCAGCACCATGACCCGCTCGAACGGGCGGCGGATGTAATCGGCCACGCCCATATCATAGGCGCGCTCGACGCTTCGGGTGTCCTCTGCCGCGCTGATCACAATGACCGGGATTTCCTCCTGCCATGCATAGCACTGCATCACCCGCAGCACATCAAAGCCGTCCATTTCCGGCATGATCAGGTCCAGCAGCACCAGCGCGATATCGGTGCGTCTGCGCAGAATTTCGATCGCGCGCAGGCCGTTCTCGGCTTCCAGATATTCATAGCCCTCACCCAGAATCTCCTTGAGCATGGCGCGGTTGATCTCCGAGTCATCCACGATCAGTATTTTCTGTTTTGGTTCCATCTCAACCGCTCCTCGCTCCTGTACTTCCGGCCGCAGGGTCTTCCGTTTCCTACCGGACCACAAAAAAAGCTGTTGCAACAGCTTTGCGCTTTGCAGCAGCTTTTCATTTCACTCATATCTGCTTTTTTTTGCAGATCATCCAGCTTTCCATCATGCGCCCATCATATCGTCGAACCAGTTCATCAGCTCCACCGAGAGGTGCTCCAATCTGGTCTGGGGCTTCCAGTCCGGCTGAGCAGGCTGCGGAGCCTCTGATCCGGGCTGTGGAGGCTGTTCGGCCTCCGGCTCCGGCCGCGGACTCTGCGCTGCCGATGGTTCCGGCTGCGAGGGCGTATGTGCCGCAACCGGCACAGGCCGCACAGCTTCGGCATGGCGGGCCAGCTCCTGACGTAGCTGCTCTGCATGAGCGCCCGCGCACTCAGTCTCCTGCCGCGCCTGCTCACAGGCCGCTTCCAGCTGGGCATTTTCCTGCCGCAGCGCGGCCATCTGCCGTTCACAGGCAAACAGACGGGTCTGATAGCGCAAAATTTCCGCACTGGCCGCTGCCAGCTTTCGGTTCATCTGCTCCAGCTGGGCACACACCGCCTTGGGCGGCTCTGCCGGAGCCTTTGCTGCGGCAGACTGGGCACAGCGCTGCCGCGAACCATTGTTCTGCTGCCTGCCCTGCGCCATGGTGTCCCTCCGATCCATCCGATACGCCTGATCCGCTTATGACGGCCAGCCTTTTATCTGCGCTTGTTCAGCATGGCCATCAGCTGGTCGTAATAGCCATTATCGCTGTTGTCCTCTTCCACGGGCTTTGCAGCAGTGGGTTCCGGTGCAGCGCCGCCTGCGGCAGAAGCTGCCGGACTTGCAGTCTCGCTGCTGAACACAGCAGACGGAGTGGACTGTGCGCCGCCCATTGCATTGCTGATGCTGCTGCGCAGGTCGCTTGCGCTCTTGTTGTCAAAACCGGTAGCAACCACGGTCACACGCATCTCGTCCGAGAGGTTCTCGTCGAACGCAGTACCCCAGATGATGTTTGCATCGGGATGTGCGCTCTGGGTAATGAGACCTGCTGCGGTCTCCACATCCTCCAGACCGATGTCCGGGCTGGAAGTGATGTTGATGATCACGCCGTGTGCACCGGCAATGCTGGTCTCCAGCAGCGGAGAAGAAATAGCAGCCTTTGCGGCGTTCTCGGCCTTGCCTGCGCCCTTGGCACTGCCCACGCCCATGTGTGCGTAGCCGGCATCCTTCATGATGGAGCGCACGTCGGCGAAGTCCAGGTTGATGAAGGCAGGCACATTGATCAGAGCGGAAATGGACTCAACGCCCTGACGCAGCACGTTATCGGCTGCCTGGAAAGCATTCATCAGGGTGATCTTTTCCTGGCTGATCATCTTCAGGCGCTCATTGGGAATGACGATCAGACTGTCCACATGCATGAGCAGGTTTGCAATGCCCTGCTCTGCCAGACCCATCTTGCGCTTGCCCTCAAAGGAGAAGGGCTTGGTGACGATGCCAACGGTCAGGATGCCCAGATCATGTGCCACCTCGGCCACAACGGGTGCTGCACCGGTGCCGGTGCCGCCGCCCATACCGGCAGTGATAAACACCATCTGGGAACCCTTGAGCGCATTTGCGATCTCGTCCTTGCTCTCTTCAGCGGCGCGCTGGCCGATCTCGGGGTCTGCACCGGCACCGCGGCCCTTGGTCAGCTTGGAACCCAGCTGCACCTTGGTGGCAGCGTGGTTCTTGGCCAGAGCCTGCTGGTCGGTGTTCATTGCGATAAATTCGACGCCCTGCAGGCCGTCGCTGACCATGCGGTTGACGGCGTTGCCGCCGCCGCCGC
>ERZ791843.469-NODE-469-length-26941-cov-6.7974_pt1 | contig 26941 bp, 21 predicted proteins | sample MGYA00510290_ERZ791843 | MGnify/ENA primary metagenome ERZ791843 (study PRJEB30046, sample SAMN00715254) | human gut metagenome | study: EMG produced TPA metagenomics assembly of the A metagenome-wide association study of gut microbiota in type 2... | reverse complement strand
TCAGCACCAGTGCGGAGCTGCTGCCCTCACGCTGGTCGGGGAAGATGTGGTAGATACTCTTTATCATTTTTGTCAAACTCGCGATATATCAGTGGTACATAGTTAAAATCATAGATTCCCTTACCAAAACGAATGACCGTAGATATTTTAGAACGTGTGACAGTATAACTCTTAAAATAAACTTTAGAATCAACGCTGATAGGAGCATCTCGTGTATGGTGGGTCTTTACGTCCTCCCGCCCGCCATTCTTGCCGTATCGTGGATTGCGGCGAGCGTCAAGATGGTTTTGCAAATTTTATTGCAGGAATGCAGTGATAGTAGGACTTATAGCACGGCGTTCAAGCGCTTTCCCGTTCAATCAATGTATTTCTGCATTTTGACAACCTGCCTATAAATCCCCCATGAACGTTGTGGAATCTTCCAAAGCATCCATGGATGGTTTCTTGCGCCGCATCAAACGTTCAGCTTATTACAACGAAATTCCATAAAGTTGCATTGCATCTTACAGATGTTCTTGCTATACTCTGTATCGAACGCAACTTTATTTCGCAAATATGTTGCGCATTTTGCGCAAGCAGAGGAGGAGCTATGATGCAGCAGCTCAAATTACTTCATGGCGGAGACTACAACCCGGAACAGTGGCTGGACCGGCCCGATATTCTGGCGCAGGACATCGAACTGATGAAAAAGGCACACGTTAATACTGTGACGCTGGGCGTGTTCTCATGGTCCACATTGGAACCGCAGGAGGGGGTATTTGAGCTGGATTGGCTGGCTGACATCATCCATAACCTGTATGCCAATGGAATCTATACGATCCTTGCAACGCCCAGTGCGGCCCGCCCCGCTTGGATGGCACACAAATACCCCGAGGTGCGCCGAGTCCGGGCAGACCGGGTCCGGGAGCTGTACAACCGGCGGCAGAATTACTGCTATACATCGCCGGTTTACCGGGAAAAAGTCCGCATCATTGACCAGAAGCTGGCACAGCGGTTCGGCAATGACCCGGCTGTCCTGCTCTGGCATATCTCCAACGAGATGAGCGGCGACTGCCATTGCGAGTTGTGTCAGGCCGCGTTCCGCTGCTGGCTCAAGGAACGGTATGGCTCTTTGGATGCCTTGAACAAGGCGTGGAACGCCCGGTTCTGGAGTCACGACTATACCGCTTGGGAACAAATCGAAAGCCCTGCCCCGCAGGGGGAAAATGCCGTGCAGGGTCTTGCGCTGGACTGGAAGCGCTTTGTCAGTGACCGACACATTGATTTTTTGAAATATGAGCGTGATACCGTGAAAAAAATTGCGCCGGATGCAAAGTTCACGGTAAACATGATGTACCGGTTTGATGGCATCGACTATTTCAAAATGTCCAAGGAGATCGACGTGGCCAGCTGGGACAACTATCCCACATGGCACAAGCCCAGCGAAACAGTGGAAGAAACGGCGTTGGATACGGCCCTGATGCACGACCTGTATTACTCCATGAAGGGCAGGCCCTTCCTGCTGATGGAATCCAGCCCCAGCTTTACCAACTGGCAGCCGATCTCCAAACAGAAGCGCCCCGGCATTGTGGAGCTTGCGGCTCTGCAGACGGTTGCACATGGTTCGGACAGTGTGCTTTACTTCCAGTGGCGAGCCAGCCGCGGCGCTGAAGAAAAGTTCCATGGTGCAGTCGTCGGCCATGATGGCCGGGAGGATGCCCGTCCCTTCCGGGAAACAGTCGGTGTGGGCCAAAAGCTGGAAGTGCTCTCGGAGATTGCAACAGTCTGCCGCGAGAAGCAGGCGGCGATCGTCCACGATTGGGAAAACAAGTGGGCATTGGAAGGCTCCTGCGGCCCGCGAAATGCAGGCATGGGTTACTGGGATGAGCTGAAGCTGCACTACAATGCTCTTGCACGGGAGGGCATCTCGGTGGAGTTCGTAAATCAGAGCTCCGACCTGACGGGTTATGGCTTGGTCGTTGTTCCGATGGTTTATTTGCTGACCGATGCCTTTGCCCAAAAACTCTGTGATTTTGCCCGGAATGGTGGTACGGTCGTGGTTACATACTGGACCGGTGTGGTGGATGAAAGCGATTTGTGCCGCCTGGGTGACACGCCCTACGGCTTGACCGACCTGCTGGGCCTGCGCCGCACCGAAATTGACGGGATGTATGACGGCGAAACCTGCCGCTGCACCCCGATGGACGATTCCACTTTGCCGGAAACGCAGGCTTCGGTCCTATGCGAGGTCGCAAGTCTGAACGACACCGACCCTGCCACACCGCTGAGCGTTTATGCCGAGGACTATTATGCAAACTACCCGGCGGTGGCTGTCCACTCCTACGGGGAGGGCCGTGCCTATTATCTGGCAAGTCGGTTCGAGGAAGCGTTCTATCGCGCATTTTATCGTGCTGCTGTAAAGGAAGTCAGCCTGACCCCGGCCTGGCCGGAGGCACTGCCGGACGGCGTTCTGGCCGCGCGGCGCGGTACGTTCGTCTTTGTACAGAACTGCAATGAACATCCGGTCGAAGTAGACGGTGTTGCGCTGAACCGTTACGGAACGGCCGTCTGGAAAAACGGCGAGCAGGTTCTGTAAAAAGTAAAAGTTTCCCCTTTGAGCGTTCTGCCGAAAAAGCAGAACGCTTTTTGTTTGCTTTCATACTTGACAAAGCGGGCTTACCCCGGTATGCTGGGGTGGCGTATTGTTGCGCAGTTCTGTGAAAAGGAGAGGATATCCTGTGGCTGCAAAGGAAACCGAAAAAATGACGATCGAGCAGGTGGCCGATGCGCTTGGTGTTTCTAAAACAACGGTATCACGCGCACTTTCCGGAAAGGGACGCATCAGTGAGGAGACCCGCGCCAAGGTATATGCCTATCTAGGACGCACCCGCACCGAGCCTGCCGCCCCGCAGGGCGGCGAAAAGGTGCGCACCAACAACATTGCCATGATCGTGCCACAGCGCTTTATTACGCTGGATCTGCCCTTTTTGCGCAAGTGCATGGGCGGCATCTGCATCATGGCAGACCAGCGCGGCTATGACCTGATGCTTTGCTACGCCTCCAACACCGAGTATTCGCAGCTGCAGCGGCAGCTGGCCAACCACAAGGTGGACGGCGTGATCCTGACCTACGCCATGGCGGATGATCCCTGCATCGAACTTTTGCGGCAATACGAGACACCTTTTGTGCTCATCGGACGCAGCGAGGACAAGACCATCCCGCAGGCAGACAACGATCAGGTCGCGGCTGCCTGCGAGATGACACGCATCCTTTTGCAGCTGGGCGCCAAGCGGATCGCGCTGCTGGTGGGCAGTACCATCTACGCCGTCAACACCGACCGCATACGCGGTTATCTGCGTGGATTCGCGGAATTTGGTGTGCCAGTAGACCAGCGGCTCGTTCATTCCGGTGTGGAATCTGCCGGGCAGACGCTCGATGCACTGGAGGCTGCGCTGGAGCAGAAGGCGGATTGCATCCTTTGCGGCGATGATGAGGTCGCCTTTGAGGTCATGCGGGAGCTGCGGACGCGGCATATCCTCGTGCCCAACGATCTGCGAGTGGCCAGCCTGTACGACAGTTCCATGCTTGCCAGCATTACGCCCTCAGTCTCGGCGGTACAGTACGATGCAGAGCAGCTGGGTAAGACCGCCTGCCGGATGCTGCTGGATCGTCTGGCCGGAAAGGAAACGGTCATGCGGCAGCTGGAAGGTTATCAGGTCATTTTGCGGAACTCTACCAAGTGGAGAGAACGCTCCCACAGCATCAAATAACGCGCTTTTTGTGCCTGCTCCTTTCCCGGAGCGGGCATTTTTGCTCTTTGCATGACAAAGGACATGACAAAAGTTGCGCTAAAGTTGCGCGCTTTTTGCCCATGTATCCTGATTTTACCGTCACTTTTTCCAGTTTTGATTCAACAATACCGTGAATTTCGTCCATTGACGTGAGCAAAAGAATGCGGTATTCTATGGATATAGAAGGACAACTGCTCGGATGTGCGCAACTTATAAGCGCAACAAAGAGTGCCCGAAGATTTCAGATTGAGAACGAAGGAGAACTGGATCATGAAAAAGCTGATTTCCCGCCGTAACTTCCTTGCTGCCATGGGTGCTGTGGCTGCTGCCGGTGCGCTGACCGCCTGCGGCGGTTCTTCCAGCAGTACCGCTGCTTCTACTGCGGCATCCAGCACGGCTGCCTCTGCTGCGGAGAGCTGGGGCGATGTGAAGCTGACCATGTGGGGTGCAGAAGAGGACCAGACCATGCTGCGCGAGATGGCAGATGCCTTTATCGAGCAGAATGCGGACAAGGGCAACGTGACCATCGAGATCGGCGTGCAGTCTGAGTCCACTGCAAAGGACACCGTTCTGGCTGACCCGGAGTCTGCCGCAGACGTTTTCGCCTTTGCAGACGACCAGCTGAACGAGCTGGTGAATGCCGGTGCACTGCAGGAAGTGCTGCTGAACCCGGACGACGTGAAGAGCCGCAACCTGCCCGGCTCTGTGGGCGCTGCCACCATGAACGACAAACTTTACGCCTACCCCATGACCGCCGACAATGGCTATTTCCTGTACTATGATGCAAGCGTTCTGAGCGCCGAGGATGTGCAGAGCGTGGACACCATGCTGGAAAAGGCTGCAGCTGCCGGCAAAAAGTTCATGATGAGCGTGAACGATGCATGGTACATTTACAGCTTCTACGCCGGTGCCGGTCTGGTGGCTACGCTGGCAGATGACGGCATCAACACCGTCTGCAACTGGAACGAGGCTCCCGGCGCAGACGTAACGCAGGCCATTCTGGATATCGCCGCAAACCCCGGCTTCAAGTCCGGCGCGGATGCTGATATCGTTTCTGCCATCAAGGACGGCAGCTGCTGCGCCGCCATCTCCGGTACTTGGAACGCCAGCACCGCCGAGGAGGCTTGGGGCGAAGGTTACGCCGCCACCAAGCTGCCGACCTACACCCTGAACGGCGAGCAGGTCCAGATGGGCTCCTTCTCCGGCTACAAGCTGGTGGGCGTCAACCCCCACAGCGCCAACGTGGGCGTTGCCATGATGCTGGCCGACTTCATCACCAACGAGGACAACCAGAGCAAGCGCTTCAACGACCGCAAGCTGGGTCCCTCCAACATCAATGCCAATGCTTCCGAGGCTGTGCAGTCTGCACCCGCCATTGCCGCACTGGCTGAGCAGAGCTCCTACGCTACCCTGCAGCGGGTAGGCGCAAACTACTGGAGCTCCGCCGCAAGTCTGGGCGAGATCCTCGCCTCCGGCGACACGCAGGGCAAGACCACGCAGCAGTTGGTGGATGACGCTGTGGCCGGCATCACCGCACCTGTGGCACAGTAAGTTCCGGTTTTTCCCGGCGGGCACGCAGCAGAATGCGGTGTGCCCGCTTTTTATCGCAATACAAGAAATCGGCGTCAGCCTAACATCCTGTTTGCTATAACCCCCTCTGCATACCAAGAAAGGAGTTGACTTCTGTGGCAGAAATGGTCCTTACACCACCCTTGCGGGCAGATGGCCGGGAGCCGAATTTCCTTCAGAAGTTCGGTCACGCATTTGTTCACGGAGATATTTTTACAAAGCTGTCCCTCTTTGTCTGGGGTCTGGGCTACATTGGCCACGGCCAGCTTATCAAGGCACTGCTGGTAACACTGGTGCAGGGGCTGGGACTGTATTTTCTGGGCACCTCCGGCATTCCTGCGCTGAAAAAGTTCGGCACGCTGGGCACGGTGCAGATGGAGATGCAGTTCAACCCCCTTACCTTAAAGAACGAGGTCAACAACTACGACAACTCGTTTGCCATCCTGCTGCTCAGCGTGATCGCACTGGTGGTCATTGTAACGCTGATCGCTGCTGCCATGCTGGTGGTGCAGAGCAACTACGCTTTGCAGGCGCAGAAGGCCGCTGGTAAAAAGCCCAACAATTTCCGGCAGGATATCACCTTGTACCTGAACGAAAAGTTCTACGTTACCCTGCTCACCCTTCCGGTGCTGGGTGTGGTGGTGTTCACCATCATCCCGCTGTTCATTTTGATCGCTGTTGCCTTTACCAACTACGATCAGCAGCATATGCCGCCCGCCGCCCTGTTCACATGGGTGGGGCTGGCAAACTTTGCCGCTCTGTTCGGCGGGCAGTCGCTGACCGTGACCTTCAGCTACGCTTTTGGCCGGGTGCTCAGCTGGACGCTGGTGTGGGCCTTCTTTGCCACCTTCACCACCTTCTTCGGCGGCGTATTTCTGGCCATGCTCATCAACAACAAAAAGACCAAGTGCCAGAAGCTTTGGCGCACCCTGTTCATGGTCACCATTGCGGTGCCGCAGTTCGTCACCCTGCTGCTGGTGCGCAACTTCTTCTCGGACGCCGGCATCTTCAACACCCTGATGGCCAATGCTGGCGTGACCGACTTTTTAAAGACCATCGGCCTGCTGGGGCAGAACATGAACCATATCCCCTTTCTGACCGATCAGCATTGGGCTAAGTTCATGATCGTCCTCATCAACATCTGGGTGGGCGTGCCCTACCAGATGCTCATTGCCACCGGTGTGTTGATGAACATTCCCACCGATATGCTGGAAGCCTCCACCATCGACGGTGCTTCGCCGTGGCAGAGCTTCATCCACATCAAGCTGCCCTATCTGTTCAGCGTGCAGGGACCTGCACTGGTCACGGATTTCGTCAAGAACGTCAACAACTTCAACGTCATCTACCTGCTCACGCAGGACGTTTACATCACAAAGGATCAGGCGCTGGCATCCTCCAGCGCCAAAGAGGTGGATCTGCTGGTCACATGGCTGTTCCGCCTGACGCAGGAGCAGTACAACTACAAGATGGCCGCTGTCATTGGCATTATGGTGTTCATCATCTGTGCCGTGTTCACGCTGGTCTGCTTCCGGTTCCTTAATAAAAAGGAGGCGACGTTCTCTTGACACAGACAACTGTTTCTCCGGCACGCCGGGCAGAGCCCGCAGCGCAGCTGCGCCGCGGGCGTATCCTCCGCACAGTCCGCAGCATCCTGCGGCATTTGCTGCTGGCCCTGCTGGCAGCTATCTGGCTGGTACCCATTCTGTGGCTTCTGGTCACTTCCTTCTCCACAGACCGAGGCATCAATGTGCGGCAGTTCTTCCCGGCCAGTTACACACTGCGCAACTATGTCAACATTCTGTTCCACCCGGACTCTGTGGCGCAGTTCCCGCGCTGGTTTACCAACACCCTTGTGGTGGCCTGTTTCAACTGCGTTATCTCCACCTGCTTTGTGCTGATGGTAGCCTACGCGCTGAGCTGCTGCCGCTTCAAGGGGCGCAAGCTGATCCAGAACCTTTCTGTCAGCGTCAACCTGTTCCCCGGCGTGCTGGCAATGATCGCCGTCTATTTCGTCCTGAAGTATTTGAATCTGACCAATTCCTACGCCGGTCTTATTATGGTCTATGCCGGTTCGTCCGGTCTGGGCTATCTGATCTGCAAAGGCTTTTTCGACACCATCCCCGTCTCCCTGCGGGAAGCTGCTAAGCTGGACGGCGCATCCGACGCCCGTGTGTTCTTCCAGGTCGTTCTGCCCATGTCCAAGCCGATTCTGGTCTATACCATCATCAGCTCTTTCATGGTTCCATGGACCGATTTCGTGATGGCAAAAATGATCCTGAATTCGGGCGTCTCTGCCGACTGGACAGTGGCTATCGGTCTGTATAATATGCTGCAAAAGACCCTGATCAACAATTACTTTGCGCTCTTCTGTGCAGGCGGTGTGCTGGTGTCCATCCCCATCTCCATCCTGTTTGTCATCATGCAGAAGTTCTACGTCGAGGGCATCACCTCCGGCGCGGACAAGGGTTAACACGTTATTCTCTTTCTTCTTCACCATAAAAGCAATCCCCACAGTCCTTTTTGTGGCTGTGGGGATTGTTTTTTCTCAATGGCGGCAGGAAAGCAGTTTGTTCATGGTGAACCTCATTTCTATATTAAACGGTGTCTGTTCGGATGTCCTAAACCCTGCCATAAAACCGGTGATTGATTTGTCCATTGGGCTTTGTTTTGCCCGTCTGCACATTTTTGCACACTTTTTGCACACCTGAATAGCTAGATAACGGTTGCAAAGCATTACACTGTATGCAAATAATGCAGTGTATGCAAAGGTGTGTTTTGCGATGATACGATAAAAATAGCGTTTCTTCGAACTTTTGAAATTTGACGAATGATGCACCTTGGATTCTTTTAATCAGAAGGCCAGGGATTCGAGTTCCCTCGAGCGCACCAAAATCCAACGAAGAATCGTAAGATTCCTCGTGGGATTTTCTTTTTATACGCCATTTGCACGGTCTCTGCACGGTTTTTGCACGGTCCGTATTTTTCGTGTCAGATGGAGTAAGTCCGTGAATTACTCTGCAATTCGTGCTATTTTTTGCAATTCAGGTCAGCAAAGCCAGGCGGAGCTGCGCTTTTACGGCAGGGTCTGCGTCCTTCAGAAGCTCCAACAGTGCCGACATGGAGATGGTCGGTTCTGCTTCAACCGGGGCAGCCTGTACAGGTGTTGTTCCCTGTACGGCTTTCACATCACCGCCGGAGATCATCAGTTGGTAAGCAGAGCGCAGGCTGCGCGATGGAATCGCTGAATAGCACAAAGGCATGTTGGAGTCCAGATGTAAAGAAAAAACGGCAAAGCAGATAAAATTCACTTTACCGTTTTATAGCAATTCAACTTCTTCATGTAACAGCAACAGCGTTGAATTGCATATCGCAAATTGCTGGTTTAACGTTCCACTACTTTCTTGCCTTGCGATCAAGAAAGCACGTCTGCTAAACGCTCTACGTTGAAAATGCAATCGTACACTGCTATAATAAAATTGTGATATTATCACCAAAAATTCAAGATGCAAAGCGTTTGCGATTGGCAAACATTCAGGAGGAACGCATGGTAACAGGAGCCATTAAAAATAAGGTAGACAAAATCTGGACGGACATCTGGGCAGGAGGCATCACCAATCCGCTGACCGTCATTGAACAGCTGACCTATCTCATGTTCATCCGGTCACTGGACGAGAAAGAGCTTGCCACCGAAGATTTTGAGAACATGGCGGGCGAAAAGATGGAGCACATCTTCCCGGCCAGCGAAGCAGGACAGTCCATGCGGTGGAGCCGCTTCAAGGATAAAGATTCCCGCGAAATTTTCCTGACCATGCAGCAGCGGGTGTTCCCGGCCATCAAAAAGATGAAGTATGGCCGTCTGCCGGACTTTGACGCAAACGGCGAACTGGTGGAGATCGCAGACGACCCCACCCGCCCAGACGAGGGCAACACCGCCTTTGCGCGGTATATGGACGATGCCATGTTCCTGATCCCCACGCCGCAGGTGCTGCAAAAGATCATCACCGGGCTGGAGGATCTTTACACCCACGACATTGCCGACCTTGATATGCAGGGCGACCTGTATGAGTATATGCTGGGCAAGCTGGCAACCGCAGGGCAGAACGGCCAGTTCCGCACGCCCAAACACATCCGCGACATGATGGTGGAGCTGGTGCAGCCCACGCCGGACGACTTCATCTGCGACCCCGCCTGCGGCACGGCAGGTTTTCTGGTGTCCAGCGCAAAATATGTTCGCAAGCACTATGGGGACGATATGACTCCGGAACAGTGGCAGCATTTTGCCGGGCCGATGTTCGCAGGCTTTGACATGGACCGCACCATGCTGCGCATTTCGGCCATGAACCTGATGCTCCACTCCATCACGAACCCGGAGATCGACTACAAGGACAGCGTGTCGAAGCAAAACTCCATTTGCAGTAAGTACACCGTTTGCCTTGCGAACCCGCCGTTCAAGGGCACTGTGGATGCCGAGAGCATCAACGATGACCTGAAAGCCGTCACCAACACCAAAAAGACGGAGCTTCTGTTCCTTGCGCTCTTCCTGCGGATGCTCAAAACCGGCGGACGCTGCGCCTGCATCGTGCCGGACGGCGTTTTGTTCGGTTCCAGCAAGGCGCACCAGAGCATCCGAAAAGAACTGATTGAAAACCACCAGCTGCGGGCGGTCATTTCCATGCCCTCCGGCGTGTTCAAGCCCTACGCAGGCGTGTCTACGGCGGTGCTGGTGTTTACCAAGACCGGCGCGGGCGGCACCGATAAGGTGTGGTTCTACGATATGAAAGCCGACGGCTTCTCGCTGGACGACAAGCGCATCGAGGTGAAGGAAAACGACATCCCGGACATCATCGCCCGGTTCCAGAACCTCGACGCCGAAACTGACCGCAAGCGCACCGAGCAGAGCTTCTTTGTGCCCAAAGAAGAAATTGCCGCCAACGGGTACGATTTGTCCATCAATAAGTACAAGGAGACCGAGTATGTGCCGGTGGAGTACCCCTCGACCACGGAGATCCTTGCCGACCTGCATGAGCTGGAAATGGAGATCACCAAGGGTTTGGCAGAGTTGGAGGAGATGGTGTGATGAAAGTTTCATTGACGGATATCTGTGATTTTCAAGGTGGAACTCAACCACCGAAAGATGAATGGATCGACCAACCTGCACAAGGGTATGTTCGAATGCTGCAAATTCGCGACTTTACACAAAGTGACAAAAATTATATTGAGTACGTTAAAGACACTGGAAAACTAAAAACCTGTATAGAAGATGATATTCTAATTGGACGATATGGAGCGTCAATTGGAAAGATTTTGACTGGTCTTGCAGGAGCATATAATGTTGCTATTGTAAAAACAATTCCAGATGAAAAAGTAGTCAGCAAGAAATACTTATACTGGTATCTGAACTCTCAATATTTTCAGAGATTTATCAGCAATGTCGGAAGTCGTGCGGCACAAGCGGGTTTTAACAAGAATGATTTAGGTGCTGCACAAATTCCACTGGTTGATAAAGAACGGCAGGAAGAAATCTGCGAGGTGCTTGAAAAAGCTAATAAGTTGATATCTCTCCGCAAGCAGCAGCTTGCCAAACTGGACGAGCTGATAAAGGCACGGTTTGTGGAGATGTTTGGTGACCCAGATCAAAATCCGAAGGGATGGCCATTGGTTAGTGTTACGGAAATTATCCGAGATAAAGCTAGTAATGGTTTTTTTGCAAAAAGAGATGCTTATAAGGATGACGGCAATGTACAAATCCTCGGTGTCTCTAATGTTGTCAACAGAATGTATTCCAACACGAAGGAACTGCCCAGAACCAATGCAACGCAAGCTGAAAAAGAAAAATACAGTGTAAAATATGGTGATATGCTTTTTTGTAGATCATCACTTGTAGCAGATGGCATAGGCAAGGCATCAATAGTAGCAAAAGGTACCTTCCCAAATGTTCTTTTTGAATGTCATGTGATTCGATTGTCTCTGGATCTTCAGAAATGCGTTCCCGAGTTCGTTCAAGTTTTATCGACCACACCATTTTTTAGAAGACAGATTATAGCACAATCAAAAACTGCAACTATGACGACAATCGGGCAGGACGGAATCTTGAAATCTTCAGTTGTTCTGCCGCCGATTGATCTCCAAAACCAGTTTGCCGCCTTTGTGGAGCGTGTAGACCAGCAGAAGCAAATCGTACAGCAGAGCCTTGAAAAGCTGGAACTGATGAAAAAGGCGCTGATGCAGGAATATTTTGGGTGAATAAAAATGAAAGGAAAAAATTTAAGATACAAAGATGTTTTTTCCGAATATCAAAAAGATTGCTTGGATATATTGGTGAAAAAAGCCGTTGAACTCCGTCTATGGACTGCGGAAAAACTTGGAAATACTGCATCTGCAAAATTAAAGGATTTTTATAAGCACTATAAAGAATGTGTAGAGTCTTATCAATGTGAGACAAACATATCAGCACCTATGCCCGACGGACATAATGGAAAGAAAAATACAATCGAAAAAGGACGTATAACGCTAGAATATCTTGATTTATATGATTTTCTTCCTAAAGAGAATTTTCAACAATTCAAAAGAAAAATCGTAAAATACAGAAGAAAAAATGAACAAGCTCCTTTTAGCTTTTTCATGACCGCAGAAGAATTTGAAGAAATTAATCGATTGGAAAATTTTTCAGACTGGCAGGTGTTTCAGAATATCATCACTTGCAAAATAAAAAAGAACCAACGCTTAAGTGAATGCTGTACACAAGTTTTAATTCAAGCCATGTCTCTTTCCCCTACATATTTAATTGTTAAATATCGATTTTTTGCATCAAGAAAATTTAATGACAAATTGAACGAAATAATTACGAAAGATTACAAAGGGCATTTCGATACAATTAGACCTGCTTTCATGGACTGGCACCATCCGTGGCATTGCTTTTATACATTTTATGATGGAAATTATGAAAGAAGAAAAGAAGTGTATGATTATCTTGGAAGTGTAAAATGGCTCATGTATAATGAGGTGCAATCAAACTTTAAGTGCTATTTCGGTGAAGAAGGAGAATTCCCACCATGTTTTGAGACATATAAAACCAATATACGCCCCTCTTTAAGAAAGAGCCATTCCGATTTTTGGAGAAGCATTCTTATAGATGAAAGGGCTATGGAGTATTCCGTGAATCTAAATATGTGTATTGCATGGGATTTTTCTTCACAAAACGCGCCGCAAAAAATTCAAGCAATTCAAGGGTGCGGAGACAATTCGTCTCAGGGAATTATGATGAGTGAAATCTCTAGCGAATATGCAGAATATCTTGTCGCAAAAACATTCAATGAAGTTGCAAGAAAGTGGATGACGATATGTAATCGCGAAATAGGAAGAGAATTAAAAAAGGCTAAAAGTAAATCTATATTAAAAACAAGACTAAAAATAGAAAAGAAACTATACTATAGTAAACGATTTATAACTGAGTTTGAAAGTGACTTGAAAGAATGTAGCGCAACAAAAAGATTCGAGCCGGCTGTTCTCCATGGTAACAAAGGCTCTTTCAGAAGAAATTCGTTTACGGAAAGTGCGTTCGATTCGATAGGCGATTACACTCAAAAAACCGCAAAAATGATTGATGATGTTATTGGTCATTTTGATACAGTGGCCGAAAGTAATAATACTTATTTTGGTTATAAGATTGCTAAATATGCGCTATGGATTGCAATAATCACACTGATTATTACAATTCTATTCGAAATAAAAAATATCGACTGGAATGAGTTGATAAAGTGTGTGTCTGATTTTATCTCGTAAGGAGCGTGATTTTTATGTCCAACTTCTCCTATCTCTCCACCCGCCCCGAATACTCCCTCTTCGCCAATTCTGCCATCGAGGCCGAGAAAGTGTTCTCCACCTCCCCGGCGATGTGTGCGGTGGGGTGCCGGAAGGCGTTGGAGCTGGCGGTGAAGTGGGTGTATGCGGCAGATAAAACCATCACGATGCCCTACAAGGACAACCTGCAATCCCTGCTGCACGAGCCGAGTTTCCGGTTCGCGGTGGACCGCAATGTGTGGAGCGTGCTGCCCAGCATCGTGAAGGCGGGCAATCTGGCGGTACATACGGGGCATAGTGTGTCGGCGGCGGATGCAGTGTTCAGCCTGCGGGGGCTGTTCGACTTCATCCAGTGGGTGGATTACTGCTACGGCACGGACTATGTGGAGCGCTCCTTTGATGAAACAGCCATCCCCGGCGAAAAGGTAGCGCTGGACGAAAAGAAGATCCGGGAACAGGAAAGTTTACTGTCCCAGAAGGATGCCGAGCTGGAAGCGCTGCGCAAGCAGGTGGAGAGCCTTTCGGCGGCGTACACGGCCAGCAAACAGCAGAACCAGCAGAGCCGCAGTTTCACCGCCGTCGATCTGACCGAGGCCGAAACACGGCGGAAGATCATCGACATCGACCTCAAGGCCATGGGCTGGAAATTCACCGGGCCGGACGCCGATGTGCGCACCGAGTACGAAGTGGACAACATGAACGGCGTGCTGGGGCAGAAGGGCTATGCAGACTATGTGCTGATGGGCAAGGACGGCTTGCCGCTGGCGGTCATTGAAGCCAAGCGCAGCACCAAAGACCCCAACATCGGGCGCAAGCAGGCTCAGCTCTATGCAGACTGTCTGGAGCAGAAGTTTGACCGCCGTCCGATGCTGTTTACCACCAACGGCTACACCACCTATTTCTGGGATGAGCAGAGCGGCCCGCAGCGTGCCGTGAGCGGGGTGTTCTGCAAGGACGATTTACAGAAACTGATGAACCGCCGCACCGAGAAAAAGCCGCTGGACACCATCGAAATTGACGACAAAATCACCGACCGCTACTACCAGAAAAATGCCATCCGGGCTGTCTGCGCCCACATCGCGCAGGGCTTCCGGCGCAATCTGCTGGTCATGGCTACTGGCACGGGCAAGACCCGCACCGCATCCAGCCTGACCGATGTGCTGAGCCGGGGCGGTCATGTGACGAATGTGCTGTTTCTGGCGGACCGTACCGCGCTGGTCAAGCAGGCAAAGGACGACTTCAAAAAGTATCTGCCGGACCAGTCCCTGTGCAACCTGTGCTCCTCCAAGGACGACAAAGCCGCGCGCATCGTGTTTTCTACCTATCCCACCATGCTCAACGCCATCGACAACGCCAAGACCAAGGACGGCGTGCCGCTGTTTTCGCCCGCCCACTTTGACCTCATCATCGTGGACGAGAGCCACCGCAGCATTTTCAAGAAATACCGCGCCATTTTTGATTATTTCGATGCGATTCTGGTGGGTCTGACCGCCACCCCGAAAACCGATGTAGACCGCAACACCTACGACTTTTTCGAGATGGAACACGGCATCCCCACCTACGCCTACGATTACGACACGGCGGTCTACACCGACCATGTGCTGGTGCCTTACTACAACTACGAGGTCAAGACGAAATTCACAGAAGAGGGCATCCACTACGACCAGCTTTCACCGGAGGATAAGGCCCGCTACGAGGACGATTTTGCCGAGGATGACACTCTGCCCAGCTTTATTCCATCCGAAAAACTGAACAAGTTCATCTTCAACGCCAACACCGTGGACACGGTGCTGCAAGACCTGATGGAACGCGGCATCCAGACGGCAGGCGGCGACCGCATCGGCAAGACCATCATCTTTGCCCAGAACAAGCGCCATGCGGAGTTTATCCGGGAACGCTTTGGCAAGCTCTACCCGCAGCTGGAGACCCAGTACCCGGGATTCATCCAGCGGGTGGTCTGCGACGACGCCTATGCACAGTCCATCATTGACGACTTCAAGCAGCCGGACAAGCCGCCGTTTATTGCGGTCTCGGTGGATATGATGGACACGGGCATCGATGTGCCGGAGTGCACGAATCTGGTGTTCTTCAAAAAAGTGCGCAGCAAAACGAAGTTCTGGCAGATGATCGGCCGTGGTACGCGGCTCTGCCCATCACTTGCCTGCGTGGATGCCATCGACGGCGAATATACGGGCAAACGGCGGTTTCTGATCTTCGACTACTGCGGCAACTTTGAATTTTTCCGTCAGAAACCCAACGGCTACGAGAGCGCGGACACCAAAAGCCTGTCCGAGAGCATTTTCTGCAAGCAGGTGCGGATCGCCGCCGCGCTGCAGGATGGAGCCTATGGGGACGAAAACTACCAGAACTGGCGCAAGATCTTAACGGAGACCTGCCGTGCCGAAGTAGGAGCGTTGAACCCGGAGCTGGTATCCGTGCGGCTGCACCGACAGGCCGTGGAACACTATCAAAAGCCGGAAGCCTTTGTCAGCCTGACCGAAACGGACAAGGGTACTCTGATGAAAGAGGTGGCACCGCTCATCTCGCTGGACGATAAGGACGAGGCCGCCAAGCGGTTCGATAACTTTGTGTATGGCTTGCTGCTCTGTGAACTGGAAGGTCTGCCGGGGCTGGGCCGCGCCCAGAAACAGCTGCGCAATACAGCGGCAATGCTGGAAGGAAAGGCTACCATCCCGCAGGTGCAGACAAAGCTGCCCCTCATCCGGGAGGTGCAGACAGACGAATTTTTGACCTCGCATGACCTTCTCCGCTTTGAAGAAATGCGGCAGGAACTGCGGGAACTCATCAAGTTTCTGGTGGACGGTGTAGAAGGGCAAAAACCTGTCTACACGGCCCTTGCCGACCCGGTACTGGAACAGACCGAGGGCAAAACGCTGGATCCCGGCTACGATTTCGGCGAGTACCGGGAACGTGTGAACCGCTACATCATGGAGCACCGCAGCGATACGCTGGCCATCCACAAGCTGACCCAGAACATTCCGCTTTCCCGGGGTGACTATACCGAGCTGGAACATATCTTTACCTGTGAGCTGGGCAGCAAAGAGGACTATGCACGGGAGTTTCGGGATACACCCTTTGGTCTGCTGGTGCGTAAAGTGGCAAAGCTGGACCACGATGCTGCCATGCAGGCATTTTCAAAATTTATCAATGACGAATCGCTGAATGCAAAGCAGATCGCGTTCGTGCAGAAGGTCATTCATTACATCGAGCAGAACGGTTATGTGGAAAGCAAAGCGGTTCTGATGAAACCACCCTTTGATCAGCCCATCCTGTTTACCCGCCTGTTTGATGGCAAAACAGGCAGTGAACTGATGGATACGATCAATTCAGTGAAAGAGAATGCCACCCATGTGACTGCATAAAGTAGTGGAATGTACTGATAAAAACCGGTATAATTCAGGACTATCGAAAAATGAATATCCTGCAACGCAGTATGGCAAGTCAGGGAATTTTGAACGATACGCAAACGACTCTGGCTGATTACCTGATGAGCATCGCACAAATTTCCGTGGAGGATGCCGGAGCGATTTATATCGAGTTGAGCAGCATCCGCGGCAATTTTATGGCAAACATCATTCTGCGCATGATTGAAAATTATCACTTCCTGCCCGATATGGCGCAGAAACTGAAAAACAAACAAGCACTGGTGGAAAGCGTAATTGCAAATGAACAGCTGGAGCCTTCCATTACGTCGTCCATCAAAGATGTGTATGATGAACTTGTCAACAGCAAACTGGATATGATCGAGGGCCTCGTGCCGATCTCTGCCATCCGGTATGATGCTAAGATGCAGGAAGCAGAAAGACTTTAAGGGGAGTGCGACTTGTAGGATTGCTTTAAATTATCGAGTTAATCCGCAGGCTGAATAGATTCACTCAAATCGAATGAAAACGAAAAAATGCCCGCTCACCGTGGAGATCCGGCTCCATCGGTGGGCGGGCATATCCAATAAAACACCAGGATACTATTATGCTTTTCGTACTTCAGTTGGGATCTTGTTCTGGCTCAGATATCCCACAGGGAGGGCGCGGAGGTGGAAACTGCGGCGGCACCTGCGCGCATGGCGGCCATGACGTCGGCTTTGTCCCGCAGCAGGCCGCCTGCAATGACAGGCACCTGTGTGCGGGCGCTGATCTCGGCGATGACCCGGGGCATGATGCCGGGAAGGATCTCGACAAAATCCGGCTTGCCCTGCTCCAGCTGACCGGACAGGCTGGTCAGCGAGAGGGAATCCAGGATGAATGCCCGCTGGACGGTCAGCAGGCCGCGGTGGCGCGCCCGGCGGATCAGGGTCGGGCGGGTGGAGATGATGCCGTCCGGGTGGCATAGGGCGTTGAGGGAGTCCACCGCGATCTCCCGCGACGAAAGGCCGTCCACAAGGTCGATGTGAACCACGGCCAGTTTTCCGGCATCATGTATGCGGTGCACCAGACCGTCTACGGTGAGCAGGGTGCTCGCCAGCAGAAAAACGGCGCTGCAGGGCGAAGCCAGCGCAGCAGTCAGGGCTTCGTCCGTTTTCACGGCGGCGATCACCGGTTCGTCCAGCAGGGTTTCAGCAAGAGGATGCATTGGGTAAGACTCCTTTTTTATCAATTACTTGATTTATATTATTCTACAAAAAAGCCGCCATGTAAATAAGTTACACGGCGGATGTAATGTAAAATCTAGGTTTTATCAGAATGTGGTTGCAATCAGCTCACCGCCGCCCAGAATGGTAGTAGTATTGGAACAGCTGATCATTACAATAAACATTGCATTGATCAGACCTGCAATGTACGGATTGCGGGTGCGTTTGTAGATGATGCGGGACATGATGGGCGTGACAAACAGAAGAACCATACAGGGGAACAGCCAAATGGGACCAATGCGCTGGCCTTCGGTCAAACCATAAAGCTGATAACCCGTTGCATAGAAGTAGATATATTGACTTGCAACCACAAAAATAGCACCAAGCGCATTAAAGAATGCAAAAATCAAGATGTTGCCATTTTTTCCGCCAATGGTGTTGTAGTTGAAGCAATTTGCCGAGATCGAGTTCATAACGTAGAACAGCAGGAAGAATGGCAGATAGCGAAGTGCGATCAGCACTTTATCAGCGCCGAAGGTTTTGAACGCAACGACATACATCCGATAATCAACCTGGAAGAAATAGTGTGCTGCAAAAACAAGGCCGAACGAAACAACGATCACGATAACAGCGAGGGCAATGGTCTTCCACAGCTGCTCCAGATTCAAATACAGACCCGCTCTTCGAGCACTCCAACCGTGTTTTTTTCCATAAGCACCGTAAAAAACAGCAGAGCAGAATATTGCAAAGACACCGCAAAGAGCAGCCCATGTACCGATCGTCAGGGGGCCGGTCTGCACAAAGAAGTTTGTTGTCTTTGAGTAAACGGTATTCATGCAGAACAAAAAGCTTGCACCGGAAAAAACTGCACCGATAATCAGCAGAACCCAGTACCATGCCTTGGCTCCGCTGTCCTGCACAGGGGCTGGCTGTACAATTTCACCACTGCGGAGAGCGGAAAATACGGGAGTATCAAGCAGAACCAGCGTGAAACTGACCATGAAGATCAAAAGACCGATCACGCCGAGGCTGTTGAACACCGCTTTAATGGGCCAGATCTGATCGCTGGCAGGCAGGGGCTTTGGAGCGCCGAGCGTTGTATCAAAAAAATCAACGGCATAGCCGACACAAGTAGTAGAAAAAGCAACGAGAGGATGGATCATGTTCGGCCGATAAATCACGCGATAAGCGGTCTTTCCATCAAAATCGCGCGTATAATATTTGCCGCCTTCTGCGATACCGGCAAAGCCGTCCTCATTAAAATTCAGGAATTTTTTAGCACCATCTGTTTCCATGAAGGCTGCCGGATTGGTCAGCATATTTCCAGCGTCATCATAGGTTCCAAAGTAAAAGTCATCATGGGTACTGGCAATAATGCCTACACTGCGTGAGCCGTAATCTCCGCTATGATCACCGCCGGTGTCATCCTGCCAGTCACCGGCCTGCTGCAGAACGGCAGCAATCAAAGGAGTTTCCCGGGAATTATCGATCTCTACCGCCATATTAGCAGCTGTACCGCCGCTGGAATGGCCTGTAACGCCAATACGAGCTGTGTCAACGTACGGAAGGCTTGCAATAAGCTGAACTGCACCATCGACGCCCACAGCACCATCGTAAAGTTCTGCAATCGACAGGCTTTCCGAGTCGCCATGACTGTGCAGATCAAGTGCCAGCACCACATATCCCCGGCGAGCCAGCTCAATACTATACAAGTCCTGCATTTCTTTGTTGTTATACCATCCTTCGATCGTAACAACACCCGGCGCCGGTGTGTCTTTGGTTGCATTCTGTGGAATGTAAAGGTATGCGGCCAGCTGGTGTCCAGAGGGACTTTCCCAGCTCATTTCCTTGATCCTGATCCCACCAGAAGTTTGTACAGCGGACGCTACGATGGCACTTACAAGGCAAAGAATCAGTGACAGGCACAACCAGAATTTGCTGTTTTTCAACCTACCTTTTTGATGCGACATGCTTGGAACCTCCTTTTTGAATCTGATTTTTCCGTAATAAAAATGGGGACACACTGCATCTGGACGATACAGTGCATCCCCATCTCACTTCTCTTGGGATGCTTCTAGTATAGCGCTTTGTAACAAAATGTCAATAGAAAATAAACAATTAAAAAATATTTTGTGCGCGAATCATAAAGTTGGGCGAAAACTATCAATGCTCTGCCCAGTCGCAGCTTCGGCCAACAGCCTTGTGCCAGCCGGAGAGCAGACGGGTGCGCTCGGCCTCGTCCATCTGCGGGGCAAAGGTCATGTTGCAGTGCCACAGGCTGCGGATCTCGTCCCGGTCCTTCCATACGCCGGTGGCAAGGCCCGCCAGATAGGCTGCGCCCAGAGCGGTCGTCTCCCGGATGGCCGGGCGCAGCACGGTCTTGTTCAGGATGTCAGCCTGGAACTGCATCAGGAACTGGTCGCGGGATGCACCGCCGTCTACCTTCAGCGAGGTGATGGGCACGCCGGTGTCCTTTTCCATAGCAGCCACAAGATCGGCGCTCTGGTAGGCAATGGACTCCTCTGCCGCGCGGATGATGTGGTTCTGGGTGGTGCCGCGGGTGATGCCCACGATGGCACCGCGGGCGTACATATCCCAGTACGGTGCACCCAGACCGGTAAAGGCCGGCACGATGTAAATGCCGCCGTTGTCCGGCACCTTCTGGGCGTAGTATTCCGCATCGCGGCTCTCCTGGATCATGCGCAGGCCGTCGCGCACCCACTGGATGACGGCACCGCCCACAAAGACGCTGCCCTCCAGCGCGTACTCCACCCTGCCGTTCAGGCTGATGGCGATGGTAGAGATCAGGCCGTTCCGGCTGCGGCAGATGGTGTCGCCGGTGTTCATCAGCAAAAAGCAGCCGGTGCCGTAGGTGTTCTTGGCCTCCCCCTTGCCAAAGCAGCTCTGTCCGAACAGCGCAGCCTGCTGGTCACCGGCAATGCCGGCCACCGGGATCTGCACACCGCACAGGTCGGTGGTGCCGTAGACCTCGCTGGAATCCGTCACGCGGGGCAGGATGCAGCGCGGGATATCCAGCGCCTTGAGCAGGGTGTCGTCCCAGTCCAGCGTGCGGATGTTATACAGCATGGTGCGGCTGGCGTTGGTGCGGTCGGTGACATGCACTCTGCCGCCGGTCAGCTTCCAGACCAGCCATGTGTCCACGGTGCCGAACAGGATCTCCCCTGCCTCGGCCCGCTCCCGCGCACCGGGCACATTGTCCAGGATCCACTTGATCTTCGTTGCGGAGAAATAGGCATCGGGCATCAGGCCGGTGTTCTCCCGGATGTAGTCTGCCATGCCGGGCTGCTGCAGCAGTTCATCCACCAGCGGAGCCGTGCGACGGCACTGCCAGACGATGGCATTGTAGATGGGGCGGCCGGTGGCCTTTTCCCACAGGATGGTGGTCTCCCGCTGGTTGGTGATGCCAATGGCGGCGATATCGTGGGCATCGACACCGCTCTGGGCCACCACCTCGTTCATGACTCCATACTGGGTGGACCAGATCTCCATGGGGTTGTGCTCCACCCAGCCCTGCTGCGGATAGATCTGCTCAAACTCGCGCTGCTGCACCGCAATGATATTCTGCTCATTGTCGAACAGGATGGCACGGCTGCTGGTGGTTCCCTGATCCAGCGCCAGAACATATTTTGTACTCATGCTTTTGCTCCCTCCGTATCGTTTCAGGAGTGTGTATCACAGATTTCGCGTCGCCACGACATCCACGCCGGTGCCGCACACATCTGCCAGCACCACCTGCCCGGTGCGGACGGGTGCGTGCAGGGTGACGCGGTCCAGCGCAGCCATGACCTCGGTCATCTTCTCTTTGGGTACGGCCTGCGCAGTCTTTACCGGGCAGCGCGGGTACAGCCCGCCCTCCGCCCGCACCGTGCTGGTGAGGATGCGGGTGGGGTGGGTCAGCTCTTCCCTGCCGTAGGCGGCACCGTTGGGACAGGCGTTTCCAGTTACATTATAATCATTTTCCGGGTCCACCTGCAAGTGGCAGCCGCAGGGACAGCAGATGCAAATGACTTCTTTGATACGGCTCATTCTGCAATAACCTCCTCTACCGCAACGGTCAGCGGGCCGTCTGTTTTTTCCAGCAGGACTTTGGGCAGTGCGATGTGCTCCATCTCGCCGGGTGCCATGCGCTGGCGCTTGAACCGGGCCAGCTGCCTGCCGCCGCAGGTCACGGTGATCTGGCTGGGGCCGTAGTTCTGCCGCACACGGAAGGAAATGTTCACGCTCCTGTCCACATCAGCGGGGCGCACCCGCTGCGGCACGGTGTAGCCCACGCCATTGCCCGGAACAAGGTCAAGCACAACCGTATCGGCGGCTTCGCCCTTCAAAACATAGGCCGCCGCAGAAGCACCGGCAAGGTCGCTTTCGCCGGAAACGAAGTCCACCAGATCATGCACGTGCACCACATTGCCGCAGGCGAACACGCCGGGGATGCCGGTCTCCATATTCTCGTAGACCACTGCGCCCTTGGTGTGAGGGTCCATGGGGATGCCCGCCTGCCGGGTCAGCTCATTTTCCGGGATCAGGCCGACGCTGAGCAGGATGGTGTCCACATCAAATTCTATCTCGGTGCCCGGGATGGGGCGGCGGTTTTCGTCCACCTTGGCAACGATGGCCTTTTCCACGCGGGCCTTGCCCTGAATATCCACGATGGTATGAGACAGATACAGGGGGATGTCGAAGTCCTGCAGGCACTGCACGATGTTGCGGGTCAGGCCGCCGGAATACGGCATAACCTCCACGCAGGCCAGCACTTTGGCCCCTTCCAGCGTCATGCGGCGGGCCATGATCAGGCCGATGTCGCCGCTGCCGAGGATGAGCACCCGCTTGCCTACCAGATAGCCCTCCATGTTGACATAGCGCTGGGCAGCACCGGCGGTGTAGATGCCGGCGGGGCGGGTGCCCGGGATGCCGATGGCACCGCGGGTGCGTTCCCGGCAGCCCATGCAGAGGATGATGCTTCTGGCTTCCAAAATCTGATAGCCCTTTTCCCGGCTGACGCAGTGGATCTTTTTGTCCGGGGTGACGTCCAGCACCATCGTGCCCAGCTCCACCCGGACACCGGTGGAGCGCAGCAGTTCAATACAGCGGCCTGCGTATTCCGGGCCGGTGAGCTGCTCGCCAAAGCGGTGCAGGCCGAAGCCATTGTGGATGCACTGGTTCAGGATACCGCCCAGCTCGTTGTCGCGCTCTAAGATAAGGATATCGCGCAGGCCATGCTGCCATGCGCTGTAAGCTGCGGCAAGGCCTGCAGGGCCGCCGCCGACGATGACCAGATCAATCATGGTGCTCTCCCTCCTGCTTGGTTTCGCACAGTAAGACGTTGGTGCCGGCCTTATCCTGCAGCACGTCCAGCGGACTGATGCCCAGCGTTTTGCTGATCAGCTCCAGCACCCGCGGCCCGCAAAAGCCGCCCTGACAGCGGCCCATGCCGGCACCGCAGCGGCGCTTGACACCGTCAATGGTGGTGGCGGGGATCTCTTCGTGCAGAGCGTCCAGAATTTCGCCCTCGGTGATCGTCTCACAGCGGCAGATCACGCGGCCATAGGCGGGTTCCTTTGCAATGAGCCGGGCTTTTTCTTCGGGCGGAAGCTCCTTGAAGCGCACCCGGGTGCGGCCATCCCTGTAATCCGCCTTGGGGGCGGGCAGATCGCCGTGAGCTTCCAGAATTTTGACGGCTTCTCTGGCAACGGCCGGTGCACTGGAAAGGCCGGGCGATTTCATGCCCGCCAGATCGATGAAGCCGGGTGCGCCTTCCGCTTCGCCGATAACGAAGTCGCCCGTGTCCACATTGGCACGGACACCCGCAAAATTGCGGATGGACTCGCTGAAGCGGATGTTCGGCACGCTGCGGCGCGCTGCGGCGCTGACGAAGGCCAGCCCGGCGGCGGTGCAGGCGGTATCGTCTCCTTCCACGGGGTCGGCGTTCGGGCCGACGATCAGGTTGCCGTGGACGGTGGGGGCCACCAGAACGCCCTTGCCGTTTTCGTTGGGGCACTGGAAGATGACGTGGTGCACACGGCTGCCCTCGGATTTATCCAGCAGGTAGTATTCGCCCCGGGTGGGCTGGATGGTAAATTTGTGGGGTGCGGCCATATCGTGCACGGCCTGCGCCGAGATGCCTGCCGCATTGATGATATAGCGCGTTTCCACAATTCCGGAGGGGGTGGTCAGCGCCCAGCCGCCGGCGGTCTTTTCGATGTGGGTCACAGGGCAGCTGCGGTGCAGCTCCACGCCGTTGCGCACAGCCACTTCTGCCATTGCCAGCGCAAACTCCCACGGGCTGACGATGGCGGCGCTGGGCGCATACAGCGCGCCAACGACAGTGGAGGCCAGATTCGGTTCCATGGCAAGCGTTTCCTCTGCGGAAAGCAGCCGGATGCCCGGCACGCCGTTGGCGATGCCGTTCTCATACAGTTTCTGCAGGTGGGGCAGCTCTTCCGGGCTGAGGGCCAGCACCAGACTGCCGCACTGCAGGTACGGCACATCCAGCCGGGCGCAGATCTCCTTGGCCAGTGCGGACCCCTCCACGTTGAGCCGCGCCATCCGGGTGCCCGGTTCGGGGTCGTAGCCAGCGTGCAGAATGGCACTGTTGGCCTTGGTGGTGCAGTCTGCCACGTCATTTTCAGCCTCGAAAATGGCGGTCTGCAGCGGGTAATGGGACAGCTCATAGGCGGCTGCCGCACCAATGACACCGCAGCCGATAATTGCTACATCCAGCATAAAAACCTCCTGATCGCTCCGTTTGCCGAATAAAAGAAAAAGAGCAGGACAAACAAAAGGGCCTTTCGACTCTCCCCTTGCTTGTTCTGCTCGATCCTCTGAACAAACTTTTATTGTCTTTATGATAATGCGATCTGCACAAGATGTCAAGCTTTTGTTGAAAATTTAAAGCTCATTTTTACCTGTGCGGCTTTTTCCTGCTCTTTGCGGGCGCGGAGGTTTTTGGCAGAGCACGGCCTGCTGCAGCATGGCCTGCAGCGCTGCGCCCGGCCACAAGGCCGGAGCCGAACGCCCAGTGCAGGTTAAAACCGCCGCAGCTGCCTGCGCAGTCCAGCGTTTCGCCCACAAAGTAAAGGCCCGGACAGCCCTTGAACTGGAAGTGCTGATCCACCTCCCGCAGGGCCAGCCCGCCGCCGGTGGTCTGGGCCTGCTTCCAGCTGCAGGGGGTCAACCCCTCAAAGCGCCAGTGCTTGGCGGTGTGGGCCAGCTTCTGCCACTGTGCGGCGGTGAGCACGGCAGGCGCGTCGCTGTCCTGCAGCCCGGCGGCAGACCACACAGTACGGCCCAGCTTCTGGTTCAGCAGGCCCAGCCAGAAGTCAGCGGCGCTGCCCCCTGCCGTCTGGGCGGCGTGGGCCGCAAACAGGCTGGCAAGTGCGGTTTCGTCCACTGCCGGGAAGAGGTCCAGCTCCACAGCAGGAGCCTTGGGGCCGCGGCCCGGGGCCAGCAGGCCGGACAGCTGCATGATGCAGATGCCGGAAAGGCCGTAATCGGTGAACTGCACCTCGCCGGTCTCTGCGGCCAGCACACGGCTTCCGTCCAACAGGGAGGCCGCGGCCTTGGCGCGGATGCCGGCCAGAGTCTTGTTGGGCTTTGCGCACTGCAGGGCGGTCAGGCAGGGGTACAGCGGCTCCACCCTGCCGCCGCACTGGGCGGCGAACCGGGTGCCAAAGCCGTCGGTGCCGAACTGCGGCCCTGCCTCGCCGCCCATGGCGCAGATGACGGCATCGGCGCGCAGGGTCTCGGCAGAGCCCTCTGTCGTCTCGAACTGCACGGCGTAGCCGCTGCGGCTCTGGCTCAGGGTGCGCACGGTGCAGCCGGTGCGCAGCTGCACATGGTGCTGCGCAAGGTGGTGCTCCAGCAGGGCCAGCACGTCCGCCGCCTGATTGGAGTACGGATACACCCGGCCCGCCTCGTCGGTGCGGGTATAAAGCCCCAACGCACGGAACCAGCGCAGCGGGTCGGCGGTATTTACGGCATCCAGCAGCGGACGAAGTGCTGCCGGGTCGGCAGTGAAATACAGCTCCGGTGCAATGCCGGTGTTATCCAGATTGCAACGGCCATTGCCGGTGGCAAGCAGCTTTTTGCCCGGCTTCGGGTTGCGCTCCAGCACAATGACCTGTGCAGCGGGGGCACTTTGTGCCGCCGCCAGCGCGGCTGCAAGACCGGCGGCACCGCCGCCCAGAATGAGGATGTTCGGCATCCGGACACCTGCCTTTCTCAGTAGAATTTTAGGGTCTGTCTTCATAAGCGGGGTGCTGTGCTTATGAAAACGGCTTTTTGTATCATTGTAGCAGAACCCTGCCGGAAACGCAACGAAGAGGCAGCTTTCCGTGCAGGTCTTTTTGCGCGGGGGCAGCAGGTATAAATGGCCCGGCCTGACAGATACTAGTGCTGCAGGCATTTTTAAGGAAACGGAGGAGCAAAAACATGAAAGCAACAGGAATCGTGCGCCGCATCGACGAGCTGGGCCGGGTGGTGATCCCCAAGGAGATCCGCCGCACCCAGCGCATCCGCCGCGGCGACCCGCTGGAGATCTTCACCACGGGCGACGGCGAGGTGATCTTTAAAAAGTATTCGCCCATTGGCGAGATGAACACAGTAGCTGCCCAGTATACCGAGGTGCTCAGCAAAAGCTTTGCGCTGACCGCACTGGTGGCCGACCGTGACCGCATCCTTACGGTCAGCGGCGCCGGCCGGCGGGAGCTGGCCGACCGCAGCATCAGCCAGCCGCTGGAAAAGCTGATGGATGGCCGCAGGCTGTACCAGAGCGAGGGCATTGCCGAAAAGTGCATCCTGCCCTGCGAAGGCTCGCCCCGAGCAGTGCTGTGCGCCGCACCCATCATTGCGGCGGGCGATGTGACCGGCGTGGTGGCCCTGCTGACCGAAGACCGCACGGCCACGCCGGATGCCGCCCAGCTCAAGGCCGTGAATGTGGCAGCGGCCTTTCTGGCAAAGCAGATGGAAGAGTAAAGAACATGCCGGAGCGCTTTCCTTATAATGAGGAGGGCGCTTTCTTCGTTTATGACAGAATTATGAATCTTTTAAAACATTTTTCCAAGGGGCTTGACAGCACCGGAAAATTGGCTATAATGGTCTTAGCACTCAGGAACGAGGAGTGCTAAACAAACAAAGCGAACGCAAAAAGGAGGCAGGCGCTATGACGATGGATGCACGCAAGCAGCGAGTCTTGCAG
>ERZ791843.436-NODE-436-length-29145-cov-5.82269_pt1 | contig 29145 bp, 22 predicted proteins | sample MGYA00510290_ERZ791843 | MGnify/ENA primary metagenome ERZ791843 (study PRJEB30046, sample SAMN00715254) | human gut metagenome | study: EMG produced TPA metagenomics assembly of the A metagenome-wide association study of gut microbiota in type 2... | reverse complement strand
GTATGCCCAGCCGCGGCCTGTTCGGCTACCGCAACCAGTTCCTGACCGATACCCATGGCGAGGGTGTTATCAACCAGATCTTCGACGGTTACGATGTCTGGGCTGGCATGATTGCCAACCGCTCCACCGGTTCTCTGGTCAGCTTTGAGACCGGCGAGGCTGTCACCTACGGTCTGTTCAATGCTCAGCAGCGCGGCACCCTTCTGGTGGGCGCTGGTGAAAAGGTCTACGAGGGCATGGTCATTGGCTACACCGCTTCCGGCGAGGACGTGGATGTCAACGTCTGCAAGACCAAGCACCTGACCAACACCCGTGCATCCGGCTCCGATGATGCTCTGCGCCTGATCCCCATTAGCAAGCTCAGCCTGGAAGGCTGCCTGGAATTCCTTGCACAGGACGAGCTGCTGGAGGTCACTCCTGAAAATCTGCGCATCCGCAAGCAGATCCTGAACCACGAGCAGCGCATGAAGGCCAAGAGCAAGCTGAAATAAGCCTTTCCTTCTTTTATAATATGTACTTTACCGTCCTGCAGCGTTTCAAAACACTGCAGGACGGTTTTATTTTGCCAAAAATGATTCATTTTTTAAAAAAAGGCTTGCAAAAGGCATTCTTATGCGGTATAATATCTCTCGCAGTCACAAATGTGATCTGCCTCTTTAGCTCAGTCGGTTAGAGCACCTGACTGTTAATCAGGGTGTCGCCTGTTCGAGTCAGGCAAGAGGCGCCAGAAGAAAAGGCAATGTTCCACAGAACATTGCCTTTTTTGTTTGTCCCATACTACACCCTTTTTCTATACAGCCATGCAGTCGTGTTTCTCCTCTGTTTTTGGGCTTCTCTGTCCCAAAAACACAGCATCCATGCGAAAAAAGCATCAAGCATAATGATTTCTTAAAATTTGACTACTTGAAGAAGATGTCACATTGTGGTATACTGCTTATAAGCTTTGGGAATTTGTATCTGTTTTTCCAAAGTCCGGCACACAGATCAAAGGGTAGGTGCTCCCTTCTTTTGATAGCAGCCGACCGGTGTTTTGTCATGGTTCTCCGCAGGACAGGACAAAGCACCTGCCTCTGTGCTGTTGTTTCAGGCTCCGGCTCTTTTCACGTTGTCAGATCTGCGGCAGGCCGCTTCTTCAAAACGCCTGCCGCTGTTTGAATAAATTTGTATATGATCAAAGGAAGCATCTATGCGTTATACCTATGTCCGGCAGCACGACACCACTGACTGTGCGGCTGCCTGCCTCGCAATGGTGTGCCTCCATTACAAAAAGGAAGTTACCATCACCCGCCTGCGCGATATGATGGGTACCGACCTGAAAGGCACGAACCTTGTTGGTTTGCAGAAAGCCGCTAATGAGTTGGGTTTCACCACTGCAGCGGTTCGCGTAGACCGTGAAAATTTCCTCAGCGATTTCTCGCTGCCCTGCATTGCGCAGGTCATCACCGATCAGGGTCTGGCCCACTTTGTGGTCGTCTTTAAAAAGACCACCATCAAAGATGACGGTGAGCGTCGTCGGCACATGCTGAAAGAAGCCGAAGCCGCCAAGGAAGATGAGAAGAACGGCAAAAAACACAAGTGCAAGGATTATGTCGTGATCGGCGACCCTGGCAGTGAGCTGAAAAAGATCTCTCTGGATGAGTTCTACAAGAACTTTACCGGTGTTCTGCTGCTGATGAACCCCACCTCGGAGTTCAAGGGCGGTAAGATCGAAAAGGGCGGCATGTTCAAGCGTTACGTCGACCTGTTGCTTCCCCAGAAAAAGCTCTTTGCCTATGCGATCCTGAGTTCTCTGATCGTTACGATCCTGGGCATTGCCTCCTCCATGTTCAACAAGATCCTGATGGACGAGGTCTTGCCATATGGCCTAGACAATCTGCTGGTCACGCTGATCCTTGTGTTCAGCATGGTCAGCATCACCAATACGCTGGTGGGCTTTGTCCGGCAGTGGGTTCTGATCCACCTATCCATCAAGATCGATATTCCGCTGATGCTGGGTTACTTCGGGCATATCTTCCGTCTGCCCATGAAGTTCTTTGCCACCCGCAAGACTGGTGATATCACCACCCGTTATTCGGATGCAAACACCATCAAATCCATCTTCACCAGCATTGCGCTGAGCCTGATCATGGATATCTCGATGGCCATTATCACCGGTATTATCCTGTTCCGCATGAATGCGATGCTCTTCTCGATCTCGCTGTTCATGGCTCTGGTCAGCATTCTGCTGGTGCTGATCTACAAGCAGCCTTACAAAAAGATCAACGAAGAGACCATGGTGCAGTCCGCTGCACTGAACAGCCAGATGATCGAAAGCCTGCGCGGCATTGAGACGGTCAAGTGCAACGCCAACGAGGATACCGAAATGGAGAACCTCGAGCGTGAGTACATCAAGAGCCTGAAGATCAGCCTGCGCTCCAGCAAGATCAGCACCACGCAGGGCCTGATTTCCTCCTTCATTTCCACCGGTTTCAGCATGCTGACCACCTATGTGGGTATCAGTCAGGTTCTGAAGGGAGAGATGACACTGGGCGGATTCATGGCCTTCAGCACGCTGTCCTCTTACTTTACTTCCCCGCTGAGCAACCTGATTGGTCTGCAGATGCAGATTCAGGAGGCCAGCATTTCCATGAAGCGTCTGGGCGAGATCATGGATTATCCCTCCGAGACGGTCGGCGACGAAGACCGCACCGATCTGGACAAGGTGGAGGGCGATATCGAGTTCAAGGATGTCACTTTCCGTTATGGCAACCGTGCCCCTGCACTGGATCACATCAGCTTTACCATTCCGGCCGGTAAAAAGGTCGCGCTGGTGGGCAGCAGCGGCAGCGGCAAATCCACGATCACCAAGCTTCTGCTCAAGTATTATGAGCCGGAAGATGGCGAGATCGACTTGAACGGTGTGAATCTGGCTGAATACACCAATGACTCTGTCCGCCGCGCAATTTCTTATGTGCCGCAGAACGTTGAGCTGTTCAGCAAGACCATTTATGATAACATCCGCGTTTCCCGTATGGACGCTACGATGGACGAAGTCAAGGAAGCTGCCAAGAAGGCAGATGCTCACGACTTTATCCGTCATCTGCCCCTGCAGTATAACACCTATCTGGAAGAAGCAGGCAACGGTCTGTCCGGCGGTGAAAAGCAGCGCATTGCGCTGGCACGCGCTTTCCTGAAAGATTCCAACCTCTACATTCTGGATGAATCCACCAGTAATCTGGACTTTGCTACGGAAAATCTGATCTTCAACATGATCTACGATCAGCTTGCAGATCGTTCCATGCTGATCGTAGCTCACCGCCTGTCCACCGTTCGTGACTGTGATCTGATCCTTGTGATGGATCACGGCAAGATCGTGGAACGCGGCACGCACGATGAGCTGCTTGCCAAGGAAGGCAAGTACTACGAGCTGTGGAACATGCAGCAGGGTATCTACCGCAGCAAAAAGGCAGAGCCCAAGCAGTCTGTCATGCAGGCCGTGGTGGAAGAGGATGACGACGGTGAGTCGATCACCTATTGATGTGTTGCAGCCGGGTGCGCACCCGGTTACATATGAAAGGGAGTCATTCATGATGGATAGCTTGATTTGACATAGTTTTGCTGTGTCAGATAAAAAAGAACTAGAAAGACTTTCTGTTTAGTAGAAGTAGATGGTGTTATCCTGAACAGGCCCCGCCTGCTCAGGTAACTATGCCTCACTATGGTGTGCCCGGAGGCAAAACGCCTCCGGGCACATTTTATTTGCAAGATCCCTATTACTTTTATAAGTAGTAGGCGATCGGGAGCGGAGAGGAAGCTGCTCTCTGCAGCGGTTTTCTCCCCTTTCTCGATTGCCTATTACTGCCTCTTCTGAGGTAAATCTGAAAAGAAACCGAGGTATTCAACATGAAAGAGATCAAAGTAGCCGAGAACAAGACCCTGAAGCTCACCAATGTGCTCTCCCGTGAGATCCATCCGGAAGAGATGGCCAGTCTGCCCGTGGTGCTGACCCAGATGCACAACTTTATCAAGAGCAACAACGCACAGCCCATTGGCCCCATTGTGCAGGCCATGGTGGTTGGTGAGGACCGTCAGATGCACCTGTACATGATGCAGCAGGCTACCCAGTTCATCGGCCAGATGGAGCAAGACTACCATATGGATGCTATTCTGCGCGTGAAGAACTGCCTGTATGCCCACTACACCGGCCCCATGCCCGAAAGCCAGCTGGCTTCCTACAAGCTGCAGGTCCACGCTTTTGAGAATGAGCAGAAACTGACCGGCACCTCCTATACCATCTATGTCAATCAGGACGAGGATGATGCCGTGGTCGATGTCTTTATGGAGACCAAGTAATTATGACGATTAAAGTTCAGAACCTTTCGGATCTGCAGGACCGCCGCATCATGATGGAAAAAAAGCTGCCGCCTTATGGCTACGCTTTTGTCATTCTGGTGGGCATCTTCATGCTGTTTCTGGTGGTATGGAGCACCCATACCAACCGCATTTATGTCAGCCAGAACGCAGGCACCGTGCAGGCCAGCAATAAAACCTATATCATGTCCAGTTATTCCGGCTCCATTACCGAGATGTATATTTCGGAGGGCAGCTATGTGAACGAGGGCGACCTCGTGGCCCACATCAAGAGCACGGATATCGACATGCAGCAGGATAACCTGGAAAGCCAGCTCAAGATCTACCAGACCCAGCTGGACCAGTACAACAAGCTGCTGCAGTGCGTGCAGGATGATACCAACTACTTCAGCGAGACAAACCCTGAAGATCAGCCCTACTACTATCAGTACGAGACCTACAAGAGCCAGGTCTCCCAGAAGACCTTTGATGCCACGGCCTATCAGGCTGCCGGTTACTCCGATGCTCAGATCAAGACCATGATGGAGCAGAGCCAGAGCGAAGTAGAAGCTCTGTACTACTCCACCATGCAGTCCATCTCCCAGAGCATTACCAGCGCACAGAGCAACGTGGACAACGTTCAGGCTCAGCTCGATGCCTTGAACACCGGTGCCAACGATTACTACATCTACGCCCCCACCTCCGGTGTGATCCACATGGATACTCCTTACAAAGAGGGCATGGTGCTGAGCGCAGGCTCCCCGCTGGCCACTGTTGCCAGCGAGAACGACGATCTGGAGATCGTTGCCATGGTCACTGTGAATGACCGCCCGCTGCTTCATGTGGGTGACCCGTGCAAGATTGCCATTACCGGCCTTTCGGAGTATTCCTATGGCACCCTGACCGGCACTGTAACGGCCATTGACAGTGACGTGACGGCCAGCTCCAACGCTTCCTACTATAAGATGACCATTAAGCCCGATGCCACTTATGTGGTGAGCCGCAGCGGCGACAAGGTGGATCTTTCCAACGGCATGAGCGTTACTGCCCGCGTGGAGTACGATCAGGTCACCTATTTCGAGTACGCAATGGAAGCCCTGGGCGTTCTGTTCCGCTAAACCGGAGCTGTGCTGACTGCCAGCCGCCGTTATATCACCCAAAGAGGTACACTTACTATGAAATCAACCGCAAAAAAACTGGCCGTCTGTGCGGCAGCGCTCTGCCTGCTGGCCTGCGGCACAGCTGTGTCTGCGGCCGCAGCAAGCCCTGTCTCCGGCCTTGCCCTGAGCGGCGTTGCCATGCCGTGGGATCAGGACGTGCCTGCCGAAAGCATTGAGGCCGGCAGCTATACCGCCAACATGCTGCTGGGTTCCTCTCAGCAGCTGTCTCCTGTGGTGCGTCCGCGCAACTCTACCGACTCGGTTGTCTTTATCTCGGACGATACTTCCATTCTGACCGTGAGCAACTCCGGTGTCGTGCAGGCTGTGGGCGTAGGCACCACCCGCATCACCGCTGCCGCAGGCAACCAGATCTGTGCCTACACCATCGTTGTCTCCATGGATTCTTCCATGATCGTTACCGAGATGGATCTTTCCCTTTCCTCCAACACCATCTATGTTGGCAACTCGGTCTCGGCACAGCTGCAGGTGCGGCCTACTTCGGCTTCCAACTATGCCACCGTCACCCTGACCTCTTCCAATGAGAAGGTTGCCACGGTGAACAATTTCGGCCGTGTTACCGGCATTGCCCCCGGCACCGCCACCATTACCGCTACCTGCGGTTCGGTGACTGCTACCACCAATGTCACGGTCATGAGTATTCCCAACTCCAGCACCGGCACCGCCAGCACTGGTTCTTCCAACAGCGGTCAGGTCGTCACGGTGAATCCTTCCTACGTTGTGCTCAAGCCCGGTGCCACCCGCACCCTGACCGCCAGTGTCAAGCCTTCTTCCGCTTCCCAGAAGTTCACCTATAAGTCCGCCAACAGCAACATTGCCACGGTCAGCCCCAGCGGCGTGATCACGGCTGTGGGCACCGGCGCTACTTCCATTACCGTTTCCAACGGCACTGCATCCGCCATGGTCACGGTCATCGTCAACCGTTCGGCTGCATCTTCTTCCGATAATTCTTCGGACAGCAGTTCCACCGAACCGGATAACGATACTCCCATCGAGATCGATCCCGTTGTGCAGGCCATTCAGGACAGTGAGGACAACGAGATCGTTTTCACACAGGCCGAGGTGCCTACCGTGACCGGTGATATACTCAATGCGCTGCGCACCACCGGCAAGACCCTGTGCGTGGTGGGCGATGGCTACACCATGCAGATTGCAGGCAGCGGTGTCAAGAGCACCACCAGTGAGCTGGACACCATGCTCATCCTGACTGAGTCCGATCAGGGCATCGAGTTTGAGCTGGACAAGGGCACGGCTCTTCCCTGCTCGGTGCGCATCGATCTGGATGTGAGCACCTATACCCGCCTGTATCTGTACAACGCCGTCTCCAACAAGTGGCAGTACCTGAACAGCTACACCGACGGCATCATCACTGCCGATACTGCAGGCCGTTATCTGCTGACCAACCAGAACCTGAAATTTGCCAATATCAACTGGACCTTCTTCATTGCCGGTGGTGTTGTAGTGGTTCTGATCGGCATTGCATATGTTGTGCTGAAAAAGCGCTACTGGTTCTGGTAATTTTCAAAACCACTCTTTCATGAAACAGCAAGACCCTCTCTGAGTGTGATATGCTCCCCCTAGAGTAGACAGAGTAAAATCAAAACTCTGCGTACTCTGGGGGTATTTTTATGTCAGGAAAGAACAATCACTTTTGCACAAAAAATTCGCCGTCTCCTTGTGGAAACGGCGAACAAAAACTGATATTATTTCTCTGTCTACCTGACGGAGCGCACTTCAATGGAACGCCTGGGCTTTGTTTGCATTATGATGTCTGCCTTCGTTACTTTTCAATGGGCTGCGAGGGCTTCCAGTCCTTGTAGTTCTCGTAGCGGCTTTCGCGGATCTTGGTGTGGGACCAGATCTCGTCCGCCGTGGGCTGCCAGTTGGCGGCGTAGCTCTTGCACTTCTCGCACAGGTGCTCCACGCTCTCCGGGGACTGCAGGTCGGTGCTGTGGGCACTGGTCTCGTGCACCATCTTCTGCAGCAGTTCGGGGTTTTCCAGCATCGGGCAGGGACGCAGATGGTTCTTGTTGAAGGGCTGGCCGTTGTGATAAGCCATGAACAGCGGGCTGTGCAGGATTTCCAGAATGCTCTGGTCGTGGATATTGGCATTGGAGTAGTGGATGAACACGCACGGCTCTGCGTCACCGGCCGAGTTGATGTGGAAGTAGTTGCGTCCGCCGGCAATGCAGCCGCCCACGAACTCGCCATCGTTCTGGAAATCCATCGGGTAGAACGGGATATCGCACTCTTCCGAGCGCAGATAGCGGATGCGGTCGATCATATATTTGCGCTGCTCCGGGGTAGGCATCAGTTCCGGTGCTGCCTCGTTGCCCACGGGCATGTAGTGGAAGTAGAAGCCGAAGTGTGCACCCTTCTCGCACAGGAAACGCATGAACTCATCGTTGGTAACAGCTTCGATATTATCGCGGGTGTAGCAGATGGACGTGCCGAACACGATGCCGTGCTCCTTGAGCAGATCCATAGCATGCATAACAGCGGCATAGTGCCCCTCACCGCGGCGGGCATCGTTGGTCTCCGGGGTGCCCTCGATGGACAGCATGAAGGCAATGTTGCCCAGACGCACCACCTCTTTGCAGAAGGGCTCATCGATGAGGGTGGAGTTGGTGTAGATGGCAAACTGCACATCATTGTGCTTCTCCGCCAGCTTGAGGATATCAGCCTTACGCACCAGCGGCTCGCCGCCGGTCAGCATGTACAGGTACACGCCCAGCTCCTTGCCCTCGGTAACGATCTTGTCCATATCCTCAAAGCTGAGGTTATTCTTGTGACCGTATTCACCGGCCCAGCAGCCCACGCAGTGCATATTGCAGGCGGAAGTGGGGTCGAACAGGATCAGCCAGGGGATGTTGCACTGATACTTCACACGGTTCTCGCGGATGGTCTTGGTGCCGCGGAAGAAAGCCTCGTAGCCCAGATTCAGCGCCATGGTGCGGGCCACGTTGGGGTCGGTCTGATCCAGCACACAGTTGATGAGCTTGGACCACTTGCTGTCGGGGTCGGTCAGGGTCTGTCTGGCGTGTTCGTAGGCTTCAGCGCTGAACGAACTGCCATAGAACTGCTTTGCAACATCCACCAGCTGTCCCACGGTTTTCTGACGGTCTTTATCGGCATGAGAAAGCACCACGTCCACCATTTTACCAACGGCAGCACGCTGCATTTTATGAGTCAGGCTCTCAACAGAAGTATTCATTATCCTTTTCCTCCAAACGGTATTTTTCGGAAATCTCTTTTTCTATTTCTATGCCATTACTCTACCACTCTATCCCACAAGTTGCCATAAACAGAAAAAGCGCCGTGATAGAAAACCCATCACGGCGCGGATTATGATAAAATTTTGTCGTTCTTCCGGTTCAACCGTCCTGTTCCAGATGGATCTTATTGCTGGCAAGGCGGCATAACGCGCGGCGCAGATCGCCCTGCAGCATCCGTCCCATACGTTCTACCATCACAGCAGGCTCGGTCTTCATATCCCGGCGGATCCATTCCAGCACCACGCCCACCAGCGCATATTTGTAAAAATCCACCACAAACTGCTTGTCATCGTCCTGCACGGTGATGTCGCGGCATTCGCGATCCGCAAATTCCTTCAGCATAGGGTCCAGAAGCTTGTACAGATACTGCTCCACCTGTTCACGACCCACAGAGCGGTATACGTTCAGTACCAGTGCTTTGTTATCCCGGATCTGGTGCAGGATGTCCAGAAATGCTTCGGTCCATGTATCAAAGCTCTGGCGGCCTTCCATCGTCTTGGCCGCATCTTCCATCAGGATCCAGTCCACCAGATCGTAAATATCCTTAAAGTGGTAGTAGAAGGTCATGCGGTTCACGCCGCAGTCCTCGGTGATATCGTTGATCGTGATCTTATTGAGGGGCTTTTCCAGCAGCAGCTTTTTCAGCGATGCTTCCAGTGCCCGCTTCGTTGTTTGTGACACAAAAACCTTCCTTTCCCGACCGTAGAAATTTTTCCCGCTGCGTACGGCGATTGGCAGCTTCGTACATTATAATACCGCAAAAGTCGTTCCGATTGCAAGTATTGATTCTGTCCATTTTGTAAACAAAGAATGCCTTCCTGCGTTTTCACTCCGGCAGTTTCTCGCTTCAAAAGCTATTTCTCTGCCCCCCAAACCCCTTCCGGCGGTGCGCAATGCCTGCAAAAGCGGCTTCTTCCGGCAAAAAAGCGGAAAAGGCCCTTGATTTTATATTCCTCTACGCTTAGAATGGGAGCAGACGGCTGTGATTGAAGTGCCGTTTTGAGGGAGGGTACAAACTATGATGGATACCATTGGTTTTCTGGGCTGCGGCAACATGGGTGGAGCCATCGCCCGTGCCGTTTGCAAAGCTGTTGACCCTAAGAAGGTTTTTCTGGCAAACCGCACTGCGGCCAAGGCACAGGCACTGGCCAAAGAACTGGGCTGCAAAACAGCCACCAATGCTGAGGTGGCCGGTGACTGCGACCTGATCTTTCTGGCGGTAAAGCCCCAGATGATGGAAGCTCTGCTCCAGCCGCTCAAGTTCACCTTTGACGAGCGCCCCAGCCGTTTTGTGCTGTGCAGCATGGCAGCGGGCCTTTCGATCGCCCGTATTCAGGAGATGGCCGGTGAGGACTTTCCTGTGATCCGCATCATGCCTAACACCCCGGCTTCGGTGGGCGAGGGTATGATCCAGTACTGTTCCAGCAATGTCACCGCTGAGGAAGAAGAAGCCTTCCTCAGGATCATGGCTCCTGCGGGCCGTCTGGATGCCGTGCCGGAAAGTCTGATCGATGCCGCCAGCTGCGTTTCCGGCTGCGGCCCGGCATGGGTGTACCAGTTTATTGAGGCTCTGGCCGACGGCGGCGTGGCCTGCGGCCTGCCCCGCGCCAAAGCGCAGGAATATGCCGCGCAGATGGTTCTGGGCAGTGCAAAGCTGGTGCTGGAAAGCAGAAAGCATCCCGGCGAACTCAAGGATGCTGTGTGCAGCCCCGGCGGCAGCACCATTCAGGGCGTGCGCGTGCTGGAAGAGCACGGCCTGCGCGGTGCGGTGATGGATGCCGTGATCGCCTCGTACAATAAGACAAAGGAAATGGGAAAGGGTTAAGGATATCATGCGCATCGTTGTAAAAGTAGGCACTTCTACTCTGGCATACGCCACCGGACGGCTGAACATCCGCCACACGGAACAGCTGGTCAAGGTGCTCAGCGACCTGAAAAACGAGGGCCATGAGGTCATTCTGGTGTCCTCCGGTGCCATTGGCATGGGCGTGGGCAAGCTCTCACTGCCAACCCGCCCAAAGGACACCACCACCAAGCAGGCCTGCGCCGCTGTGGGCCAGTGTGAGCTGATGTACACCTACGACCGGCTGTTCAACGCCTACAATCACACCGTGGCGCAGATCCTGCTCACCGGCGTGGACGTGGAGCACACCGAACGCCGCGTGAACTTTCAGAACACCCTGTCCCGCCTGCTGGAGCTGGGTGCCCTGCCCATCATCAACGAAAACGACACCGTTGCCACCGATGAGATCACCTCCATTGGCGACAACGACACGCTGGCGGCCATCGTGGCCTGCTGCGCCAAGGCTGATCTGCTGGTGCTGCTGAGTGACATCGACGGCCTGTACACCGCCAATCCCCACACCCACACGGACGCAAAGCTCATCCCGCTGGTGGAGGAGATCACCCCCGAGGTGATGGCTCTGGCCGATGGTGCCGGTTCGGCCCTTGGCACCGGCGGCATGGCCACCAAGCTGCGCGCTGCCCGCATGGTAACGGGCAGCGGTGCCGATATGGTCATTGCCAACGGCGCACACCCGGAGCTTTTGTACGACATTGCCGCAGGCAAGCCCGCAGGCACCCGCTTTGCGGCCCGCAAGGAGGACTGAACACATGACCACACAGGAAATTCTGGAAGCCGCCCGCAGCGCCAAAAGTGCCCTTGCGCTGGCCGATAACACCGCCCGCAACGCGGCCCTGCTGGGCATGGCAGATGCGCTGTGCAGCGCAGACGATCAGGCGGCCATCCTTGCTGCCAATGCCGAGGATATGGCTGCTGCCAAAGGGCACATCAGCGATGTGATGCTGGATCGTTTGGCCCTGACCGCACCGCGCATTGAAGCCATGGCGCAGAGCATCCGCGAGGTTGCCGCTCTGCCCGACCCGGTGGGCCGGGTGCTGAACCGGGTGGAGCGCCCCAACGGGCTTGTCATTGAAAAGACGGCTGTGCCCATGGGCGTGATCGCCATTATCTACGAGAGCCGCCCCAATGTGACCAGCGATGCTGCCGCCCTTGCCATCAAAAGCGGCAACGCCTGCATCCTGCGCTGCGGCAAGGAGGCATGGCGCAGTGCCAACGCCATCGTCACAGCCCTGCGGCAGGGCCTGAAAAAGGCCGGTCTGCCCGAGACTTCGGTCTGCCTGATCGAGGACACCACCCATGCTTCTGCCAACGCTCTGATGACCGCTGTAGGCTATGTGGATCTGCTGATCCCGCGCGGCGGCGCCGGGCTGATCCGTGCCTGCGTTCAGAACGCCAAGGTTCCCTGCATCCAGACCGGCACCGGCATCTGCCATGTGTACGTAGACGACACCGCCGATCTGTACAAAGCTCTGGACATCATCGAGAACGCCAAGGCCAGCCGCCCCAGCGTGTGCAACGCCGAGGAAGTGTGCCTTGTGCACTCTTCCATTGCCGGGCAGTTCCTGCCCCGTCTGGCCCAGCGCCTTGGCCCGGACCGCGCGGCAAAGGGCCTGCACCCGGTGGAGCTGCGGCTGGATAAGCGCGCAGCCTCCATCATCTCCGGCACCCCTGCCGGAGAAAAGGACTTTGACACCGAATTTCTGGACTACATCCTCGCGGTCAAGGTCGTGGACAGCGTAGAGGAGGCCATCGGGCATATTGCTGAGCACTCCACCGGCCACAGCGAGGCCATCCTGACCCAGACACAGGCACATGCCGACCTGTTCACTGCCGCAGTGGACAGCGCCGCCGTGTATGTGAACTGTTCCACCCGCTTTACGGATGGCGGTGAATTCGGCCTTGGGTGTGAAATGGGCATCTCCACCCAGAAACTCCACGCCCGTGGCCCCATGGGACTGGCCGAGCTGTGCAGCTACAAGTATATCATCCACGGCAATGGTCAGATTCGCTAAAGCCCGCTGAACCCACCTTTCCAGTGCGGAAATCGGGAGTGAGCGTTTTCTCCATAATATTCATAATTTAGAAACGAAACTGAAAAGCTTTTTCCGAAACAGGCTGGTGCGATTTGCGCCAGCCTGTATTTTTGTTTTATTCCCATGAAATGTTCTTTCAGTAAAGACAAAAAGCTGAATTATGTTTTCAATCTTCCTTTCCTGTTTGCTCACTGATATAGATGATTGTATCCCAGTTTTCTCCAATTCATACAAAGTAATAATCTCACTTTCTCCATTTTATCTGGTAAAAAGTATAAAAAGCTCTTGACAAGCACGGTTTTGTTGCGGTAAAACTATATTGGAAATTTTGATAACGATTTCACGGTGTTTCATTTTCCGTCTATGAATTGTTCGCCGTACACAGTACTATACTGACAGCAAAGGAGAGAGTACTATGACGATTGCCATTCTTGCACACGATTCCCGCAAAGAGCTTGCACTGCAGTTCTGCACTGCTTACAGCGCCATTTTGTCCAAAAACACAATCATTGCTACCGGTACCACCGGACGGATGCTGGCGCAGACTACCGGCCTGCCCGTGCACTGTTATCTCTCCGGGCGCTTGGGCGGTGTGCAGCAGATCACTTCCCGCATTGCGTGCGACGAAGTGGATCTGGTGTTGTTCTTCCGTGACCCGCTGAAAGCGGATGCCGCCAGCATCACCGAGCAGAATCTGCTCCGCCTGTGCGATATGCACAGCGTACCCATTGCCACCAACATTGCTACCGCCGAGGTCTTGCTGCGCGGTATGGATCAGGGCGACCTGGACTACCGCGAGGGGATGCATCCCGCTCTTGTGGAGCCAATGCCCACCGTGCAGCGCCACGCCGTGTGATGAATCGTGTATAGAGTATCGGGAAAGAGACAACGCCGCAGGAAACTTCCTGCGGCGCTGTTGTTTTTTGTTTTGCTTTTATTTCAGGAATGCCTGCAGCTTTTCCAGCCGGCGGACGGCTTCGTCCAGCACATCGGTGCCGCGGGCAAAGTGCATCCGGATCAGGTGGTTCACCGGCTCCCGGAAGAAGCTGGAGCCAGGCACAGCGGCCACGCCCACTTCCCGGATCATCCACTCACAGAACTGCAGGTCGGTCCAGCCCTTGAACTGGGGCAGCGCCAGAAAATCGGAAATATCGATCATCACAAAATCGGTGCCCTGCGGAACATTGTGCTTCAGCCCCACACGGTCCAGCCCGGCCAGAAAATGATCGCGCTTTTCGGTGTAAAGGGCCTGCAGCTTTTCGTAATAGCTGGCGGGCATCTCCAAACCGGCCACAGCGGCCTCCTGCAGGGGTGCAGCCGCACCCACAGTGAGGAAGTCGTGCACCTTGCGCGCGCCCTCAATGACCTCTGCGGGTCCGATCAGATAGCCCAGACGCCAGCCCGTGATGGAGTAAGTCTTGGAGAGCGAGTTGCAGGTGATGGTGTGCTCAAACATGCCGGGCAGGCTTGCCATGCAGATATGCTCTGCGGGCGCATAGATGATATGCTCGTACACCTCATCCGTCACCACAAAGGCATCGTACTGGATGGCCAGCTTTGCAATGGCTTCCAGCTCGTCGCGGCGGAACACCTTGCCGCAGGGATTGGAGGGATTGCACAGGATCAGCGCCTTGGCACCCTCGGCAAAGCCCTTTTCGATCAGGCTGATGTCAAACTCATAGGTGGGTGGCACCAGCGGGATATAGATGGGTTCCGCGCCCGAAAGAATGGCATCGGCACCGTAGTTCTCGTAGAACGGTGAGAAGATCATCACCTTGTCGCCGGGGTTGCAGATGGTCATCATGGCTGCCATCATGGCCTCAGTGCCGCCGCAGGTCACACAGATCTCGGTGTTGGGGTCTACTTCGTGGTGCAGGGCAGGGCTGGTCTTTTTTGCCAGCGCCTCGCGGAAGTTTTGCGCGCCAAAGGTCACAGCGTACTGGTGCGGGCCTTTGTAAGCCGTTTCGGCCAGAGCGTCCAGCAACTGCTTCGGCGGGTCAAAATCCGGGAAGCCCTGCGAAAGGTTGATGGAGTCGTACTGATTGTTGATGCGGGTCATGCGGCGGATGACTGAATCCGTGAAGGTACCCACACGGTCACTTAAAACAGGCATGTACTCTCCTCTTTTTAGTCCTTAAAATAAGCCTTCTGGATGGCCAGCAGCACGCCTGCACGGCTGGCAGCAAAGTTCAGACCGCCCTGCAGGTAGCAGGTGTACGGCTCACGCAGCGGGCCGTCGCAGGAAAGCTCGATGGTGCTGCCCTGTGTAAAGCTGCCGCTTGCCATGACCACCTCATCAGTATAGCCCGGCTCCGGAGAAGGTTCCGGGGCGGCATAGCTGTCCACGGGGCTTGCAGCCTGAATACCCTGACAGAAGCCGATGAGCGCATCCGCAGTGCCTGCATCAAAGCAGGTGACGATGTCGTTGTGGTCGTCGCAGTAGCGCGGCACTGGATTCTTGCCCAGCAGCTCCAGCATACACTGGGCGTAAATGGCGGTTTTGATGGCCTCGCACACCACGCCGGGCGCATAGTAGAAGCCCAGATACATATCACGGGGCGTTTCCAGCGTGCAGCCCAGATCCTTGCCGAGACCGGGCGCATTCAGGCGGTAAGCGCACAGCTCCACAAGGTCTTTGCGGCCCGCAATGTAGCCGCCGGTGGGAGCGATGCCGCCGCCAGGGTTCTTGATCAGGCTGCCCACCACAAGGTCTGCGCCCATCTGACAGGGTTCCTGCGTCTGGGTGAACTCGCCGTAGCAGTTATCCACAAAAATAATGATGTCCGGGTTTGCGGCGCGGGCGGTATCCGCAATTTTTCGGATCGTTTCCAGATCAAAGGCATTGCGCTGCAGATAGCCGCGGCTGCGCTGGATGTGGCACACCTTTGCACCGGGGGCCTTTTGGGCGATCAGGTCATAATCCGGGGTGAAGTCGGCTTTCAGCGGAACTTCATCGTACCGGATGCCGTAATCCATCAGGGTGCCGGTGCCCCTGCCCTTGCCGTCCAGACCGATCACACCTTCCAGCGTATCGTAGGGGCGGCCGGTGGCGGCCAGCAGGGTGTCCCCTGCCCGCAGCAGGCCGAACAGCGCCACAGCCAGCGTGTGGGTGCCGCTCTGGAACTGGCTGCGCACGAGGGCATCCTCTGCGCCCATCACCTCGGCAAAGATCTGCTCCAGCTTTGCGCGGCCGGTATCCCACAGGCCGTAGCCGGTGGTGCCCAGCATATCGGTGGAGGACATCTGGGTATCCGCAAAGGCTTTCAGCATTTTGAGCTGGTTAAAATCGCGGATCTCCTCCATATGGCGGAAGTAGGGCTGGCACAGCTCCATAGCCTTTTCGTCCAGCGCCAGAACTTCGGGTTTGTAATTGAAAAAGTGGTTCAGCATTGACATTATAATGGTTCCTTAATTTATGATTTGGGATAAAGCTTACATGAATTGACGCGTCGGCAGCTTTCTCCTCGGACACGATTCGGGCCATTCCATCGCCCGCCCTATTGCCCTGCGGGCAACAGGGTCCCACCCCAGCGGACGGTCCTCAGAGAAACTTCCGACGTGTCAGCCGACAAACTACGATGGCACATAACGAATATACTCCGCAAGCTTTTCAAAGCCAAGCCGGGTATAAAAGTGCACCCGCTCCGGGCTGCAGAGAAACACCGGGTGCTCCCCCTTGGCGGCAAGCTCGTTCGCCATCTGCACAATGAGCCGCCCGCCGATGCCCTTGCCCCGCAAAGGCCGGGCTGTCTGTCCGCAGGCCATGTAGGCCTGCCTGTTCGCAAGGGCATAGGCCCCTACCGTGCAGATCGTTTCACTCCCCTGCCGCAGCGCCCACACAAGGGCTTTGCCGCGGGTGCGCTTTGTGCAAAGCTCGGAGTAAAAGTCCTCCTGCTTTGCCGTATCTGCCGGGTAGAGCGCCCGTGCCACATCCATGGCAGAGGGTTCTCTGTCAAGGGTCAGTCCGGCCCAGAGCGTCTCGTCTGCAGCGAGCAGCGGCAGAGCCTTGCCGGGTGCAAGGCCGAATACGGTCAGCGTTTCAGCTTTGCACCACCCGGCAGGCGGTGGGCATTCGTTTTCGTCTAAAATGATGCTCTCACACCCGCAGAAAGCCAGAAAGCTGGCCAGCTCTTCCGGGTTTGCGTGCCCTGCTGCCCATGCGGTGCTGCCGCTGAGTTCCAGCGCCAGTGTAGGTCCTGCGTAGAATCGCCACGGCTGGCTTTTGCTAAAAAGGGCAAGATCCAGCGGCAGGGTCGCCCCCAGCACCCATTTCCCCCGGCAGGCATTTAAAAAGCGGGCGCGGTGGGCTTTTGTGCTGACCTGCGCGATCACTTCAGCTCGTTGACGATCTTCTTGAACTCGCGGCCGCGCACCTCAAAGTTGGGGTACAGATCAAACGATGCGCTGGCCGGGGACAGGATGATGATGTCACCGGGCTTTGCGCAGGCACGGGCCAGCTCCACAGCGTGCTGCATATTGTCGGCGTGCTGGATGGGCAGCTCTGCTTCGTTGAAGTTCGGGTCCTCGCGCACAGCCTTTTCGATGCGGGGGCCGGTGGCACCCATCAGCACAAGGTTCTTCACGTGGGCCACCACTTCCGGTGCCAGCGGCTCATAGGGAATGTGCTTGTCGTAGCCGCCAGCGATCAGAATGACCTTCTGGTTAAAGCTGCGCAGACCGGCAATGGTGCGCGTCGGGCTGGTGCCGATGGAGTCGTTGTAGTACAGCACGCCGTCCAGCGTGCGCACCGGCTCAATGCGGTGCTCCACACCGGTAAAGGTGCTGCCCACCTTCTGAATGGCTTCCACGGGCACCTCGCCCCACACGGCAGCGGCAGCAGCCAGCAGGTTTTCAATGTTGTGCAGGCCGCGCAGCTTCACGTCCTTCTGGGCCAGGAAGGGGGTCACAACGCCATCCTCGGCCATGCAGAGCATGTTGTCCTCCTTGCGCAGGAAGGCACCGTTGTCGGTATCGTGCAGGCGGGTGAACCACACCTGCTTGCCCTTGCAGTCGGACTGCATGGAACGGCTGATCTCATTCTCATAGCCCAGCACAGCGCGGCAGGGCTGCTTCTGGTACAGCAGGATGTTGCGCTTGGCATCAATGTACTCCTGCATGTCCTTGTGGTGGTCCAGATGGTTGGGGGTGACATTGGTCACCACGGCAATGTTGGGGCTGGAATGCATGCTGATGAGCTGGAAGCTGGAAAGCTCCACCACAGCCACATCATCGGGAGCCACCTCGGGCAGCATGGGCAGCAGAGCTGCGCCGATGTTGCCGCCCAGATGCACCTTGCGGCCTGCGGCCTCGTAGAACTTGGAGATCAGGGTGGTGGTGGTGGTCTTGCCGTCGGAGCCGGTCACAGCTACGATCTCGCAGGGGCAGAAGTCGAAGAACAACTCCACCTCACTGGTGACCATGGTGCCTGCGGCCATGGCATCCTGCAGAGGCTTTTCAAAGTAGCCCACAAAGCCCGGGGTGCGCATGATGATATCCTGACCCTTGAAGCCATCCAGATAGTTTTCGCCCAGGCTCAGGTCGATGCCCAGCTCCTTGATGGTTGCAGCGTAATTGCCAAAGTCCTCCACGCTCTTTTTCTGGTCGCACAGGGTCACATGGGCACCCAGCTCCACAAACTCCTTGATCAGGGTCTTGTGGCTGACACCGGCACCAATGAAGGCCACTTTTTTGCCTTTGATGAGTTCAATCAGTTTCTGCTGATCCTTCTGCATAAAAACAGTTCCTCCTCCATAATATCGTATTCAGAACGCACCTCAAAACGGGTGCAGAGATGTTTCGCTGTACCATTATAGTCCATTTAGCCGCAATTGGCAACGGAAAAACGCCCTTTTTGCCCCAAAAAGTAAGGTAAATTCACAATTCTGCAATTGTATTTTGCCGCTGTTTCTGCTACACTTGTCGAAGTAGAGTTCTTTTTGTATACAAGAAGCCTTTTTTTCGCAAATACCATAGAATGAGGTCATCCCCTTGAAACAGTTCTTCCGTATTACCGCAGCAGTGCTTGCTGCTGCGTTCCTGCTTGCGCTCACCGGCTGCGGCAGCAGTTCCAGTGCGCCAAGCTTTACATGGTTCGTGGATACCATTCCCGCAAACCTCGACCCGCAGGTGGCTTCTGCTGCCCCGGACGTGATCGCCTGCGAGAACCTTTACAGCGGGCTTGTCCGCAAAAAAGCAGATGGCGAGATCGTGCCCGATCTGTCCGAGAACTGGACGATCTCCTCCGATGGCAAGACCTACACCTTCCAGATCAAGGACGGCCTGACCTACAAGGCCGTCAAGGGCGCTTCCACGGATCACACCATCACTGCCGAGGACTTTGTGTTTGCATTCCGACGCATATTCCAGCCGCAGACAAATTCCCCTTATGCCGTGGAGTTTGCCGCCCTTGAAAACAGTGCTGCCGTGCTGGCTGGCACAGCCGATGCCAGCACGCTGGGCGTTTCGGCCGCCGGCCCGCTGACGCTGGTGTTCCGCCTGAGTGAAAGGGACGACAACTTCCTTGCCAAGCTCACCCTGCCCGGTGCCATGCCCTGCGATGAAGCATTTTTTGAGAGCACCCGCGGCACCTACGGCCTGACCGCCAAGACCACCCTTTCCAGCGGCAGCTTCTATCTTTACAACTGGACGGCCAGCGGCCTGTTCCTGCGCCGGGATGTCTCCTCCCCCATGATCGGCAGCCTGCGTCTGGTGCAGAACACCGGCAGCACCGGCAAGAGCGCCGCCCAGCTCATTGCAGACGAAAAATGCTCCGCCGCGCTGGACGACACCGGCGAGGATACCTCGCTGCAGTCGGTGGATTACTCCGACACCACCTGGGCACTGCTGTTCAACAGCGCCGAAGATTCTGTGTTTGCCGATCAGGAACTGCGGCAGGCGCTTGCCGGCATCGCCCGGGAGAATGTGGATGTGCCCTCTTCCGGTCTGTACACCGCTGCCGAGGGTCTTGTGCCCACCGGCCTTTCCGTAGACGGCATCGATTACCGCAAGTCTGCCGGGAACCCGCTGCCCACCATCACCGACCCCCGTACATTGTACCTGAATGCACGGCAGGGCATGGCCAGCTCGGATTTTTCCGGCGTGACCATCCTGCTGCCGAAGGAAGCCGGCCTGACCGAACTGGCCGAGCAGATCAACGGCGCATGGCAGAAGGACTGCTCCCTTTTCTTCTCGGTGGAAGAGGTTCCGCAGGAGGAGTTCGACAAACGCCTTGCAGCGGGCAGCTACACCATTGCGCTGGCTCCCATCCGCGCCGAAGGCGGCAGCGTATACCAGATGCTGCAGCAGTTCACGGCCGAGGGCGGCGGCCTGACCGGCTGGTCCGACCCCATCTACTCTCAGCGTCTGGCCGAGAGTGCCCAGCAGACCGGCAGCGCCCGCTGTGCCCTGCTGGCCGATTGTGAGCGCCAGTTGCTGGAAGGCTGCGCCGTGGTGCCGCTGCTGGGCCAGAACAGGCGTCTGCTGGTGGCGGACGGCATCACCGGCCTTGTGTTCGACCCCTTCACGCCGGTGCTGGATCTGACCGATGCCCAGAAAAACTGACATTCTCCGGCCCTTGACAATCCCGTCCCTCTTTGCTACAATAAATGAGCAACTTGCAGGGTTAGCTCATCCGGTAGAGCGGCTGCTTCCCAAGCAGCAGGCGGCGGGTTCGGGTCCCGTACCCTGCTCCAAAAACAAACGGCAAACCGTGGAATATCGGTTTGCCGTTTTTGCTTACAGCCGCTCCCTGCAAAATACGAAAGGACTCTGCCATGATCTTTGTTCCCCTGCTGCATTACTTCAAATGCAAAAATTCCTACAGCGGCAACGAATACGGCCTGCGATACCGGATGATCCCCGGCAAGCGCACCGTGCCGGACCCGGACGGCGGCGAGGGTGCCGCAAAGGAGGAAAGCATCCTCACCGTGGACTACTGGCCGGACCCCTGGACCATTGAAAAGACTGACCCTGCCCTGCGGGTGCAGAAGGTGTTTCCGCTCACCGACGAGGGCCGGGAGGCCACAGCCGCTTTTTTGCAGGACGCGTTCAATGCCGATCCTGACCGCTGGAAAAACTGTCCCAGCATGATGGACAGCGACCCGTGGGAGCCGCCTGCTGCCGAAGCCGAGCCGGACAAGCCGAAGGAATAAAACATGATCTATCGTTTAAAAGAACTCAAGGGCGATACCATTGCAGTGCCGCAGCTGGTGTTTTCCAAACTGGGCATCGCCGAAGAATACAATGTGCGCGTGGCTCTGTATGTGCTGGCGACCGGCATCACCGACCCGGACAAGATCTGTGCTGACCTCAAGCTGCGCAGCCGCATCAGCGCCGAGAGCGCCCTCTCCTTCTGGGCAGGCGCTGGCCTGCTGGAGCGGTACGAAGAGAACGCCGCACCGGGCGAGGAACCCAGCGCCCCCGCACCCATGACCTGGGCCGAGATCGCTGCGGCCAGCCGCACCGACCCCATGATCTCCAGCCTGATCGACTGCGCACAGACCGGCTTTGCCCGTCCGCTGACCCACAGAGAGATGGAAAAGCTGGTCAACCTTTATATGCAGGAGGGCTTTGCGCCGGAGACCGTGATGCTGTGCACCGCCTACGTTGCCAGCACCGGCCGCAGCACCATGGCCGCCGTAGCGCATGAGCTGAAGGTGTGGCGCACCGAGGGCGTGGTGACCGGTGAGCAGGCCGATGCCCACCTCAAACTGCTGGCACTGCGCCAGAGCCGCGAGCAGTATGTCAGCGGCCTTCTGAACATCCCGGAAAGCGAGCTGACCCTTGGCGGGCGCAAGGCCATTGCACGCTGGTACGAGGTTTACGGCTACGACGATGCCATGGTGCAGGAAGCTGCCGTGCAGGCCGGGGCCAAGCGCGACCTGTGGTACTGGAACAGTATCCTCAAAACATGGAACGCCAAGGGCCTGCGCACCGTGCACGATGTGCGCAGCCCGGTGGCTGCTGCAGGCGCAAGCCGGAACCTCCGGGTAGACCGCGAAGCCCCCAGCGGCAACGATTTCCTCAAGAACGCTGCCCGCCGCCGTCCGTTGAAAAAGAAGCCGGAATAAGGAGGAGCCATGCGTACCAAAAACGAACTGTATCAGGAAGCCATGCGCACCGTGGCCGCCCGGCGGCAGATGGCCAGAGCCAGAGCCGAGGATGCCCGCGCCGAAGCCGAAGCCGCCATTCCCGCCCTGCGCCATGCAGAAGAAGAGGTGCGGGTGCGGGGCATCCGCTGCGCACTGGCCGGTGCTGCGGGCAAGGACCGCACCGAAGCTGCCGCCGCCCTTGCCGATGCAAAGCAGAAGCTGACCGCCCTGCTGGCACAAAGCGGACGGCCCGCTGATGCACTGGAGCCGCGCTTTGTCTGCCCCAAATGTCAGGACACCGGCAGCGTGAATGGCCGCACCTGTGAGTGCGTGCACAAGGTGATGCAGCAGCTGCGCCGCAAGGAGATCGAGGCGCTGTCCAGCCTGTCCATTGCAAGCTTTGACACCATGGAGCTGCGCTATTACCCGAACCGTGCCGATGAAAAGGTGGGCGGTTCCATCCGCCCTTACATGGCCGATATGCTGGCAGACCTGCGCAGCTACGCGGAAGAGTTTGACCACCACAGCGAGAGCCTGATGCTGTTTGGCAATGCGGGCCTTGGCAAGACCCACGCGGCCCTTGCCATTGCGGGCATCGTGCTGGAAAAGGGCTACGATGTGATCTATGTTTCCAGCCCGGACTTTTTCTCCAAGCTGGAAGGGCTGCACTTTGGTGCAGACCCGGCAGGCGAGGAGGAAACGCTGATGCAGACCGCTGCCGGGGCCGACCTGCTCATTCTGGATGATCTTGGCTCGGAGTTCAACTCCGCCTTCCTCATCAGCAGCCTGTACAGTCTGCTCAACAACCGGCTGGGTGCAAAGCTGCCCACCATCGTCACCACCAACATCACTGACGGTGCTCTGCTGGAAAAGCTGTATACCGAAAAAATTTCCAGCCGCCTTTCTGCCTTTGTCCCCTGCCTTTTTGCAGGCGATGACATCCGCACACAGAAAGCAGCTGAATAAAACAAACGGCAATGCATTTGCATTGCCGTTTGTTTTATTCAAAACTCTAATACAGGACTCATTTCGTTGCGGCGCTGTGCCTGCACGATGCAGTCCTTCTCCGGCACAACGCCCGCCGCGCCCAGCGTGTTGAACACGGTCTGCAGGGCAAGCGCAGGCGTGTTGTTCTCCTGCGAAAGATGGCACAGCGCAAACTTTTTGCACCCTTCCTGAATGAGTTCCAGCAGCTTTGCCGAGCACTCGTCGTTGGAAAGGTGGCCCCGGGTGCTTTCAATGCGTGCCCGTAAGTAATAGGGGTACGGCCCGCTGCGCAGCATGTGCAGGTCGTAGTTGCTCTCCAGTGCCACAAGGTCGCAGCCGGAAAGCGCCTCGTGCACCGGCGGCGTGAGCACGCCAAGGTCGGTTGCAATGGTCATGGTCTTGCCGTCCGGGGTGTGGATGCGGTAGCCCACACAGGGCACATCGTGGCTGGTGGGAAAGCTCTGCACGCCAAACGCGCCCACGTCCTCTTCCCTGCCTTCCAGCTCGTGCAGCTCACAGCTGGCCGGTACGATGCCGTTGCTGTCCAGAAAATCCAGCGTTTCCGCTGCACCGTACACCGGCAGCGTGTTCTTTTTGAGGAAGGTGGAAAGCCCCTTCACATGGTCGCTGTGCTCGTGGGTGACAAGGATGCCGTCGCAGTCACTGGCGGCAAGGCCCAGCGCCTTGAGCGCCGCTGAGGTAGTGCGCACGCCCTTGCCCATATCCACAATGAGATACCGCTGCCCGCAGCGCACCACACTGCTGTTGCCGGAGGAACCCGAATATAACGAGATGAATTCTGCCATGAAAAACCTCTGATACACTCAAAAACAGCCCGCCGCATATGCAGCAGGCTGTTTGCTTTTTATAAGTTACAGTGCCTGATCCAGTGCAGCGGGCATACGCTCCACCTTGCTGATGTCTGCACCCAGACCGCGCAGCTTTTCCACGATATTCTCGTAGCCGCGCTCGATGTGGCCGATCTCCTCGATCTCACTGGTGCCATCTGCTATCAGCGCAGCCACCACCATGGCAGCGCCTGCACGCAGATCCAGTGCGCGCAGCGGTGCAGGGGTGAGCTTATCCACGCCCTCAAACACAGCCACCTGACCGTCCACCTGCACGTTGGCACCCATCTTGCGCAGCTCGTCCACATAGCGGAAGCGGTTGTCCCACACGCTCTCGGTCACGGTGCTGGTGCCCTTGGCCACGCTCAGCAGCACGCCCATCAGGGGCTGCATGTCGGTGGGAAAGCCGGGATGCGGCATCGTGTTGATCTTCAGCGGCAGAATATCGCCGGTGCGGCGCACACGCACAGCATCGTCAAATTCTTCCACCTCCACGCCTGCACGGCGCAGCTTTTCAGTAATGGGTTCCAGATGCTTGGGGGTGACGTTCTTCACCAGAACATCGCCGCCGGTGGCAGCAGCAGCCACCATGTAGCTGCCAGCCTCGATCTGATCCGGGATGATGCTGTAGGTGCAGCCGTGCATCTTTTCCACGCCGCGCACCTTGATCACATCAGTGCCTGCGCCGCGGATGTTCGCACCGCACATATTCAGGAAGTTTGCCAGATCCACCACATGGGGTTCCTTGGCACAGTTTTCCAGAATGGTCTGGCCCTTGGCCATTACAGCGGAGAGCATACCGTTCATGGTAGCGCCCACGCTGACCTTATCAAAGAAGATGTGTGCACCGTTCAACTCCTTGGCGCGCACGGTGATCATGCCGTAGTCCACGCTGTCCTCTGCGCCCAGAGCACTGAACACCTTCAGGTGCTGGTCAATGGGGCGGGGGCCGAGGTTGCAGCCGCCGGGCATGGCCACCTGAGCCTTGCCAAAACGGGACAGCAGTGCGCCCAGAAAGTAGTAGCTGGCGCGCATCTGGCGGGACAGGTCGTCCGGGACGTTGGTGCCGTTCAGATGAGTGGTGTCGATCTCGTAGGTGTTGCGGTTGATCATTTTGATCTGTGCGCCCAGAACGCTGAGGATCTTCAGGCTCACCGCCACATCACTGATATCCGGCAGATTCTCGATCACACAGACATCCGCTGCCAGAATGGTTGCAGGCAGGATGCCCACCGCCGCATTTTTGGCACCCGAAATGGTAACTTCGCCGTGCAGGGGCTTGCCGCCCGTAATAACAAATTTCTCCAATTTTATGATCTCCTTGTCGGAGGCCCGCAGCCGCAGGCCTGTTAAGGTTCCTGAAAGCATTTTCCATAAAAGCTGCCTGATGTGCATGGGCCATAAGGCCGTACACGTACAGCTATCTTATTATACACAACTTTCACAAAAAAGCAAAGCCCCGTTTGGTGTTGTTTTATTATTTTCTGTTTTGCCCATTTTCGCGCAGGATATTCCAAAATTTTGATTTCTTTTTCAGGTATTTTACAAAAACCAGATACATTGCTGTTGCGCTTTCTTTACCAGATGTGGTCTTCGCACCGAGTCTCAGTGATCCAGCCCAGCTGGTAGGCAGCCACCAGCTGCTTGAGGTCGTGCACACGCTCCCGCAGCACCTCGCCCTCGTCGGTGTCCTCCACGAGAATGCGATGATTTTCGGTTTCCAGAATGTTTTTCTGGGAAATGATATCCAGATTATCCTTCACCGCTTTCTCGGCACTTTCAAAGGGCTGATGGGTGCGCAGGGACATGGTGCGGCTGGAATACACCAGCGTGTAGCCCGCAATGCCGGTCTTTTCGTGGTAGGCACGGCAGAAACCGCCGTCGATCACCACCAGCCGTCCGCCGCCCTTGATGGGGCTTTCGCCGTTCTTTTCCCGCACCGGCACGTGGCCGTTGACGATGTGGCTGGCACCGGGCAGGCCAAACTCGGCCAGAATGCGGCGGCAGACGGCCTCATCGTTATACCATGTATAATAGGGGTCCTTCACCTCGGTGTGGGTGGAAGCGTCCTCTACATAGAGCCGCTCGAAGGTGGTCATGGCACTGCGGCCAAACAGCGGCGAAAGCTTGCCGCACCACAGATACCACAAAAAATCCTGTCCGCTCTGGCGGGCAGCGCTGCCTTCCGGTGCATAGTAGCCCCGGCGGGCGCGGGCATCGCAGTAGTCCATCAGTGCGCGGCCGGAGTAGCGGTGGCCCTCAAAGCGCTCCATGGCAAAGGTGCCGCGGCTGGTCATGGGCACAGCGCCATGGTAGAGCAGGTTGCCGTTCTCAATGTGGTACACGCTGCCCTTTGCATAGAGAAATTCCACATGCTGCTGCAGTTTTTCGCTCTGGCGGAAAGACTGCACCAGCTTGCGCAGCACCAGCTGTTCATCCGGGTGCAGTGCGGCCGGGTCGGCGGGGTCCACCGTGGGGAACGAGGTATCCCGCAGCGGATACTCCTTTTCGCCGATCTTTACCGTGTGCTTTTCCCAGTCGATGCGGCGCAGATAATCTCGCTCCTGCATCTGGAAGTCCGGGTTGCGGTCGATGACATGGCACTCCAGCTTGAACATCAGAATGCTGATGGCCTTGTGCATCACAGCACAGCGGTGCAGCATTCCCCTGGTGTAGGGGCCGCGGGCCGCATCGGTATGAGGCATCCAGATGGAAAGATCATCATTGCCGTAGAACTGCTCGGCCATGCGCTGCAGATGGCGCAGGTTGATGCCGTAGCAGTCCTCCAGCATTCCGTGGTTATGATAAGCCAGCGTGGTCTTGAGCACCGTGCAGATGCAGATGGGGCTGCCCGCAGCGGCACCCATCCATACTACATCGTGGTTGCCCCACTGGATATCCACATTGTGGTGGCGCATAAGCAGATCGAGGATGATATCCGGGCGTGGGCCGCGGTCGAACAGGTCGCCCACGATGTGCAGCTTGTCCACTGCCAGATGCTTGATCAGCTCGCACAGCCGCACGATAAAGCGGTCGGCGCGGCCATTTTCAATGATGCTGCCCACGATCTGGCCGTAGTACAGATCCTTGTCGTGATCCTCAAAATGGGCGTGGAGCAGCTCGTCCAGAATGTAGCCGCAGCTGGCAGGCAGGCATCTGCGCACATGGTCGCGGGTATGCTTGGAGGACACCAGACGGCAGATATCAATGAGCCTCAGCAGCGTTTCGGTGTACCACTGATCCAGCGCTTCCTCGCTGGTACAGCGTGCCTTGAGCTGGGGCAGCTTTTCGTTGGGGTAATAGATCAGCGTTGCAAGCTCGGCGCGGGTATGCTTCGGCACAGTATCGCCCAGCACCTGATCCACTTTTTCGCGAATGACACCGGAAGCGGAATTCAGAATATGCACAAAAGCTTCATTCTCGCCGTGCAGGTCGCTCATGAAGTGCTCGGTACCCTTGGGCAGCTTGAGCAGTGCCTGCGTGCTGATGATCTCGCTGGCTGCCGCCGCCTGCGAAGGATAATCCCGCGAGAGCAGGGTCAGGTACTTGAGATTATCGCGGATCTCATCGGTTTCGGTGCGCATGGTCTCCTCCATCACAACGTTCTCTCCGCCGCAGTCCGCCACACAGACCTTGCAAAGATGTTGCTTTCCATATGTATTATTTTTTCCTTATCTTATAGTATAGCACGTCCGGGGCGAAAAGTGGTATACTGGGGCTGACAAACTTTCAGCAAAGGACTTTGGATATTATGCCGAAAAGCGATTTCGTCTCCGTTCCCTCTTCCTGCACCCTCTGCCCGCGCCGGTGCGGGGCCGACCGTGCTGCCGGACGCACCGGTTTCTGCGGCGCGGGCGGCACCTTAAAAGCAGCCCGCGCTGCCCTGCACTACTGGGAGGAGCCATGCATCAGCGGCACAAAGGGCAGCGGCACGGTGTTCTTTTCCGGCTGCACCCTCAAATGCTGCTTCTGCCAGAACTATCCCATCAGCGCCGAGGGCCTTGGCAAGGAGATCAGCGTGGAACATCTGGCAGAGATTTTCCTGAATCTGCAGGAGCAGGGTGCCAACAACATCAATCTGGTCACACCCGGCCAGTGGCGGCCCTGGATCATTGCCGCGCTGGATATTGCCCGGGCTAAGGGCCTGCATCTGCCCATCGTATGCAACACCGGCGGCTACGAAACGGTGGAAAGCGTGGAAGCATGGCGCGGATACATCGACATCTGGCTGGCCGACCTGAAATACGTCTCCTCCGCCCTCTCGGCAGAGCTTTCCTCTGCACCGGACTATTTTGCGCAGGCAAAGCCCGCCATTGAAGCCATGATGGCACAGGCCGGGCACCCGGTGTTCAATGCAGAGGGCATCCTGCAAAAGGGGGTCATTCTGCGGCACCTTGCCCTGCCCGGCCATGTTGACGACAGCTTTGCGGTGCTTGACCAGATGGCCGCGTGGAACGATGCAGACCCCGGATGCTTCATCCCCAGCGTCATGAGCCAGTACACACCGTTTTACAAAGCCACAGAGCACGGCATCGGACGGCGCATTACCACTTATGAATACCGCCGGGTGGTCAACTATGCCATGGACAAGGGACTGGCGCAGGGCTACATGCAGCAGAAGAGCAGCGCAAAAGAAGAGTATACGCCTTCTTTCGATTTGACAGGGGTATGAATTCGTCAAATCTCCCAAAAAAGGCTGATTATTTTCTCTTGCATCCCCGCGGAAGTGCTTGCAATCCTATCCGGGCCGGATTATAATGGATACAACGATGTGTTAACAGAACTCTGATGAGCTGTAAATATCAGGAGGAGCGTTATGGAACATTTCAACCCGATCCTTGGCAACGATACCACCGGCCAGAAATTCATCACCTGCGGTGAGATCATGCTGCGCCTGACCCCGCCGAACTACGAGAAGATCCGTATGGCATCCGGCTTTGAGGCCAGCTACGGCGGCAGCGAGGCCAACATTGCACTGGCACTGGCGAACCTTGGTGTGGACAGCACCTTCTTCAGCGTGGTGCCCAACAACAGTCTGGGCAAGAGCGCCGTGCGCTGGCTGCGTTCCAACGACGTGCACTGCACCCCTATGATCCTGACCGAGCCGAACGAGACTCCTTCCAACCGTCTTGGTACTTATTATCTGGAGACCGGCTATGGCATCCGCCCGTCCAAGGTCATCTATGACCGTAAGCACAGTGCCATTACCGAGTACGATTTCTCGCAGGTGGATCTGGATGCTTTGCTGGACGGCTACGACTGGCTGCACCTGAGCGGCATCACCCCGGCACTGGCACCCAACTGCCGCACCCTCATTCTGGATATGCTCAAGGTCGCCAAAAACAAGGGCCTGACCGTCAGCTTCGACGGCAATTTCCGCTCCACCCTGTGGAGCTGGGAAGAAGCCCGCGATTTCTGCACCGAGTGCCTGCCCTATGTGGATGTGCTGCTTGGCATTGAGCCGTACCACCTGTGGAAGGATGAGAGCGACCACTCCAAGGGCGACTGGAAGGACGGCGTGCCTCTGCAGCCCAGCTATGAG
>ERZ791843.417-NODE-417-length-30551-cov-16.871_pt1 | contig 30551 bp, 21 predicted proteins | sample MGYA00510290_ERZ791843 | MGnify/ENA primary metagenome ERZ791843 (study PRJEB30046, sample SAMN00715254) | human gut metagenome | study: EMG produced TPA metagenomics assembly of the A metagenome-wide association study of gut microbiota in type 2... | reverse complement strand
ACCTCATGCACGGTTTGATGAGGGGCGGATGAAATTTTCATCCGCCTACTCTACATGGATGACTTGTGAGAGGACGCTTATACATGCCCAATCAATGCTACGAAGCACACCACAAAATCTGCAAGTTGCGTTATGGAACTCCCAGCTATGGTAAAAATCATGGTATTGATCAATAGGGTAATTCGAAAGGTGTTAATTTTTAAATAATAGCAGGAGAAATAAAATGAGTACAAAAAAAGCAATTGGCATATCTTTTGTTGCCATATTTATTTTAATAATTGCGCAGATTATTGCACAAGTCATTGCAAGTGTGTTTGTTATTATAAAGATTCCATATGGAATTTGTAATATTATCGCTGGAATTATATATGTTGGCTTAACATATCTTATTTTGAAAATGTTTATTAGCAAGATTGTTAAGTTACCTGTTTCGGATTTCGGAATGCCTAAATTTGAAATTAAAATAAGATGGATTTTAATAGCTATATTATTGCCATGCATTATAAAAGGAATTTATGTTTTAATATTCAATGGTGAGTATGTCTCCTCAAATATGAATGGAAATGAGATATTCAATACTTTAAGTGCAGGGGTTGCGTTCACCGGGATAGCGGCTGGATTTGTTGAAGAAATGGTGTTTAGAGGAGTTATACTCAATGCATTGAAGAAAAGATGGAATATGAAGGTGGCTGTAATTGTTCCATCAATGTTATTTGGTATTGTACATGTTCTGGGACAGGATTTTTCGATAGGCAGTTGTTTATTAGTCATTATCGCTGGAACTATGGTAGGCGTTATGTTTTCAATGATTGCAATAGAGAGTGGTTCGGTTTGGAATAGTGGAATAGTGCATGCTATCTGGAACATTGTGATCATTGGTGGCGGATTAGCCATTGGGGAAAAAATGGATCCATATTCTGTAATGACATATGTTCTTGATTCAAAAGTTTTTGCAATTACAGGTGGTGAGTTTGGAATTGAATCGTCTGTTATTTCGTTAATAGGATACATAATAGTTGCCGGCATAGCATTTATTATGATTAAATCGAACAGGAAAAATTGATATGACGGTTTGAAAATGTGAAGCTATAAGGAACTTGTCCATTTTTAGTTTGTAGAAGTTTATTATAAAATAAGAGTTTCATAACGTAAATTGCAGATTTTGTGATGTAATTCATAGTGTTGGCAGGGCATGTATAAGCGGCATTTCACAAGTCATTCACAGTGTAAATGAAAAGAAAAATCGTACAGACAAATATTATTTTCTTTGTGAGCTATGGAGATAAGACTCTTTAGAGGCTTATCGGAATGCCGAGCGAACAGAAACATAATATTTGTCTGTACGATTTTTTTTAATCAACATATATAATAATGACTTGTGAAAGGACGCTTATACATGCCCAATTTACGCTATGAACCGCACCACAGAATCTGCAATTTACGTTATGGAACTCACGGTTATCTTCGGGTTCTGCCGCTTGTAACATGGATTGACGGATTTTTACAACTGGGATATTGCATGCTGCACAGCCTTGGATCAATAAAAAATAGAACTGATTTGTTTTCAGGATTTTGGGAGCGGCCGGTCCTTAGAAAGCAGACATTGCGATTTCAAAAGCCAATGTAATTGGATTTTGAAATCACGATGGATGCTTTCTTAGTACCGTTGCCAGCGACAACAAGCGGAAGCGCTCCTGAAAACAAATCAGTTCTATTTTTTATATTTCTATACACTTTATAGGCATGCAATACAACATAACCTGCGAAAATCCGTAACACCACCTACAGGTGGCAGTTCCTAAGTCAAACTCCGGTAAAATCCCAATCTTGAAAAAATGTATTGACAACAAAGTACCATAGTGCTATGGTTAATTACATAAGTAATGAACCACATAACAAACAAAAAACAAGAGGACAGATAAGCGCATTTGAAAAGCTGTCAGCAACAGAATAATTACTGGAAAGAAAGGAGTATATCATGCATGAATGAGATTTTGACGCAGGAGAAATCCATATATCTGCAGATCGCAGAGATGATCGAGACAGATATTTTAAGGGATATTCTTCTGGAAGAGGAACGCGTGCCGAGCACGAATGAACTGGCGAAGCTATATGCCATTAATCCGGCGACAGCAGCCAAAGGAGTGAATATTTTGGTGGATGAAGGTGTTTTATATAAGAAAAGAGGGATTGGAATGTTTGTGTCAGCAGGTGCGAAAGAGGCAATCTTAAGCCGGAGAAAGAATGAATTTTATGATAACTATGTAAAAAAACTGTTAGAGGAAGCAGCGAGCATCGGACTTGGAAAAGAAGAAGTCATTCAGTTGATACAATCCGGCAATGAAGAGTAAGGAGCTGTCCGGATGGAAAACAGTGATACCGGAAGCATGGAATCATGCAAATAAGAGGAATGATACAGGAAAATGTATTTTAAAGTTGTGAAAAGAAAGGCAGGAAGATGATTCATGGAATCAATCGTATGTAATGGTATTGGTAAAATTTATGGAAAAAAACAGGTGTTAAAGAATATCAATCTCACATTGGAGAAAGGAAAGATTTATGGACTGATCGGAAGAAACGGTGCCGGAAAGACGACATTGTTATCCATTATGTCCGCACAGAATCCGGCATCCGAAGGAACTGTGACATGGAATGGTGAAAATGTATGGGAGAACCGCAAGGCGTTAGATCACATTTGCTTTTCCAGAGAGTTGTCCATCAATCTCTATGGAAGCGGCGTGAGCGGCATGAAAGTAAAAGATTATCTGAAAACTGCGTCCTATTATTATCCAAACTGGGATCAGGCACTTGCGGAGGAACTGATCAAAAAGTTTGAACTGAATACAAAGCAACGTATCAATAAAATGTCCAAAGGTATGCTGTCCATGGTGACGATTATCGTAGCACTTGCAAGCAAAGCCGATTTTACGTTTATGGATGAACCGGTGGCAGGCCTTGATGTTGTAATGCGTGATTATTTTTACCATAAACTGATGGAGGAATATACAGAGACCGGACGTACCTTCGTTATTTCCACACATATTATCGAGGAAGCAACAGACCTGATGGAAGAAGTGGTCATGATCAAAAATGGCGAGGTGCTGCTGAAAGAAAATACGCAGGAACTTCTGGAGAGAAGCTACCATGTAAGTGGTCTTGCAGAAGTTGTGGATCAGGCAACGGAAGGCTATGAGAGACATCATGAAGAGAAGATGGGAAGAAGCAAGAGTGTGACGATCCTTTTGGAGGAAGGACAGAAGCTGCCAGAAGGCTATGATGTGACCATACAGGCACTCAATCTGGAAAAATTGTTTGTATCCCTTTGCGGAATGGAGGAGTAGACATGGCAGAGAGCAGGATTATTAAGAGAAATGTTCGATTCTGGGGAAAATCAGGATTGCAGCTGACCGGCATGATGTTGATTTTTATGGTTGTATATGGATTCCTGTTTAATATGGGAAGCAGCAGGGTATTTGGGGATTTCTGGAAAACAGCCTATTTTTATGGCGGGATCATAAGCGTTTTATTTGCCATGATCGGACCGGTTTCTTATGTGGGATCTTATCTTCCGCTGACATTGTCTTTTGGCTCCGGAAGAAGGGAGGCAGTCTTTGGCGCACAGATTTTCTGTGTGGTCTATGTAGTAAGCGCCTATATCATTCTGGTATTTGCAGGGATTATGAGCAGTGGAAAGTTCAATGGAAAGCTGAATGCTTTGATCGCAGTTCTGTTTATATTCATGACAGCGATCGGGCAGCTTGTCTCGGTTGCACAGATGCATTTCGGAATGAAAGGAATGATCATAGGAATCGTCATGGTGGTATTAGGTATAGTCATCGGTATTGTGGCAGGAATTGGATTTATTGACCAGATCATGGCGTGGATCAACAGAATACAGACGAATGTAGTATGGACATTGCTTGCGATAGCAGCGATTGTCAGCATTGCGTTGTATGCAGTCAGTGTCATGGCACTTTTCCGTGAAATGAGACATTACGAAGTGAAAGCATAAGTTGGGAGGCGGAAAGAATGAACAGTTTTTTGATTCAGTGTAAGGTGCGGAAAGCAGAGCTTTTGCAATTTCTTGGAATTACTGCTGTGGGATACTTAATTGGTCTGATCGTTGTATTTATTGTGATGAACGTGGCAAAAGAGAATACCTGTGCAACAGCCGGAACCATGCTGGCGGTCATCGCCTTTGCTTTTATACATTTATTTGGGAAAACTCTTTCTTTTATGGGGGATTTTAACATGGCAATTTCCCTGGGTGCGACCAGAAAAAGCTTTGTCTCAGGCTATGTACTTTTTAATCTGCTGGAGATCGCAGTGCTGGAACTTGAGATCGTTGTGTTTGGTGTAGTTGAGAAGTTTTTGCTGGAAAATGCATTTCCACAGGCGGTTATGGAAATTGACCTGACAAACTTTTTTACATGGAACTATCTGTCAGGTGTCCTGGTCGTATTTACAGCAGTGGAAATGTTTTTCGGCGCAGTTATTTTAAGATATGGCATGAAAGTGTTATGGATTTTATGGGCGGTCTGGATGATAATCTGTCTGGTTCCCATGAATATTGCAAAGAATGAAAAGCTTTCCGGTGAACTTGCGAAATTAGGGCTGTTTCTGGGTGGAAAATTCACGCCACAGGGAATTGTGGCTCTGGTGATTGCCTTAACAATTGTGATAGCAGTCATTACCTGGAACATTCTTCGGAAACAGCGAGTGACAGCATAAATATTATGTGATAAGATAAAACCATGTGGGTGAAAAATACCTGCATGGTTTTTGTTATGACGACCACTAATCAGATAACAGGATTACGGAAAAATATAAGGGGATTATGATGAACGATAAGTTAGAACAGTTACAGAAATATTTAGAGAAAATGGAACAGTTCAACCATGTGAACACATTATTGTATTGGGATATGAGAACCAACACTCCAAAGGAAGGATTTGCAGGACACAGCGATGCACTCACTTATTTTTCAACGGAGCAGTTTTCCATGTCGACCTCGGATGAACTGAAAACGTTATTGGATACACTGGCAGAGCCGGAAGAGTTTGAAAAGCTTGACGATAAGTGGAAGTTTGTTGTAAATAAAATGAAAACAGATATGGACAGAAATCGCAGAATTCCAAAAGAATTTTATGAAAGCTTCGTGAAAGCACAGTCGGAATCGGAGAATGCGTGGGAGGAAGCGAAGGAAAAAGCAGACTTTTCTATTTTTGCCCCACATTTGCAGAAAATGATCGATATGACAGCGGAGATGACCGGTTACACAGATCCGGAAAAAGAAGTTTACGACGCACTGTTAGACCAGTATGAAAAAGGAATGGATTCCGCTACGATGGACAGCCTGTTTGAAGATTTAAAAGCAGAGCTGATTCCTCTGGTGCAGAAAGTGCTTGCAGCGAAACAGCCGGATGACAGCAAGTTTCATGTTTCATTTGACAAGAATGCGCAGAAGGAAGTGGAGAAGCTTTTGCTGAGTTATATCGGATTTGACTGGAACAGAGGAACAACCGAGGAATCTACACATCCGTTTACACTGAATTTTTCGTCAAAGGATGTGCGTGTGACCAATCATTTTTATGAACATGATCCGCTCAGTGCGATGTATTCGGCAATCCATGAGGGTGGTCATGCGATTTTTGAGCAGAATGTGAATCCGGATTATGACGGAACGGTAGCGGGAAGCTGCAGTTATATGGGAATCCATGAGAGCCAGTCCCGTTTTTATGAGAACATTCTTGGAAGAAATAAGAATTTCTGGATTCCGGTTTATGCAAAAGTGCAGGAAAAAATGCCACAGCTTCAGGACGTTTCGTTGGATGAATTTTATAAGGAAGTCAATCATGTGAGAAACAGTTTTATCCGCACAGAGGCAGATGAACTGACTTACTGTTTCCATATTATTTTAAGATATGAGATCGAGAAGGCAATTTTCCGCGACCATGTGAAAGTGGAGGAACTTCCGGCACTCTGGAATCAGAAAATGCAGGAATATTTACAGATTACTCCGGCAGATGATGCGGAAGGAATTTTGCAGGATATGCACTGGTCTGACGGTTCTTTTGGTTACTTTCCATCCTATCTGCTTGGCAGTATTTATGACGGCATGTATTTAGATCGTCTTGAGGAAGAACTTGGCTCTGTGGATGCGCTGCTCGCGGAGGGAAGAATCAGTGAGATTACAAAATGGCTGAATGAGAAGATTCATCAGTATGGTTCTACCAGAAGCCCGAAAGAAGTGATCAGATACGTCTGCGGCAAAGAAGTTTCAGCAGAACCGCTGATTCGTTATTTCAAAGAAAAATATACAAAAGTTTATAATCTTGGTTAAAAAAGAAATTTTTGTGGATAATGGATAGAAAAGGAGAAGTATGAAAAAAGGAATTATTTTTGACATGGACGGAACGCTGTGGGACTCGGCAGCGAACGTTGCAGAATCATGGAATCTTGCCATAAAACAGGATGGCTCTGTTGATAAAAAACTGACGGAGCAGGATATTCAGGGGGTTATGGGAAAGACCATGGATGTGATCGCAGACATTCTTTTCCCGGAACTGGAAAAAGAGGCGCGCATGAAATTGTTAGATCAGTGCTGTTCCATGGAAAATGACTACCTGAGAGAGCATGGTGGAGTTTTGTATCCAAAATTGGAGGAGACACTTTCTGCACTGAAAGAAAAGTATCCGCTCTACATCGTGAGCAACTGCCAGAGTGGTTATATAGAGGCATTTTTAGATCATTACGGATTTGGAAAATACTTTGAAGATATAGAGTGTTATGGAAATAATCTGAGACAGAAGGGCGATAATATCAGATTATTAGCAGACCGGAACGGGTTGACAGAGGCAGTGTATGTCGGCGATATCCAGGGGGATTATGATGCCAGCTGCCACGCAGGTGTCGGGTTCATCCACGCAGCATATGGGTTTGGAACAATTGCAGCGGACGTGCCGGAAATCCATACATTTGAGGAACTTACAGAGACAGCAGACCAATATTTTGCTCTGCGGTAAGAAATTATAAGGGTTTATCATATGACAAAATTAGATGAGTTAGTAACACAGATCAACAGAGAACACGTTTATATCCAGACACATAATTTTCCGGATCCGGATGCCATCGCAAGTGCGTTCGGCCTGCAGGAACTGTTAAAGCTTCGCGGGATTCATGCGACGATCTGCTATAAGGGGAAAATCGACCGTTACAGTACTGACAAGCTGAGAGAGATTTTGGACATCAGACTGGTAAATATTGAGAATATTGACAGTGAACTCACGGAGGACGACGAGGTTATCCTGGTAGATGCGCAGAAGGGCAATTCCAACATTATCGATATGACCGGGGATGAGATCATCTGCATCGACCATCATCCGGTTTATGAGAAAACGGAGTACCGGTTTACGGATATCCGGCCGGGTGTCGGGGCTTGCGCATCGATCATAGCACAATATTTTTTTGAAAATGAAATACCGATGGATCAAAGAATTGCAACAGCGCTGACATTTGGAATCCGTATGGATACACAGAAATTGTCGAGAGGCGTATGCAAGATGGATATGGAAATGATCTGGCGCATGTTTGACCTGTGTGATCAGGATATGATTTATCTCTTAGAGAACAGCACACTCTATTTTGAAGATCTGATGGCGTATTCCAAGGCGATCTCAAGCATTGAGGTGTTTGAGAATATCAGTTTTGCAGATACCGGAAGGGATTGCCCGGAGGCTCTGATCGCCAGTGTGTCAGATTTTATGCTTGCATTGGTGGAAGTCTCTTTTTCAGTGGTCTATTCCAGAAAAAAAGAAGGGATCAAAATTTCTGTGCGGAGTGAGCGTCCCACATTAGATGCCGGAAAAATTATAAGCAAGGCGTTAAAAGGCATCGGAAGCGGTGGCGGGCATGCTACGATGGCAGGCGGTTTTGTGCCGTTTGACGGAAATGACCGGGAGGAAGATCTGATGATCCAGAACATCCGCGAAAGATTTATCGATGTGATCAGCAGGACGAAACGAAAGTCATTAAGATAGGTGGAAAATCTTGACTTTTCGGGGAAATCTCTGTATAATCACAGAAGGTTAAAGGCAATGATCCATTCATTGCAAATAGAAAAGACGATGACGAAGACAGTAGTTGTTAAGAGAAAGGCAAAGAGAGCCGGGATTGGTGTGAACCGGTGCGAGTATCTTAGGAATGAACATCACTTCCCAGTCGCAGTCCGAAATGTTTTGACTGAGTAGGCACTGACGTTTTTCCTACGTTACAGGGAACGGGTATATGATTTTTATAAAATCTGTACATTGTAATTAGGTGGTACAACGATCATTTAAGGCTCTCGTCCTATTTACAGGATGAGAGCCTTGTTTAGATTGAGGAGGATTATATGTATAACAAAGTTGAAACAAATATGAACTTCGTTGACAGAGAAAAGCAGACAGAGAAGTTCTGGGAAGATCATGACATCTTCAAAAAATCAATGGAACAGCGCAAACAGGGAGAGACCTACACATTCTATGACGGACCTCCGACTGCAAACGGAAAACCACATATCGGACACGTATTAACACGTGTTATCAAAGATATGATCCCAAGATACCAGACTATGAAGGGAAAATATGTTCCGCGTAAAGCCGGATGGGATACACACGGACTCCCGGTCGAGTTAGAGGTAGAGAAGATGCTCGGCTTAAACGGAAAAGAGCAGATTGAAGAGTATGGTATGGAACCTTTCATCAAAAAATGTAAGGAATCTGTATGGAAATACAAGGGAATGTGGGAAGATTTCTCAGGAACCGTTGGTTTCTGGGCAGATATGGAAAACCCATATGTCACCTATGATGACAACTTTATTGAGTCCGAATGGTGGGCATTAAAACAGATCTGGGACAAAGGATTGTTATACAAAGGCTTCAAGATCGTTCCTTACTGCCCTCGTTGTGGTACACCACTTTCTTCGCAGGAAGTTGCACAGGGTTACAAGACCGTGAAAGAGCGTTCCGCAGTGGTACGTTTCAAAGTTGTCGGAGAGGATGCTTATTTCCTTGCATGGACCACAACTCCGTGGACACTTCCATCCAACGTTGCACTCTGTGTGAACCCGGATGAGACTTACTGCAAAGTAAAAGCTGCAGACGGATACACCTACTACATGGCAGAGGCGCTTCTTGACAAAGTGTTAGGAAAGCTTGGAAATGAAGAGGAAGGTGTCAAAGCATATGAAGTATTAGAGACTTACACCGGAAAAGATTTAGAGTACAAAGAATATGAGCCGTTATATGCATGTGCAGCAGAAGTGGCAGCAAAACAGCACAAAAAAGGACATTTTGTTACCTGTGATACTTATGTAACGATGTCTGATGGTACCGGTATCGTTCATATTGCTCCTGCATTCGGTGAAGATGATGCGAATGTTGGACGTAAGTACGATCTTCCGTTTGTACAGTTTGTAAACGGAAAAGGTGAGATGACAGAAGAGACACCTTATGCCGGATTATTTGTAAAGAAAGCCGACCCTGAAGTATTAAAAGATCTGGATGCGCAGGGCAAATTATTTGACGCACCAAAATTCGAACATGAATATCCACACTGCTGGAGATGTGATACACCGCTTATTTACTATGCAAGAGAGTCATGGTTCATCAAGATGACAGCAGTCAAAGATGACCTGATCCGTAATAATAATACTGTAAACTGGATCCCGGAATCCATCGGTAAAGGACGTTTTGGTGACTGGCTTGAGAACATTCAGGACTGGGGAATCTCCCGTAACCGTTACTGGGGAACTCCTTTAAATGTATGGGAATGTGAAGGTTGCGGACATCAGGAGTCCATCGGAAGCCGCGCTGAATTAGCAGAGAAAAGCGGAAACCCGGATGATGCCAAAGTGGAATTACACAGACCGTATATCGACGCTGTGACCTTCAAATGCCCTGACTGTGGCAAGACCATGCACAGAGTGCCGGAAGTGATCGACTGCTGGTTCGACTCAGGAGCAATGCCGTTTGCACAGCACCATTATCCATTTGAAAATCAGGATTTGTTCAAACAGCAGTTCCCGGCTCAGTTCATTTCCGAGGCGGTAGACCAGACACGCGGATGGTTCTATTCCCTGATGGCAGAGTCCACTTTACTGTTTAATAAAGCTCCTTATGAAAACGTTATCGTTTTAGGACATGTACAGGATGAGAACGGACAGAAAATGTCCAAATCCAAAGGAAATGCAGTCGATCCGTTCGATGCATTAGAGACTTACGGAGCAGATGCGATCCGCTGGTATTTCTACATCAACAGCGCTCCATGGCTTCCAAACCGTTTCCATGGAAAAGCAGTGCAGGAGGGACAGCGTAAGTTCTTAAGCACCTTATGGAACACTTATGCATTCTTTGTACTGTATGCAAACATTGACGGATTTGACGCAACAAAATATAAACTGGAATATGATAAATTATCCGTGATGGATAAATGGTTACTGTCCAAATTAAATACCGTGATCGGCGCTGTGGATGATAACCTTGGCAGTTACAAGATCCCGGAAGCTGCAAGAGCACTCGATGAGTTTGTGGACGATATGAGTAACTGGTACGTAAGACGCTCCCGTGAACGTTTCTGGGCAAAAGGAATGGAGCAGGATAAGATCAATGCCTACATGACACTTTACACAGCGTTAGTAGAGATCTGTAAATGTGCAGCACCAATGATCCCGTTCATGACAGAGGAAATCTATCAGAACCTTGTATGCAGCATTGATAAAAATGCGCCGGAAAGTATTCATTTATGTGACTTCCCAGTTGTAAATGGAGCATACATCGACAAAGAGTTAGAGAAAAATATGGATGAGGTATTAAAGATCGTGGTTATGGGTCGTGCGTGCCGTAATGCAGCAAACATCAAAAACCGTCAGCCGATCGGAAAGATGTTTGTCAAAGCTCCATTTGAACTTTCAGAGTACTTCAAAGAGATCATCGAAGATGAGCTGAATGTGAAGAAAGTTTCCTTTACCGATGACGTAAGCTCCTACACAAGCTATACGTTCAAACCACAGCTACGTACCGTGGGACCAAAATATGGAAAATATTTAGGACAGATCCAGAAAGCTTTAGCAGAGCTTGACGGAAACGCTGCTATGGCAGAGTTAAAGGAAAATGGATTTATCACTTTGAAGTCTGTCAGTGATGATGTAAAATTAGCAGAGGAAGATCTGTTAATTACAATGACACAGATGGAAGGTTATGTAACGGAGGGGGACAATACAGTAACCGTTGTCCTTGATACCAACTTAACACCGGAGTTAATTGAAGAAGGATTTGTGCGTGAGATCATCAGCAAGATCCAGACCATGAGAAAAGAAGCAGGATTCGAAGTGATGGATAAGATCATGATCTCTTATCAGGCAGATGACAAAGTGGCTGCCATCTTTGACAAATATGGTGATGCGATCAAAGCAGATGTACTCGGACTTGATGTTGTAGCTGGCAGTGTGGATGGATACCAGAAAGAATGGAATATTAATGGGGAAACCGTTCTTTTAGGTGTAAAAAAAGGAGAATAAGGAAATGTCTAAAACAGCAGCAGTCTTCAATAAGAAAAAATTTATCAATGAGGTAACAGAGACAGTCCGTCATATGTACCGCAAACAGTTAAAAGAGGCAAGCCAGCAGGAGATTTTCCAGGCAGTATCCTATGTCGTAAAAGACGTTGTGATCGATGACTGGCTGGCAACCCAGCAGGCATTTGACGATCAGGATCCAAAGATTGTCTATTATATGTCAATGGAATTTCTGATGGGCCGTGCGCTTGGAAATAACCTGATCAATTTAAAAGCTTACAAAGAAGTGAAAGAAGCTCTGGAAGAAATCGGACTGAATCTTGACGTGATCGAAGATCAGGAGCCGGATCCGGCACTCGGAAACGGTGGTCTTGGACGTCTTGCAGCATGCTTTATGGAATCACTGGCAACACTTGGATACGCAGCTTACGGCTGCGGTATCCGTTACCGTTATGGTATGTTCAAACAGCAGATTTCGGATGGTTTTCAGGTAGAAGTACCGGATAACTGGTTAAAGAATGGCTACCCATTCGAACTTCGCAGACCGGAGTATTCCTACGAGATCAAATTCGGTGGCTATGTCCGTACCGAAGACATGGGAAACGGCAACACGAAGTTTATTCATGAAGGCTATCAGTCCGTTATGGCGATCCCATACGATATGCCGATCGTAGGCTATGACAATCATATGGTAAATACGCTGATGATCTGGGATGCAGAGCCTAAGGAAGGTTTCCAGTTAGATTCCTTTGATAAAGGAGATTATAACAAAGCGGTAGAGCAGGAAAACCTTGCTCGTAATCTGGTGGAAGTCCTTTATCCGAATGACAATCATATTCAGGGAAAAGAGCTTCGTTTAAAACAGCAGTACTTTTTCGTATCTGCAAGTTTACAGCGTGCGATCGCAAGATTCAAAAAGCATCATGAGGATATCCATCAGCTGCCTGAGAAAGCAGTATTCCAGATGAATGATACACATCCGACGGTTGCAGTGGCAGAGTTAATGCGTATTTTGCTGGATGAGGAAGGCTTAAGCTGGGAGGATGCGTGGGATATCACAACCCACTGTGTTGCTTATACCAACCATACCATTATGGCTGAGGCTCTCGAAAAATGGCCGATCGAGATTTTCCAGAGACTGCTTCCGCGTGTATATCAGATCGTGGAAGAGATCAACCGCCGTTTTGTTTTACAGATCCAGGAGCAGTATCCGGGCAACAATGATAAAATTGCAAAAATGGCAATTTTATATGATGGTCAGGTAAAAATGGCGCATCTTGCAATCGTTGCAGGTTATTCTGTCAACGGTGTTGCCAGACTGCACACAGAGATTTTGAAAAAAGAACAGTTAAAAGATTTCTATGAGATGATGCCGCAGAAGTTCAATAACAAAACCAATGGTATCACACAGAGACGTTTCTTAGCACATGCGAACCCGCTTCTGGCTGACTGGGTGACAGCACATGTGGGAGAAGGCTGGATCACAGACCTTTCCCAGATCAGGAAACTTGCGCCTTATGCAGATGATAAAAAAGCACAGCAGGAGTTTCTTGAGATCAAACACCAGAATAAAGTACGTCTTGCAAAATATATCAAAGAGCACAATGGAATTGATGTTGATCCGGATTCCATCTTTGATGTACAGGTAAAACGTCTTCATGAGTACAAACGTCAGCTGTTGAATATCCTTCATGTTATGTATCTCTATAACGAGATCAAAGAGCATCCGGATATGGAATTTGTTCCAAGAACATTCATTTTTGGTGCAAAGGCAGCAGCCGGTTATAAAAATGCAAAACTTACCATTAAACTGATCAACAGCGTTGCAGAAGTGATCAACAATGATAAGAGTATCAATAATAAGATCAAAGTGGTATTTATCGAGGACTACAAAGTTTCCAATGCAGAGTGGATCTTTGCAGCAGCAGATGTCAGCGAGCAGATCTCAACTGCAAGTAAAGAGGCATCCGGTACCGGTAATATGAAGTTCATGTTAAACGGTGCCCTGACACTTGGAACGATGGACGGTGCGAATGTTGAGATGTACGAGGAAGTCGGACCGGATAATATGTTTATTTTCGGTATGAGCTCGGACGAAGTGATCGCACATGAGCATAACCGTGATTATGATCCGATGCAGATTTTCAACACGGATCAGGATATCCGCAAAGTTCTGACACAGTTAGTGAACGGATTCTACTCACCGAACGACTCCGAACTTTTCCGTGACCTGTACAATTCACTGCTGAATACACACAGCACACAGTACGCGGATACTTACTTCATTCTTGCAGACTTCCGTTCTTATGCAGAAGCGCAGAAGAAGATCATGGAGTATTACAAGAACAAGAGCGCCTGGGCAAAGAGCGCTATCTTAAACATTGCACATTCCGGCAAGTTCTCATCCGACAGAACGATTCAGGAATATGTGGATGATATCTGGCATTTACCGAAGGTGAAGGTTGATGTGGAATAAAGTGATAAGAAAATAAAATTACAAGAAGGACAGTCCCTGTGAAAAAGGGGCTGTTTTTCTATATTTATGTTATGTCAAAAACAAATTGACAATTTTTTCGATACAAGTTATGGTAATAAGGAAATCTTTTTTATCAAATTGAGGGTGCAAGGTCTGCATAAAAATCCAGTTAAAACTGCAAGTGCAAAAAGCGACGAAACTATTTTCCTGAAATATCAGGTATATAGGAAGGAGCAATTATATATGGGAAAAAAAGTATTGAAAGCAGATACTGTAGTAAAGAATTACTGGCGGAATAACGAACAGTTTGCAGATATTTTTAATGCAGTTTTATTTAATGGAAATAAGGTTATAAAACCGGAAGAATTAGAAGATATGGATACAGAGGAATCTTTGGTATTAGAACACAAGGAGTATATACAGAGTATTGTGGCAGCAAGAGATAACGTTAAAATCAGAAAAAAATCTACCACTTATGATGCTGAATTTGTTATACTTGGATTGGAGGGACAGGAATGTATCCATTATGCAATGCCGTTAAGAGTGATGGGATATGATTATAGTACATACAAAAAGCAGTATGATGACAATGCGGCAAAGCGTAAAAAAGAAAAAGGATTAACAGAAGATGAATATCTGTCGGGAATGAAGAAAACAGATAAATTTATTCCTGTTATTACAATCGTTATCTATTATGGTGAGAAGCCGTGGGATGGAGCAGTATCTTTGCATGGGATGCTAAATATTCCAAAAGCAATGGAAACATTTGTGAATGATTATAAAATACATCTGGTGGAAGCTGGAAAAAATAATCTGGTATTGCATAATGTAAATAATCAGGATTTATTTAATCTGCTTGAAATTCTTTTAAGCAGAAGTGGAAGAACAGATGGAAAAAAAGAAAAAGCAATAGATTATACAAGAAAACATAAGGTAGACAAAGCTGTTATTATGACAGTAGCAGGCACTATGAATGGAAAAATTGATTATAATGAATTGATTGGGGAAGGAGAGAAAGGTATGGTCAGTGTATTTCAGGAAACATGGAATGAAGGAGAGGCAAAAGGTATTATTGAAATGGGGAATGACTTTGGACTTTCCGAGGAGGATATTTTAGCAAGACTTCAAAAAAAGTTGAATGTTTCACTGCAAAAAGCACAGGAATATCTTTACGCATATAGAAAACAGAACGCATAAGATATGCTCTCGGCGGTTTGCCTAACAATATCTTTGCTTCGCGCTATGTTTCTTATATTCCAAATAAAGAGCAGTTCATCGCCTATAATACAGTTACATTTAACGTTACCATTTATGAGATAGATTTGTTATACTTAAGTAGAAATTGCAAAAAAAATAGTTTGGAGAGGCGGCTATGGCAGAATTTATAAAATTACCTGTTGGAATTGACAATTTTGAAAAAATCCGCAGAGATGGTTTTTATTATGTTGATAAAACCAGTCTGATCGAGCAGCTTTTAAATAACTGGGGAGAGGTCAATCTGTTCACGCGTCCACGTCGGTTTGGTAAGACATTGAATATGAGTATGCTCAAATGTTTCTTTGAAATCGGTACAGATCAGTCGCTGTTTGAAGGATTATATATTTCTAAGAATAAGGCTTTATGTGATGCATATATGGGAAAGTATCCGGTCATATCAATCAGTTTAAAAGGGGTAAATGCAGACAGTTACGAAAATGCACGCAGCCTGTTGAAACGGATTGTGATGGAAGAAGCGAAAATGCACCGGATTATCATGAGTGGAAATAGGTTAGATGACATAGACAAGGCAGAATATATGTCGCTTGTTACAGGAGATATGGGCGAGGACACACTTGTATACAGTATGAAAACGCTGACTGCATTACTGGAAAAGTATTATGAGAAAAAAGTGATTGTACTCATTGATGCGTATGATGTACCTCTTGCCAAGGCAAACGAGAATGGTTACTATGACCAGATGGTTTTACTTGTCAGAAATTTATTTGAAAACGTGTTAAAGACAAACAGTAGTTTGAAATTTGCAGTTTTAACAGGCTGTCTGCGTGTGGCAAAGGAGAGCATTTTTACAGGACTGAACAATTTTAAGACAAATTCAATCCTTGATGAAGAGTATGATGAGACGTTTGGATTTGTCGATGATGAAGTGAAAGAAATGCTTCATTATTACGGTCAGGATACACACTATGAAACGGTAAAAGAGTGGTATGACGGATACCGCTTTGGAAATGCAGATGTTTATTGCCCGTGGGATGTCATTAATTATTGCGATGCGCACAGAAGGAATCCGATGCTTCCACCGGAGAATTATTGGACTAATACCAGTGGAAACGATGTGCTGAAACATTTTATAGAAAGTGCAGGAGCAGCAAAGGGGCTGGCAAAAACAGACTTAGAGAGACTTGTAAATGGTGAAATCGTAGAAAAAGATATACGTGAGGATCTGACTTATAATGAACTGTATGCATCCATGGATAACCTTTGGAGTACACTTTTCATGGCGGGATATCTTACGCATAAAGGCAGAGTTGATACAAAAAGATTCAGACTTGCAGTGCCAAACAGAGAAATCCGGAACATTATCACAGAGCAGGTTCTGGCTTTGTTTAAGCAGAATGTGGAAAAAGACGGACAGCGTCCGTGATACTTAATGTAAGGTTATGTTAGAAGAAAACTAATTTCAAGAAAGATGTGACATGTAAAAATGTTGCATCTTTCTTTTTTATTGTTGCAGTCTGCGGTCAATTGGTTGCAATGTAAAAACGAACATGATAATGTGATAGTAACAGGAAACGGAAGATGCGCAAAACAAGGAGGATTTTATGATCTGGGAAGATGTATTAGCAAAATTTAAAGAGTTATTCGGGGATGAGGGTGAAATCGGTGTTTATTTTGCACCGGGACGTGTGAACATGATCGGTGAGCATACCGATTACAACGGAGGACACGTTTTCCCTTGTGCACTCACTATTGGTACATATGGTGTGGCAAGAAAAAGAGATGATAAGAAACTTCGTTTCTATTCCATGAATTTTGAGCAGCTCGGTGTGATTGAGTCCTCAGTAGAAGGATTAAAGCCGGAAAAAGAAGCTGACTGGACGAACTATCCAAAGGGAGTTATGTGGGCATTTGGCGAGAAGGGAATGAAAGTAGAGCAGGGTATGGATCTTGTTTTATTTGGCAATATTCCAAACGGCTCCGGACTTTCTTCTTCTGCATCCGTTGAAGTTCTGACCGGATATATTTTAAAAGATATGTTTGGATTCGACGTGACAAATCAGGATCTTGCACTGATCGGACAGTTCTCTGAAAATAAATTCAACGGCGTAAACTGTGGTATCATGGATCAGTTTGCGATCGCAATGGGAAAAGCTGGTCATGCGATTTTCCTTGATACAGCAACTTTAAAATATGAGTATGCACCGATCAAGCTGGAAAATGCAAAGATCGTGATCTCCTGCAGCAACAAAAAACGTGGACTTGGAGATTCCAAATACAATGAGAGAAGAAGTGAGTGCGAGACTGCACTGGCAGAACTCCAGAAAGTTGTTAAAATTGATTCCCTTGGTGAACTCACGGAGGAACAGTTTGAACAGTACAAAGATGCGATCAAAGATCCTGTCAGGGTAAAACGTGCAAAACATGCGGTTTATGAGAATCAAAGAACCATCAAGGCAGTGGAAGCATTAAAGAATAACGATGTTGCTCTGTTTGGTGAGTTAATGAACGCCTCCCATGTTTCCCTTCGTGATGATTACGAAGTAACCGGTATCGAGCTTGACACATTGGTGGAAGAGGCATGGAAAGTAGACGGAGTGATCGGTTCCCGCATGACAGGTGCAGGATTCGGTGGATGTACCGTCAGCATTGTAAAGGATGAGGCAGTGGATTCCTTTATTGAAAAAGTAGGTGCTGCTTACAAAGATAAAATCGGTTACGCTGCTGATTTCTATGTAGTTGAGATCGGTGACGGCCCTGTAAAACTGGCTTAGTGATTTTAACAGACCATTGTGAAATTCAATATAGATCGTGAAGAGTTTCACAATGATCGAAATGATTTCAAGATAAAGAGGATAACACAATGATTCAGGAAAGAATTTTAGAATTGACAGAATATGGTCTTGTGACTGGACTGGTGGAGCCGGAAGACAGGAGATTTACCATTAACCGCCTGTTAGAACTTTTTCATCTGGATGAATTAGAAGATGAAGTGGCAGCAGCCTATGCAAAGAGAACTCCGATGACACAGGAGAGTGCAGAGGCAGCATTGGAAGGCATCTTAAATGAGATGCTCGATTATGCGGCAGAAGATGGACTGATGCCGGAGGATACGATCACATACAGGGATCTGTTCGATACAAAGATCATGAGTATGCTTGTGCCGAGACCAAGCGAAGTGATCAAAAAATTCCAGGCACTCTATCAGATCAGTCCAAAGGAAGCAACCGATTATTTTTACAAATTAAGCAGAGATACAAACTACATTCGTAGATACCGTATCAAAAAAGACCAGAAATGGACTGCAGATACCGAGTTTGGAACATTGGATATCACCATCAACCTCTCCAAACCGGAAAAAGATCCAAAGGCGATCGCGGCAGCCAAGCTTGCAAAACAGAGCGGTTATCCGAAATGCCTTCTCTGCAAAGAGAATGAGGGATATGCAGGACGTGTGAACCATCCGGCAAGACAGAACCACAGGATTATTCCGGTAACGATCAATCACAGTGACTGGTTCTTCCAGTATTCTCCATATGTTTACTACAATGAGCACTGCATCGTTTTTAATGCAGAGCATACACCGATGAAAATCGAGAAAGCAACCTTTGGAAAACTGTTGGATTTTGTAGAGCAGTTCCCACATTACTTTGTCGGATCGAATGCGGATCTTCCGATTGTTGGAGGATCTATCTTGAGCCATGATCATTTCCAGGGTGGACATTATGAGTTTGCCATGGCAAAAGCACCGGTCGAAAAAGAGCTGACCTTCAAAGGATTTGAGGATGTGAAAGCCGGAATCGTAAAATGGCCAATGTCCGTGATCCGTATCAGCGCACCACAAAAAGAGCGCCTGATCGAACTAGCAGATAAGATTTTACTTGCATGGAGAGGTTATACGGATGAAGATGCATTTATTTTTGCAGAGACAGAGGGCGAACCACACAACACGATCACTCCTATCGCAAGAAAACGCGGCAATGATTATGAGTTAGATCTTGTACTCCGCAATAATATCACGACGGAGGAGCATCCGCTGGGTGTTTACCATCCACATGCAAAACTTCATCATATCAAAAAGGAAAACATTGGTCTGATCGAGGTTATGGGACTTGCAGTGCTTCCAGCCAGATTAAAAGATGAGATGGCTGCATTAGAGCAGGCAATCTTAGACGGCGCAGAAATCCGTGAGGATGAAGTTCTTGCAAAACATGCAGACTGGGTGGAAGAATTTCTGCCTAAGTATGGATTTACGGCGGGAAGCGGCTTGGAAGGTGAGATTACACCGGAAAAATTACATGAGATCATTCAGACAGAAATCGGTCTTGTGTTCAAAGAAGTTTTATTGGACGCAGGTGTTTACAAATGCACAGAGGAAGGCAGAAAAGCGTTCCAGAAGTTCGTAGATACCGTCAATGCATAAAAATACAGGGGAGTATTTTTAATAAACAAAAACTGTCCGGGGCAGTATCCGTAAGGAAAATGTCCTGTGGCAGTTTTCTTTTTTTATCTATTTACTTTCATACAGTATTGTTGTAAAGTAATAATTGTTCCGTGGATCTGCACATTTACGGTGCAGACCGCAGAAAAATGACTCGAGAGTAAGAAAACAGTGAGGAAGAGAATATGATTTCACAGAAAATACAGAAGGCATTGCAGGGAAGTTCTGCGATCCGTGCAATGTTTGTAGAGGGAAATGAACTTGCCGCTAGGGTGGGAAGAGAGAACGTGTATGATTTTTCATTGGGGAATCCTGCAACACCGGCTCCGGCAGCATTGAACGAGGCAATTAAGCAACTGGTGGATGAGACCGATCCGCTGGTTTTACATGGATATATGGACAATGCCGGTTACCCGGATGTCCGTCAGGCGGTTGCAGAGAACTTAAACAAGCGTTTTGGAACTGCATTTACTTCCCATAATATTGTGATGACAGTGGGAGCAGCGGGAGGATTGAACATTATTTTTAAAACAATCTTAGATCCGGGTGACGAGGTGATCGTGTTTGCCCCATATTTCGGAGAGTACAAGAGTTATGCAGCCAATTTTGATGCGGAAGTCGTGGAAGTGGCACCGGATTTTGAAACATTCCAGCCAGATCTGATGGCATTTGAAAAAGAAATCAATGAAAAGACCAAGGCAGTGATCGTGAACACACCAAACAATCCGACAGGTGTGATCTATCATGAAGAAACCATGAAAAAGATGGCTGAGATTCTGGAAAAGAAGGAAAAAGAGATTGGACACGAAATTTATCTGATTTCCGATGAGCCTTACCGTGAACTTGTCTACGATGGAAATCAAGAGGATTTCCTGACGAAATACTATAGGAATACAATTGTAGGTTATTCCTTCAGCAAATCCCTTTCCCTTCCGGGTGAGCGTATTGGATATGTGGTTGTTCCGGATGAGGTGGAAAATGCAGATCAGGTCATTGACGGCATTGTTGTATCCAACCGTACCCTCGGCTTTGTGAATGCGCCATCCCTGCTTCAGAAAGCAGTTGCAAAATGTCTGGATGAGAAAACCAATCTGGCATTTTATGATGAAAACAGAAAGATGTTATACGAAGGACTGCAAAAGCTAGGTTTTCACTGCATCAAACCGGAAGGCGCTTTTTATATGTGGGTAAAATCTCCGGATGCAGACGAAGAAAAATTTGTTGCAGCAGGTAAAAAATACAATATCATCATGGTAAAGGGCAGCGCATTCGGATGTGCAGGCTATGTCCGTCTTGCTTACTGTGTTTCCCATGAGACGGTAAAAAATGCCCTGACTGCGTTTGAAAAACTGGCAGAAGATTACGGATTGTATACTGAATGAAATGACTCGGAAATGAGCAGATTGTAATGAATTTGTGAAATATATCAGGAAAATTGAGAGAGTGGAGAGCGTAAAATTTATGAGTAACTGGGAAGAGTATGTAAGAACGGTGGAACCGTATGTTCCGGGAGAACAGCCAAACCAACCGGACATGATCAAATTGAATACCAACGAAAATCCATATCCGCCCGCACCGGGAGTGGTAGAGGCACTGAAGAACTTTGAAACAGACAAGCTGCGGCTTTATCCGGAACCGACCTGCAAAGTGTTAGTTGATGCGATCGCAGATTATTACGGGATCAGGAGCAGTCAGGTATTTACCGGTGTCGGTTCTGATGATGTGCTTGCCATGATATTTATGACGTTTTTTAACAGCAAAAAGCCGATCCTGTTTCCGGATATCACCTATTCTTTTTATGATGTGTGGGCAGATATGCTTCGAATCCCATTTGAGACAAAAGCGTTAGATGATGATTTTCAGATCAGAAAAGAGGACTATTATGGGGAAAACGGCGGCGTGGTGTTCCCAAATCCGAATGCACCGACCGGAATCCTCATGCCGCTTTCAGAGATCGAGGATATCATTGCACACAACCGCAATGTGATCGTAGTTGTGGATGAGGCATACATTGATTTTGGCGGGGAGTCTGCGCTGCCTTTGATCGAAAAATATGACAATCTTCTCGTGGTACAGACCTTTTCAAAATCGCGTTCCCTGGCAGGTATGCGGCTTGGCTTTGCGATGGGAAATGAAAAGCTGATCCGGTATATCAATGATGTGAAATATTCTTTCAATTCCTACACGCTCAATCAGACAGCGCTTTCGCTTGGCGTGCAGGCAATAAAGGACAGGGAGTATTTTGAGGAAACCTGTGCAAAAGTCATCGCTACAAGGGAATGGACGAAGTGCGAACTGAAAAAACTTGGATTTTCTTTTGGGGATTCCATGAGCAACTTTATTTTTGCAACACATGAAAGAGTTCCTGCAAAAGAAATATTTGAAGCACTCCGGGAGCATAACATTTTCGTGCGCTATTTTTCCAAGCCGAGAATTAGCAATTATCTGCGTATCAGCATCGGAACCCAGCAGGAGATGGAGCGTCTGACTGCTTTTCTGGCTGTTTTTCTGGGAGAATAACAGGATACCGTCAGGTATAAATTAAAGTTATAGTTAATATGAAAATAAGTGTTGCTTTTTCGACTGGATTCGACTATTATAGAATTTGCATCTGTAACACTTTAGTGTGTAAAACAGATATTTACTTTAAAACTTTACTATGATAAAATGTGCGTAGATTGGAAGTTTCTGATTATAGTAAAAGATGATATCATTTTGATTTATGAGAAGGAGAAGGTAAAATGAGCAAGAAACTAAGGACCGAGGCAGTAGACCATCTTTTTGATGCGATTTTAAGCCTGGAAAACAGAGAAGAATGTTATACTTTTTTTGAAGATGTCTGCACTGTGAATGAACTGCTTTCCTTATCACAGCGATTTGAGGTTGCCAAGATGCTGCGCGACCAGAAAACATATCTTGATATTGCAGAGAAAACAGGTGCTTCCACAGCGACCATCAGCCGTGTAAACCGTTCTTTGAATTATGGGAATGACGGATATGACATGGTATTTGCCAGAATGGCTGCATCAGAGACAAACGAAGCGTAAAACAGAATAGAAAAACCCGGAAAAAAAGAAAAACCCGGAGCTGCACGGATCATGTCTGGTATAGACAGTGTTCCATTCAGCACCGGGTTTTATTTTTCTTTTTTGGAAGGATCTTTTTCTTCGTGCAGCATCTGATCGACAATGCGCTCGATAATTGTTTTTTTCAGGTAGACATCATAGCTTAACATGCAGATAAAACTGAATGTCCGTAAAAGCTCTGCATCCTCACCTTCCATGCCCTCAAAAGTTTTCATGGAGGTGTTAAACTTCTTTGCAAGGTCTTTCATGATATTTAAGGTTTCCTGATGCTCCAGACCGAACACTTCTTTATAGATATCCTCAAGACTCATCTCGGAGCTGCCTTTTCCAAAATATCTGTCCGTGATCGGATTTAAGATACTCTGGATGTCACTGATGCTTAAGATACTTTTAAAATAGTAGATAAAGATCAAAGTCAGCACATGTTCTTTGGAATATTTTTTCTTTTCAGGTGGAGGAAGAAGATCGTTTTTTGCATAATTGTTGATCATGGTCTTAGTCAGGATCTTATCGTCCTCATGCCGCTTGGATGTGGCAAGCTGGGAATCCATAAATGTTGTCACCTGATCCATGTAAAGATCGATATTCGGGATATCTTCCGGTTTTACATAGTCGATTTTGTTAAATTCATCTAATATATCACTTAAAAATTGTTTTGTATTCATTTTTTTACCTGCTTTTACTCTTACTGGTTCAATCGTATTCTCTACATCAGATTATATAGTATTGAAAACTAGATGACAAGATACAATTGAATTTAATTGTATGAATTTGAATGTGGACGGTCGTAGATTTTTTCTGACGCAAAAGTAAAAAAAGAGACGGGTGTATTTGACAAAAATATATGTTTGTCATATAATGCACTTAACAGGAAAGCCGATAGATATGTGTGAGCTATCTACTCCGGCGAAAAATCAATGTTAAAATAACCGTCAACTTTTCTCAGGAGCTGGACGGTTATTTTTTATTGTTAAAAAAAGAAAATATGTTCGATTTTACTGTTCATAAGCAGGGATAATGTGTTACAATAGATGGGAATATGATATTGTAATAAAAAAGGGATTGAATATTACAAACAACAACGGAAATGGAGATGTCTATGAGCATTTATGATACATTGAACGAACAGCAGAGAGAAGCGGTATTTCACACGGAGGGACCGGTTCTGATCTTGGCGGGTGCAGGTTCCGGAAAAACGAGGGTTCTGACACATCGAACCGCTTATCTGATCGAAGAAAAGGGCGTGAATCCATACAATATTATGGCGATCACCTTTACGAATAAAGCGGCAGGTGAGATGCGTGAGAGAATCGACCAGCTTGTGGGATATGGCTCTGAGAGCATCTGGGTATCAACGTTTCATTCTACCTGTGTGCGCATTTTAAGACGTCATATTGACCGCATCGGGTTTGACACTAATTTTACAATCTATGATTCCGATGATCAGAAGACACTGATGAAGGATATCTGTAAACGTCTGAATGTGGATACTAAGATTTACAAAGAGCGGAGTCTGCTTGCTGCGATTTCCAAAGCAAAAGATGAACTGGTAGATCCACAGGAATTTTCTCTCCGTGCGGCTGCTTCCGGGGATTTTGCGAAACGGAAACAGGCAGAGATCTACAGAGAGTATCAGGATGCACTGCGGCGGAATAATGCACTTGATTTTGATGATCTGATCGTAAAGACGGTTGAATTGTTTAAAACGGATGATCAGGTGTTAGACTACTATCAGGAACGCTTCCGCTATATTATGGTGGACGAGTATCAGGATACGAATACGGCACAGTTTGAACTGATCAGTATTCTTGCCAGAAAGTATAAGAACCTGTGTGTCGTTGGTGATGATGACCAGTCTATCTATAAGTTCCGCGGCGCCAATATTTATAATATTCTGAATTTTGAAAAACATTTTCCGGAGGCAGTGACGATAAAACTGGAACAGAATTACCGTTCTACACAGAATATTTTAAATGCTGCAAACGGAGTAATCGCCAACAATATGGGACGAAAAAGAAAAACACTCTGGACAGATAATGAGGAAGGTAAAAAGATCGGTTTTAAACAGTTTGAGACAGGCTATGAGGAGGCAGAATATGTCGCAAAGGATATCAATGCCTGCGTGAAGGACGGCAGATATCATTACGGTGACTGTGCCGTTCTTTACCGCACCAATGCACAGTCCCGTCTTTTTGAGGAAAAATTTATCGTATCCAATATTCCATATAAGATCGTCGGCGGCGTGAACTTCTATGCAAGAAAAGAGATCAAAGACCTGCTTGCCTATTTAAAAACGATCGATAATGCAAGAGATGATCTTGCTGTCCGCAGGATCATCAACGTGCCAAAACGTGGAATCGGTGCAACAACCTTAAACCGTGTGGCAGATTATGCGGCTGCGGCGGATATCAGTTTTTATAATGCATTGAAAATGGCAGATGATATTCCGACACTCGGCAAGAGTGCTGCAAAGATCAGGCCATTTGTGAATTTTATTCAGGTGATGCGCAGTAAATTAGAGATTATCAGCGTTTCTGAACTTTTGCAGGAGATTATAGACGAAACCGGGTATGTGAAAGAATTGGAAGCGGAAGATACCGAGGAGGCAAAGGCGCGTATTGAGAATATCGATGAGTTGATCAGCAAAGTGGTTGCTTACGAGGAAGGCGAGGAACATCCGACACTCAGTGGCTTTTTAGAGGAAGTGGCACTGGTTGCAGACATCGACAGTCTTGACGAGGGCAGTGATTATGTTGTTTTAATGACATTACATAGTGCGAAAGGTCTGGAGTTCCCGAAAGTTTACCTTGCCGGAATGGAGGATGGATTGTTCCCAAGTTATATGTCCATCACTTCGGACAGTTCTTCTGAGGATCTCGAAGAGGAGCGACGCCTGGCTTATGTGGGAATCACGAGAGCCAAAGAAGAACTTACAATTACCTGTGCAAGACAACGTATGATTCGTGGTGAAACGCAATATAATAAAGTATCGCGGTTTGTTCGGGAGATTCCGTCTGAACTGTTGGACAGTGAACTGAGAAAGCCGGCATCTGCAAGAGAATCTTCTTTTGGAAAAGAGAGCAGTTTCCCATCTTTTTTACAGAACCAGACAACAGCAAGACCGAAAAGAACAACACTGCGCCAGCAGCCTTCCGGACAGAGTATGCAGGCAAAGGCACTTGTCACAAAGGGTGTTGTAAAGTCAGAGCTTGACTATGGTGTCGGGGACACCGTATCGCATATCAAGTTTGGCAGAGGAGTTGTGAAAAACATCATGGATGGCGGAAGAGATTACGAGGTGACCGTGGATTTCGAAGGATATGGTGTGAAAAAAATGTTTGCCTCTTTTGCAAAATTAAAGCGTATCTGATTCTATTTGTAAGCAGGGACGTTTGTGTATCCGAAACTCTAAAAAATATATAAAATTTTTGAAAAATGTAAATTTTTTATATTCGAAAAGTAAAGGATATGATATAATGAGCGTAAGCAATGAGCGGTGCACGTAGATTTTTCTGGTGTGTATTGCGTTTAGGTTTTGCATATCCTAAAAAGTATAAATTAGAGAAGGAGCGGAACACTATGAACAAGGTGGAAGATTTCATCAATACGACAAAGTTAAACGACTTACTCAATAAGAAAGAGGAGCTGATCAATATGACAAAGTTGAATGAATTATTAAACAAAAAAGAAGCAGAAGAAAAGAAAACATCAAAGGTTGTATGGATTTTTGCAATCATCGGTATTATTGCAGCAGTTGCAGCAGCAGTATATGGCGTATATCGTTTCTTTACACCAGATTATCTGGAAGATTTTGAAGACGATTTTGAAGATGATTATGATGACGATTTCTTCGAAGATGAAGAGGACGAAGAAGAGCCGGCAAAACCAGCAGAGAAAAAAGAAGAAGAATAAAAATAATCTGGAGGGCTGCGGATGCAGCCCTTTTTTCTTGTGTAACAGATAAAAGAAATAGAAAACTGTGAAGTTAATAAAATGTCAATGGAATCATGGACTATTTTATAGTTGATGAAATAAAAATGCGAGGAATTTATGAAAAAAGGACAAATCATAGAAGGCGTGATCGAGCGCGTAGACTTTCCAAATAAGGGAATTATCAGAACAGAGGATGGCAGACAGGTTATTGTAAAAAATACGATACCGGGACAGAAAGTGTCTGCTTCCATCAATAAAATCCGCAAAGGAAAAGCAGAGGGCAGACTTTTAGAGGTATTGGAAAAGTCACCGCTGGAAGGGGACAAAACAGGATGTGTCCATGCCGGGGAATGTGGAGGATGTACTTATCAGACACTTCCATACGACAGGCAGCTTGAGATGAAAGCAGAACAGGTAAAAAAATTAATGGATGATGTGATCAATCAGGAAAACCGGGATTACCAGTTTCTGGGAATCAAGGAAAGCCCAAGGCAGACCGGATACCGCAATAAAATGGAATTTTCCTTTGGGGATGAATTTAAGGATGGACCGTTAGCACTTGGAATGCATAAGCGTGGAAGCTTTTATGATATTGTGACGGTGGAAAACTGCCAGATCGTGGATGAGGATTTCAGAAAGATCCTGTCTGTCACACTTGCTTATTTTCGTGAAAAAAATATCACCTATTACCATAAACTGCGTCACACCGGATATTTAAGACATCTGCTTGTCCGTAAGGCAGTCAAAACAGGGGAAATATTAGTAGATCTGGTGACTACAACGCAGACGGATTTTCCGGGAATTGCCGGAGCACAGATGGATGAAGTTGAAAGTACGTTGAACAATACACAGGAAAACGCATTTGCAGGAACGGAAGAGGAATTATTAGAGGGCTGGAAAGCTGCTCTTCTTGCAGCAGATTACAAAGGTACCATGACAGGTATTCTGCATACGAGAAATGACAATGTGGCAGATACCGTGACGAATGAAGGCACGGATGTTTTATATGGACAGGATTTCTTTTACGAGGAATTGCTAGGGCTTCGCTTTAAGATTACACCATTTTCCTTTTTCCAGACAAATTCCCTGGGTGCAGAGGTGCTATATCAGACTGCCAGAGAGTTTATCGGAGATGCACTTCCAAGCGGAACAGACGCAGATATTGCGGAACATGGTAAAATTGTATTCGATCTGTATTCCGGAACCGGAACGATCGCACAAATGCTTTCTCCGGTAGCTAAAAAAGTGATCGGTGTGGAGATCATTGAGGAAGCAGTGGAAGCTGCCAAAGAGAATGCACAGTTAAATGGTTTACATAACTGCGAATTTATCGCAGGGGATGTGCTCAAAGTCATTGACAGCATTGAAGAAAAGCCGGATTATATTGTACTTGATCCACCAAGGGACGGAATCAACCCAAAAGCTTTGGAAAAAATCATTCGTTACAATGTGCCTCAGATGGTTTATATTTCCTGCAAGCCGACCAGTCTGGCAAGAGATCTGGAAGTTTTACAGGCGAGAGGATATGAAGTGAAAAAGGTCTGTTGTGTCGATATGTTTCCTTCGACGTTTCATGTGGAGACGGTTGTCTTGCTTTCCAAGGGCGAAGTCGACTCGAAAAAGATTCGGGTTGAGTTCTCTTTGGAAGATATGGATATGTCCGAATTTCAGGATGGGGCAACCTATCCGCAGATCAAGGAGTATGTGTTGGAGCATACCGGGTTAAAGGTGTCCAACCTCTATATCTCACAGATTAAACGAAAATGTGGGATTGGGGTTGGTAAGAACTATAATCTGCCGAAGTCCGAGGATTCCAGACAGCCCCAGTGTCCGCCGGAAAAAGAGAAAGCAATCCGAGAAGCATTCAAATATTTTGGGATGATCTAACATCCCGCAAAATGGAGGTTTCTTATGGATAGATTGATTTCTTGTGAGTTTAACATGGATACCGCTTGTGTGGAACTGAAATTTTTAGATGGCAGCATGATTGCCATTGATACCATCGCCGTGGAGAATGAGGTTGCTGACAATATGTATCAACGGTCAGAACTGGATTATCTAATCTACAATGATCCGGTTGGATATGCAGACTTGATCTTGAACGGTGATCCCGAAATTTATCTAAAAACTGTAACTGAATGTAAACCCTTAGATTAAAACTCAGCCCTCTGCCTTTTCCTTGGCAGAGGGCCGTTTTTTGCTTAACAGTTATTGAGCATCCCTTAATTGCTCTACAACACTGCATTTCGCTGCATTGTCATACATCATGCAAGGAATCAGCCACCCCAGCAGAAGAAATACCGGAATTGTCAGCAGGACAGGCAGAATGGTGAATCGATACTCAAAGAACCAGAACATACTGCCCAGCATTTTTCCTGCAAGAGGTCCCACCGCCAGCGACAGAATAAAGGCCGCCGATACGGAGGACATTGCGTAAAACAATCCCTCGTAGATCAGCATGGTTTTGAGCTGCCGGTTCGTCATTCCTACAGCCTGAAGCACAGCAAATTCACGGCGGCGGGAAAGAATACCGGTCATCATGGCGTTGAAGAAATTTAAGAGTCCCACCAGCCCGATGATAGCACAGAGGATACCACCTATCAGAAGGAACATCTGCCGGAACTGAGCAAATTCAGAGCGAGCCGTGGCCTTGCTTTCATACATCAAGGGCGAAAACTCACCGGCAGTGAGCTTCGATAGATATTGCTCTGCTTCGGCCTCGTCAACTTCGTCCGCTGTGTCGAACAGGTAGAGCATCGGAATGGCCGCACCACCGCTGTCCCTCTGTGCGGTATCCACAGACAAAACTGTCTCATATCCAATACCACCATAACGATAACTCATGGAATACGGAAGCTCTACCAAGGCGCAGACCGTGTACTCTACATCTCTGGCTCCATACAGTTTTTCCTGAAAGTACTCCTCCGGTGTATCTTCGGTGCGGAGTTCCCCGGTGCGGCTGTCGATATATTTCACATCATCCGCATAGGTAGCGGTAATCGTGTCTCCCACCTTGGGGTAGTATTCAGGATTGGGCAGATTGCCGTAATCATCCAAAGAAACCGCAATGGCAATGGCGTTATTGTCCGGCTCCAGCATAGGAGAAATATCTCCGTCGAACACTTGCAGCTTGTCAAACAGGCTGTTATCCAGAGCCTCGATTCTGGTATCTCCCATCACCATATCGCCCCGGTGCTCCATGCGGCTCATATGGCTGTCCAACTGCTCAGCACTTTCGTACCTTGCATAGTCCTGCCGCAGAGCATCCTCCGTCATCCAAAGATATACGGGTTTTCGCACAGCATATCCCGTGCCGGAAAGACTGGACTTTGTGTTTGCTGCGATCTCTTCGATCTGTTCCGGCGTGATGAATTCATCTGCCGGGTTGTAACGGAAATAGTCGGGCGTGCTGACGATAAAATCGGCGCAGGTCATGAAGGATACATACTTCTCCATGCTGAAGCCGCCCACAAAGGCACACAGTGCATTGAACAGCGTCACCGACAGTGCCAGAGACACCACCACCAGCACCGTCTTTTTTTTGTTTCGTCCCAGATTGGCAAAGGCCATCTGATGGAGCTTCGCTCCCCGGGTGCTGCGCTGTTTTTTCTTGGTCTGCATCGCATCTGTATATTTGGTAGCCTCCACCGGAGAAACCCTGGCTGCCATTTTCCCGGGCTTGGAGCAGGACAAAAGCACCGTCAGCAGGGCAAACAGCACGGAGCCAACAAAGATCACAGGCGAAGTGCTGATGGTGGTGATGCCTGCATCCAACTGGGTGGAGCGCAAGACAACAGGCACCAGAACAGCGCCGATGCCGTAGCCCAGCAGCAGTCCTGCCGGAAT
>ERZ791843.377-NODE-377-length-32678-cov-12.9078_pt1 | contig 32678 bp, 29 predicted proteins | sample MGYA00510290_ERZ791843 | MGnify/ENA primary metagenome ERZ791843 (study PRJEB30046, sample SAMN00715254) | human gut metagenome | study: EMG produced TPA metagenomics assembly of the A metagenome-wide association study of gut microbiota in type 2... | reverse complement strand
CGGACGGTAGCCGCGCCGCCGGGCCGGATGCCGTTTTCGGTGGGCCGTGCGGCCCGCTGCTGAATGCGTTCCACCACGCCCTGCTCCACAGCCTGCGCTGCAGTGCGCAGGTTTTCGTCGTAGTGGGCCAGACGGTACGCATCCCGCACCCTCATGCCGGGCAGCTGCATCAGGCGGCGCATCTCCGGGCTGCGCAGCTCGTTCTGCAGATCAAAATCCGGCTGGCTGCGGCGCATGGCCGCTTCCTCTGCCGCCCAGCGGGCATGCAGGCTGTGCACAGCAGCCTGTGTGCTGCGGGCAAAGCTGGACAGCGGCGGCAGTTCCGGGCGCTGCACAGGCAGTTCCTGCCGGGGCTTTTCCGGCTGCAGCTCTACGGTTTTCTCTGCCGAGGCCTGCGGCACAGCGGGTACTTTTGCTTCGTCCGGCTTCATGGTGCCGGAGGCCACCGCCTGCCGGGTCTGCGCTTCGCTCAGGGCCGGGGGAGCGGCTTCTCCCTCTGCAAAGAGCTGTAGCGTAAAGGTTCCCCACGGATTGCGGCTCCCAGCGTCCACTTCGTGCCTTGAGCGGCACTCGTGTTCTGCTGGCCGCTGCCCCAGCCTCGGCTCCCTGTTTCCGCCGCAGGCGGCGGTCGCCTCCGCTGCAAACAGCTGCAGATCCATCATGCTCTCCTTTCCTCTGCGGCTCACATCTGCAAAGCGGACATTCTCCGGGTAGCGTTCGGCCAGCAGCACAAAGCAGGCTTTGGCCAGCTCAAAGGCACCGCGCACCCATTCTTCGCAGGGCGCATCCACGCTCACTGCCAGACGCGGGCCGTCCGGCTCATCAAAGGCTTCGCTGTGGGCATTCTCTTCCCCGGCCAGCAGGTACACAAGGCCCTGCATCACGGTGCTGGCTCCCGCACAAACGATGTCCTGCCCGGCAGGCGCATAGCCTGCATGACCGGCAGCTTCCAGCCGGCAGCTCAGCCCGGCGGGGGTATCCATCTCGCTGTAACAAACTTTCATCATAAAATTCACCTCCTTTTTAATGGATGTCCATGGCACGTGCAGCGGCGGCCACCGGCAGGGCATTGCCAAGGCCCGCCAGCTTTACCGCCTGCCCTTCCTTCTGCGCAGACGCACCGCCTGCACTGCGGGCCGGTTCGTCAGGCCCGGTGCCCTGCTGGGCGATCACCGCCGCCATCTGTGCCATCTGCTGCTGCATCCTAGCCAGCTGCTGGGCAAGGATGCCGTTCTGCCGCACCCTCTGGCGCACCTTCTCAATGCCTTCAAAATCCATCATTTCCAGTGCCGCAAGGGCGGCATCGGCATTTTCCGGCTTGAAAAAGCCCAGCTGATAGCACTCCTTGGCCGTCTCGTTCTGGGAAAGGCGGCTGAAGGTGCTCTTCTTGGCGGCGCTCACCACGATGTCAAAAATCGGCTCCCGGCTGCCCAGTTCCACTCCGCCCACACTGCCGCCGGGCACCGCCCGCAGCGCCTGCGCTGAGAAGGGCACGAACCGGCTCTCGCCGCTTTCGCCCACGATGCGGAATACCCGCTGCTCGTCGTAGAACTGGCGCATCAGCTCGATGATGAGATAGCACTGCTTTGCAAAAGCACGGTAGGCGCTCTTGAGCATATCGCGGCTGAGTTTGCTGCCTGCCTCCTGCAAGGCCGCAATGGCGCTGGCTGCGGTCACACCTCCGGCAGTGCCGCCCTGCGTCATGTCCCGGTTGCCGCTGATCTCCTTCAGCTCTTCAATGCGGCTCTGGCGGTAACTCAGGCTGTTGCCCTGCAGGCCCGCCGTCTGCAGCGGACGGAAACTGTCGTCGTTGAGCCGTCCCACCACATGCACGATGTCCCGGCTGAAATCGGCCAGCTCTTCCTCGTTGACCCCTGCCGTGTCGCTGAGCACATACCGCTGCTTTGCACTCAGCAGCACGTTCTCGTCCATGGCATGGTTCATCTTGTCAATGGCCGTCTGGCAGTCCTTCATCACATCGATGTAGCCAAAGCCCGCCGGGCTGTCCTCCTCCACGAACAGCGGGTCAAATACAAAGGGGTACTGCCCGTGGTCGTACAGGCCGCTTTCTGCCAGCGCCGGGTCGTTCTGGCTGGCGTACAGCACCACGCCGTTGCAGAACTTGCAGTAGTGCAGCACCATGCGCCCCGTTTCATCCGGGCGCTTGTAGTACCAGTCCACCACCACGCTCTTGGAGCTGGTGTCCTGCCCTTCATCGTGGATGTACCGGGGCACGTCCAGCACGCTGGCGGTGTGTCCTGCCAGCTGCGGGTACTGCGCGCACAGCCGGGCCGTGTCCTCAAGGCTCAGGCTGAAAAAGTCCGGCGATGCCTGAATATCCGCCACGCCCGGCTCCCAGTAGAGCATCAGCAGGTTCACGCTGCGCACCGCAATGTCGCCAATGCCGCCGCGCATTGCAGGGTCCCAGAAGATACCGGTCACGCCGGTGCCCTGTTTGAGCTTGCGCCACCAGCAGTCGCTGTACACCTGCTCGTAGTCGGCCTGTTCCAGCACCACCGGCAATACGCTGGAAAGTGCCCGTGCGGTGTCCTCGTCATCCGCCTCTCGGGGCAGCACGTTCGGTTCCGGGTAGTTGTCCATGGCATCGGCGTGCTTGTTGGCAATGCTGTTGAACAGCCACCCGCTGGAAGGCTGGGCCTTGCCGGGCATCATGGGGTTCTGGTAGTTCTTCCAGTGGCCCATGCGGAACCACAGCTCGTTATCCACAATGCGCTTGTCCAGCGCAGCCTTGCCCGCCTTGTACCGCTGCAAGGTCTGCATGGCCTCGGCCACCTGTGCTTCACCCACGGGCAAAGCTTCGTTCTCGTAATCGTCCATTGCGTTTCTCCTTTAAATTCTGTAAAATCTTGCCCGCTTGTGCAGGTTCAGCGGGTCGTCGGGCATGGGCGGCGCAGCACAGCGCACCGGCGGGCTGATAGGGTTCTCCATCAGCACATAGCGGCACTCATCGTAAATGTGATCCTCCTGCCGGGTGTCGATGTCCTCCACGTTGCTTTCGTCGTACACAAGGTTCGGGATCGTGCGGATAAAGTGCTTGCAGGTATTGAACACCTGAAACATCGGCCTGCCGTCCGCATCAAAATTCAGCCGGTAGTGGAACTGCATCTTGCCCGCAAGCCGGGTGTTGTCGCCGGGGGACCAGCGCAGGAAGTTCGGGCTGCGCTCCATCATAGCGGCAATGCTCTCGCCGCGGCTCTCATCAAAGATGGCCGGATCGGCAATGCCGTGGATCACCCTGCCGCGCAAAAGCGGGTCGTTCTGCTCTGCCTCCCGGATGCGCCGGGCCTGTTCCACCGGGTCGATGCGCAGGCCCTCGTTCGGCCTGCCGGTGCAGCCGTACAGCTCCTTGATGCGGTACAGCCGCCCCTCCTCGTCCGCTGCGTACCACCCCACCGAGAACGGCTTGGAAAAGCCAAAGTCGAACCCGCGGTAGATCTGCCAGTGCTTCGGGATGGTGAACGGTGCGATCACATGGGTCCAGCGCTGGTCTTCGTAGCGGGCCGGGTCGTTGCGCCATTCGGTAAACACCTGCCCGGAAAAGCTGTCCCAGCTGCCGTAGAGCAGCGCCTGCTTTTCTGCTTCCGGCATACTGGCAAGGCTTGCAAGGTAGCCGGGGTCGTTTGCCAGCAGGGCGGGGTTATCAAAAATGCTGGAAGGGATGAACACCCGCGCCCGCTGCAGCTTCTGTTCGGTGCCGTCCGGCAGCTTTACCGTGTATTCTTCGGTGATAGGCGTGCCGGGCGGTGCGGGCGTGATGAACCGTGCCTTCACCCACCCGTGGCCGATGCCGCCGGGATTGGTGGTGGCCCGCATGTACACCCGCGTGCCCGGGCCGGTGGGACGGTTGCGGCTCATCATGTAGCTGTACTCCTCCCATTCAAAGTGGGTCAGCTCGTCAAAGCCGATAAAATCGAAGGCCTTGCCCTGATAATTGGTACGGTCCTTGGTGTACTGCATGGAGCCAAAGTAAATTTTTGCCCCGCTGGGGAAGTTCCACACATGGGCCGTGGCGTTGTACTGTGCCTGCGGGAACGCCCTGTGGTAGTACACCTGGCTCTTGTCCACCAGATCAGAAAGCTGCGGGTAGGTCTTGCGCAGGATCAGCGCCCGGTAGTGCGGAATGTGCACCTGCCGCAGCGCTTCGATCACCAGCGCGTCGCTCTTGCCGCCGCCTGCTGCACCGCCGTACAGCGCTTCCGGTTCCGGGCGGCTCATAAATTCGGCCTGCCGCGGCTGGGGCCGCCAGACCACCGGCACTCTTGCTTGTACAATGCTCATGGTTCTTCCTCCACCGTCGGCAGCAGCACCACGCCGCACTCCGCTCCTTCTGCCTGTGCCCCCTGATCGTTCAGGGTCTTGGCTACACCGGCCAGATCCTTGAGCACCGCCGTGGCCTCCTTGAGGTCTTTCATGGTGCCTGCTCCCGATGCGCCTTCCTTTTTTGCCGCCTTCTGCCGGGCATTCAGTTCCCGCACCTGCTGTACCAGCAGGGTGCTCAGGGTGTCCGTGGCTCGGCTCAGGCTGGCCAGCCCTCTGGCCTGTTTTGTCTGCCCCATGGTGTTGGGTATCAGCTCCTTTCCGCCCTGGTGTACTGGGCTATGGCAAAAGGATACCACTGGTGCTGCTTTCCCAACAGTGTGCACTTTTACAGGGCCATAGCGTATATTTTAAATTTAAGAATCCGATTCGTATACTTTTGTCCCTTGTAATTTATCGCTGTTTCGTATCTTTTCAAAAACAGTGTTTTTTCTCCATCAAAATTTGTGGCAGACCCGCAGAAAACCTTCAAAGTCATACTCATTTGCGATTTTTGGACAGAAAATGAAAAAAGTGTGTTTATTCTGTGGACAAATGCTTTTGTAAAATGTTACAATAGGTTTTGTTCTTTCTCGTCCCACGCACGGACGGGATGTTTTATCTGAATCAGGAGGTTCCTCATGTTAGAAAACATCTTTCATCTGAAGGAGAACCACACCGATGTCAAGACCGAGATCATGGCAGGTATCACCACCTTCATGACCATGGCTTACATCCTTGCGGTCAATCCCAACATCCTTTCTGCTTCCGGCATGGATTCGGAAGCCGTTCTGATCGCCACCGCGCTGGCATCCTTTGTTGGCACTGCGCTTATGGCTCTGCTTGCCAACTATCCGTTTGCACTGGCACCCGGCATGGGCCTGAACGCCTACTTCTCCTACACGGTCGTTCTCACCATGGGCTACAGCTGGCAGTTGGCCCTGATGGCCGTCTTTGTAGAGGGCATCATCTTCATCGTGCTGTCCCTCACCAATGTCCGTGAGGGCATCTTCAATGCCATCCCCATGACCCTGAAGAGCGCCGTCAGCGTGGGCATCGGCCTGTTCGTTGCTTTCGTTGGCCTGCAGAACGCAAAGCTGATCGTCAACAGCGATTCCACCCTCGTCACCTACCAGCACTTCAAGGGCGACACCTTCTCCAGCGTAGGCGTGGGTGCCATTCTGGCCCTGATCGGCGTGGTCATCACTGCCGTTCTGCTGGTTAAAAAGGTCAAGGGCGGTATCCTGTACGGCATTCTTATCACCTGGGTGCTGGGCATCCTCTGCGAGATCGCCGGCATCTATGTGCCCAACGCCGATGCAGGCATGTACTCCGTTATCCCCACCGCTTTTGTCAGCTTCGACTTCTCCGCGCTGGGCAAGACCTTCGGTCAGGTATTCAAGACCGATTTCTCCGGCGTTGGCATCCTGAACTTCTTCGCCGTCATGTTCTCCTTCCTGTTCGTTGACCTGTTCGATACTCTGGGCACCCTGATCGGTGTTGCCTCCAAGGCCGACATGCTGGACGAGGACGGTAAGCTGCCCCACATCAAGGGCGCACTGATGGCCGACTCCATCGCCACCTGCGCAGGCGCTGTGCTGGGCACTTCCACCACCACCACCTTCGTCGAGAGTGCTTCCGGCGTTACCGAGGGCGGCCGCACCGGTCTGACCGCTATGACCACCGGCATCCTGTTCCTGCTGGCAACCATCTTCAGCCCTCTGTTCCTCACCATCCCGTCCTTTGCAACGGCTCCGGCCCTGATCATCGTGGGCTTCTACATGATGGGCTCTGCCGTCAAGATCGACTTCAATGACCCCAGCGAGGGCATCCCCGCCTTCCTGACCATTCTGGCCATGCCCACCGCTTACAGCATTTCCGAGGGCATCGCCATCGGCGTCATCTCCTGGACCCTGATCAATCTGGTCACCGGCAAGGCCAAGGAAAAGAAGATCAGCCCCCTGATGTATGTGCTGACCGTGCTGTTCATCCTCAAGTACGTGTTCCTCTAAGCCGCTGATCTTACCGCAAGCAAAAAAGCTCCCGTCCTGATGATGGACGGGAGCTTTTCTGCTTCCTGTGATCCGGAACAGCCTGCGCATTCGCTCCGGGCTGTCCGGCGTGGAACTATTCTTTTTTAGCAATCGGGGTTATTTGCGCCGCGGGTGGATATGCACTTCCGGGATAGCCACGTTATCATAGTGGATCGGCTTATCCGCCGCCGGAGTGCCGTCCGCATCCGTATGATGTGCCACCTTGCCGGTATGGATCTCCGGCAAGGCCACGGTTTCTTCCTCATGGGGATGCTCCCGTTTTTTTCCGAGCCACGTTTTCAGATGGTGATAAAGCGACATTGCACGTCTCCTTTCCCGGTGCGGAAGCCCGCCCGAACTGTAAAGATCAGCTTCAGATAAAATTGATGAACACCGTAATGACCAGACTGTTCAGAAAGTCCGCAAACAGACTGCCCACCAGCGGGATCAGCAGATACGCCTTGACCGAGGGCGAATATTTATCGCAGATAGCCTGCATGTTGGCCATAGCGTTGGGCGTTGCGCCCATGCCAAAGCCGCAGGTGCCGGACACGATCACCGCCGCGTCGTAATCGCGGCCCATGATGTTGAACACCACCAGCATCACATACAGGATCATGAACAGGGTCTGCCCGGCCAGCAGCACGATCAGCGGCAGGGCCAGCTCTGCCAGCTGCCACAGCTTCAGGGTGATCATGGCCATGCCCAGGAACAGCGAAAGGCAGATGCCGCCAATATCGTTGATCTCGCCCATATACACGGTGTAGCCGCCGCCATACTCACCCACATTGCGGATGATGGCCGCCGCGATCATGGCACCGATATAGATGGGGAAGGTCATACCCGTCAGGCTCAGAAGTCTGGACAGCACCGTGCCGATGCCCATGGCGACGATCAGCTGGAAGCTTGCCGCCGGGTACATGGTGGTGTGGCGCTCGTGCTTCATTTCTTCTTCCACCAGTAGGCTGTCATCCTCCGGTACCACCGTGGCCAGCAGGTTGTGCCGCTCAATGAGCATCTTACCGATGGGGCCGCCCATCATGCTGCCCGCGATCAGGCCATAGGTGGCCGCTGCCGTACACAGGGTGGTGGCCCCCTGAATGCCAAAGTCCTCCAGCACCGGGCCAAAGGCACCGGCGGTGCCGTGACCGCCCACCATGGGGATGGAGCCGGTACAAAGGCCCACCAGCGCATCCACGCCCAGCAGCTTTGCCAGCCCCACGGCTACAAAGTTCTGGCTGACGATCAGTACGATGACCACGCCCAGAAACACGATCATCGCTCTTCCGCCGCTTTTCAGCACCTTGAGGTTTGCCTGGAAACCCACCGAAGTGAAAAACATCACCATGCAGACTTCCTTTAGAATATCATCAAATGCAAACTCGGCAACGCCGGTCACATAGCACACACAGGTAAAAATGGCGAACAGCACGCCGCCAATGACCGGAGCCGGAATGCAGAAACGTTCCAGCACCTGCACCCTTGCCCGCAAAAATTTGCCCAGCATCAGCACCAGCACAGCAACGGCCAGTGTCTGATACATATCCAATTCGATCTTCATTGCTCTACTTTCCCTCAGTTCCCAGCCGCTTCATCGACCGTAATTCCTGCCGCCTTATAATATGCGGCCGCGCCCGCATGGAACGGGATGCCAACGCCCTCTACTGCGTTTTCCTCCGGGTCCAGCGGGATGCCCAGCTGCTCTTCCAGCCCTTCCCGGCTGGAGAACAGAAGCTGTGTCAGCTGCTGCACCTGCTTTGCAGGCAGCGCGTTGCTGGCCAGCAGAACGGCTTTCACGCCCACCGTCTGCACCTTTTCCGTCTGCCCGGGGTAGGTGCCTGCCGGCAGCGTAACGCCGCTGTAGGCTCTGTAAGCGCTCTGCAGGCGCTGTGCTGCCGCACCGTCCACGTTCAGCAGCCGGATGCCGCACTCGCCTGCCAGAGCGGTCAGCACCGGGCTGGGCGCGCCCACCGTCATAAAGATGGCATCCACCCTGCCCGCCTTCAGCTGGGCAGCGGCATCCTCATAGTTCAGGTTTACCATGCTCACCATCTTGTCGTTCAGACCATAGGCAGATAAGATCTGCCGCGCATTCTGCTCCGAACCGGATTCCTCCGCGCCAATGCTCACCGTCCTGCCATGCAGGTCCTCAATGGACTGGATGTCGGAATCCGCCCGCACTACCACCTGACAGGTCTCGGTGTACAGCGCCGCCACGGCACCAAAGCCCCGGCTTTTCTCCTCGTCGGCAAAGATGCCGGTCTGGTCATAGGCATCCTGCACAAGGTCTGCCTGTGCAATGGCCAGCTGCAGGTATTCGCCGGCCAGCAGACGCAGGTTCGCTGCGGAACCGGCGGTAGCCTTCAGCTCCACCTGCCCGTTGTCCGTCTCATTTTCCAATGCTGCGAACCGCTCACCGAACTCTCGGTAGATGCCGCCCTCGCCAGCCACGCCGAAGCGCAGCCGTTTAACGGTCTCCACCGACGAGCATCCGCTCAGCAGCGCTGCTGCCAGCAAAGCTCCGGCCAGCACCGCCGCGAGCCATTTCTTTTTCAAGATCACCACTCCTCTTCCTGCCGCCGCAGTGCGGCAGAACTTTTATCCTAAATTATACGCATATTGCAGATGAAATGCAATCACCTTCTGTAGAAAAGGAATGCACTTACCCTCCGAACAGCCCGAAGAAGCTGGTATGGGTCACTCCCAGCACAAGGAACAGTGCGATCAGTGCAAACAGCACTCCGATGATAATATCCATCTGGTGCACGGTCAGCGGAAAATGGTCGTACATCTTTTCTTTCGCATTCACAAAGTTTTTGTCGCCGTTGTTGAGCAGGCTCTTTTTTCCTTCCTCAAAGTCTGCCTTCCGGCCTGCCAGCTCCGCCTGTTCCTGCGCCAGCTGTGCTTCCCGGGCCGCAAGGGCAGCTTCCCGGCGGGCAAGTTCAGCCTCGCGCTCTTCGGGTGTCTGTTTTTCCTGTGCCATAACGTACCTCCTGATGGTGTTTTTATTATAATACCACACAAATGCAGATAAAAAAAGCGGGCCGCCTGCCCAAAAGCAGACGACCCACAGAAAAAGCTCTTACTTCTTTGCCAGATACTTGCGGATATCGATGGCCACAGCCACAATGATGACCAGGCCCTGAACGATGTAGGTGTAGGAGGAGTTCACGTTCATGAACTGCAGAGCCACCTTCATCAGCTCAAAGACCAGAACGCCGACCAGAACGCCGGGAACAGTACCAACGCCGCCGGTGGTGGAAACACCGCCGATGGTGCAGGCTGCGATGGCGTCCAGCTCATAGCCCATTGCGGTGTTGACGGATGCGCCGCCGGACTTTGCAGCCAGCAGGCAGCCTGCCAGACCGAACATGCAGGAGGCCAGGATGTAGATGCGGATCTTGGTGGCGTAAACGTTGACACCGGCCACCTCAGCAGCAGCCTCGTTGCCGCCGATAGCGTACATGTACTTGCCGTGACGGGTCTTGTTGTACAGGAACCAGAAGCAGCAGGCCACGAAGAGGGCGATGATGATCAGCACAGGAACACCGAAGAGGGTGTTGGAGGCCAGAGAGGTGAAGTCCTTGTTCAGAGAGCCAATGGGGGTACCGCCGGTGTAGACCAGGCAGATACCGTAGACCACCTGCTGCATACCCAGCGTAGCGATAAAGGGCTGGACCTTCAGGTAACTGACCACGAGGCCGTTGCACAGACCCACGATGGCGCAGATGGCGATGACGAGGATGAAGACCACGGGGGTGGGCAGGGTGGGCATATTGGGGTAGAACTTACCGGCAGCGCCCTCGGTCTGCGCAAAGATGCAGGCCAGGCAGGCAGCGAAACCAGCCAGACGGCCAGCGGACAGGTCGTTACCGGTGGTGATCAGACAGCCGGAGATGCCCAGAGCGATGATGTAGCGGATAGAGACGTTCTTGAACAGGTTGATGATATTGGCCAGTGCGAAGAAGTTGGGGTGGATGATGCCGACGATGAGGGACACGGCCAGCATCAGGACGATGATGGCGTTGTTGCCCAGCCACTTCTTTACAGACTTGCCCGTTACTTTCTTGGTAGCTTCCACGATAGACAGCCTCCTTGTTTACTGATTGGCCGCCGCCGCTTCGGGCGCGGTCTCGAACTGGGTCGCCAGAGCCATGATGTTCTCCTGCGTAGCATCCTTGCCGTCGATGAAGCCGGTGATGCGGCCATCGCACATGACCATGACGCGGTTGGACATACCGATGATCTCGCTCATTTCGGAGGAGATCATGATGATGCTCTTGCCCTGCTTGGCCAGGTCGGCGATGATGCAGTAGATCTCATATTTTGCGCCGACATCGATGCCTCGGGTGGGCTCATCCAGAATGAGGACATCGGGGTTGTTGGCCAGCCAGCGGGCGATCAGCACCTTCTGCTGGTTGCCGCCGGAAAGGCTCTTGATCGCCGTTTTGGGGCTGGGGACCTTGATGGCCATCTTCTCTTTGTTGGTAGCCACCAGCTCGAGGATCTTCTTGTCGTCCAGCATGATGGGACCCTTGCGCAGGGCGTCCAGAGAGGCGATGGAGATGTTATCGGCCACGCTCAGCACGCCCATGATGCCGGTGGCGCGGCGGTCCTCGGTCAGCAGAGCCACGCTGTGCTGGATGGCGTCGCGGGGCTGCTTGATGGCGACTTCCTGACCCTTGATCCACACCTTACCGGAGGTGTGAGCGCGCAGGCCGAAAATGCCTTCCATCAGCTCAGTGCGCTGTGCGCCCACCAGGCCGGCCACGCCCAGGATCTCGCCCTTCTTCAGCTCGAAGCTGCAGTGGCGGAAAGAGCGCGGATGGATGGAGGTGAAGTCTTCCACCTTCATCATGATCTCGTCGGAGGGGTGGTTCTCCAGCGGGGGATACAGGTTGGACAGCTCACGACCGACCATCTTGGCGATGATCTCCTCTTTGGTCATATTGGCGACGTCCCACTTGCCGATATAATGGCCGTCACGCATGATGGTGACTTCGTCGGCAATGACCTTGATCTCGTCCATCTTATGGCTGATGTAGACCAGAGCGACGCCCTGCTCTTTCAGCTCGTTCATGATGCGGAACAGGGACTCGACTTCGTTCGCAGTCAGCGAGGAAGTCGGCTCGTCCAGGATCAGCACCTTGCAGTTTGCGGAAACAGCCTTTGCAATTTCCACCATCTGCATCTGGGCGATGCTCAAAGAGCCCAGCTTTGCGTGGGAGTTGATGTCCAGCTTCAGCTTTTTCAGCAGGTCATCGGTATCTTTATACATCTTGGCATGGTCCACGATGGTGATGGGGCCAGCCTTCTTGGTGGGGTAGCGGCCCAGCCAGATGTTCTCGGCCACAGTACGGGCCGGGATAGGCTGCAGCTCCTGATGCACCATCGCGATGCCGCGGTTCAGTGCATCCAGCGGGGTGGGGATGTTGACCTTTTCGCCTTCGTACTCGATCTCGCCCTCGTCCATCTTGTAAATGCCGAACATACATTTCATCAGGGTGGACTTACCGGCACCGTTCTCGCCCATCAGGGCCATGACTTTGCCGGGGCGGAGCTCCAACTGCGCGTGGTCCAGCGCTTTCACGCCGGGGAAGGTCTTTACCACGCCTTTCATTACCAGACGGTATTCTGACATTCCTCAGAGCCTCCTTGTCTTTGGGTCTTGGAAAGTGCGTTTTTTGCCGGCGGGCTCTTAAAACAAGGCGCGTGCGCGGAGATATTTTCTCGCACGCACGCGCTTTTTTAGCTTTTAATTAAGCCTTATTGGTTCACTGCGCACCTTGCAACGATAGGGTTTCGGCTGCTTACTTGATGTACTGTGCAGCGTTCTCCTTGGTGACCTTGACGTAGTCGACCCAGTAGTACTGCTCGACCTTGCTGCCCTCGACGTACAGCTTGGCAGCAGCTGCGGCAGCGGTAGCCTGGCCCACGTCATCGTTCAGAACGGTGCCGGTCATGTTGCCATCGACGACATTCTGAACAGCCTCGCTCAGTGCGTCAACACCGACCAGATAGACGTCCTTGCCGACGGTACGGCCAGCCTGCTGCAGGGACTGCAGAGCGCCCAGTGCCATTGCGTCGTTGTTGCAGAAGACGACTTCGATCTTCTCGCCGTACTGTGCCAGAGCGTTTGCGACGTCCTGCTGTGCGGTGGTCTGGTCCCAGTTGTCCAGGTACTCGTACAGGCACTCGACTTCCTTGCCGGCGTCGGTCAGAGCCTTGATGGAGTACTCGGTGCGGTACTGAGCATCAATGTTCTCGGGGTCGCCCTTGCACATGATGTAGGTGATCTTGCCGTCGCCGTTGATGTCGCCCTGAGTCTCGGTCTCGAGAATCAGCTCGCCCTGATAGGTACCGGACTGACGTGCGTCAGCGCCGACGTAGCAGCACTTGTCTGCGTAGGAGTCCAGAACGCTCTTGTCGGGCTCACGGTTGATGAAGACGATAGGAGTCTCAGAGGGCTTGATGGTATCAACGATGGTCTGAGCGGAAGTGGTCTGGACGGGGTTGATGATCAGGACGTCCACGCCCTGCTGCAGGAAGGTGTTGATCTGCTCGGTCTGGGTGTTCTGGTCGTTCTTGCCGTCCATGATGGTGACGGAGTAGCCCATGTCCTTCAGGTACTCTTCCAGATCGGAGCGGTACAGGGTCATGAAGTTATCAGCAAACTGATAGATGCACACGCCGATGTTTGCGGAACCGTTGGTTGCAGCAGCGCTGGAAGCAGCAGCAGAAGATGCAGAAACAGAAGAAGCAGCAGTAGAGGTGCTGGAAGAGCCGCCGCAGGCGGTCATAGCAGCAGTTGCGCCAACAACAGCAGATGCCTTCAGGAAGTCACGACGCGAAATCATTTTCATAATAATGTTCTCCTTCAATTCGTATCTCAGCATTTTCACAGGAGCAATCTTGCATGCACCTGTAATTCCTGTTCGTATTATACCCTTGCAGCCCCCCACTGTTCAAGAGAACAAGTTCACAAGATTGAAGGAGTTCTTTTGTGCTATTTCAACAAATGGTTTATGGAGTCGATGATTTCTTTTCGCGAAGCATCACAATTTTTCATACATTTGCAACCTTCCTACAAAAGCAAAAAAATATGTCATTTTTCTCTCAAAAAGATTACAAAATGTTGCATCGTCCGGTTTTTGCAGCTTTTTCATTTCTTGTATATCTTGAAAAATATTTTCAGGAATAGTTCATCCCTGTTCTTCCGCATTTTTTCGCCTCATTTCTGCAATTTTCTGAAAATCGCCTGCCATTCCCGGTTCCTGCCGCCCGCCTTTTTGCAAAGAAAATGCCCGGAAGCTTTCATGAGCCTCCGGGCATTCCGATTCGAGTATCTTTTACAGATGCAGCAGCATCTTTGCAATGTTGAAGTAGATCAGCAGCGTGGTGGTATCCACAATGGTGGTGATCAGGGGTGAAGCCATCACGGCCGGATCCACATGCAGCTTTTCTGCCGCCACGGGCAGAATGCCGCCGATGATCTGCGAGAGCAGGATGGTGCAGATCAAAGTCAGGCACACCACCAGCGCCACCGGAGCCGCGATGCGGTCAAACACCAGCAGCTTTACAAAGTTGCATACGGCCAGCGTGCCGCCGCACAGCAGGGCTACGCGGCTCTCGCGCCAGAGGATGCGTGGCAGGTCGTGGGGCTGGATATCGCCCACCGCCATGCCGCGGATGATGGTGGAAGTGCTCTGGCTGCCCGCGTTGCCGCCTGCATCGGTCAGCATGGGGATGTAGGCGGTCAGCACGGTCACAGCGGCCAGTGCATCCTCGTATCCGCGGATGACCATGCTGGAGAAGGTGGCGCTGATCATTAAAAACAGCAGCCACGGTGCGCGGCTCTTGTACAGATCCCACATGCTCTGCTTGAAGTAGGGCTTGTCGGAGGGGCCGATTGCGTTCATCTTTGCAATATCTTCGCTGGCCTCGTCCTGCAGGATGCTGATGGCATCGTCAATGGTCACGATGCCCACCAGCCGGTTCTCGGCGTCCACCACCGGGATGGCCAGAAAGCCGTATTTCTCGAACAGGTTGGAAACATCCTCCTGATCGGTGGTGGTGCTCACGCTGACCACATTGGAATCCATCAGGTCCTTGATAGGCTCTTCTGTGTTCTTTGCCAGCACCAGCGCCCGCAGGGACACCACGCCGATCAGCCTGCGGCTGTCATCTGTCACATAGCAGTTGTTGATGGTCTCCTTGTCAAAGCCATTCCTGCGGATGGCCTCCATAGCCTGTGCCACGGTCATGTCCGGCCGCAGCTCCATCAGCTCGGTGGTCATCACGCCGCCGGCCGAGTCCTCCGGGTACTTGAGCAGCTCGTTGATCATGCGGCGGGTGGTGGGGTCGGCCTGACCCAGAATGCGCTTGACCACGTTGGCAGGCATTTCCTCCACAAGGTCGGTGGCATCGTCCACGAACAGTTCGTCCACAACAGCCTTCAGCTCGGTATCGGTCAGGCCGTCGATCAGCTTCTGCTGGGTCTCAGAGGCCAGTTCGGTGAACACATCTGCGGCCAGATCCTTCGGGCACAGACGGAACAGCACCGGGAGCTTTTCTGCAGGCAGATCCTCAAATACCGCCGCAAGGTCGGGCGCGGGCAGAGTTTCCATCACATCCCGCAGGCTCTGGTATTTCTTGGCATCGTCCAGATTTGCCAGCATGGTCTTGAGGGTATCGATCGAGATTTCAGACATAAAAAAGCTGCCTCCTTTTCAGTGGCAGCTCTCGTTTCTTCTTTTCAGGGAACACAAACACGCACCGTGTGCATTCACACACAGCAGGGTCTGCGCAAAGCAGAAACGGCGGCTGCCATCATATAAAATAATCGGGGAGAAAGACTGCTGCTACTGCCAGCAGGTTCCATGACAACCACCTCGTTTTCCTGTTGTAAAAAGACACTTTTTGCCTTTTCCGCCCATTACTTTACCACTGCTTTTTTGCCGCGTCAACCCTGCTTTTTAAATTTTTCCGTTTCTTTACAAAAAGTAAAAGTGCCCGATGACATTTTTTCGTATCATCAGGCACTTTTATCCTGTCAGCGCATGTCCCGGGCGGGATGGAAGGCTCTTTGCTTACAGGGTCTCTACCGTATCAAACATTTCTTTTGCGGCTTCCACAGCATCCTTGCTGCCAAACACCACCCGCACGCCGTTTGCCATGGCGGCACCCAGCTCTGCGGCCTGCTCCTTCAGCAGTGCGGCATCCACCGCACACAGGGCCTTGCGGTCTGCCGCCATCATTTCATCAGTGATGCCGCAGAAATACCGGCGGTCCGTCTCGCGGGCCTCAGCACGCGGCTTGCGGGGGGTGTCCAGCTTGGCCACAGTACCCACAATAAAATCGTTCAGGTCTTTTTCGGTGTACTCCCGTGCTGCCAGTTCTGCCGGGCCTTTTGCAAAGGTGTCGTAGCTTTCCTTTACATGGGGGTCGCGGTAGGTGTACAGGTATTCCACGCCGTCCGAGGAGAGCATTCCGGTGCCGTAAGCGCCGCCCACCTCGCGGATGTTGTGCCACAGGTATTCGTAGCTCATCACGCGGGCCAGCGCCTTGCGGTCGCTGCGGCGCTCCATGGGCCATACCTGTACATCGTAGTTCACACCGCCGTCAATGATAAACGCTTCGTTCACCGGCGGTGTCAGCGGCTCCACATAGGGCTTTGCCGCAGCGCGGCCCTCGGCAGCAAAGCGGCTGTCCGGCATCAGAGTGCGCAGCTTTGCAAAGGCATCCTCGCTGCCGTACAGGCTGACCGTCAGCTCCGCGTGCTGCAGCACCTCTGTGCGCAGGGCATCCAGCTTTTCGCCCAGTTCTGTCCAATTGCCGCGCTCCTGCACGCCGCACAAGAACTTGTAATAGCTCACACCGCTGCAGCGTTCACTCACCGCACCGTCCACCGTGTAGTGGGCACTGGCGCGGGTGGCTGCGTATACATTGCCCTGCTGGATGAACTGCTGTTCCATGTTCAACTTCTGCTGGCTCAGCACCCGTGCAAAAGCAGCTTCTGCCGCCGGGCCGGTAAGGATGGTATCATACAGCCATTCGCCGCCCAGCTCCACAGCCTTTTCCAGACTGCGTTCCAGCAGGCTCAGGCACAGGCTCAGCTTGGCATGGCAGGGGGCACCCTCCTGCCGCCCAGTCCAGATGTCCAGCTGAGTGCGGCTGTCGCCCAGCCATGTGCTGCGCAGAGTGTTCAGTTGCTGAGCGGTGTGTTCGGTGCTGTCCAGCTCGTCCAGCACATCGGTCAGCAGGTCCAGATACGGCATGTCCTCAGGCTTCACATTGCCAAGGTCATAGTAGAAGTTCAGGTACAGGCTGCCTGCCGAAGGGTGATGCAGCAGCTGCGCACCGGCCAGAAGTTCCCGCTCGCCTGGGGCCGTCCTTGCTCCGTCGCCAAGGTCGGCAACGGTCAGCGGGTGCTCCAGCACAAGCTTGCCGTCGGTGCGGATGGGTTCGCCCTCCTCTTTTTTAGGCAGGGTGGGCACCTGCACCACCTGCACCGGAGCCGGTGCAAACAGCTCACGCAGCAGCTCATTGAACCAACCATCGGCCATCTTTTCCCGCAGGGAAGCAAACAGCCTGTCCGTGTGCAGCAGCAGAGTGGGGTCGCCGGTGTGCAGCCAACCGGTGGAAGCGTTGATGGCATCCAGCACGCCGTCCGGCAGGGTGCCCGGGCGCTCCAGCGATGCAAACTCTGCTGCGTTCAGCGAAGCCAGCAGCAGTTCCTGCGGGATGCCTTCGGTCAGGATGCCGTCCACCGCCTTGCGCACAGCGGCAGCGAACTTGCGGGCGCTCTCCTCGGTGGCACCGCGCAGCACCAGTTCCAGCACCGGCTGCAGGGTGCTGTCGTCAAAGCCAATGTCAATATCTGCGCCCAGCTTTTCGGCCAGCAGCGCCGCCTTCAGCGGGGAGTTATTGGTGCCAAGCAGGGCATCCAGCAGGATCTCCACGCCCAGCTGCCGCTCCCGGTCTGCAAAGGCACCGGTGTACCATGCCAGAGCACACTGCACCCCGTCCGGCTCCGGGTTTTCGGTATAGTAGGGCAGTTCCACGCAGGCACCCGCCTGCTCGTGCTGCACGGTCAGCTGCGGACGGCTGGTGCCCTTGGGCATTTTGGAGAGATAATCCCTGTCCAGCAGTTCCAGCTTTTCAGCCATATCCATTTTGCCATAGAGGGTAATGCAGCAGTTGTCGGCGCTGTAGTGGCGGTGATATACCCGCTTATACTTTTCATAGGTCAGCGCCGGGATGCTGGCCGGGTCGCCGCCGGAAACAAAGCCGTAGGCCGTATCCGGGAACATGGCCCGTTCCAGTGCATTTTCCAACTGAGCATCCGGTGCAGCCAGAGCGCCCTGCATCTCGTTGTACACCACTCCGCTCACGGTGCCGTCGGCACTGCGGTGCCAGCCCTCCTGCTCAAACACGCTCTTGTCCACCATGGCCAGCGGGCAGAACACCGCGTTCAGGTAGACATCCATCAGGTTTTTGAAGTCGGTCTCATTGGGCGTAGCGAACGGGTACACCGTCTTATCCGGGAAGGTCATCGCATTCAGGAAAGATGCCATGCTGCTTTTGAGCAGCTGCAAGAACGGCGAGGTCACCGGGTATTTTTCGCTGCCTGCCAGCACCGAGTGCTCCAGAATGTGGAACACGCCGGTGTCATCGGACGGGAAGGTGCCAAAGCCGATGCCAAACGCCTTGTTGGTATCCTCATTTTCCACCAGCAGCACCGTAGCACCGCTCACATCGTGGGTAAGCACGGTCAGGGTTCCGTGCTGTTCAGGGCAGTCCTCGGTACGCACGAGGGTATAACCGGGAAATCGTTCCATTTCGTTTTCTCCTTTGTGGTTTTCAAGTCATTGCCTCTATTGTATCATTCGAGGGCAAAAAACACAATTACAGGTTTGTTAATTATAACCAGAAGGGCGATTTTCAGCCATTTGCTTCCCGTGCAGGGCGTTTTCGCGTAGATTGAGTTTAATGCCTTTTGTAAAAAACATTGCCGCCAGGTATGTTCTCTTTTGGTTGCAAAAGAGAACCAGAAAGCAACCAGCGATTTCAACGCGCTGGATCCATGAAAAAGGGGCTACTCGCCCCTTTTAGACCCCAAAGCAGTTAGGCTCCATACAAAAAATCCAAGTCGCTTCGCTAGAGGATTTTTTGTGTTCCGCCGATTTTGAGTCGCTTACGCGACAAACCGTGCGGGTAAGTTTGTGCGCCATCTGCCGCGCGAATGCTCCCGCAGGGAGCCAGCGCAGGCACAATGCCGTGTTTGCCGTCACGTCCCCTTCCTGTGAAAAAGGAAACAAACCGGCCCCGCAGGGCTGGCTTGTTTGCAAAATTATAAAATAATATTTCCTCTGATATTGCCAAAGCGAAAGCGTCGGCAATTTTAAATCGTATTTTTTACACCTGTTTTGCGCCCTCAGTCCGGCAGGACACCCGGAACAGCACAAAGCCCACTGCAAACAGCAGCGCCAGCATCCCAATGCCCACATTGGCGCTGCCGGTCAGCTGGCTGCCCACGCTCACGATCATGGTGCCAAGGAAGGACGCACCCTTGCCGCAGATGTCGAACAAGCCAAAGTATTCGCCGGATTTTTCAGCCGGGATGATCTTGGCAAAGTGGCTGCGGCTCAGTGCCTGCACGCCGCCCTGGAACATGCCCACCAGCACGGCCAGTACCCAGAACTGCCACTGGCTGGTCAGGAAGAAGGCGAACACCGCAATGCCGGTGTAGGCCGCGATGCAGACCGGGATAAGCTGGCTGGACGGGTATTTTGCACTCAGCCGACCAAAGATCAGCGCCGAAGGGAAGGCCACGATCTGCGTTACCAGCAGGGCCAGCAAAAGGCCGGTGGTCTCCAGCCCCAGTGCCGTGCCGTAGGCGGTGGCCATATCGATGATGGTATACACACCGTCGATGTAGCAGAAGAAGGCCAGCAGGAACCAGAACACCTGCTTATCCTCGCGCAGATGCTTGAGGGTGTGGCCGATGCGCACAAAGCTCTGCCGGATGGCGTGCTGCTCCACCTCCACATAGTTGATCTGCTTATAGCTTCGCAGCAGCGGCAGGGTGGTGCCCAGCCACCACACAGCGGTGATGAGCAGCGCCACGGAAAGGGCGGTCATCTGGCTCAGGCCGATGGCCCCGCTGCCCAGCACCAGCGCCAGACACACCACAAAGGGCACGCAGCTGCCAATGTAGCCCCATGCATAGCCCTGCGAAGACACAACATCCATGCGTTCCGGGGTGGTCACATCGCCCAGCATGGAATCGTAGAACACCAGACTGCCCGAAAAGCCGATCTTTGCAAAAATGAAGATGATCAGGAACGGCAGCCATGTAGTAGCAAGGCCCATAGCACAGCAGCCTGCCACGCCCACGAACAGGCAGAGCATGAAGATGGGCTTTTTAAAGCCTCTGGTATCGGCCAGCGTGCCCAAAATCGGTCCCAGCACTGCCGTGATCACCGTGACCACCGAGCTTGCATAGCCCCAGTAGGCCAGATAGTTCACCGGACTCAATCCCCCGGCCTCGGCCAGCGCATTAAAGAAAATGGGCACCAGCGTTGCGATCATCAGCACAAAGGCCGAGTTGCCCACATCGTACAGGATCCATGACCGCTCCAGCGGGGTCACCTTGAATTTTTCGCTTTGCATTTTTACTCTCTCCCTGCACCGCCGGGCGGTGCCCCCCCTCTTTTTAGATTTCACCATTTAAAATGGCCGCCGCCCACGCTCTGGCCATATTCAGCGGAAATTTTATTTTTATTTTCGTGTTTGTCGCGCTCTGCGGAGCGCTCCAAACACATTTTCACCAAAAGGGTCGTAGCAGGAAACAGCATCTTTCCCTGCTGGCCTGCATCGACTTACTCAGAACTCCCCAAAGGTATGATCGTAGGCCTTATCCAGCGGTTCGTCAGTATCCAGCTTTGCCACAAATTCCAGGATCAGCGTTTCTGCCAGCGGAAGCGCCTGCGCATACAGTTCTTCCAGCCGCTTGCCGCTCTCCACGCACTTCGGGTTCGGTTGCGGATCTGCCACAAGGCCGTGCAGCATATCATATTTGCCCACCACCTTCATGCCGGTCAGCACCACCCAGCGCTTGACCGGGTTGGATGCCTGCAGGAGTCTGTGCACCGAGATCATTCCCTTGAGCGAGTCCAGCGCCACCTGCTCCGAGATACCCTCGTAAAAGGGCGCGATTGCCTTTGCATTCTGTTCCGACGGGTGGATATGGCTGGCTGTGAAAAACTTCAGCGGGTCGTATCCGTCCCGGCGCAGCAGCATGTTGTCAAACTCGGTCTCGATCTCGCAGTGGGTCACGCCGCTTTCCCGGGTGAACTGCTCTACATACGGGTGGCAGGTGCTGTCCAGCGCAAAGTGGCAGACAAAACCCAGTGCATAGGCCAGTGCGGCATCCCGATCCGTCTCGCAGTGCACCACCCTGCGCGCCCGGTCAAAAAAGACCCGCCCCGGCTCCTCGTGCATGGCGTTGCCCAATGCACCCACCGGGTTGGACTTGGCAGCATGGTAATAAAACAGCAGGTCCGGCCCGTGCAGGCCGATATCGTAAATCTCACGGTTCTGTTCCAACTGAGCACGCAGTTCATCCGGCAGATGTTCCAGCACATTGGCACCGAAGCGGCGGTGCGCATAAGTTGACGGCATGGCAGATTCCTCTCTTTCTCTCCGACAGGGTGCACAAAACGTCCCCCGGTTTTTGCGTTCTGTTTCAGTATAGCAGAAAGTTTCCCGACCTTCTACCCTTTTACGTCTGATTTCGGTAAAAAATTTGAATTATTTTGTGTTTTGGCCAGTGGGCAGGCCGCGCAGCAAAAAAGGCACAGCCATCTGCAGACAGCTGTGCCTTCTCCCTTAAAATTCAGACTTTTTCGTAGCCCTGCGGCATCTCGTTCTTCCGGTTGCGGTCCATCAGGGTGCGCAGCGCGTCGCTGGCGCTCATGCCCTCCTTCACGATGGCGTTCACCGTCTGCACAATGGGCATTTCCACATTGTACTTTGCTGCCAGCTCCATAGCGGCAGGCAGTGCATTGATGCCCTCCACCACCATGCCGACCTCCTTCACGGCCTGCTCCGGGCTTTTGCCCTTGCCGATCAGAATGCCCGCACGATTGTTGCGGCTGTGCATACTGGTCGCCGTCACGATCAGGTCGCCGATACCGGCCAGACCCGCAAAGGTGTGGATGTTGCAGCCCATGGCCACGCCCAGCCGGGCGATCTCGGCAATGCCGCGGGTGATGAGGGCTGCGCGGGCGTTGTCGCCGTAGCCAAGGCCGGTGGAGATGCCAACACCCAGCGCAATCACATTCTTCAGCGCGCCGCTCAGCTCCACGCCCTTGATGTCGGCGTTGGTGTACACACGCATACAGGTGTTGCTGAACACATCCTGCACATACTCGGCAGCGGCTTCATCCGGGCAGGCCGAAACGATGGTGGTGGGCATGTCCAGCGCCACCTCTTCGGCGTGGGTGGGGCCGGAGAGCGCTACCAGCTTTACCCCTTTGGGGCCGCCCTCACGGTTCAGCTCGTCGGCGATGACCTCGGTCATGGTATATAAGGTGTCCGGCTCCATGCCCTTGGCAACGTCCACAAGGATCTGGCCGTCCGGGATGTAAGGCCGGGCTTTGGCCGTGGTGGAGCGCACAAATACCGACGGCACTGCAAACAGCAGCACATCCTTGCCGGTGCACACTTCCTCAATGCTCTTGGTAAACTGCAGCTCTTCCGGGATCTTCATGCCCGGCAGATTGGGGTGCACCCGCGTAGCGGAAAGGTTCTCCACCTCAGCCGGAAGCGCCGACCACACCTGCACATCATTGCCGCTGACACACAGCATCCGTGCCAGAGCCATGCCCCAGGTACCTGCACCCAGAACGCCAATTTTTTTCTTCGTCACGTTCGTGTCCTCCGTGTCTGCACCGCGCAAAGGGCACTGCGCCCTCTGCGGTGAATTTGCGCCTGTGCCGGGCCATGCCCGGTGCGCGTTGTTATGTTCATTGTACACGAAAGCCGGTGCGCCGTCAACCGCTTGCCGCATTGCACAAAGTTTTCCAGATGGGTCGTCCGTTTTTGTACACATCACGCGTTTTGAGCAAACCGTTTGCACTCCATCCGAATTCATGCTATAGTATTCTGGTAGGTTTTGTAGGAATTTTAGAAAAAGCCCTTGACTTCAAACGCACTCCAAGCCTTATAATACCTTTATTCTTACGATTTACAGAGTATTTGAATACCGTTCTGAAGGGAACATTTTTCATGTTTGAAGCATTTCTTTCCAACCGTACGGTCAGCGTGCTGGTGGAGGCCCTGCCCCGTATCCTCACGGCAGGCCTTACCATGACCATCCCGCTCACGCTGGTCTCCTTCTTTTTTGCCATGATCATCGCCGTGGCCGTTGCGCTGGTGCAGTACGCCAATGTGCCGGTGCTGCGGCAGATCGCGCGGTTCTACATCTGGGTCATCCGCGGCACGCCGCTGCTGGTGCAGCTGTTCATCATCTTTTATGGTCTGCCCAGCGTGGGCATCATGCTGGACGCTTTTCCTGCTGCGGTCATCGCCTTTGCCTTCAACGAGGGTGCCTACTGTGCCGAGACCATGCGCGGCGCACTGGAAAGCGTGCCGCAGGGCCAGCTGGAAGCCGGTTATTGCGTGGGCATGAGCTGGTGGCAGATCATGCGCCGCATCGTGCTGCCGCAGGCCCTGCGCACCGCAGTGCCCGCCCTCTCCAACTCGCTCATCGGCATGATCAAGGACACCTCGCTGGCCTCCAATATCACAGTAGCCGAGCTGTTCATGGCCGGTCAGCGCGTGGCCGCCCGCACCTACATCTTCCTGCCCATCTACTGTGAGGTGGCCGTGGTGTATCTGCTGTTCTGCACGGTCATCACCAAGCTGCAGGCACTGCTGGAGCGTCGGCTCAACGCCCACGGCTTCCAGTAAGAAAGGAGTGTGGCAACCATGTCCATGCTAGAGATCAAAAACGTCCACAAATCCTTTTTCACCTACACAAGGCCCCGCCTGCAGGCAGGCATCTTCCACCGGCCCGGTGCACGCAAAGTGACCAGCGAGCTGCAGGTGCTGCGCGGCGTGGACCTGACCGTGGAAAAGGGCGATGTAGTGGCCATCCTCGGCCCCTCCGGCTCCGGCAAGACCACCCTGCTGCGCTGTCTGAACTTTCTGGAGACTGCCGACGCAGGCCAGCTCACCTTTGACGGCGAGACGTTCGACCTTGCCCATGCCAGCCGTGCCGACATTGCCCGGCTGCGCAAAAAGACGGCCTTTGTGTTCCAGAGCTACAATCTGTTCCGCAACAAGACCGCCCTGCAGAACGTGACCGAGGGCCTCATCATTGCCCGCAAAATGCCCAAAGAGCAGGCGGATGCCGTTGGCATGAAGATGCTGGAAAAGGTGGGCCTTGCCGACCGAGCCGACTACTATCCGCGCCAGCTTTCCGGCGGCCAGCAGCAGCGCGTGGCCATTGCCCGGGCGTTGGCCTCCGACCCGGAGATCATCTATTTTGACGAGCCGACTTCGGCCCTTGACCCGGAGCTGACTGGCGAAGTGCTGGCCGTGATGCGGCAGCTGGCCGAAGAGGGCATGACCATGCTGGTGGTCACCCACGAGATGGGCTTTGCCCGCAATGTTTCCTCCAAGACCGTTTTCATGGAGAACGGCGTGGTAGTGGAGCAGGCTCCCTCGCATGAGTTTTTCGCCAACCCCAAAGAGGAGCGCACCCGCGAATTTTTGCGGAAGATCGCTCACACCGAGTGAGGTTTAACCAACTCCCCCAGTCTGCTTCGCAGACAGCCCCCTCCGGGATGGGGCCTTTGGCAAAACCAGAAAGTCTCCCTCTTTGCCTGAAGGAGTTTATTTCACAAATATTTTTATAGAGGAAAGGGAATCCAACTATGAAACGCAGAACTTTCATTTCTCTTATGAGCGTTATGGCCGCTGCCGGCGTGCTGACTCTGTCCGGCTGCTCCAATTCTTCCGGCAGCACCGCTGCTTCCGGCACGGCCGCCTCTGTGGCTCCTGCTGCTGGCGACCAGCTGTCCAACATCCAGTCCAGCGGCAAGCTGATCGTCGCCCTGGAAGGCGCATGGCAGCCCTGGAGCTTCCATGACGAGAGCGACGCCCTTGTGGGCTACGACGTGGAAGTCTCCCGCGCCATTGCCGAAAAGCTGGGCGTGGAGCCGGAGTACGTGGAAAGCGACTGGGACAGCCTGTTTGCTGGTCTGGACGCAGGCCGCTACGACATCGTGTGCAACGGCGTGGAAGTGACCGACGAGCGCGCCAAGACCTATGATTTCACCGAGCCCTACGGCTACATCCACACTGCCCTTGCCGTCCGCAAGGATAACGACGAGATCACCAGCTTTGAGGACCTGAAGGGCAAGACCACCGCCAACAGCCTTGCTTCCACCTACATGGAACTGGCCGAGAGCTATGGTGCCACCGTACAGGGCATCGACACGCTGGAAGAGACCATCCAGCTGCTCACCGCCGGCCGCATCGACGCCACCCTGAACGCCGATGTTTCCTTCTACGACTACCTGAACGTCCATCCGGACGCAGATTTCAAGCTGGTGGCCCAGACCGAGGATGCATCCCACGTTGCCATTCCTCTGCGCAAGGGCGATGCCAGCGCCACCCTGCTGGATGCCATCAACACCGCCATCGATGAGCTGCGTGCCGACGGCACCCTGAAGGAGCTGAGCGAGAAATATTTCGGTCAGGATATTTCTGCGGAGAACTGAATCATTTGAATGCCCTCCGCTTTGCTCTGGGCATTTTCAGCGGAATATTTATTTTAATATTGCAAACCCCGGCAGACTGCGGTCTGCCGGGGTTTGCCTTTTCACGGGAAGGGCCGTAACCGGCAAATGCATCCATCGCGTTTTCTTCAGCTCTGCACATTCATTGCATCTGAATGCAAAAAGCTCTCCCTTTCGGGAGAGCTGGCATCGCGCAGCGATGACTGAGAGATTTTTATGCGTGAAAATACTCGTAGATGGTCTGTGCCGTCTGTTTGCCCACGCCGGGGGTGTTTTCCAGCTGGTCAGGCGTGGCTTCCTTCACCGCGCCCACGCTTTTGAACTGGGCCATCAGCGCCTTGGCTGTCTTGGGGCCGATGCCGGGGATCTCGGTCAGGGTGGAGGAATAACTCTTCTGCTTCATCTGCTGCTTGCGGTAGGCATTGGCAAAGCGATGGGTCTCGTCCTGAATGGCCGTGATAAAGGTAAAGGTGCCCCGGTTCATATTGATGGCAATTTCCCGGCCGTCGCTGTCCACAATGGCGCGGGTGCGGTGGTGGTCGTCCTTCACCATGCCGTAGAGCGGCACATCCGCAAGGGCAGTCCCGGCCAGTGCATCTTTTGCCGCGCTCACCTGCCCCCTGCCGCCGTCCATCAAAAGCAGATCCGGCTTCTGCCCGAACCAGTTGCTGCAGGGTTCTCCCTTTTTTGCAAGCTCTGCGTACTTTTCGTACTCTGCCGCCCGCCGGGAGACAGTCTCTGCCAGTGATGCATAGTCGTCCGTGCCCGCAACGGTCTTCATCTTGAACTTGCGGTAGCCCGCCTTGTAGGGCTTGCCGTCCTTGAAGGTGACCATGCCGCACACGCTGGAGCCATCGCCCCAGTTGGAGATATCGTAGCTCTCAATGGCACGGGGCGGCTTTGCAAGGCCCAGCACCTGCGCCAGCTCGTCCAGCAGCTTTTCCTCCCGGGCATAGCGGCCGCTCTCCCGGGCAAGACGCTCCACCGCGTTGGTGTGGGCCATCTCCACCAGATGGGCCTTATCGCCCCGCTGGGGCACATACAGCTGCACCTCATTGCCGCGCTTTTCGTTCAGCGCCTGCTGCAAAGCGTCGCTGTCCGGCGGCAGCTCGTCCACTGCAATGATCTTGGGGATCTGTTCGTCATCCAGATAATACCGGGGCAGGAATTCCTCCCGCACGGCGGCAATGTCCGAGGTATCGTGGAACAAAAACTCCCGCTTATCGGTCAGCCGTCCGTCCCGGAAGCGCAGCACCGCCGCACACACGCTGTCCGGCGTGCCTGCCAGCGCCACCACGTCCATCTCCACATCCGGGTCCACAATGACCTTCTGCCCGGCGCTCACCTTGGTGATGGCTGCGATCTGGTCCCGCAGCAGGGCCGCCGTCTCAAATTCCAGCCGGTCCGAGGCCTCCTGCATCCGCTCATTAAGGATCTTCAGGATGTCCTTTTTGCCGTAGCGGATCAAGTGCACGGCGCTCTTGACGGCCTGATTGTAGTTTTCGCAGCTGATCCTGCCGCTGCACACTGCCATGCACTTGCCGATGTGCGCATTCAGGCAGGGGCGTCCTTTGCCGATCTCCTGCGGGAAGCGCTTATTGCACCTTGGCAGCAGAAAGGCATCCATGGCCGTTTCCGCCATCTGCCGGGCCGCAAAGCTGGAGGTATAGGGGCCGATATACTCGGCATCGTCCTCCTCCTTTTGCAGCACGAAGGAGAGCCGGGGCCATGGCTCCTTTGTCACCTTGATATAGCTGTAGCCTTTATCATCCTTGAGCAGGATGTTATACTTCGGCGCGTGGGCCTTGATCTGGCTGGCTTCCAGCACCAGCGCTTCAAACTCGCTCTGGCAGACGATCACGTCAAAGGCATAGGCATGGGCGATCATCTGGCTGACCTTGTTGTCGTGGGGCACGCCCTCGCGGAAGTACTGGCTCACCCGGATGCGCAGCCGCTTTGCCTTGCCGATATAAATGATGGTGTCCGTCTTATCCCGGATGATATACACGCCGGGCAGCAGCGGCAGCATACAGGCTTTCTGATACAGTTCAGCTTTGGTCATGGATTCTCCTTGAAAAACAAAAAGCGGCAGGTTCCCCCGCCGCTCCATTTATAGACACAAATTACTCAGCAAAACCGGACTCCACCAGCTTGATCAGGCCGTCAACAGCAGCCTGCTCATCAGCGCCGTCAGCGATGATGCGGATGGTGGTACCGCCCACGATGCCCAGAGACAGAACGCCCAGCAGGCTCTTTGCGTTCACGCGGCGTTCTTCCTTCTCGACCCAGATGGAAGACTTGAACTCGTTAGCCTTCTGGATGAAGAAGGTAGCCGGACGAGCGTGCAGACCAACCTGATTTTCAACGGTAACTTCTTTCACGTACATAGTAAAGCGCTCCTATCTAATATCGTTTTGGGTATAGAATCTGTATCCTGTGCCTGTTGCGTTACGATTATTTTAGCGCAAGTCGAAACGGTTGTACAGCCCCCCGGCGCATTTTTGGCGGTTTCTCCAATGAAAAGCGGCCCATTTTTCATTATTTATACAAAGATAATAAAATTATTCCCCGAAGGTTAGAGGGTAGATACAAAAGTTTTCAACATTTTTTCGACCATCGGGCAATATCTCGGCCGTTTTTGTGCGTTTCCAGCACCATACCCTCTGGCCCGAGTATCCATTTTCGTGCCTTTTTCGCTGTCCGATGCACCTGCAGCTGCCGCCCGGAGTTACTTCTGTGCGCTGCCCTCGTACCGCATCCAGACCAGCGCGCACTTTTTCACCACAGCCGGATATTGCTCCGGCGTGAATTCCAGCTCGGTGCCGCTGGTCAGCTTCCAGCCCATGCGGGTGTAAAGCGCTATAGCGCGGGTGTTGGTGTTCAGCACGCTCAGCACCGGGTGCTCGTGCTCGCTGAGCTTCCTGCGGGCAAAGTCCAGCATCTTCATGCCAATGCCCCTGCCGCGGGCTTTTTCAGTGACGAACAGATGTTCGATGTGCCCCACCTTGTGGTTGATGCTCACGATACCGTCCGGCACATCCTTGGTGGTGTGCAGGTAGCACACCCAGCCTGCGGCCTTTTCCTGCCGCAGCTGCAAAAGATATTCTTCCTCGTTGAGGCTGGCACAGTATTCCGGGGTCCAGTTCTCGGCACAGGTGGTGCGGCGGCCCTCCACAAAGATGCGGGCAGCAGCAGCAAACTGCTCGTCGGTCTTGACAAGGCGCATGTTCTCGCCGCGCTTCCACTTGGGCAGCTCGGTCACAGGGTGGGTCTCACACCACTTCTCGTACAGCTCCGGGCGGCGCAGGCGGGTGCGCTCCCGGCTCTGTTCCCCGCGCCATGCATCGATCTTCTGGTGGTCGCCGCCCAGCAGCACCTGCGGCACGGCGCGGCCTTCCCACACCTCGGGGCGGGTGTACTGGGGATACTCCAGCAGGCCGTCCCAGTAGCTTTCTTCCTCGTAGCCCTTCTGCTCAGCCAGCACGCCGGGCTTCAGGCGCAGCACACTGTCCGCCACCACAAGGCTGGCCAGCTCGCCGCCGGTGAGGATGTAGTCACCGATGGAGATCTCTTCATCCGCAAAAGCATCGATCACACGCTCGTCGATGCCCTCATAGTGGCCGCATACCAGTGTCAGGTTATCGTACTGGGCCAGCCGTTTTGCGTGCTCCTCGGTGTAGCGCTGGCCGCCTGCCGTCAGGAACACGATATGCGGGGCCGGACGGCCCTGTGAAGCCACTTCCTGCCGCACAGCACGCAGGCAGTCTGCGATGGGCTGAGCGTACAGCACCATGCCGCAGCCGCCGCCGTAGGGGTAATCGTCGGTCTGCTTCTGTTTGTTCAGGGTGTAGTCCCGGATCTGGTGGCAGTGGGTCTCAATAAGGCCCTTCTTTGCCGCGCGCCCGATGATGCTGGCATCCAGCACCTGCTGGCACATTTCCGGGAACAGGGTCACGATGTCCACACGCATTCCCATGGCTCACTCTTCCTCCCGTTCGCTGTCAAAGTCATCGTCCAGCAGGCCCGGAATGGGGGTGACGAGGAGATAGCCCTCCGGCGGGTTGCGCTCTTTCAGAAAAGCATCCACGCCCGGGAACATGTATTCCTTGCCGTTCGGTGCTTTGACGGTGTAGATATCCTGTGCACCGGGGTGATCCACGCTGGTCACAACGCCGTACACCCTGCCGGTGTCGGCATCCCGCACTTCGCACCCGATCAGGTCGGCCACATACCAGCGGCCTGCGGGCAGGGTGGCATCATTACGGTCAAAGTAGAACACCTGCCCCCGCAGCGCACGGGCAGCATCCATATCGTTGACGCCTTCCAGCTGCAGCAGAGCCATCTGGCCCTGTGCGCGGATGGACACGATCTTATAGGCCCTGCCGCCCTGTGCCGAGGGGTACAGCCTGCCGACCTTTTTGAGAAAATTCACACCGTCGCACCAAAGCTCCAGCTTCATTTCGCCGCGCACGCCGTGGGTGGTAACAACTTTTCCCGCTTCCAGATATTGCTGCATAATCTTGCTCCTATAATCAAAAAGGCCCCTTGCCGCAAAGGCAAAGGGCCTGTAGGGTGCTCAGTCGATCTCAACAAGGACCTTTTCATCGACCCGCACAGCAGCCGCGCGCATCACCACACGAATGGCTTTTGCGATCCGGCCCTGCTTGCCGATGACACGGCCCATATCTCCCTCTGCCACGCTCAGGTGGTAGACGATGGTGCCGTCCTCACGGGGGGCGTCCACCGTGACCTTGACGGCGTCCTTATCCTCCACGAGGCCGCGGGCAACTGCCAGCAACAGCTCCTGCATGAGTCAGCCCTCCACCTTACAGAATGTTGGACTTCTTCAGCAGCACGCGAACGGTGTCGGTGGGCTGAGCGCCGTTGGCGATCCAGGCCTTAGCCTTCTCGCCGTCGATGCTCACGACAGAGGGCTCCTGGTTGGGGTCGTAAGTGCCGATCTCCTCGATGAAACGGCCATCGCGGGGGAAGCGGCTGTCAGCAACAACAACACGATAGAAGGGAGCCTTCTTGGCGCCAACGCGGCGCAGACGAATCTTAACTGCCATGGTAAATATCCTCCAAAAATTGTTTTGTGCGGCCCTTGCGGGCGCATGTTGATTATATTGTACAAACCCGCAAGGGGGTTGTATCACAAAAATTATTTCAGTCCGCGGAAGGCATTGGGGTTGCCCATCATGCCGCCCAGGCGGCGGGCAAAGCCCTTGGGGCTTTTCTTGAACTGCTTCATCATCTTCTGCATCATTTCAAACTGCTTGAGCAGCTTGTTCACGTCGGCCACGGTGGTACCACTGCCGGCTGCGATGCGGCGCTTGCGCTTTGGGTTGATGATGGAGGGCTTCTCGCGTTCTTCCTTGGTCATGGAATAGATCATGGCCTCGATGCGGTCGAACGCCTTTTCATCGACCTGACTGGGATCGATGCCGCTGCCGCCGGGCAGCATGCTCAGCATCGCGCCTGCACCGCCCATCTTGCGGATCTGTGCGAACTGGTCCAGCATGTCGTTCATGTCGAACTTGTTCTCCATCATCCGCTTTGCGGTCTCTTCGGCTGCCTTTTCGTCGGCCGTCTCCTGCGCGCGCTCGATCAGGCTCAGCACATCGCCCATGCCAAGGATGCGGCTTGCCATGCGGTCCGGGTGGAACACATCCAGATCGTCCAGCTTTTCGCCGGTGCCCTGGAACTTGATGGGCTTGCCGGTAACGGCCAGCACCGAAAGTGCCGCACCGCCGCGGGTATCGCCGTCGGTCTTGGTGAGGATGATGCCGTCGATGCCTACCTTCTCGTTGAAGGTCTTGGCAACATTCACAGCGTCCTGACCGGCCATGGCATCCACCACCAGCAGGGTCTCGTCCACAGGAACGGCTTCCTTGATGTCCACCAGCTCCTGCATGAGCACATCGTCGATCTGCAGACGACCGGCGGTATCCAGGATCACGATGTCATTGCCGTAATCCTTGGCGTGTGCCAGCGCCTTCTTTGCAATTTCCGGCGGCTTTGCGCCCGGCAGGGTGAACACCGGTGCGCCCGCCTGTTTGCCCACCACCTGCAGCTGATCGATGGCCGCAGGGCGGTAAATATCGCAGGCCACCAGCATGGGGCGGCGGCCCTGTTTGATAAAGTACTTTGCCAGCTTTGCGGCGTGGGTGGTTTTACCGTTGCCCTGCAGGCCGCAGAGCATGATGATCGTCTGGCCCTTGTTCTTGATGTTCAGGCGGGCCGCTTCGCTGCCGCCCATCAGGGCAACCAGCTCTTCGTTGACGATCTTGACCACCTGCTGTGCCGGGGTCAGGCTTTCCATAACCTCCTGACCCATGGCGCGCTCGGACACCTTTGCACAGAAGTCCTTGGCAACCTTGTAGTTGACATCGGCTTCCAGCAGGGCCATGCGCACCTCACGCATCGCGGCCTTGATATCTGCCTCGGTCAGCTTGCCGTGACCGCGCAGCTTTTTGAACACACCGGCAAGGCGGTCGGTAAGGGATTCAAATGCCATTGTACGGTGCTCCTTTCACAGGTTTCAGCTCTCGTTCGCTTCGTCGATGGAGCGGATGAGCTTTAACATTTTGGTCAGCTGGTGTTCGTACTCGGTGGTGGTCAGGCCCTGCGGGCCGGTGCACTCAAACCGTGCATCGATCACCATTTGCTCCAGCTCTTCCAGCTTCTGCTGCACGCGGCGGTAACGCGCCGCAAAGCCGACCTTTTCCTCCAGCTCCTTCAGCGCGTTCTCGCCATGCTTGATGGCATCCCGCGCACCCTGACGGGTGATGCCGAAGTTCTCGCCGATCTCGCTCAGCGAAAGGTCATCGTTGTAATACTGACGCAGCATTTCGCGCTGTTTCTCGGTGAGCACCTCGCCGTAAAAGTCCAGCAGATAGCCCATTTCCAGATCTTTTGCCATCCTCTGATCCCCCGGTTTTGTGCCTGTACTTTCGAGAAGTGATGTAAAGTTCATTTGCTTTACGGATGAAGTATAGCAGATGCACCGCATCCTGTCAAGAGCCTTTCGGAGATTTTTCCAGAAAATCCGCCAAAAATTCGCCGTTTTTGCTAAAACGCATCTTGACGCGCGCAGTCCTTTTGCGTTAGGATAATATTGTTGTATCCCATGAAAGGAGGGTCTTCGTGCCGATCTACCCCAATTTTTACCAGACGCTCAGCGCCTGCCCCATCGTGGAGCTGCGCGGCTATGCTGCCGCCTGCGGGCTGAAGGGACGGCTGTATGCCTATCTGGACTTTGCAGGCCCCACCGGCACGGCCCGGGACGGCCTTGCCGAAGGGATGCTGGCCCTTGCCATTGAAAAAAAGAAGCTGATCTCCGGTCAGCCCATCATTGAAGCGGCCTCCGGCCCGTTTGCCGCTGCGCTCACGCTGGCGGGCCTGACCGCCGGTCACCCGGTGGTTCTGGTGATGCCGGAGGATGCCCCCGCCCTGCGGCAGGAGACCCTGCTGCGGCTGGGTGCGCAGATCCGCCACAGCCCGGCCCGCAGCGGTG
>ERZ791843.357-NODE-357-length-33528-cov-20.8282_pt1 | contig 33528 bp, 33 predicted proteins | sample MGYA00510290_ERZ791843 | MGnify/ENA primary metagenome ERZ791843 (study PRJEB30046, sample SAMN00715254) | human gut metagenome | study: EMG produced TPA metagenomics assembly of the A metagenome-wide association study of gut microbiota in type 2... | reverse complement strand
ATGGTTGCCATACGTAAACTTCAGTTTTCTTTTAGTCAACGGTTCCTGCACATCCACATTACCCGTAGCGTCCGGATGATAGTCCGTCACCCACACATGCCAGCTCCACAGTATGTTATCACTACTATCATAAGCCGCAATCACACCGCTTCCGCCCGTCGTGCCCGGAGCCACCCGGCAATAAATGCGGCATTGCCCCTTATCGGTAACGGGATTCTGTCCCACTGCCGTTCCGTCCGTACGCTTGATGTCTACAATGTTCGTATGGTCCTCAGCAGAGTTGACGATACCCATCACCGGTTCGCCGATGTCCCCGTCCTCTTTCGTCTGCCAGAGAAGTTTCACCTTAACGATGCCTCCCCCTTGGCACCAACCCTTCAAGGTTTCATTCGTTTTCTCTGTTCCGTCACTCTGATAAGCCAACGGGTCGAAGCAGAAACCTCCACCGGGAGCCACCATAAAGCAATTGGCTGTCGGAACCGGATTGTCATTGTTCTCCGAAGCGGGCACGGGATCGATGTAGGTCACACGTTTGTCATTCGTCGGGATACCCGTATGGCTAAAACTCACCGCATAGCTGTACTCCGTATTATTGTTCAGGCTGAAATCCGAGGACGTTTTCCCGCCGATGTACACACGATAATCCAGTTTCTTTTTGGGATCCGTGGTATTCACGGCTACAAAGTTCAGAAAAGAGCTTCCCTTCGGCGCGTTCGCTTTCGTGCGCTGCAGATCGGAGTTTGCCGCGGGAGATTCGCCGCGTACATTGGCCGGGATCCAGCAAGAATAAGAATTGCCTTTACTCATATCGATCTCTACTGTATGAAACTGGTCCAGAATAGAGGGATAAGTGCCATTCGAGTCTGCTGTGGGAACCAGCGTATAGTTCAACGGGACGCTCTGCAACAGGACTTGTTTCAGTTCATAACCGCTCACGGTGTAGTTCCAGCTCACCGTCAGTCGTGCAGCCAGGCGCTTCAGCAACAGGCGGGTATCATAACTGCCCTCCGGACTCTGAATGACAGCCTTACCGTCAGTTCCCGTCACCACGTTTACATGCTCCAGATGGAGCACATAAGGCATGGCGTCGATAGCGTCTGCTGTCGAAGGATCGATCTGATTGATTATCGAAGCATCTACATCCATACTCTTTACCCCCTTTGTACTTTCTGTATCTTCCAGATTCTTACCAACTAAAGTTTTTACCGCATCCTTGTTTCCACGTGCCACCACCAGCAATTGACAGTCATTCATCACGTTCAGCGTCACATCCAGGTGGGTGCCGAGGTTTACGTCACCATAACTTTTACCAGTCTGATAGGTCCCGTTTCTATCGTATTGGAGTATCTCCAGATTATACAGCTTAGTGGGAACGGCCGGGACGCCACGGGTAACCGGCTTCCGTAACCGTTTTACATCAAAAGCGGCGGCGCGTGTTTCAACGGCGAGCCATTGAGATTCTTCATTCTTTGAATCATCGGCAAAGCCGAAACACAGGGATACCTCCACGGGCTTCGTGTCGGCATCGACCGGCACGACATCCGCCCGCTCTTCACAAGCCGCTATGCCCAACAGGCAGACAAGCACCGGTAGCTTCCACAGATTTTTAGAAGTATGTTTCATATTGGTATGTTTGTTTTAAGTTCACCACAGATTACACGGATTTTCACTGATTAATTATTTATATTCCGATTAATTATTTATATTTCACTGATAATCAAGTTCAATCGAATCAAAGATTCGGTGTTGATCTGTGAAAATCGGTGTAATCTGTGGTGAATCAAGTTCATTTCTGTCTTTTATTTGAAAACTACATTGTTCACCGGAAGCACCTCCACAGCATCGAACATCACTACGTTGCCGTCCGTGATCGTCACACGCACATCGGCGCTGTTGGCGCCACTGATATTGACGGTGAGGTTATAAAGGTAATCTCTGCGGATGTTGTAGTCAGTCATCAGGTTGCCGCCCAAATGCAGGAGATAGTTCACGCCGATAGGCGCCGATGCTCCCGCATACTTATATTCACCCGACAGCTTGATGTACGTACAATAGTCCAATTTTCCGTCCGGCCCTTTAGCCGGAATGCTCTTTTCCATAAACGAGGCGGCTGTCCCCATTCCCCGTAAGTTTTCCGGCATATAGAATTTGCAAGGAGAAGACGGACTCAAATCAGTAGTGATCTGGGTTCCGTCTATGGATGTTATAGCCGTAGAACCATCCTTATCCGCAGGATACTTATCTTTAATACTTCCGCCTCCCCGCGTATAGAGCGCCATATTCGCGGGTACATTGTAGAGGGAGACGGACTTGACGACAAGACTACTCGGATTATCTTTGGCTGCCAGGTCTCCCTTTTTATTCCAGGACAAGGAAATCGTGGCGTAAGCCCGCCGCAAGGGAACCACCAGCGGTATTACACCCTGTTTATTAAGATCGGGCGTATATTCCAGCGGCCCCGATGTCAACAGGGACGGCTGGTTGGTATAACCGGAAAAGGCCACCGTTTTCGCCTTCAGTTCCGCTTCGGTTCCGGTGAAGTCTTTCAAGAACGACTCTTCCGCATTGGCAATGACATAGAAGCGACTATTCGTTTGGGTGAAAGTAGTTTCGCCGGTTGTAATCTCAATCGTCGGAGGAGGATTCTTCCCAACCGGATCATCCGGAACCGTAAAAAAAGCTTTGTTCTTCAGCGTTGACTTTCCGCCCTCGGTGACGTATTGCAGCACCCAGATCCGGTTAACAGGGATCTGGTTAATCGTTCCGCGGGTATCCACCGTCAGCGCCGGAGGCAGTTTCAGAACTAATCGAAACTCCTCGGAAGTCTCTACGGATTCCTCGCTGCATCCCGCCAGCAAACCGGAAACCGTCCATAGGCCGGAAACCGCCAGCAGGCAACCGAGTGCCCATTTGCCCGTCCATCGTCGTATGTATTGTCTTTTTGCCATTCTGTTTTGATCTGATTCTAAATATGATAATTGTATATGAATAATGCCGGTTATTTTCCCATTTCATCCGAATCGAGCGTTACGGTCGATTCATATTCGCCTATCGCCAACGTCAAGTCAGCGGGGTCGAGTATGCCGTAGAAAGTCAGTGTAAAGGCGAACATATAGGTCATGCCCGGCAGCAACACCTTCTGGATCTCCGCCGGATAAGTATTGGTCGTTTTTCTACTTACACCGTTATCATTATAGCCTACCGTCAGGTTCACTTTAAAAGGAATCATAGCCGAACCGTCTACCGGAAGCACCACAACCGGTGTACTTTCTCGTGAAGTCTTTATATCATGGGATGCTGTATTATTCGTGAATCCGGTGAAGGACTGAGTAGTGGCAAACGTTTCATTCGCCACCGCCCCCCAGGTAGTACCCCCCAACGTGTAAGGCAACGACGCCCGGAGTCCTCCCATCTCGAAGGAGTTCACCACCAGACTGGTAGGAGTAACCGGCTGAAAGTCACCTGCCGCCACACTCACTTTAATCTGTGCTCCCAAGCGTTTAAAGGGAGCCGGCAGCACTACGTCCATCATGTTTTCTCCCGTTTGGTTGGGTTGCACCACGATCCCTTTCAGGCTGGTGTACATAAAGTCTTTTCCGTTCGACACCTGAATTGTACCGTCCGTTTTCAGTTCGGGCACTTCCGTCGAAGAGTTGTACGATACCAGGTAAAGGTCGTACGTTCCCCGATACAGATAGAGTTCGCCCGTAGCCACTCCACCCTTTACCGTATATACTTTATGATCCAGCGGTTCCGTCGTCGTGGTAGACGCACCTGCGGGGAAAGCATAGATACAGAAAGTCTTTCCATCCGCCATATCCGTTGCCGCATCGGCACGGGTCGAAGCCTCGTCCGCCTCCGCCCGGTAAAGAGAGAAGCGGAGCGATACCGGATCTCCCTCCTCCGTGCCGGGTTCCCCGGGAGCCTGTTCCGAACATCCTGTCAGTCCCGGCGCTCCCAGCAAGCAAAGGCAACACCCTATCCAAAGTTTCAGTCTTTTATTCATCGTTTCTTGTTTTAGTTCACCACAGAGTACACAGAGTAACACGGAGTGGATCGTTTTCCACTAAATCCCGATACTCGTGTTCTGGTTCGCATCGTTCTTCCAGTCCTCTATCTGTACCGAGCTCAGGGTACCTCCCATTTTGTCCACCGTAATCAGATAGACATAATGCTTTCCCGCCTCCCACTGCGCTGTCAGCGATTGGGTTTCAAACGTATGCGCTTTCGCGGCAGCTTCTCCGTCCACACATACTTTGAGCCGGAACGAGAGCACCGTTTCTTCTTTCGCCATCGGCGCCACGAGGCAGGTCACGTTCGGTCCTTTCTGGTTTTCTTTCAGCTTCAACTCCACGCCACTCGCCTGCGCCAGTGTCAGTGTCGAAATATCCGACAGACTGTTCAGCAATCCGCTTTTCAGGTTCATCGTCCCGATGCCTGTCCGCAGACGGTTGGTTCCGCTCAGCACATCCACCTGTATCAGCTTTAGCGCTTCGGTGGCCGAAGCCGACTTCACGATATGGAAACTGACTTTGGCCAACGCGTGCTTCATCTTGAAGCTGACGGTTCTCGAGGAAAGTGTTGCCGTGACGGGGGCTGTCCCCGTATCCGTACCCACACCGTAGAGATAATCGGCCTGCCCGGTAGCGAGAAAATCAGTCAATGACGACGGAAGGTTCACCGCCGTCGTATGTTCACCGTCACCGGACGCTTGGATGGCTGCGGGAGGATAATAGGCATATAGCAAGGCATCACCCGAAGTGCTGTTCATGATCGTCTGCTTGTCCGGAGTCCAGACTCCTTCTTTCAAGGAGAATGTCATCAGTGGATTGTCTCCATACGCCGCATGTGGACTGGTAGCTGATGCGGTAGTGGTGGCATACACGTCCACCTCGGTGATAGCGGTTGCTTCCGCACGGGTGACGCTCTCCTCTCCCTCCACTTCGATCCGCTGCAATTCCAGTGCGCCTTCATCGGCGGCGAATCCGTCGTCCGAGGCGCATGAAGCCGTCAGGCATATCCCCGCTCCGAGGGCAAGCGCCATGTAGAGGCGATTCGCCGGCTTCTTCATTCGATTGTATTTTTGTAGGTTCATATCTTCTTCGTATCCGTTTTTCATTAAGTGGCGTTTCCCGCGTCTGTCTCCGTTGTCTCTACGAATCGTTCTACGGTGATACCGTTCAGGATCAATTCATTGGTGGACGTAAAGTTATACTGGTAGTTGTATCCGGCCTTCAAGGTATGGGCCGCCTTCTCGGTGTAGCTCTTCTCCGTTTCACTGGTGTCGCCGGCCTTCACCTTGATCACAAACGTTCGGGAACCGGGCTTGACGATGGCCACATACGTATGCTGCAGAGCGGAAGTTCCCGCTGCCGAGGCGCCATAGGCGTTGATCGTCTCCGATGTAGAGACATCGGTGGCAATCCCCGTACCCTCCAGGCTTGCCGTGCCGGGAAACTTCTTGTCACTATCACTATTTCCATACTTCACCACCAAGGTCACCTTCGCCGCTTCCGGAGCGAACGAGAACGTAGCCTTATTGCCATCGAGTACTCCTTTAGCCGTCAGCCGGTTGCTTTTCCAGAAATTGGTGGCTGTGCGCTGATCGGTTAGAATCCGGGTAAACGCCGTAGGATACGAAGCCGTAAACGTTTCACTACCGGTGGTGGTAAGCGCTGTTTGTCCGCTTGCGGGTTGCCAGGTGCCGGTTGTGCCGGTGACCACCCGTTGGTAGTCGGCAGTATTCGTGCCGTCCGTAATCCGGATGACATCACCCGCTACAAATTCTCTTTTATCATAATCATCGGCATGCGCATCCGTCGCACGGGTAGCGGGGCTCCCCACCTCCGCCGATACTTCCAACGGACGGGGCAAAGCATCCTCTTGCGAGCAGGCGGCCAGCAGAACCGGGAAGAACAGGCAGAGAGCCGCCCCGGATACCGATAGGATCCTATTCTTTTTCTTTTTCATGGGGTTACATCAAACTAATATTACATCAACTAATATTACATCAAACTAAGTTACATCAACTTAAGGTTCCTGTATGCGAATCCCCGCTTTGCCACTCTTTGATCTCCTGACCGGTGGGAACCAACACATTATTTTTCAGGGTGAGCGTATAGGTGTAGTGGCTGTTCGCCGCCCTTGCGCAAGTGAGGGTGACGTCATAGACCACTCCGTTAGCATCCGTCACCGATACCCATATCGACTGCTGGGAAGTAAGCGGGGCGATAATGCCATGCCAGGTATATTTCGCATCGCCTGTACCGCCGGGGTGATACAGGTAGACGGTTTCATCCTTGCTTGCTTCTCCGGAGTAAAGCCCATTCCCGGTTACGGTCATACTCGTAAAATCCTTGGACAGTGTGTTCTTTCCCGAAAACTTCAGGGTCAGCTTCACGCCTTTGTGCACAAAGGCGCTTTCGCCTGTAAAGGAGAGTGTTCCGTCACGGCCGATCGCCACCTTCTCAGGAGTCTCCAGCAGATTGCTCAGGCGGTAGTCCTCACCTCCCGCCTTTCGCTGGTCGGCACGGATACCCGAGTATTCGATAGGGTAACTCGCCTGGTAGGTGGCTCCGGACTCAACGAGCAGCTCCGTACCCGTACCCGTCACCGAAGGTTTCCACTCGCCCGTACTGTTGCCGGAAGAAGCGGAGTTCAATGTATAGTCCACCGGAGTGGATGACGAGCCGTTCCGCGAGCGGATGATACGGATTTTGTCACCTGCGGCAAAGGTGCTGCGGTCGTAACCGTTGTCGGCTGCCACGGCACGGGTCCCGGCTGCCACGGCCGCCCGGGTCTCAGACTCCCGGCCTTCACCGGAAGCGCAGATCGCGGCGGACACCGTAAGCGGAGTCCCTTCGGGCAACGAAGGGATCAGCGCATTGTCCGAACAGCCTGCGGTAAGCAGCAGGCAGCCTAAAACCGTTTGGTATAATCTATCTGTTTTCATACTGAATCATTCATTCTGAATCATTTGTCATTTGTCATTCTGAACCATTTATTGTTCTGAATCATTTGTTTCATTGCCAGCCGGGATCTACGTCATTACTCCCCCCGGAAACTTCCGTCCACCCTTTTATATCGACAGGTTGCAGGCTGATTCCCCGTTCGCCGAGCGTCAAGGTATAGACGTAGCGGTATCCTTTCTGCCATGCCGGGTTGAAGGCATCGGTCGAGAGGGTAAGATCCCGTTCGGTAGCGTCCGAGCTTTGTTCACCCAGTGTCAGCGTCAACGTCACCTGCGTGCCCGAGGCCGCCCCGGTCTTCGGAGCCACCAGCCCGTAGGCCACTGTAACGGGGCCCGAGGTGCCGACCTGTTGCGGATGGGCCGATGGGGTAAAAGAGATTTCACCCACCGCGGCCAGTCCGGACAAAGCGCCATCCGTCAGGGACATCGTGCCGGCCGATCCGGATCCGGAAGCAGTCGTACAGTAGAAAGGAGTAGCGCCGCCCGCTGCCGTAAGCTTAATCTGCCTTACATAATCGTATGTCGGATCCGGGGTGCGGTCGTTCGCGTTCTGAATGCGGAACACGACTTGCGACAAGGCGTGTTGCAGATAGAGGGTCGGCGAAGGAGACAGGCTGTTGGCGGTAACCGCCTTAGCCGAACCTACGGTAGCGCTGCCGGAACCGTAAAGGTAATCGGCGGTAGAGCAGTCGTAGGTATTTTCTCCGTCGAAGGTTTGCCCGGCATGCACGCTGACGGAGAGAGCAGGCAAGACAGTACTGCTGCTGCTTCCCTTACCACTGCCGCCATCGCTCTTCAAGGCTGTCGTGGCGGGTGCCCAGGCATAGACCGTTGCTTTTGCGAGGCTGACGTAGGTAGAAGGATTGCTCGTCCAATTGGTACCGGAAGCCGCTTTCGTGAAGGTCGCTCCCCCGGCGTTGCTGCCCGGATAGAGACTGCCGTCCGCAGCGGCGAGGTAGATGCCAATGGTGCTGATCCGGTCTGCACCCGTACCAACATCGTTGATCATGCTACGGGTGGAGGCGAGCGTGGCACCGGCATGAACACCGGGCTGCAAGAGGACGGCATCGCCGTCGGTGAGAACGGAGTTCTCACCGGAACAGGCTATGCAAAACAGGGATGCGGTCCCAAGGAGCAAAAGAATGAATACGTTCTTCATCTATTATCTTGTTGAGTTTTTCTTCTATCACTTTATATCCAGGGATACGTCTGACACAACTGTTGTCCATTCCGTCACGGTCACACTCGAAATGACGAGTTCGGAGCCACTGAGCTTGACGGTGTACAGGTAATTCTCTCCGGCCTTCCATGCACTGTTGCTACCAGGCAGGGCGACTTTATAATCCTGGTTGTCAATCGTCAGCGTAGCTTCCACGGTCGACTTATCGGCCGTGTTTTCAGGCAGGACGAGGATACTGGCTTTCCTGGCGTTATTTTTAGCGGTGGCTCTGGCCTGATCCGTGTCAGCCGTTGCTTTGGACAACATATAGTTTGCTATATCACGTGTATAGGTCACTGCCGCCGGAGAGCTACCTAGAGTGATCGTACCATCCTTAATTTTCATGGCAGGGGTGGTACCCCCATTATTTAGTACATTTTTAGTATCTCCACTTTTATTGGCTAATACCAGTTTGTTGAATGCACCGGTATTTTTATAGGTATGATCCGCATATACCCGGAAGCTGACCATCGCAAGGGCGTGCTTCATGGTGAGCGTCACCTTTCCGGTTTTATTCGTATCACCGTTTTTATAGCTGGCTTTCACCGCAGTACTCTGATCGGCATACATATAGTCCACCTCTCCGGAGGCTGCGAGAATCTTAGCGCTACCGGAGGAGTTACCGTCCGAATTGTCAATGGATTGAAAGTCGATCTTGGCGTTAGCGTCTCCGCTCTTCCCCGGAAATACAGAGATATTGATCGTGGAACTTTCCGTGTATTCACTACTCGAATTGGTAGCCTTCAGCGCAGTACTACCACTCTGAAATTCACCATTACTACCCGGTTGATACGCCGGATAATGCGCATAGATCGTAGCCTCTTCCGCCGAAAGATAGATTTTATCGGTCGCGCTGTTGCCCCATACCGAAGAGCTGTAAGTGTACAACCCATAGTTATTCGTTGTCTTATTCGTCGTTTTGCTGTTGGCATACACCGCAATGCTTCCTAATGCATTCCCTACAGCCGATGCATCCGAGCCGGCATCTATCGCGCCGCGTGTCAACACCACCTGTGGCGACACCTGCAATTCCGCCACCCCGGTATCCTGTCCTTCGGGCAAGATGCTTTCACCGCATCCGACAGCCAACAGCAATGCCGGAAGAGCCATAAGCCAATGATATTTCGTTTGGTTAATCATCATGTTCGTTTTATCTTTTTTTAAATTCATGTATCTAATCCGCATCCAGAGTGCCGTCAACAGTCACCGGAGTCCACGCCTGCACCGTTACCGAAGTGATTCCCAGTTCATGGTCGCCGATGTTCAGCGTCACTGCATGTGACATGCCCGCCTGCAACGGATTTTTCCCGCTTGCGTTGGAATCACCGAACGTAAGCGACACATTATCGAATGTACCTATTGATGTTTCTACTTTCAGCGTATACGTGTTGCTTCCACCTCCATTGCCGTTGCTTCCGCCGGCTTCCAACGGAGGGAGTAAAAGTTGCCCCACAGATACCGGAGTCTGGCCGGTCACTTCCGTTCCTTCTCCGGTTCCGTTCTGCGTAAGATCCACCGTCAGTCCCTGGGGATGTTCGGTTGTGGTGGAGAATGTCACCTCTCCCGTAGCCAGCTTCAACGAAGCAAGCGGTTTCGCCTCCTTCACCGTGATACTCTTCACCCATACCGACACCCCGTTTTGAAGCGTCTTCTTCGCTTGAAAAGAGAGTTGCGTCAATTGATGGTCGAATACCAGTGAAGGAAAGTGCCCGTCCGCCCAGCGGTTTCCCTGTATCTGAGAAGCGTAAAGCAGATCGGTCTGCCCTGTGAGCACAAAGGAAACCGTACCGGCATAAGTGCCCGTTCCACTGCCCGAAGCGGCCTTATCCGGCTCGGCATAGGGGGCGTAGCTTACCAGATAGAGCCAAGCTCCCCAACGGGGATAAATGGGCGCATCCTTACCGGCATTGCCCCAACTGACTTCACCGTTGGTCCCGACAGTTCCTTTCCAGACACCCTCTTCGGCGGCAACCACCGGAGTGGTGTAGTCTCCCGCGGTTCGGGAAAATACCATGGCGGCCTCAAACTCCGCCTGAGGCTTGCTGCCTGCCGAGACCGCCGCCCTCGACGATACATCGCCCTCCAGAGCGGAAAGCTCCACCGGAACCTCCTCCTCACCCATCAGCGAGGAACGGTCCGCGTCGGAGCAACCTGCCAGGAAAGCTCCCGGCAGGCAGAAAAAGACAAAAAGCGAAATATGGCGTTTCATGATCATGGCAGACATTTTATGTGAATCAGTTCAGATCGGCATGGCCGGCATCACCCGCTACCCAGTCGGTTACAGTGGCGGTTACGGTCATCTTCGTAGCATCCGCCGGAGTCAGAGGCTCGGTCACGTTCAGGGTGATCAGGTGTGACTTACCGGCCTCGGTAGACAGGTTTGTTGTATTATCCTGCTTTTTGATTGTCACATTACTGAAAGTGATATCAGTGCCTCCCACAGAGATCACCGCATCGATCACGACTTGGCCCGAAGCCTGGATCATCAACGGATTACCTACCCGCACAGCATCTGCACCCAGCGCCACACTGGAAATACCACCCACATTCATCACAGCGGCATCCGTCCACTTGCTCACACCGGCCTTACCCGAAGTCGGAGCTACATTGACCTCTGCGGGCACCTGCGCTTTCTGCACGCTGATTTTCTTTAAGCTGATGGTTTTATCGGTCCATTCCCCACCACTTGCCTGAGTGGTGAGCTTCATCTCAAAGTTGAGCTGGGTGGTCAGGTGCTTGAACGTAAGTTCAGGGTTACTTGCAGAACTGCTGCTACCGGCCTCCGCCGCGTCGGCGAGCATCACGTCCTGCTCCCCGTCTGTTTGGGGAATCGTCACCGTTGTACCGCTAACCGCTCCCGCAGGAGCCACAGCCGCCAGCCAAGACTTCGTGCCGGAGGTCGTATGGTAATAAAGAATCGGGTTGAGTGACACCGTGGCCTTAGAACCCGCCTTGAAAGAGGCGGTGGAAACCGTGGCACGGGTTGTCAGTTTGTTCTGTCCGCCGTCTTCCTTCACTTCATTGGCAAGCACCGGAGAAAACTTAGTCCAATCAGCAGCCTGATCACCGTCAGCCACCAGCACCGTAGCCGTCACATCACTGCCTACGCCCACCGCCGCGCGGGTCTTCACCATGCCCTGCACGCTTTGCGACACTTGGATAGGAGTCGCGTTCACCGGATTCTCGGGCAAAAGGTCATTGTCATTGCTTGAGCAGCTTGCCAGCAAAAGGGCCATAGCCGCCACACTTAGTTTCGTTTTCATTGTTTTCTAAAAGTTTTATAGTTAATAAATATGTCTATTGTTCTGTTTCGGCAGACCGATTGTCCACCAGTTCCCCACTGCCGGAGTCGCCCTCCTGCCACCGTCCGACCGTAGCGACAGCTACAATCTCCACCGGATCGGGAATGACGGGATCGGGAAGTTCCACCCGGACGGTATAAGCCGTTCCGCCTTCCCCCTCCCCGCCTTCGAACCGTACGGGAAGGGCACGGTATTCGCGGTCGTGTGTCCGGTCATCGTCTACCGAAAGCACCAGGTCGATGGTCAGCGTAGCGGAAGGCTGCACCAGCACATAGCCCGGCAGCGTCAGCTTGTTGCCGTCAAACGGAAGGCCCTCCGCCTCTTCGCCCGCTTCATAAACGGGCACGCTCACCGTGCGCTCACCCGGCAAGAGCGACTCTTCGGCCAGGGAGAGGGTCACCTCGTCCGTCAGTCCGTTCAGATGGAGCGACCGCACGCGGAGCGCCCCGGTATCTTCGGCCTCTACCGTGAGTGTAAAGATCAGTTGCGTCAGCAAGTGCCGATACAGGAGCGATTGGCTGTCGGACTCCCCGAAAGGAGCGGAAAGCGATCCGTTCTGTTCGCCCGTCAGCATCAGGTCTTCTTCTCCCGTCAGGCGGTAAGTCAGCCGCCCGTCAGCCGTCAGCGGTGCCGGAGGATAGTATCCCCGCAGATAGAGCGCCGAGCCGTCCGACGGATAGTAGCGTTCGGGCATCAGGCGGATCTCGTTGTCCGTGGCAATGCCGTCCCAGCTCCCGTCGTACTGTCCCGTACGTACACCGTAAGCGACACACACCGGGGTATCGCCGAAAACGTCCACCGTCGCACGGGTACGGATACCCGTAAAGAGACGGATGGGAACCGGCTCCGGTTCCGGACGCGGTTCGAGCGAGCGCTCCGTACACGAGAAGAGAAGCTGGGAAAGAAAGGCAGCTTTCAGTATGTATTTCAGTTTGAGTATCATATTCCCATTGTATTTCTAAAACCTATATCCCAGCCCCAGGTTGATCCCCGTCAGGCCCCAACGGACGAAGGAGGCCGGATGGTGATAGTATGCATGGGGAGGTTCGTTATCATAAGCCTTGGCGGACGAATGGAGGTATCCCCCGCGCACTCCCGCCTCGATGCCCCAATGACGGGACAGGGGGACATACACGCCTGCGGAGAGTCCCGCATGCCGGTAACGTCCGGTGCGGCTTCTGCCTGTGGCGTCCGTATCGCCTGCGGGCGAGGGACGGTAATCGAAATCGCCCGACTGACCGTAGACACCCAGATAGAACCAACGGTAACGCCCGTCACCTTTCAGCCACAAACGGGGCTCGAGGCTGTAGCCGGAGACGCCCCAGAAACGGTGATCGCGCCCGCCTTTCCAGTCTGAATACGCCGCAGAGGCCATCACCGACCAACGGCGGGCAAAGTGAAGCTCCAGCGCCAGGTTGGGCCTGAAAGCTCCCAGGCGGCCTTCCGCCGTCAGCCCCGACCAGTCGGCAAGGTTCGTCTTCAGGGAGAAGACCATCCGACGCGGATTTTCTGCTCCCGACCCCGCAACCGTACCGGGATGACCGGCCGGACCGACCGGTACAAAAAGAATGGGGGGCGGGCACGGGCGGTTGTCCGGAGCAGATGGGACCGCAGGAGGCAAAAGCGGATATCGGGAGGCATACATGCCATAGTTGCGGCGGGCGGCGGATAAAGTATCCGCACCCGCAGGCTCGCGCAGGCAGACAATCACCACGTCGCGCTCTTCGCCGGGATAGCAAACGGCATGGTTGTGAGTCACGAAATACTCCTCTTTCATGCCCTTGCGGGTGATCAGTTCGGACTTCACACGGCTGCTACGCACATAGGCCAGCCAAAGATTGTCGTGTACGCTCCCGCCCGAAGTGCAATGACCGTCTACATAGATACGCATCTTCCCGTCGGCGATAGGGCCACGGAAAGAAGAGACGGCGGCAAACAGGCGTTTCAGCTCGTGATTGTTGCCTTGATAGTCGGCATACAGAACGTCACGCCCCTGTACAAAACGGAACGTGTGCAACGAATCGCAGTCCGAAACCGCACGTGTGCCGACACCCCGACCGCAGACCGGTGCGGAGAGCAAAAGGATATATCCGAGCAGCAGTAAAATTCTGTTCATGGCGGCAATCTCTAAAAAACGGTTTACAAACAAAGTTCTGTCAAATGGATTTCACTGAATATGCTGCGCATCATCTGGTTGACAACCCCCATACGGGAGGCCACCGACCCATAACGGCCATAGACACGCTGCTCGTCTACATCCGGAGAAACCGGACACACCCCCTCGTGCAGGATCAGCAACAAGGACAGCAGGTCGATGGAGCCCAAAGGCTTGCACAGTTCATAAGAAACGGGACTATCGGGAGATTCCGGGCATATACAGCGAATCAGCCCTCCACGCTCCAACAGGGGAAGGAGGACAGAAACATTCCGGAAAGCGCAATCGGAAGAATCAGGAGGACAAGATATGCCGGCATCACGGTAATAGATGTAACGAAGCACCCTGATAGCCTCCTGGGTTAAAATTGTAAGCATAACTTTTTGTTTTGTTTGTGAAGACCGTTACTTTGTAGGTAACGGCATTTAACAAATATCTGAAACAGACAGCGTTCTAAACCGAATAATTAGATTTAAACAACAAAAGGCATCCGATGATGGCAATAAAATGTTCATCCACGTTAAATTACACCAACGTGGACAACCCTTCTTATTGCTTTTTTAAGAGAAAATAGGGAAAACTAATGCTAAGCATGCATCTTTTTTAAAATTAATTATCTTTTTATTGAAAAACTTGCCTTTTTATTTGTTTGTGTGAAAAATAATGTCCAATTTTGCAGCAATAAAGCGATGCCGTTACCTACAAAGTAACAGACCACCTACTCTACTGATTATAAGCGTAATACCTTCAATACATTCTACCTTCAAACCGCATTCAGCACATAGTTGAGTATCTTCCTGTTTGTCCGGTCTACTTCCTTATCACCGAAAGGTTTCAGGTAAGTTTCCGTAACTTTCACCGAAGAGTGTCCCAGCCCACGGCTGATCACTCCCACGGGCGTCTCCTGATGAAAGGCAATCGTGGCCCACGTGTGACGCGCGGTGTAAGTAATATTTAGAAATGCAATAAAAAACAGAATGGTGCGAATTAAACGTAAATCGTTTATAATTAAGCATTTTACAAGAATTGCATGATAGTCAGACCTGCAAAATAAAACAAAATATTGCAGCGTTTCAGTTACCAGACTGTTAGCCGCCTGTTTCGGAAACAACGGCAGGTAACCGGATTTTTACCGGTAGAGGCAGAACGGATTTTTATTCACTGTTTATCAATGTTTTGCATACCAAAGAACGCTTTTGAAAGGAGTATTTTTACAACCTAAAAAAGAGCGTATGAAAGTGGAAAAATTCAAGGTATTGCTCTACCTGAAAAAGAGCGAGCCGGGCAAGACCGGCAAGGCCCCGATCATGGGACGGATCACCCTCAACCGCACGATGGCGCAGTTCAGCTGCAAGCTCTCCTGCACCCCCGGGCTGTGGAACGCGCGTGAGAGCCGGCTGAACGGCAAGAGCCGGGAAGCGGTGGAGACCAATGAAAAAATAGAAAGACTGCTGCTTGCCGTACACTCGGCCTTCAATTCCCTCATGGAAAGAAAAAGGGATTTCGATGCCGCCGCGGTCAGGGACATGTTCCAGGGCAATGCGGGCATGCAGATGACCCTGCTCAAACTTCTCGACCGGCATAACGGGGAAATGAAGGCCCGTGTCGGTGTGGACCGTGCGCCCACCACACTCTCGACCTACCTCTTCACCTACCGCACGCTTTCCGAATTCATCAAGGCGAAATTCAAGGTTCCGGACCTTGTCTTCGGGCAGCTCAACGAGCAGTTCATCCGCGACTATCAGGATTTCATCCTTCTGGAAAAGGGATATGCCGTGGACACGCTTCGCGGCTACCTGGCCATCTTGAAAAAGATCTGCCGCATCGCCTACAAGGAGGGCCACTCGGAGAAATACCATTTCTGCCACTTCAAGCTGCCCAAGCAGAAGGAGACAACACCGAAAGCACTCAGCCGGGAGAATTTCGAGAAGCTACGCGATCTGGAGATACCGGAAAAACGCAGGTCACATGTCATCACCCGGGACCTCTTCCTCTTCGCCTGTTACACCGGCACCGCCTATGCCGATGCGGTAAGCATCACCCGGGAGAACCTCTTCCAGGATGACGAGGGCAGCCTCTGGCTGAAATACCGGCGGAAGAAGACCGACTACCTCGGACGCGTCAAGTTGCTGCCGGAAGCACTCGCGTTGATCGGGAAGTATCGTGACGATACCCGCATCACCCTCTTCCCGCCGCAGGACTACCATACGCTCAGGGCCAACATGAAATCCCTGCGCCTGATGGCGGGGCTGAGCCAGGACCTTGTCTACCACATGGGAAGGCATTCTTTCGCCTCATTGGTCACGCTCGAGGAGGGAGTGCCGATCGAGACCATCAGCAAAATGCTGGGACACTCCAACATAAAGACCACCCAGATATATGCCCGTGTAACTCCGAAGCGACTGTTCGAGGACATGGACAGGTTCGTCGAGGCAACCCGCGATTTGAAACTTATTCTTTAATCCTTAAACAATTAAACAATCATTATCATGCGCAGTACATTTAAGCTTTTATTCTACATCAACCGTAACAAGGTAAAATCGGACGGCACGACCGCCGTCCTCTGCCGGATCAGCATCGACGGAAAGAAATCGGCTGTCACGACAGGCATCTATTGCAAACCCGGAGACTGGGACAGCAAGAAGTGTGAAATCAAAACAGCCAGGGAGAACAACCGCCTTACCGCCTTCCGAGGCCGGCTGGAAGAGGCGTACGGGAACCTGCTGAGGAACCAGGGAGTGGTCACGGCAGAGCTGCTCAAGACCACCGTATCCGGTGCCAATTCCGTGCCGGAATACCTCCTGCAGGCCGGAGAGGTGGAACGCGAACGGCTCAGGGTCCGCTCCAAGGAGATCAATTCCACCTCCACCTACCGCCAGTCGAAGACCACGCAGCTTAACCTCAGGCAGTTCATCGAATCCCGCGGGATGAAGGACATCGCCTTTTCGGACATCACCGAGGAGTTCGCCGAATCGTTCAAGGTCTTTCTTAAGAAGGAGCTGGGCTACAGGAACAGCCACGTGAACCACTGTCTGTGCTGGCTCAACCGGCTCATCTACATCGCCGTGGACCGGGAGATATTGAGAGCCAACCCGATAGAGGATGTGGCATATGAAAAGAAAGAACCGTTAAAGCTAAGGCACATCAGCCGGGGTGAGTTGAAGCGGATGATGGAAACCCCGCTGCCCGACCCGATGATGGAGCTTGCACGCAGGACGTTCATCTTCTCCTCGCTGACCGGTCTGGCCTATGCGGACACGAGAGCACTCCATCCCCGGCACATCGGAAAGACCTCGGAAGGAAGAAAATATATCCGCGTCTGCCGGGCCAAGACGGACGTGGAGGCGTTCATCCCGCTGCATCCCATAGCCGAACAGATACTGGAACTTTACAACACCACGGATGACGACAGACCGGTATTCCCGCTGCCGGTCCGCGACGTCCTCTGGTACGAGGTACATGGAATGGGCGTGGCATTGGGCATGAAGGAGAACCTGTCCTACCACATGGCCCGCCATTCGTTCGGAACCCTGATGCTGTCCTCCGGCATCCCGATAGAGAGCATCGCCAAGATGATGGGCCATACGAACATCAACAGTACGCAGGTCTATGCACAGGTTACCGACCGGAAGATATCCGGTGACATGGACCAGCTGATGAAAAGAAGACAGAAAGGGGATACGGTCCTTCTGACGGAAATGTCCGAATAATGAAATGCCGGCCGGAACCATTAAACATTGGTTCCGGCCGGCATTCTTAAATATTGAACGCCCCCGATTATATCAGGGCCTCATGATAATTATCCTCCAGGAGTTTCTCAATGTCGGATACCTTATACAAAATTTTTCCGCCCAGCCGGATATAAGAAATACGCCCCTGGTCCCTATAATCCTGCAGGCATCTGCGGCTGATTCTTAGCAGGTCCGACAACTCCTTGTCAGAGAGAAAACGCTCGCCGTTAAACAGGGGGCGGTTATCCTCCGCAAGCCTTTCCAGCTTCGTCTGGATGTTATCCAGCAGGCCAAAGAACCGGCGGACACTGCCCGTCTCTTTGCTAATAATCCCTTCCATGCTACTTCCGATTAATTATTCATTCTTTCTTTTTTCTCTCACCGCCTTTTCCTTGCGTTTCATGGCGACATAGGCCATCAGCTTTTCTACGTCCTCCGGCCTGTAATAGATTTTCCGCTGGATTTGGGTGAATGCCAGCCGTCCGGTATCCCGGAGAGTCTGCAGGGTACGTGGAGAGATGTCAAGACGCAGGCAGACATCCTGGTTGTCCATTCACTCTTCCGGTTTCTTTTCCCTGTTCTTTTCATACAAGCGGTCCGCCTGTGCGGACAGGCTCTCAGTCCGAGCCAGCATCTCCTCAAAGATTCCGGCTTCAATGTAATATACTTCCATTTTTCTTGTTTTTATTTAAAATTGCTTCCTGTCAGGAACTCAAATTATTGAAATACAGTTCAAAATACTTTCCAAAGGCACTTCCGGCTGGGTGTCGTGGTTTCCGACTCCCCCTCCGGAGCCGTTTTAAGGAGGATTTCCCGTCATATTACGGCTGGAACAGTTTGTAATCCCGTCCTGTGATCTTCCTTATCACGTCGGCGTTTTCCTTAATATGTTCAACCGGTATGCGGCTTATAACACCGGAAACAGTGAAATCCTTACGTCTGGCCGCCCAGACAATGTCTGAGATACATTCGTACACCTGTGCGTCAATATGCAGGGGCTTGCGCCGGTTGGATGAAAAGTTGTTCAGGAGGGCTTCAATATATTTTTTACCTCTTCCTCCGTTATCGTCTTTTTACTCTCCGGCCGGGATGAAGATTCCTTGTGGGGTACCACCTCTTCCAGATCCCCGGAAATGCAGCTCAAATATGAGCCTTTGGCGGCAACTATATCCAGTATCTCCTTCTCGTTGATATGATACGGATTTGGTTTTTTCCTTTCAATGCTGTCCATAACTATGATTTATACATTAATTCCATGTGACAATTGGGCGTTTTGTAAGGCGGACGTTCCCGATGACGGATTATCGTCCTACGCCGCAAAGAAAAAAAGAATAAACGTGGGAAAGGGTACCTTGTCAGCTATAGTCATATATAGACATGAATAGTCAATACCGGCAAAAGACATGACAAACGGCTGTCCGGCGGGAGGTCTGGATTCTCCCCGACGTTGCCGGGATTGTGATATATCAGGTCATGGAGATATTGGCAGACTGCATTATCGGGATAATGACATACCAAGTTACGGATATTGTGATAGATTATGTCGTTGGAGTGTGGAAGTTGCCATAGGGAGGCTCTTTCAGCAAACGGAAGTACGGAAGGTACAGATATTATTGCAGCCATCATCAACAAAGACCGGAACATCACATTGGGAGAACGGTGCTTATCTGCGATATGATTATCATTTCCTCCAGTCATTTTGTATTGAAAGACCGGGAAAAAGTGGTGACGGGTTTGTAACTCTTTATATTTGTAGCTTTGCTATCGACCAGGGCAATGAATAGTACCCGACAATCCAGTTCTTTATCATATCCAATAAATGAAGAAATAGGGCGGCATATCAACGAATACCCACACCGGGGAGTGACGATTATCAATACAACCGGCTTTTATACAGGACGAGAAGTAAAGATGATGTTTATATTAGCCGGGAAGAGGGAAGCGCCGGTCAGCTTCCGGCTGATAAAAAATATAGACACGGAGGCTTTTGTTTCACAAAGTGCCGTTATAGGAGTTTATGGAGAAGGATTCGATCATATCAAAGTAGAATAAGAAAGAAATAAAAAATGATAATGATCATCATGAAAAGCGGCATCTGCCGTGCTTTTGTTCCCGACACAGGATGCGGTGTGACGCAATGGTTCGCATTCGGCGGTGAAATGGCCGCAAGCATGTCATGCTACTATGGACAGACCGCATCAACGATAGAGATAGAAGCGGAAACGGACTGTGAGATGTTTATCGTGGACAAACCGACTTTGGAAAACCTATGTTCCACACAAATAATCCTAAGAAACAATTTGTAAAATTCGAAACAGAAAAGTATGAAGACAATCATTGCAGAGAAATTATCATAACTTGTGATAATTTTTTGGCCAAAATACTACCCGCAGGGCTGGAGATTTTTTCCGAAAACAGGAGGCTTGACCTTGCTTTCCCGTCCAATCCCGGAGTTACCTTTGCGCCCAGAACGAAAATGACTGCCTGATGCGGCCCACTGAAAGGCGCGAAAATGGAGGTAAACGGAAGTGGAGGCAGATTAGACAGGAAAACTTCAAAGGAGAAATCCGTGAAAAGAAGAAACCTAAAAGGAAAAGGAACATTGCCGGAAACATGAAACCGGCAAACCACCTGCAAGGAAGTATGGTTTATCTGTCTGTCCAAACTCGTTTGGTCGGGCGGATAAATCATTCTTCCCAGTTTGCCTGCCGTGGGGACGGCTTGTGCCATTCATGGGCAAGCGGTCATATACAGCTTTCCGCTTACGGCTCAAAGGAACCGCAAAAAGAAAAATCCATAGAAAACCCGTAAAAGCACCTCTATGGCATAAGCATAAAAGAAATGGGTCTTGCATCATCAGTCTAAACCATTGGTTAGGCGTGATGCAAAGCCCTTTTCTCCGCTTATGCGGCAGTCGGTACACGTTCGTACAAACCTGTTTGGGCGATGGTGTGCCGACGGATAAAACCGCTTTTACGGAATGTTTTTATGTTTATATTAGAAATATTTCTTATTATAAAAACGCGCTAATCATTTTGTCATTCGGGTTGTTTTTATTAAATTTGCAGATTATAGCAATAGTTATGCAAATGAAGCGGATAAATCGACTGAAAATAGTGCTTGCGGAACAAGGTAAAACAGGGAAATGGTTGGCGCATGCATTAGGTAAAAATGAATCGACAGTCTCTCGTTGGTGTACAAACGAAGTTCAACCTTCGGTAGAAACACTACTGACGATTGCCGAAACGTTAAAGATTGATATTAAAGAATTACTTTGTTCTACGCAAATGTGTAATCAAGATGATGGCATCCAAATATAAAGCAATCGATTTTTTCTGCGGAGGTGGTGGAATGACTTGCGGTTTAAGACAGGCAGGGATTAACGTTATAGCAGGTGTGGACTTTGATCAAGATGCCAAAGAAACGTATGAATACAATAATTCCGGAAGTGTTTTCATTCAAACTAATATAAAGAATTTACGGAGCAATTATTTTGAGCGAAAATTTGGGATACGGAAAAATGATGACTTTTTGATTTTGGTAGGATGCAGTCCCTGCCAATTTTACAGTATAATTAATACGGATAAGAATAAAGCCTTAAAATCTAAGGATTTATTAAAAAACTTTGCTCGGTTCATCGAATATTATAGACCGGGATATGTATTAGTGGAAAATGTTCCGGGCATAATCACAAATAAAGATAGCATCTTACCTTATTTTCTACGAAAATTGGAAGATCTCGGATATAAAAATCCTGTTTATAAGGTTGTAGATATGAGCTATTACGGCGTACCTCAAAGTCGTCGAAGATTTTCTCTTATCGCAACACGATTGGAAAATGTCAATATACATTTACCTAAGGCGGACGATAAAGAGACCGTATTAGCCGATTATTTAGGTGAAAGGAACGGTTTTCCCAAAGTTAGCGCAGGCCATAAAGACAGTAGTGTGTTTAACCATACGGTTGCCGGATTAAGTGATGTATGTCTTAAACGATTGGCAAAGACCAAACACGACGGCGGGAACAGACTTGATTGGGCAAATGATCCGGAATTGCAATTACCTTGCTTTGTAGGAAAAGACGATTGTTTTAAAGATACATTCGGGCGTATGTGGTGGCATCGACCGGCTTCGACTATTACAACTAAATTTTATAGTATCTCAAACGGACGTTTCGGACATCCGGAAGAAGATCGGGCTCTTTCTTTACGGGAAGGTGCTACATTGCAAACATTCCCGAAAACCTATGTGTTTAAAACAAATAGTATTGCCGCAACGGCAAAATTAATCGGCAATGCAGTTCCGTGTGAATATGCTCGGCGATTAGGTGAAACGATAAAAGCACTGGAAAACAATGGCACAATTTAAAACTCGGGCAAGAGCTCTCGACTTATTGGGACGGCAACAAATTGCCGGTATCCCTACAGCTATTAACGAGCTTATAAAAAATGCACATGATGCGTATGCGGATAAATTCGATATCGATTTTCTCCGATGTAATAATCTGCTGGTATTACGTGATGACGGGCTCGGTATGACAAAAGAGGAATTTGAAACTCGTTGGCTTACGCTCGGGACCGAAAGTAAATTGGCAAATAAAAAAAGCAGTTTACCGCCTATTGACATATCAAAGCCAAGACGTCCTATCATGGGAGAAAAAGGCATAGGAAGATTGGCTATTGCATCAATAGGAAGTCAGGTTTTAATCGTATCGAAAGCAAAATTAAGATCTAAAGAATATGATATTGTTGTGGCTTTCATTAATTGGGAGATATTCGAGTTGCCGGGGATTAACTTGGAGGATATTGTTATTCCGGTAAGAGAATACTCTCATATGCCGAATGCAGCCGATATTGACAGTATTAAAAATGAAGTAATACAATCCCTTGATAAATTAAATCAAAAAGAACTTATTGACGACAAGGATTTTGAAAAAATAAAAAGTTCTATCACGTCTTTTAAAGTTGACCCACACCAACTTTCTTTACAACTACAACAAGGATTTGAATTAACCAATGGCTGTGGTGGAACTCAATTTTTCATCTCCCCAGTTTACGATACGATTATTTCCGATATAGAGGGAGACGGCAATTCGGACGAAGCTACAAAAATCGAGAAAATGTTGATGGGATTTCACAATACAATGACCCCCGATCATCCTACTCCCGTCGTTGACATTTCATTTAGAGACTATAGGGCGAATGACGGTAGTTTTGTCAGCATCATAGATAAAGAACACTTTTTTACCACGGAAGAATTTGAATTGGCGGATCACCATTTTCAAGGGCAATTTGATGAGTTCGGACAATTCAAGGGATTAGTAAAAATATATGGAGAAAAAACATTTGATCACATTGTAAATTGGCGGGATAACTATTATAGAGAAACCGAATGTGGTCCGTTTAAAATTAACTTGGCGTATTTACAAGGAGAATTGAAAAGTTCTCGTGTAGATGTCGAAAATTATGCCAGGATTAAAGCCAAAGGAGATAAATTCGGAGGTTTATACATATATAGAGATAATATTCGAGTTCTACCGTATGGTGACTCCGATTATGATTTTCTGGATATTGAAAAAAATCGTTCGAAACGAGCATCAACATATTTCTTTTCTTATCGACGAATGTTCGGTGCTATTGAAATAGCGGACCGAGAACACAGCGGTTTGGTAGAGAAAGCCGGACGCGAAGGTTTTATTGAAAATAAAGCATATCGCCAACTTCAAGCGATTTTAAAAAATTTCTTTGTACAACTTGCCGCTGATTTTTTCAGCGAAAAAAACAAAACGGCACAATCGGAATTCTTCAATCAGAAGAAAGACGAGTTCAATGCGTACCATAACGCACTTGAACGTCGGGATAAATTGGCCAAATCGAAAAAGGAGAGATTTGCTCGTGAGCTCGATATCTTTTTTGCCGGTTTAACGGAACATAAATTCGAAAACGAACTGGAAGAATTACTTACGAATTTTAGGAACGATTTACATTCGGTTTTATACATTAACGATGCGGATGAAGCAAGCCAGAAGATAATAGATCTGGAATTTGCCATGAGACAAAAAGTTTCCGATTACAGAAAAAGAATATCGGTGACAAGTCCTAAAGGATTTGCAATGTCAAAATCAATGAGAACGGATTTTGACACGTACCTTAATGAGTTTAAAATTCTGGAACAAACGGTATTTAAAAATATCAATGAAAATATCGATCAGCTAATCGATGATTATACGGCACAGTTGAATCTGGAAATAAGTAAGCGAAAGCGGTTGGAGCAAGCGGTGGAACTGATTTCAGCCGAAGCTCTGTCACTTAATAAGAAGAAGAAAAGCGAAACCAATGATGTTGTTTCCGATGTTTCTCGCAAAATTAAGGATCTTACGAATGAACTGATAATCGATTTGGATAATCAAATACGAAGCGTAAAGAATCAATTCAAATTATTGGCAACCGATAAAGCCGATAACTTTGATTTGGTAACGGAACGCAAGAGAATGGAAGCAGAAATAGAATCCATAAGCAGTCGAAATACGGATGTTATGGAACGCATAATTCGACAATTTGAAAGTTTCTATGTCGAAAAAAACGAAGACGGTCAAATAATTACAAATGACCAAATAGCGGAAGCCGCTTCGGAAGAGTTAGAGGAATTGCGGGAACGATTGCAATCGGACGTTGAATTAAGCCAATTAGGATTGGCTGTCGGAATATTGCACCATGAATTCAACGGTACGGTTAATTCGATTCGACATAGTCTGAAAGATTTAAAAGCATGGTCGGATGTAGATATCAAATTGGAAGGAATATATAAAAACATCAAGGTAAATTTCGAACATTTGGACGGCTATTTAAATTTGTTTACCCCGTTAAATCGACGATTGAATCGACGTCGGGAAGACATATCTTTATTGGATATTAAAACATTTTTAATAGATTTGTTCAAATCCCGTCTTGAACGACACAATATAGCTTTTAAACATACTAACGGGTTTGCAGGTCGAAAAATACACGGATTTCGTTCTACATTCTATCCTGTATTTGTGAATATCATTGATAATGCCATTTATTGGTTAAAACAAAGTGATGTTCCTGAAAAAGTTATTCGGTTGCATGCGGATGATACGGGAATATACATTTCCAATAACGGTATTGAAATAAAACCCCAAGATAAGGAACGAATCTTTGAATTAAGATTTTCCAGAAAGCCCAATGGAAGAGGATTGGGGTTGAGTATCAGTAAAGAGGTTTTGAATGCAGAGAACTATGATATATTTGTGGCACAACCTAAGGAAGGCTCTACAGTTACTTTTAAAATTCAAAAAATGCAATAAAAATATGGCAGACAGATTTATTGAGCAATCGAAAGAAATTGCAAACAACTTTATACAAAATATTGTTTTTATTGATGACAAAGCATATAAGAATGATATGACTAACAATGCATTTAGCGCATTAGATGTATCGAATGTATTTGCACAATCTGGAAAAATCTGTGCTGTATATGCACCCAAATCCATTTCTGATGTTAATAGTTACAATACTATACTAAATAAAGCAGATGTTGTCATTTTAGATTGGTATTTAGATATAGAAAAGGAGGAGAACCAAGTTGAAGATCCCGATGCAGATGCAGATAATGACGATCCGCGCGGAGAGTTTACATTAAAATTGATATCTGATTTATTATCACAAACTGGGATGTTGAAACTGTTAATTGTGTATACTGGAGAAACGGATTTATTTGAAATTACGAACAGTATATATCAGAAAGTGGATCAGCATTCTTTTCATAAAGGAGATTGCGTTATTCAATCTTTAAATTCTAAGATATTAGTTAGAGCTAAAAAACAAAATTCGGAAACTCAATTTGCACATAATCCGGAATTGAAAGATAAAATAGTATCGTATGAAAGCCTTCCGACTTTGATTGTTGAAGAATTTGCAGACATGACCAACGGTTTGTTATCGAATTTTGCTTTATCTTCAATATCGGCAATAAGGAATAATACATCCAGAATGTTAAGCGTCTTTTCTCCCAAATTAGATCCGGCATATCTCGGGCACAAAATATTATTGGAAAACACATTCGAATCCAAGCAACTATTAATAAAATTATTTGGCGAAGCTATTTCGGAATTATTGGAGACAACAGATATTGATACAAAGGATTGGGTTGATAACTGGATTGAAAACCGTATTACAGACGAAACGATAAGTATAAATGGAGTGTCTATTGGCAAATCGAAAGACCTTTTAAAAAAAATGTTTAGTTCCGAGCAACCTCGACTTAAAGATAAATATACAGAAGCTTCAGGAAAAGATATGTCAAATAAAGACGAGGGGAAATTACAATCGCATACCATAGAGTTATTTGCATATGATGGTATCGATGTGAATAAATCGAATGTAGATTTTTCCATTTTGACGCATCATAAAAATATATTTCAACCTGCTATTGGGGCTCCGATATTAACACTTGGAACAGTTATAAAATCTGTAGACAAGTATTATGTTTGTATTCAACAAAGATGCGATTCGGTGAGAATTAAGGAGGAAAGACGATTCTTATTTTTACCTTTAGAAGAAAAAGGCGAATATCCGTTAATTGTGAATAATGAATTGAAATTATTTCCAAATAAATCTTCATTTGCAATAAAAACAGTGAAATTCAAGCCAAAAGAAGGTGCTACAATTATTCAAGCATCAAAAAAGGAGGACAAATATGTATTCTATTCTTCCTATGGAGAAACTTATGAGTGGGTGGTAGACTTAAAAGAAATGCAAGCACAACGTATTTTAAACAGTTACTGTGCACAACTGTCTCGCGTAGGATTGAATGAATCCGAATGGTTAAGACTTATCGCAAAGCAATAATATAGGCTATGTCAGATATTTTTTCTCAAACTAAAAGATCGGATATAATGTCAAAAATATCAAGTAAAGACACTAAACCGGAAATTTTAGTTCGTAAGTTCTTATTTTCAAAAGGATTCAGATATCGTATTAATGTCAAAACATTGCCGGGTAAACCTGATATAGTTTTGCCTAAATATAAAACAATAATATTTGTGAACGGATGTTTTTGGCATGGGCATAATTGCAAAAAGGGAAAATTACCATCCTCAAATACAGATTTCTGGAAGGAAAAAATATCAAACAACAAATCGCGAGATGCCAAAAATTCCGATTTACTTGTAAAACTCGGCTGGAAAGTTATAATTATATGGCAATGTGAAATTAGTAAGATTGATAATAGGACAAAAATACTTAATAAGCTACTGGAGGATATTAAACAATAATAATCACGAGATATTAAATCTAAAATATAAATGCATTAATCGGGAAAATATAGAAAAACTTATTCTATAATTCCGATTTTTGTCTTATCGTTGCGTTTGAAGAGTTCTTTGAAGGTTACGCAACGTACAGAAAAATAATGCAGCAGATAACTAACTTAATCGTAACCTATTACTATTATGAGTAATAAACTTATGCTCATTTCCAACAAATTACACTCTTTTCGTAACTTCTTACCACGGCTTTTTCATTTAAGAAATATTGTTCATCGCTTGTAATTGTAGTAAAAATGCTTATATTCGTGCACAGCGATGCGGAAGCACCGCCTTAGGTGTTTCTTCTTATCGTTCATTTTTATTTTTTTTATAGGCGGAATTCAATAGAATATGATGTTGATATTGTCTTCCGCCTTTGTTTTTGCAATAGCAAAAATACGATTTATTTCGTTGATATACAACTTTTTATACGCAATATTACTAAAAAAGAAACACCTTGACTGTCTTCGTGGCAGCATCATGACTCATTTGAGAAAATTTGTATCCTCAGTCCCTGAATACCGCAGAACAAGCAGAGGAAACTTCAAACACAAACTTGAAGATATACTCATGCTCGTAATATTGGGCAGACTCAGCAAGTGTATTACCAGAGCTGAAATACTTCAATTTGGCAAACGTCACTTGAAACGCCTGCAGTCGAAAGGGTTATTTCCGTATGGGTTACCCTCAGAAGCTACGCTCTGCCGTGTGTTTCAAAGCATCGACGATGAAAAGATGGCTGATCGAATGTCTGCTTTTGCAGAGGTTTTCCGCAAGGAAATATCCGCTTCGGCAACTGACATCATTTGTATTGTTGGCAAGGCCATGCGAGGTACCTTGTACGACAACGGACGCAACCCTAATATCGTCTCTGCATATTCACTCCGTTCCAGCTTTACTTTGGCTACTGATGTTTGCAAAGAGAAAAGTAATGAAATCAAATCCGTGCCCCGACTATTGGATAAACTAGATGTGTCAGGATGTGTCGTCACAGCAGATGCCATGTCATGCCAAAAGGGGATAATAGACAAGATTAGAGGTAAAGGAGGCGACTTCGTGATCGAACTCAAGGCGAATCAAAGATCTTTGCGCTATGGGCTTGAAGACTCTATAAAAGCCACCACCCCAACTGATATCTACAAGGAAGGTCCATACTTGGAACACGGCAGGATTGAGTCAAGGGTATGCCGTATATTCCGTGGGGAAGAACTGATTGCCGACAGGGAGAAATGGAATGGAAATTTGACAGTTATAGAAATACTCACATCTACGGAGAAAAAGTCTGATGGCAGAAGTACGTCTGAACAGCGACTGTATATTTCAAGCCTGGATAGCAGTGCAGAGCGGCTTAGTCAGATAACCAAACAGCATTGGGCTATTGAAAGCATGCACTGGGATCTTGACCGCAACCTCCGCCAGGACAGCATAAAGCGTAAGGCTGAACGAGCGGCTAGGAACCTGGATACAATTCAAAGGATGGTGTTGGCACTGATTGCCGTTTGGAAGAACAGAAGGAAAAAAATATCAGATAAGCAAAAGGGAACGGCGCAGATAATAAGGGAGCTGGCGGTAAGCTTCACTAACGTGTTGCATTTTCTGGCTCAAAAATGAGAAAAATTCAGATTTGATATATTCGTAACGCATTGATTACCAATAATGGTATTTCCGCCCATGCCGCATTGGCATGGGTATGGGAATGGTACGCCCAATTCAAAGCTTAAATGAAAAAGCCGTGACTTCTTACGACTACAGACAAAAATACAAATAAAAATACAACGGCTTGTCAAATTGGATAAAAAACGTCTATATCGCAAATCTTAATTCCCTGTATCGCAAAGACAACATTAACTTATTCTTCTGATTATCAATCATAATAATATTCAAAATAGATACTCTACATTTTTCTTTTTGGGGATCTTCTTCAAATTTGGCGGTATCCCCCTCCTGATCCGCTTCTCTTTTGGGGATATAATGATACTAGATAACAGGCGGAACACCTTTAAATCCCCTGTCATGTATTATATTATCATGGATAGCCAGTTTTTGTTATCGCGGAGGGGCGGTGAAAAGAAAAAATGATTGCGGAAGGAGGCCGTGAAACCAGTCTCCGGAAAACAGGATACGACGGAGATCAGATACTGTGAAAAAAGAAAAAAATCCCCACCGGAGATGAATGAACCGGCAGGGAACGTAACAATAAAGGAACGGGCTCTCTCAACCCTTGATGTAACCGTACTTTTTCAGGTCGTCCATGAAATGCTCCGGCGTGTCGGTCCTCACCGTCACCCCGTGCAGTTCATGGTAACGGTTGGAGAAATTCACCATGTACTCCTTATCGGTGCACCCGCTGTCAAACCAGCTGCCCTCACGCAGGAGACGTACAAACTCGGAAGGGTCGGAGGCGGTAATCCTGCCGCCATCCGCCAAAATATACATATGCCTGTTCATGCCGATAATTTTTTAGTTCTCAGTTTATAATATAGTTTCTGTTCACCATCCAGGAAGGGGATGTCCTGGAGCGCGGTGGCCGCAGGCACCTGCCCCTTTGTGGCAAAGGTAACCAATTTGTGGAGAAACAGCACCCAGTTACGCATTTTTGTGAAGTTGGTCGTTCCCGAATGCTGGCGGAACTCGACCGTCTTGTGCCGTGAGTAGGCCTCGAGATTCACCTTATGGTAACGGTTGCCGATCCTGCTTTTCAGATCATCCACCGTCCGGGCGGAACGTATCATCCCGTCAGAGACATGGCCCAGTCCACGGCAATAGTAGTTATCCCTGCGGGATGCCGGCATGAACTTGTCGATGACCGGTTCCAGATGTTTGTAACTCAGGGCCAGGTTACGCCAGGTCTCCATGCTGAAACCGGCGGCATCGATATGCACGTGAAGCCCGCAGCTCCCGTTCACTTTCATGTCACACAGGTCGAGCACCCAGCAGACCTTCTCCAGCTCCCGCAACCCTGCTTCGCCGACAAGGATCGGACTGACCAGCTCGAAGGTGTCGTTTCCGTTTATACTGCTGTCCGTCACGAGTTTCCAATGCGGACGGGTGGTATGGTTGTAACTTTCCACCGTAACCTCGATATCGGCCTCCCTGAGCTCGCGTGCGAGCCGTTCACGGGAGCAGTTGTAAGCCTCGATCTCGATACCGAACTTGCGGTTGAAAGTGTAATCCGGTGCGGCTGCCAACGGTTGAACGTTCGGACCGCCCTCACGTTCCCTCATCCGGCGCAGGGCATTCACTACAAAGCCGTAGTTTCCGTTGGTCACCATTCTCGCGATTTCCGCACGGGGAACACCCAGAAGATACAGTTGCCGGATCTTGCTCGTCTTTGTCGTTTCTTGTACTAAAATGTTTCTGATTTGCTCGTTCATTACTTGTTTCCTCCTTTATTTTTCGCTTTACTAAAGTAATGCTTTTACAGGAGAAGTCGTAATTATAAGAACCTTATTATCATGCCATTAGCTTACTTTATCTTAGGCTAAAACTCCTTATTTAAGGTGTCTATACCCTGACATCCGCTACCGGTCGGTATCGGATTCCTCCAGGCCGATGGTACGGCATATCTCCTCCACCAGTTCAGGAAGGCCGGAGCTTTTCTCCTGACGGGGATCGGGTGGAAACAGCGTGGAGCGGAAGACACCCTTGCAGACAGGGGCCGCCTCCCTGTTGTAGCGGAGGGTGTTCGGAATGTGTGAGGACAGCAGCCGCAGCCCCATCTTGTCGATGACCCGGTTCCAGGCGTCATACAAATCCTTCCGCCCCCGCCTGTCCACCATGTTCCAGAACAGCCAGGTCCCTTTCAGGTTGCAGTTCTTCCTGGAGACCAACTCCTCTTCCAGAGCCTTGGTAAACTGCAGGGAACTCTGCATGACGATGTTGTCCGCCTTGATCGGGATGAAAATGTAGTCCATCGCAGCAACAGTATAGACCACCCCCTCGCTGCGGAGCGTTCCGGGAAGGTCGAAAAGCACGATATCGAAAGTTTCCCCCTTTTCGTCCATATAACGACGCAGGTCCTCCACCGCCTTTTCCGGATCGCTTTTGATGACCGGATAGGCAAGCTTCCGGATTCTCTCGTGCTGCCGGTAAAGGCTCACCTTCAGGTCGTCATTTTTCATGACACTCTCCATGTCCCTCTCACGCATCAGGGCGATGCTGTGCTGCGGGTAGTCACAGTCCACAACCGCCACACGCAGGCCTTTGCGGTAATGCAGCACACTGGCCAGCAGTACCGTAAAGACGGATTTTCCCACGCCACCCTTCTGGCTGGCGACGGCAACCAACAACTCTTTTTCTTTTTTCATCATACTTCTTGCATTAAATGTTAAACACTATTATGACCGGCCGGGCAGGGACTCTTCCAGAATCATCTCCACCGTTTCCCTGTATTCTTCCAGATGCCGCGAGACAAGGTGGTTGATGAACCCCTCCAGCGTGACCTTCCCATTTCTCGAGGCTCCCGCCAGGATGGACAGTTTCCGGTGCAGGGCGGCAGGAATATGCAGTGACCGGCGCTGCACGCCCGCAATGCCACGCAGGTATTCCTCCCCATAGACGGACGGCTGCATGGGGCCGCTTTTCCTTGCGGGACGCATTATGTCGTTACCGGACATTCCACGTCCCTTCCGGGGACAGGCAGGTGCTTCCCCCATGATCTCACGGATGCGGTCCGCGTCCATCCCGCCGGGACCAATCCGGTCTTTTACGTTCTTTCCTGTCATGATATATCTTCTTGGACAATGACAACATTTTATCGGCGGGCCGTTCCTCCACGCTGTCCGTCCTCATCCCAGGGACGGTAGACCTCACCGAGCAGGGCGGCGATATCCTCCCTGTGCTCCTCCATATGGAGCTCCAGCAGCCGGATGATAAACCCGGAGATGCTGCCGCAACCGGCGGCCCTGACCAGCATGGCGATCCGGCGGTGCAGCCTCCCGTCAATATACGCGGTCTTCCACTCCACAGACTTGGGAGCGGGAACAAGAAACCTCCTCTTGTATTCTTCCGGGGCTGTCACTTTCCCTGCACGGACCTGCCTTTCATGCCCCGGCATACCCACCGCCGGTTCCGGGGATGGGGAAACGGGAGCTGACAGAAGGTTTCCCGTGAGTCCGACCCTCTCGAGAACGATATCGGAAAGCCGGTTCTTTTCCTTTTCTGAATCCATTGTCTTAAAATCTTAATTTATTAAATTACACAACTGGCATTGTTTCGGAATACAAAATAAAGAAAGAAGAGGACAGGACGGAACCACCTGTCGCTTATAGTCATCCAAAGTCGTTTATTGTCATGATACACATGATGGTGGGGACGAACATATGGTTCCATCCGGATGCTTCTTCCCATGCGGGAGTGACGTCAGAATCCTGCTGTCCGTAGCGGCGTGGAAAAGTGGCGGGATTCCGTTCCTTGTCCACCGCCCCTTTCAAATCCTTATGGGCAGGTGTGGGAGCATGCATCCGTCCTGATACGGATTCTTGGATTATCGGTCTGTGGAAGTGTAAAAATATCAATCCGTTAATGGAGACAAGGAAGAAAAAACATAAGGCGTACACGGCTACCTGCACGTTCTCCATTTGCAGAAGTGTAGAAGTGGCAATCCGTTAATGGAGACGATGAAAAAAAACAATAAGGCATATACGGCTACCTGCCATTCTCCATTTGCAGAAGTGTAGAAGTAGCAATCCGTTAATGGAGACAATGAAGAAAAACCATAAGTCATACACGGCTACCTGCACGTTCTCCATTTGCAGAAGTGTAGAAGTAGCAATCCATCAATGGAGACTAGAAAAAGAAACCATAAGTCATACACGACTATATGCCCATTCTCCATTTGCAGAAGTGTAGAAGTAGCAATCCATCAAAGGAGACAAGGAAGAAAAACAATAAGGTGTATACGGCTACCTGCCCATTCTCCATTTGCAGAAGTGTAGAAGTGGCAATCCATCAATGGAGACTAGGAAAAGAAACCATAAGTCATACACGGCTACCTGCACGTTCTCCATTTGCAGAAGTGTAGAAGTAGCAATCCATCAATGGAGACAAGGAAAAGAAACCATAAGACATACACGGCTACCTGTCATTCTCCATTTGCAGAAGTGTAGAAGTAGCAATCCGTTAATGGAGACGATGAAAAAAACAATGAACTATATACGGCTACATGTCCATTTCTCCATTTGCAGAAGTGTAGAAGTAGCAATCCATTAATGGAGATAATGCAGAAAACCATGAAGCATATACGGCTACATGTCCATTTCTCCATTTGCAGAAGTGTAGAAGTAGCAATCCATTAATGGAGATAATGTAGAAAAACCATGAAGCATATACGGCTCACTGCCGCTCTCCATTTGCAGAAGTGTAGAAGTATCAATCCATCAATGGAGACAAGGAAAAGAAACCATAAGACATACACGGTTACATGCACATTCTTCATTTGCAGAAGTGTAGAAGTAGCAATCCGTTAATGGAGACAATGAAGAAAAACAATAAGGCGTATACGGCTACCTGTCATTCTCCATTTGCAGATGTGTAAAAATAACAATCCATTAATGGAGAATAGGGTATGGAAAGGGCAGATTTCCAGTACATACGTCTCCCTTATTCCTGAATTATGGGCGTAAGTCACATGATTCAGGAGAGATAGCCACCTTTTTATGGGGAGAGCAGCCGGCAAATGCCTGATGGAAATGACCCGAAAATCACAGGAGAATAACCGTACAATAGGCTGATACACAATTCCTATTGGAGAATGTTGTCCCCATTAGGGGACAGCAAGTTGTGTTTTCGTTTAACGAAAACAGGACGGTTTAACGGAGAATAC
>ERZ791843.341-NODE-341-length-34582-cov-8.68471_pt1 | contig 34582 bp, 26 predicted proteins | sample MGYA00510290_ERZ791843 | MGnify/ENA primary metagenome ERZ791843 (study PRJEB30046, sample SAMN00715254) | human gut metagenome | study: EMG produced TPA metagenomics assembly of the A metagenome-wide association study of gut microbiota in type 2... | reverse complement strand
CCATGGAGCTGGGTGCCACCCACTACACCCACTGGTTCCAGCCGCTGACCGGCATCACCAGTGAGAAGCACGATGGCTTTGTTTCCCCTGTGGGCGACGGCACCGCCATCATGGAGTTCTCCGGCAAGGAGCTGGTGCGCGGCGAGCCCGATGCATCTTCCTTCCCCTCCGGCGGTCTGCGCGCCACCTGCGAGGCCCGCGGCTACACTGCATGGGACCCCACCAGCTACGCATTCGTGAAGGATGACGTGCTGTGCATCCCCACCGCATTCGTCAGCTACACCGGCGAGGCTCTGGATAAGAAGACCCCCCTGCTGCGTTCCATGAACGCACTGTCCAATCAGGCAGTTCGCATCCTGAAGCTGTTCGGCAAGGATGTGGATTACGTCTCCACCACCGTCGGCCCCGAGCAGGAGTACTTCCTGATCAAGAAAGAGGATTACGAGGCCCGTCAGGATCTGATCCTCACCGGCCGCACCCTGTTCGGTGCCCCCTCTGCCAAGGGTCAGGAGCTGGAAGAGCACTACTTCGGTGTCATTCGTCCCGAGGTCTCCGAGTTTATGAAGGAGTTAGACGAAGAGCTGTGGAAGCTGGGCATTCCCGCCAAGACCAAGCACAACGAAGTTGCTCCCTGCCAGCATGAGCTGGCTCCCATCTTCGACACCACCAACGTTGCCATCGACCACAACCTGCTGACGATGGAGATGATGAAGAAGATCGCTCCCAAGTACGGTCTGGTCTGCCTGCAGCATGAGAAGCCTTTCGAGGGTGTCAACGGAAGCGGCAAGCATAACAACTGGTCCATGTCCACCACCCACGAGAACCTGCTCGACCCGGGCGACACCCCCATGGAGAACCTGCAGTTCCTGGTGTTCCTGGCTGCTGTCATCAAGGCTGTTGACGAGTACGCCGATCTGCTGCGCACCTCCGTTGCCACTCCTGGCAACGATCACCGTCTGGGTGCCAACGAGGCACCTCCGGCTATCATTTCCATCTTCGTGGGCGAAGAGCTGGAAGCTGTCATCGATGCTATCGCATCCGATTCCCCCTATGCCGGCCCCGTCAAGATGAAGATGGATCTGGGCGTTGATGTCCTGCCCAAGTTCAGCAAGGATACCACCGACCGCAACCGTACCTCTCCCTTTGCCTTCACCGGCAACAAGTTCGAGTTCCGTATGCCCGGTTCCGCTGAGAACCTGAGCGATGCCAACACCATCCTGAACACCGCCGTCGCAAAGGAACTGAAAGGCTACGCCGACGAGCTGGAGGGCGCTGAGGACTTTACCAGCGCCGTGATTGCTCTGGTCAAGCGCACCATCCGCGACCACCGCCGCGTCATCTTCAACGGCAACGGCTACACTGCCGAGTGGGAAGAGGAAGCCGCAAAGCGCGGTCTGCCCAACAAGAAGAACACCCCCGCTGCTCTGCCTGCCCTGATCGAGCCCAAGAACATTGCCCTGATGGAAGAGTTCGGCGTGCTGACCAAGGTAGAGATGGAGAGCCGCTACGAGGTGGAGATGGAGCACTACTCCAAGATCATCAACATCGAGGCTCTGACCATGCTGGAAATGGCCCGCAAGCAGCTGCTGCCTGCCGTCAACTCCTACATGAGCGAGCTTGCCAATACCGCAGCATCCAAACTGGCTGTGAGCGAGAACATCAGCGTGCGCAGTGAGACCAAGACCCTGACCAAGCTCTCTGCTGATGCCGATGCTATGAGCGACGCCGTCGATACCCTGCAGGATGCAGTGGATGCTTCCAAGGCATTGCCCACCGAGGCAGAAAAGGCCGTTGCTTTCCACGACAACGTGCTGCCTGCAATGGATGCTCTGCGTGCCGCTGCGGACGACGCCGAGACCATCTGCGGTGAGGATTATTGGCCTCTGCCCAGCTACAGCAAGATGCTCTACTACGTCTGATCTTTCATCAGCGTAACAGCAGAATAGCATCCGTAGGCTGCGGAATTTAAAATTGCCATTCTCCTTTTCCTATTTCTTACACCAACCTAAAGACCTGCTCCCATTCTGAGGGCAGGCCTTTAGGCGTTTTATTTGAAAGGGAAACCATTATGAGCTATTCGACCCAACAGGACATCCTTGATTTTGTGGAGGACAACAACGTCAAATTTGTGCGCTTTGCCTTCTGCGATATCTTTGGCACTCAGAAGAACATTGCCGTGCTGGCAAACGATCTGCCCAAAGCTCTGGAAGACGGCGTCTGCTTCGACGGCAGCTCCATTGCCGGCTTTATGAAGGTGGAGGAAAGCGATCTTGTGCTGCGGCCGGATCTTTCCACCGTGACCATTCTCCCCTGGCGGCCTACCGAGGGCCGGGTGATGCAGTTCTTCTGTGATGTGGAAAAGCCGGACGGCCAGCCCTTTGGCGGCAACTGCCGCGGCTTTCTGCGCAGCGTGAACCGCAAATTCAAAAAGCTGGGCATCACCTGCAATGTGGGCGCAGAGTGTGAGTTCTACCTGTTCGAGAATGATGACCGGGGCCGCCCCACCCGTATCCCCATCGACTTTGGCGGCTACTTTGACGTGGCCCCGCTGGACGCAGGCGAGAACCTCCGCCGGGACATCTGCCTGACCATGGAGCAGATGGGCATGAGCCCTCAGCACAGCCATCACGAAAGCGGCAACGGCCAGAACGAGATCGACTGCCACCACGCAGGCCCCCTCAAGACCGCCGACAACGTGATGATGTTCAAGCAGATCGTGCGCGCCATTGCCACCCGCAGCGGCATCCATGCAAGCTTCCTGCCCAAGCCCCTGCCGGATCAGGCAGGCAGCGGCCTGCACATCAACCTGTCCCTTTACATGGATGGCCGCAACCTGTTTGAGGGCGACATTGCCCCGGACAGCATTGCAGGCAGCTTTATGGCCGGTGTGCTGGCCCACAGCCGGGAGCTGACCGTGTTCACCAATCCTCTGCCCAACAGCTATCAGCGCTTTGGCTGCGATGAAGCGCCCCGCTATGTGAGCTGGAGCCGCCAGAACCGCAGCCAGCTGGTGCGCATTCCGCAGGTAAAGGGCGACAACTGCCGCATGGAGCTGCGCAGCCCGGACCCTGCCTGCAACCCCTATCTGGCCATTGGTCTGGTTCTGGCTGCCGGATTGGACGGCATCGAGAACCGCATGGTGCTCTCTGCCCCCGTGAACAAGAATCTGTTCGACCCCTCTATGGCTGAGGGCCTCAGCCTTGAGACTCTGCCCGCCAGTCTGGAAGAGGCCGTGCAGGCTGCGGAGGAGAGCGAATTTTTGCGCAGAGTGCTGCCCGAGCAGCTTGCCAGCCGCTACTTTACGGAAGAACTGAAGCGCTGCGAAGCACTGAAACACGCGTCCGACCCTGTTGAGTACGAGCGTACCCATTACTTCAACGCCATCTGACCCCTGCAAAAGAGAGTGTGTAGGAGAAAGGAGCGAAGGAAATGGGACGTGCACTGATCGTAAGTGCCGGTGCAAGCTCCAACGAGTATATCGCTGCACGGCTGACCGAAATGGGCTACAGCCGCCCGGTGATCATTCCCAGCGGGGCCGAAGCCCGGCGGCGCATGACGGAATCGGATTTTGAGCTGATCGTGGTCAACTCTCCCCTGCCCGATGAATTCGGGCATGAGGTGTGCATCAATGCTGTGGAAAAAACAGATGCCGGTGTCGTGTTTCTGGTCAAGGCCGCACAGGCTGAGCAGCTTTTGGGGCCTTTGAGCGAGCAGGGGGTATTGCTGCTGTCAAAGCCCTTCAGCACCGCCTTTTTTGTGCAGGCCATGCACATGGCAGCGGCGGGCAATCACCGGTTGCTGCGTGCCCGGCAGGAGAACGCCCGCTTACAGGAAAAGATCGCACAGGTGCGGCTGGTCAGCCGGGCAAAATGCTGCCTTGTGGAGCACGAGCACATGACCGAAGCCGAGGCACACCGCTACATAGAAAAACAGGCCATGGATACCCGTCGTGACCGCACAGAAATTGCACAGGAAGTCCTTGAAAATTATGAGGACATGGGTGTATAATATTGGATTGGGAAAAGTATTCTTGCTTTCACCGGCTCATTTTGGGAGAGGCAGAGAGCAAGACCGTTCACCTGAAAGAATTCACAAAGGTTTATAAGGGAAAGAATTCAGAAAAACAATAATAGAGGAGGAAATTCTATGGCAGAGAAACAAACCAAATTCATCTTTGTCACCGGCGGTGTCGTCTCCGGCCTTGGCAAGGGCATCACAGCCGCATCGCTGGGCCGTCTGCTCAAGTGCCGCGGTCTGAAGGTGGCCAGCCAGAAGCTGGACCCCTATGTGAATGTGGATCCCGGCACCATGAGCCCGCTGCAGCATGGTGAGGTGTTCGTGACCGACGATGGCACTGAGACCGATCTGGATCTGGGCCACTACGAGCGCTTTATCGACGAGAACCTGAACAAATACTCCAACCTGACCACCGGCAAGGTGTACTGGAACGTACTGAACAAGGAACGTCAGGGTGCCTATCTGGGCCAGACCGTGCAGATCATTCCCCACATCACCAACGAGATCAAGAGCTACATCTACAATCTGGCCTCCTCCACCGAGGCTGACGTGGTCATTACCGAGATCGGCGGCACGACCGGTGATATTGAAAGCCAGCCCTTCCTCGAGGCCATCCGTCAGGTGGGTCTGGAGCAGGGCCGCGACAACTGCTGCTACATTCATGTGGTGCTGGTGCCCTACATTTCCGGCTCGGACGAGTACAAATCCAAGCCTGCACAGCACTCTGTGAAAGAGCTGCAGGGCATGGGCGTGAACCCGGACATCATCATCCTGCGCGCAGACGGCAGTGTGGGCGGCGACATCCGCCGCAAGATCAGCACTTTCTGCAATGTGAAGCCGGAGTGCGTGATCGAGAACCTGACCATGCCCAGCCTGTACCAGTGCCCGCTGATGCTGCACACCGGTGGTCTGGACGAGGTCGTGGTGAAGAAACTCAAGCTGGACGTTCCTCCTGCCGACCTGACCGAGTGGAAGCAGGTGGTGAGCCGCATCGCCACCCGCAGCAAGACCTGCACCATCGCGCTGGTGGGCAAGTATGTCAAGCTCCACGACGCCTACCTGTCGGTGATGGAGAGCCTGTACCACGCAGGCTTCGAGAATGACAGCCAGGTGGAGATCAAGTGGGTGGAAAGCGAGGACCTGACCGACCAGAACGCCTGCAGGGAAGCCTTTGCAGATGTGGACGGCATCATCGTACCCGGCGGCTTTGGCGACCGCGGCATTGAGGGCATGATCCAGGCTGCACAGTATGCCCGCGAGAACCATGTTCCCTACTTTGGCATCTGCCTTGGCATGCAGATCATGGTGATGGAGTTTGCCCGGGGCGTTTTGGGCTACAAGGATGCAAATTCCAGCGAATTCACCCCGGATGGCAAGCACAATGTGATCGCGCTGATGGCCGACCAGCAGGGCAACATTCCCAAGGGCGGCACCATGCGTCTGGGTAAATACCCCTGCAAGGTGATGCCCGGCACCAAGATGGCCGAGTGCTACGGCGAGGCCGAGATCTGGGAGCGCCACCGCCACCGCTACGAGTTCAACAACGAGTTCCGTCAGGAGATGCAGGACGCCGGTCTTGTTATTTCCGGCACCAGCCCCGACGGTCGTCTGGTAGAGACTGTAGAGCTGCCCGGCCGTGACTTCCATTTGGGCGCACAGTTCCACCCGGAGTTCAAGAGCCGTCCGAACCGTGCTCACCCGCTGTTCAAGGCATTCATTGCTGCGGCACTCAAGTTCCGCGCCAGTGAGCAGCGCAGCCTGCTGCACATGTAAACCATAAAAATAAGGTGCTGTCTGTGCGGACAGCACCTTATTTTTTACCCATATAATCCATGATCCTGCAGGGCGTGGTTCTTTTGCTTGTGCTTATACATCCGCTGGTCAGCCAGACGGGTGATCTTGTCTGTATCCGTGCCTTCTTCCGGGTAGAGGGCAAAGCCGCAGCTGGTGCCGATCGTCAGAAGACTGCCTGCAACATGATAGGGTGCTGCAACAGTCTTACAGATAAACTCGACCTTGCGGCGCTGCAGCTCCATCCGTTCCGCTTTTTGCAGAGAACTCCCGGTGGCTTTGTTCTATCCTTGATTTCCGATCAGCACCACGGCCACATCGTTAACATTCGTGCCGGTCGCGCCGGTGATGATGAGCCCATCCACCGCCTTGAGGGCATGGTAGGCATCGTTGTTCTGCAGCACATCGTACACGTTCAGCTGGTTCTGCGCCAGTGCCGCGGCCGTGCTGCCGTCCACATAGCCGCCCGCAGCATCGGTTGGGCCGTCGGTGCCATCGCTGCCCACCGAAAAGACCGCTGCATCCAGCCCGGCGATCATTGGTGCTGCAGCAAGGGCCAGCTCCTGATTGCGCCCGCCCAGACCTGTTCCGGTCAGATGGACGACCGTCTCACCGCCTGCAAGAAAGGCCAGCTTTTTGCCCTGCCCCGCGTGGGTGCGGGCTATGGAACCAAGGAAGCTGCCAGCCTCCCGCGCTTCACAGCAGAGCCTGTCGGTCAAGATCACCGGCTCATAGCCCAGCTCCCGGCAGGCGTTGGCTGCTGCGCTGCACAGCTCCCGCACGCTGCCGGTGATCTGCGTGGCAACACGGTCCAGCACCTTTGGAGTCTCCTGTGCCAGCAGAGCCTTGGCCTGTGCCGAAAGCTGCAGGTGATATTTTTCCGCAATGGCAAGGGCCTGTGCACAGGTGGAGGTATCCGGCACCGCAGGGCCGCTGGCGATCATATCCAGCGGGTCGCCCAGAATATCACTGAGCACGATGCTGAACACCCGCGCGGGCGCACAGCTCTGTGCAAACCGCCCGCCCTTGACCCCGGACAGGCGCTTGCGAATGGTGTTCATCTCCACGATATCGGCACCGCTGGCAAGCAGCTGGCCCGTGATCTGCTGCAGCTCTGCGCCGGGGATCAGCGGCTTCTCAAACAGTGCACTGCCGCCGCCGGACAGCAGAAACAGCACCGTATCCTCTGCCGTTAAGCCCTGCACCAGTTCCAGCGCTTTCCGGGTGGCGGCAAAGCCATTCTCATCCGGCACGGGGTGCCCGGCTTCGCAGCAGTCCACGCCGGGGATCGTGCCCTTCACGTGGCCGTATTTGGTCACGACCACACCGCCATCCACCCGGCCAAGAAATTTCACTGCAGCATGGGCCATCTGCCATGCTGCCTTACCGGCAGCCACCAGCAGCACCCTGCCGCCCTGCGGCCGGAAATTTTTCAGCGCGCGGCGCACCGCTTCGTCCGGCATAACAGCGTTCAGGCTGGCACGGATGATGGCATCTGCATCTCTGCGCAGTGTTTCGTTTTTCAGCATGTCGTTCTCCCCTTTTCCATCGCTTCTTGTCCGCGGACAAAAAACACCTGTACAGTCTCTTCCTATGCAGGAAAACGCCGTACAGGTGTTCTGATCTTTTTGCTTACTTTGTGCTTGCCGGAGCAACCTCAAAGTCGATCTTGCCCAGGTTCACATCCGCACGCACAATGGTGATCATCATGGTGTCGCCCAGACTCCAGTTCTTGCCGGAGACGGGGTCGGACAGGCGGATGCCCTCGGTGAGCATGGTGCCGGAGGGGGTCAGGCTGGAAGCCGGCACAAAGCCCTCCACGCCATTGTCCAACTCAATGAACAGGCCGCGCTGGGTCACGCCGGAAATGCGGCCCTCGTAGCACTCGCCCAGATGGCGGCGGGCATACTCGGCCTTGTAGCAGTCCTCAGCCTTGCGCTCGATCTGCATTGCAATGATCTCGCGCTCACTGGACTGCTTGCTTGCCTTCTCGGCAAAGTCGCTGTAGCGCAGCACCATGGTATCCTTATCCATGCCCTTGAGCTGGGCGGTCATGATGCGATGGATGGCCAGATCCGGGTAGCGGCGGATGGGGCTGGTGAAGTGAGCGTAGTCCTTCAGCACCAGGCCGTAGTGGCCCTTGGGCTTTTCCTCATACACAGCCTTGGACATGCAGCGCAGCATACCGGTATTGATGATCTGCTCATACGGGCCGCCGCGCACACCTTCCAGAATGGCGCTCAGCTCCTTGGGGGTGGGCACATCCTTGGCAAAGTGATCGTTGATGCCGCAGGCCTGCAGCAGAGTGTGCAGACGCTCCAGCTTTTCAGCATTGGGTTCCTCGTGCACACGGTACACGAAGGGGATCTGCTTCACGCGGGCAAAGTGGGCAGCGCACTGGTTGGCCAGCAGCATGAACTCTTCGATCATAGCTTCGCTCTCGCCGGAGGTGCGCTTTTTCACATCGATGCAGTGACCGTCCTCGTCGAGGATCAGCTTCACCTCGCCGCTCTCGATATCCATGCAGCCGCGCTCCTTGCGCAGGCGGGCGCGGTGGCCGTACAGCTCCTTCATGGCGGGCAGCTGGCTGAGCACTTCATGGTACTTGCCCTTCAGCTCGTCGTCAGCACTGCCGGCCAGCAAGGCATTGATCTCGGAGTAAACACCCTTGACGCGGCTGCGGATGACCGACTTGACAAAGCGGTAATCGATCAGGTTGCCATCCTTATCCAGATGCATCAGGCAGGAGAAGGCCAGACGCAGCACGCCCTCATTCAGGCTGCAGATGCCGTTGGAAAGCTGCTTGGGCAGCATGGGCACCACCTGATCGGCATAGTAGACGCTGGTTGCGCGGTTAAACGCTTCGTTGTCCAGTTCGCTGCCGGGCTTGACATAGTTGGAAACATCTGCAATGTGGACACCCAGCTCAAAGCCGCCCTCCGGGGTCTTGGTCAGGCTGATGGCATCATCGATGTCCTTGGTCTCAGCACTGTCAATGGTGAAGATGGGCAGTGCACGCAGATCCATGCGGCCCTCGGTGTCCTTTTCAGAGACCTCAGCGTTCTCCAGCTTCTTGGCTTCCTCACGAACCTTATCCGGGAAGCGGCTGCGGATATCCTGCGCATAGAGCAGGGCCTTTGCGCAGCGCTTTGCTTCGTCCGAGCTGCCAAACCGCATGGCAACGCCCACGCGGTGATCTTCCTGCCGATTGCCGCGCTGCAGGATCTCCACGGCCACCTTGTCGCCGTCCTTTGCGCCGCCCTCGCAGTCACGCATCAACTGCATGGAGATGGCCGGGCAGTCGTCCGGCACGAACTTCAGGCGGCCCTCAATGCGGCGGGCAGTGCCCACCAGATCGTTCTTTTCTTCCAGAATGGCCAGGATCTCGCCTTCATCGCTGCCCTCCACACGGGGGTGCTCAAACTTTTCCACAAGCACCATGTCGCCGGGCATGGCACCGCGGGTAAAACGGCCCGGGATAAAGATATCGCTGGTGCCGTCCTCCAGCATGACAAAGGCAAAATTCTTGCCCAGTTTTACCACCTTGCACAGCAGAGCCTTGTCTGCACGGCCGGAGCGCACCGTAAAGAACACGCCCTGACGCTGGCAGATGACCGCCTCGTGCACCAGCTGATCCACAGCCTCCATCACCTTGCGGTCCGAGCCGCGGTCCCCGCCGAATTTGGATTTGAGGTCTTTGACGGTGCACGGCTGATTCTGGATCGCGTGCTCAATTTTATCGCGCATTGCCATAATATTTTTTCTCCTTGCTCTTCCATGGCCGCAGCCTCCAACGTGCCGCAGCGCTGCCAATCGTGGGCCAGCTGCCCCACCCTGCCCAGCGGTCAGACTGCCGCCGACATCCTATCATAACACAGAAAAACAGCCCCGTCCTTTACACGGGGCTGCACGAACCTTGTCAACCTGCCAGACGGCCTGCAAACAGACATGCCAGAATGGCAACCACAAAGAAAACAATGCCTGCAATGCGGGTGGTCTTGGCCAGCATCTGATCAGCCGGGGTCAAACGGGCATTGTTTGCGCCGCCCATACTGCCGTTGATGGCACCGGAAAGGCCCTGACCGTGGGTGTGCTGCATGAGAGTGAGGAAAACGATGACGAGCGAAGCGATCAGCAGGATCACACCGCCAACAATTTCGATAACAGACATGGATTGAAACGCTCCTTTATTTTAATTCAACAAAAACTACGCAGAAATACAAATATATAGTAGCATAACAAGCGCAAAAAAGCAAGCAAAAACCGTGCATTTTTATGCCAGAAGGTCCAGCATTGCGCACAGCCGGGCAAAGATGGCGGCGCTGGAATGTTCCGTGCTCACCTGCCCGTCCTGCAGCACCACAATGGTGTAGCGCGGCTGCTGCGCCGGGTAAAACCCTGCGAACCACAAGTTTTTGCGTTCCGTACCATCCGGTGTGAACTGCCCGGTCTGCGCGGTACCGGTCTTGCCGCCAGCCCCTTCTTCCAGCCCGGCAGCATCCTGTGCGGTGCCCTCTTCCACCACCTGCTGCAGCATTTTACGCAGGAGCGCTGCATTTTCCGCACTCATCACCCGCCTTGACTGCGGATGTGCAAGCGTTTCCAGCGGCGTACCGTCAGTTTCATCCACCGAGCCACACACAAAGAAAGGCGTGCGGTACACCCCGCCGGAAGCAATGGTGTTCATCATGGCGGCGATCTGTACCGGTGATGCCAGCAGACCGCCCTGCCCAAAGCTGAAATTTGCCAGCTGGCCGCTCTGGGCAAGCTCCCCGGCAGACGGCAGCTTTCCGGCATCGGCGTGCAGCGCACCTGCCACCGGCACCTCCTGCCCGAAGCCAAGCTGCCGAGACATCTGCAAAAGCGTCTCTGCCCCCAGCTGCTGCCCCAGCCGGATAAAATAGCCGTTGCAGCTTTTTTCCAGAGCCGCAGTCATGTCCACCGTTCCGTGCGGAACACCGCCTGCGCAGCGGAAGATCTGTCCATCCACCACCACAGCACCGGTGCATTCGTACTCCGGCAGGATGCCCTGCTCCAGCGCTGCCGCAGCCAGCACTGGCTTGAACACTGAACCCACAGCATAGCTTTCCAGTGCGCGGTTCAGGAACGGACTGTCCGGTGCATCCAGACTTGCGGCAAGGTCATCCGGGTCATAGCCCGGTACGCTGACGCTGGCGCGAACCGCAGCAGTGGCCGTGTCCAGAACCAGAATGCAGCCGCTGGTCATGGTGTCTGCGGCCACCGCTTCGGCGGCACGCTGCACCGGACGGGAGATCGTCAGCTGCACGCCAACCGCACTGCTGTCCTGCCGGGTGAGCTGCGGTGTTTCCCCGGCCCGCAGCCGTCCTTGTGCTGTGACCGCGCACACCAGCGTGTCATGCTCCTTTGTCCCGGCCAGCTGGCTGTCCAGCGCCTTTTCCAGCCCGGCAGTGCCGCGGCCTTCTGCATCCAGATAGCCGATCAGATGCTGGCACAGCGGAACTTCTGCGCAGCGCCGTGCCGTTGCAAAGCAGCGTATGCCGCGCCCGGAAAGGTCGCGGTCCACTTCCAGCAGAAACGGTGCGGAGCGGTTGCGGTTCCGGTACAAAAGTGCCTGCCCAGCACTGTCCGTAAATGCATACAGGCGTGTGTAATTGTTTTCGCCCGGGAAGCAGAGGGCAAGATACCGCGTTTCCAGCCCGGTGAGAAGCAGGCCGCTGTGGTCGTAGAAGCTGCCCCGCCGGGCAGGCAGCGAGAGCCGGACTGTGCTCTGCGCTTCGGCCCGGGCAGCATAGGTATGGTTCTCTGCCAGAAAATACAGGCGGCACAAAACCACCGCAAACCCCAGCAGAACAGCTGCATACAACGCCAATACCCGTTTGCCGGACATCTGCTCACCCCTTTTTGATAGAGTGGGCTGCATCTGTGGTTTCTATACAAAAAGAGACGAGATCTCCGAAGAGATCCCGTCTCCATAAGGTACTTATTGAGTAAGCACGTCTGCTGCTTAGTACATGCCGCCCATACCGCCCATGTCACCGCCTGCAGCAGCGGGTGCAGCAGGGGGTTCCGGCAGGTCAGCGACCAGGCTTTCGGTGGTCAGCACCATCTCAGCGACGGAGGCTGCGTTCTCCAGAGCGGAACGGGTGACCTTGGTGGGGTCAACGATGCCAGCAGCGATCATATCGTCCACAAAGACCTCGTTCTGTGCATCAAAGCCGTAGTTGGGCTTGTTGGCAGAGATGATCTTGTCGATGATGACACTGCCTTCCAGACCGGCATTCTTCGCGATCTGGCGCAGAGGAGCTTCCAGAGCCTTCAGAACGATCTTGGCACCGGTGCGCTCGTCGCCTTCCAGCGTGTCGCACAGCTCACGCACAGCGGGGATCGCATTGATAGGAGCAGTGCCGCCGCCGGCAACAACGCCTTCCTGAACAGCAGCCTTGGTTGCGTTCAGAGCATCCTCGATGCGCAGCTTCTTGTCCTTCATCTCAACTTCGGTAGCAGCGCCGACCTTGATGACGGCCACGCCGCCAGCCAGCTTTGCCAGACGCTCCTGCAGCTTTTCACGGTCGAAATCGCTGGTAGCGGCCTCGATCTGGCTGCGGATCTGAGCGATGCGGGCTGCGATGGCATCCTTATCGCCTGCACCGCCAACGATGGTGGTGTTCTCCTTGGAGACCTTCACCTGACGGGCATGGCCCAGCATCTGGACGGTAGCATCCTTCAGCTCATAGCCCAGATCGGAGGAGATCACGGTGCCGCCGGTCAGGGTTGCGATATCCTGCAGCATTTCCTTGCGGCGGTCGCCAAAGCCGGGAGCCTTGACAGCGCAGACGTTCAAGGTGCCGCGCAGGCGGTTGACGATCAGAGTGGACAGAGCCTCGCCCTCAATGTCCTCAGCCACGATCAGCAGTTTCAGACCGTTCTGCATCACCTGCTCCAGCAGAGGGACCAGATCCTGAATCACGCTGATCTTCTTATCGGTGATCAGGATAGCGGCGTTGTCCAGATCAGCCACCATCTTGTCGGTATCGGTGACCATATACGGGGTGAGGTAGCCGCGGTCGAACTGCATGCCTTCCACGATCTCGTTGTAGGTCTCAGCGGTGGTCTTGTTCTCCTCAATGGTGATAACACCATCGGAGGTGACCTTCTCCATAGCCTCGGCGATCAGACGGCCGATCTCGGGGTCGCCTGCAGAAATAGTGCCGACGCGGGCGATATCGTTGCTGTCCTTCACCTTCTGGCTGTGAGCCTTGATGGTCTCAACAGCCTTGGCAACAGCCTTGCTCATGCCGCGGCGGATATCCATGGGGTTTGCACCGGCGGTGACATTCTTCATGCCCTCGGTGACCATGGCCTGTGCCAGAACGGTTGCGGTGGTGGTGCCGTCGCCTGCTGCGTCGTTGGTCTTGGTAGCGACTTCACGCACCAGCTGTGCGCCCATGTTCTCGAACTCGTCCTTCAGCTCGATCTCCTTGGCAATGGTCACGCCATCGTTGGTGATGACCGGTGCACCGAACTTTTTGCCCAGCACCACATTGCGGCCCTTGGGGCCCAGGGTGATCTTAACGGTGTTTGCCAGGGTATCGATACCGGCACACAGTGCCTTGCGGGCATCCTCGCCCTGCTTGATCTGCTTAGCCATAATCAAATCGCTCCTTTAAAGCTCAATTTTCAAATATCAGAGGGGAAACCGCTCAGTCCTCAACGACTGCCAGAATATCGCCCTGACGGACGATGGTGCACTCTTCGCCGTCCACCTTGACCTCGGTACCGGAGTACTTGCTGGTGAGGACCTTGTCGCCGACCTTCACAGTCATCTTGACTTCCTTGCCGTCCACAACGCCGCCGGGGCCGACAGCGATGACCTCAGCCACCTGGGGCTTTTCCTTAGCACTGCCGGTCAGGATCAGACCGCCCTTGGTGGTCTCCTCAACCTCAACAGCCTTAATGACAACACGGTCTGCAAGAGGAATGATCTTCATAGTTCTTGCCCTCCTATAGTAAAAATATAATTTAAAACTTTGCTGTGTCCAAAGGGCCTCATGTCGGCTCTTTGGTTCTTTAGCACTCCATTTCTCTGAGTGCTAAGTGTATTGTACTCATCTTGACCCGAAAAATCAAGACCTTTTTTGCTTCTTTTTGTTAAGAATTTATGACAGATGAAAAAATCAGCCGTACAGCGAAAAAGAGACAGCTTTCTTCTTGGACAAAAAAAGCTGTCTCTTCTTCTGGTTTTTCATGTTCGGTCTGCACTCTGTGCCGTCCTCTGCGCTGCAAAGCGCTCAAAAGCAGGCTTTGGCAGAAGGATGCGCCCTGCCAGCGGCTGTACCTGTACAGTGATCTGCTCCTTGGGTGCGCATTCACCGTCTGCCGTGGCAACGATCGGCCCGCGGCCATCCGCAGCGCGCAGGCTCACCTGTTTTGCGCGGCGGTAAATGAAGTACGGCTCTGCAGCCCTGACGAGCTGACCGTTCTGGAAGTGCTTGCCGCTCTTGTACATTCCCAGCAGCTTTGCAATGGTCACGCGGCTCACCTTGCGGATGATATATACATCCAGCCAGCCGTCGTCGGGCTGTGCTTCCGGCGCTGCACAGAAACCGCCGCCATAGGTGCGGCCATTGCAGATGGCACACATCAGGCAGTCCACATCCAGCGTTTCACCATCGATGGTGTACTCCACCCTGCGGCCGATGTGTCCGCACAGCTGTTCCACAATGGAAAGCACATAGGCCATCTCGCCGCCGCATAGCGGGATGCGCCGGAACTTCGGGATGCCGTAGGCAACCTGCGCATCCAGACCGGCAGCGCAGATGGTGGCCGAAAGGCCAAGGCTGGTCTGCATCAGATCGATGCTCACCGGCCCACCGGCCAGCTGGGCATCCAGATCCAGAAACTCTTCCTTTGTACCAAAGGTGCGCAGAAAATCGTTGCCGCTGCCAAAGGGCAGACAGCCCACGGCTGCATTTGCATAGCCATAGATCCCGGTGAGCGCTTCGTTGAAGGTGCCGTCGCCGCCGGCAGTGAAGACCCGCAGTTCTTCCCCGCTCTGCCGGGCCTGCTGCGCAGCGGCATTGGCCAGCTCCCGGGCATGACCGGCGTGATTTGTGACCTGAATGGCATATTCTTCCGGCGCAAGCCCTGCACGCGTGGCGGCAACATTGATCTGCTGCGGCAGCGTACGGGTGCAATCGGCCTTACCGGCAGTTGGGTTCAAAAGAAACAATGTGCGCATGGACTTCCTCCTGCAATTCTGTTGCTTCTATGATAACAGAAAACCAAAAGGATGCAAGAGCCAATCTCACAATGTCCCTGCCCCGTACGCACAAAAAAGGAGCGGATGTCTCCGCTCCCCCCTGCAGACAAAAAAATACCGCCCCGGGTCTTGTAACTCAGGGCGGTCCTTTTGAGCTTCCGATGCTTTACAGTGTTGCGGTTTCGTCCTCCCGCAGGACGATAGCACCATCCGCCGAGCAGTCCGCCGTCCAGTGCTGGCCCACGCAGGCCGTGCCGGATGCGATCTGATCCGCAAGTGCCTGCTCCACTGCCCTGTCCACTGCGCGGCGCAGTTCTCTGGCCCCGTAGGCAGAGCGGGCCTTTGCTGCCAGCGCCTGCCCTACCCGCGGTGTGTGATGCAGCTGGTAGCCGCTGCGGGCGGCACGCTGCTCCAGCTGGCACAGCATTTTTTCGGCAATAGCGCACAGGCTGTCGTCGGCCAGCGGACGGAATACGATCATCTCGTCCAGACGGCCTGCCAGCTCTGGCCGGAACCACTTTTTTGCCTCCTCAATGGCCTGCGCAGACTGCTTTTCAAACACGGCTTCGCTGCCCGCCGCAAAGCCCAGCGGCGTGCTCTGACCCGCCAAAAAACGTGCGCCGAGGTTTGAGGTGAGCAGTACAATGGTGTTGCGGAAATCCGCCTTGCGGCCCATGGCATCGGTCAGCTGGCCATCTTCCAGTATCTGCAAAAGGATGTTTTGAATGTCCGGGTGTGCCTTTTCGATCTCGTCAAACAGCACCACACTGTAAGGGCGGCGGCGCACTGCTTCGGTCAGCTGTCCGCCCTCGTCATGGCCCAGATAGCCCGGCGGCGCACCCAGCAGCCGGGCAGCGGTGTGCTGCTCCTGATACTCCGACATATCAAATTTGAGCAGGGCTTTTTCGCTGCCGAACCAGCTGACCGCCAGCGCCCGGGCAAGAGCCGTTTTGCCCACTCCCGTAGGGCCAAGAAACAGCATGGCACCCATGGGCCGGCCCGGCTCGCCATGGCACCTGCCACTGCAGCCACAGCCCGGCTCTGGCCCACGATCTCGGCGTTGAGACGTTCTTCCAGCTTGTCCAGTCGTTCCCGCTCCTGCTCACCTACCCGCTCCACCGGCACACCGCTGGCCTGCGCCACCACATGGGCGATATCGTCCGGCGTCAGCGTGGGCTTTGACTGCTTTGCCTGCTCGGCCCGGATGCGTGCCGCCGCACAGGCTTCGTCCACAAGGTCGATGGCCTTATCCGGCAGAAAGCGCCCCGGCAGATATCGCACCGAAAGCTCCACCGCAGCCTGCAGCGCTTCCGGCGGAAGGCAGACATTGTGGTAGCACTCATAGCGCGGCGCAAGCCCGTTGAGGATATCCAGCGCCTGCGCAGGCGTAGGCTCCTCTACCTGCACCTTGCCGAAACGGCGTTCCAGTGCGGCATCCTTCTGGATGTGGGTGCGGAACTCTTCGGTAGTGGTAGCGCCGATAATTTGTATCTCGCCCCGGGCCAGCACCGGTTTTAAGATGCTGGCTGCATCGATGGCGCCCTCCGCTGCACCGGCACCCACGATGGTGTGGAACTCATCTACGAACAGGATGGAGCTGCCGTCCCGCACCAGCTCTTCCAGCAGGTTCTTGAACCGCTCCTCAAAGTCACCGCGGTATTTGGTGCCCGCCACAAGGCTGGCCATATCCAGTGCCAGCAGACGGCGGCCCTTGAGCGCACGGGGCACACGATCCGTGGCAATGCGCTGGGCCAGTCCTTCGGCAAGGGCGGTCTTGCCCACGCCCGGCTCCCCCACAAGACAGGGGTTGTTCTTCTGACGGCGGCATAAGATCTCCACCATGCGGTCCAGCTCTGCTTCCCGGCAGAACACCGGGTCCAGTTCCCGTTCCGCAGCACGGCGGGTCAGATCCCGGCAGTACTTATCACTGGCGCGGCTGCCGCGCGGCGCACTGACCGTGGCCCGCGTCTGATACGGCAGTACGAACTGCCCGGACAGCTGGCGGCACTCCCGCACGGCATCTGTGAGCTGCACGCCCATGGAGGCCAGCAGGATGCCTGCTGTGCAGCCGTCATCCTCCAGCATGGCGCAGAGCAGATGTTCCGGCTCGGCCCGGTTCAGGTGCGCGTTCTGTGCCCCGATGATGGCGTAATCCATGGTGCGCTTGAGGTCCGGCGCAAGAGCGTAGCGATCCAGATGCAAAGCCGGTGCGCGGCGGCTCTCGGCCAGCTGACGGCGCACCTCCGGTTCCCGGATCTGCTTGCCCTCCAGAAACCGTGCTGCCGCCCCGTGATCCTGCTGCAGGATCGCCAGCAGCAGGTGGCCGGTATCGGCTTTTTCGCAGCCAAGGTTCCCGGCAAGCTCCACCGCACTGCGCAGCAGCTGATCCGACTCGTGCGAAAAGCCCTTGTACCCGCCAAAGCCAAGTTTTTCCCAAATACTCATTTGCCCGCTCCTTGCTGATGAAATTCGTTTTCACAAGAAGTATAGCCCCGAAGCACAGAAAAAAAACATCTCTTTCTGTCGGGATGGGAAAACAAAAAGGAGATACCCGCAGGCATCTCCCCCTTCGCTGTTTGATTTTTCAGTCCATTTCGGCCAGAGCCTTTTTCAGGTTCTTGGCGATCTGATCCGGGCAGCTGGTATTGCGGAAACCGCAGAGCGTGCCCTCCATGCGGTCGATCACATCTTCGGCCTTCATGCCCTTGACCAGACGGCAGATGCCCTTCAGGTTGCCGTTGCAGCCGCCAATGACCTCCATGGACGCAATGGTGTGGTCATCGTTCAGCACAAAGTTGGTCTGCTTGGAACAGGTGCCGCTGTTCGGGAAGCTGAATTCCTTGCTCATAGTTCAAAATCCTCTCTTTTTGACAGAAATCCCGACGAAGATCGTCTGCTTCTATTATAGAGCAGCGTGCCGGAATGTCAATGTGACCGGGTCACACATCAATACCGCGGCGCTTGTGGGCCAGCTCCAGAATGCGGGCCACCTGATCGTCTGCCGTGGTACAGGTACCCACCGGGTGCGGCACCTTATGGTTTGCACCGTGGAAGTCCGTACCGCCGGTATGGATCAGCCCATACTGCTCACACAGAGCAGCACACTCGGCCCTGTCCTCCGGGCTGTTGCGGGGGTGCTCCACCTCAATGCCATCGATGATGCCCTCTTTGGCAAGCTGACGCACCAGCGGCATACTCTTGTAAACGGTCGGGTGTGCAAACACCAGCACCGCACCGGCAGCTTTCGCCGTGGCGATCACTTCCTGCACCGAGGGATACTTTACCTGATGCAGCACCACACCGCGCGGCTCCCAGCCAAAGAGATAACTGTACAGCTTGCCGTACACAGCATCGCACAGCCCCAGCTGGTGCAGCGCTTCCATAATGCCGCTTTTGAACAGCACACCGCTGTCCTTTGCGTATTCCAGCGCCTGTTCCGTGCGGAACTGCGGGTACAGCGCTTCGATCTCCTTTGCGCTTTGCAGGCCGCACTCGTTGCGGCGCTGTCGCAGGATGTCGCAGTGCTCCTTCAGTTCCCGGCTTTCCGGGTCCGGGAAGTAGCACAGCAGGTGCACGCGATGCTTATGCTCATGGTCATAGCCGGTCAGCTCGGTGGCCGGAAGCAGGCGCACGCCGTCCTGCACAGGGTGCTCATTGCAGTAGTTCACGCTGAGCAGGGTGTCGTGGTCGGAAATGGCCATGGTGTCCAGCCCCGCCCGCGCCGCCATGAGCGGCAGGCGGTGGATGGGCACAGAGCCATCGGAACAGGTGGAATGGTTGTGAAGATCGCCGGGCATGGAAAATGAACCTCCCAAGAAAACCAGAGAAAGGCTTCCCCCAAAGAGGAAGCCTTATATCATATCAGTGCTTATAGAAATTGATCAGGCAGCCGTCGGCCAGGATCTTGCGCTCGTCGGCGGTCAGCGGGGCCATGTACAGGCTGAACTCTTTTGCGGTGTCGCCCAGCACATAGGCCTTGATGTCCTGCAGGTCGCCCTTGAGGGCCTCGCGGACATTCGGGATAAAGACATAGTCGCCCAGACCGAACGGCGTTGCGCCCACCAGCTGCAACGGCAGCATGCCCCAGTTGATGAGGTTGGAGCGGTAGCGCTTGGTGGCGTACTCGGTAACGATGTTGGCACCGGCCCCCAGCACACGCTGGCAGCTGGCCGCCTGCTCACGGGCAGAACCATCGCCGGGCTTGACGGCAAAGATGGTGGATGCGATCTGCACATCGTTCCAAGTCAGGTTTTCGCAGCCGGGCACCTTGTGCAGCTGGGCCAGCACCTCGGCGCTGCCCTCGCCTGCACGGCGGGCCTTTTCTTCGGCCTGCACGGCCTTGGCACGGCCCACATACTCCGGGTCCTTGCGGCTGAGGGTGAACTCGGCCAGGCCCAGAGGATTGGAACGGTAAGACGAAGTCTCACCGGAGGGGATCAGCTCGTCGGTGGTGGTGACAGGGTCGGTGATGTAAGATGCCACCTTCAGCAGCAGGTTATCGCCCAGCGGTGCAATTTCGGGCCAGTCCTTGATGTTGGGGCCAAGCTTGAGCAGGGCATCGTAATCGCCCTTGCCAAAGCCCTGATACACGCGGGTATCGTAGCTGGAAGGATCGTACTGATACTCCGGCACGGTGGGATCATAGTCGATATCGGTAGCCGGGGTCAGAATGCCGCCGTTGGCCGTGGTGGCCGCAATGCTGCGGGCATCCATCAGTGCCACACCGGAAAGCTGGCCGTTGCCGGGCTTGGAGCCTTCGCGGCTGGGGAAGTTGCGGGTGGTATGGCGGATAGACAGCGCGCCGTTGGCGGGCACGTCGCCTGCGCCGAAGCAGGGGCCGCAGAACGCAGTGCGGACGGTGGCACCGCTGGCCATCAGGTCGTGGATGACTCCGGTGCGCACCAGTTCCATCATGATGGGCTGGCTGCCGGGATACACGCTCAGGGCGTAGTCACCGCAGCCGCCGGTGTGGCCCTTGAGGATGGAGGCAGCTTCATAAATGCTGTCGTACAGACCGCCTGCGCAGCCTGCGATCACGCCCTGATCCACACGCAGTTTACCGTTCTCGATCTTGCTGCACAGGTCAAGGCTGACATCCTTACGGCCGATCAGCTTCTGCACATCCTGCTCACAGGCATGGAGAATATCCTCAAGGTTTGCGTTCAGCTCTTCAATGGTAAATGCATTGGAGGGATGCATGGGCAGTGCGATCATGGGGCGGATGGCAGAAAGGTCTACCTCTACCACACCGTCGTAATAAGCAAGGTCGGCCGGAGCCAGCTTCTTATAGTCGGCGGCACGGCCATGCACCGCAAGGAATTTCTGCGTCGTTTCGTCGGTTTCCCAGATGGAGGACAGGCAGGTGGTCTCGGTGGTCATGGCATCGATGGCGTTGCGGGTATCCTGACGCAGAGACGCAACGCCGGGGCCGACAAACTCCATCACCTTGTTCTTGACATAGCCGCTCTTGAACAGCTTGCCCACCAGCGCAATGGCCACATCGTGCGGGCCGCAGCCTGCAGGCAGAGAGCCGGTGAGATAAATTGCAACAACACCCGGACGGGCCACATCGTAGGTGCGGCCCAGCAGCTGCTTTGCCAGCTCGCCGCCGCCCTCACCAATGGCCATGGTGCCCAGAGCACCGTAGCGGGTGTGAGAGTCCGAGCCAAGGATCATCTTGCCGCAGCCCGCAAACTTTTCGCGCATGTACTGGTGGATGACCGCCAGATGCGGGGGCACAAAAATGCCGCCGTATTTTTTGGCGGCGGACAGGCCGAAGCGGTGGTCGTCCTCATTGATGGTGCCGCCCACGGCGCAAAGGCTGTTGTGGCAGTTGGTGAGCACATACGGAATGGGGAATTTCTCCAGACCGGACGCACGGGCCGTCTGGATGATGCCCACAAAGGTGATGTCATGGCTGGCCATGGCATCGAACTTGATCTTCAGGTTTTCGGCATCGCCGCTGGTGTTGTGGGCCTGCAGAATGCTGTAGGCCATGGTGCCGGTCTTTGCGTTCTCGATGGCTGCGGCATCAAAGCCCTTTGCTGCCAGTGCGGCGCTTGCTTCGCCGTCTGCAGGCACCCATTCACCGCGGGCATAGTATGCGCCGCCGGTGCTGCACTTGATCATATCCAACATCTCGATTCGCCTCTCTTTTTGTATTTCCCGCCCGCCCTATCTTGCGGGCACTGCCCCAGCAGAGCGGTACGCTGCCCGCTCTGCCCTCTTCTGCCGCGCTGCCAAAGCACGCGGCTACGGCCCGGAAAACCGTATCTGAAGGTTATTATACCATGAAACCACGGAAAGAAAAAGCACTTTTTACAAATGAATCGTGAATGGAGGATGAAGAGACGGGCTCCGTGCTTTTTCTTGACAAAGAAGCCATTCTATTGTATTATTATTAGCGTTGTATGCCGCTGTGGTGAAATTGGCAGACACGAGGGACTTAAAATCCCTTTCTGGAGACAGAGTACGGGTTCGACCCCCGTCGGCGGCATAAAAAGACCCCCCAAGCTTACGCTTGAGGGGCTTTTTATTTTGCTTATTTTACACCTTGCCGCCGTGCAGTTCTGCATACATCTTGGAACGGCACTCGGCCACAGCCGGGGTCATGTTCACATAGTGCTTATGCGGGCACTCCAGACGCAGTTCGCTCTCCCAGGTCTCCTCGGTGAGCTGCTTTGCAATGTAGGCCTTCTTCTCTGCGATCGAAGGCAGCTCAATGGCCAGCTGACCATTCAGCACATGCGGCACCAGCAGCTTTTTGACCTTGGTGGGGGTAATGGTGACGGTGCGCTCGATGGCATCGGAGTCCAGATTGACCATCGTGACGGGCTTGCCCGCCTCGATGACTTCATCATCCATGGCGATCAGGTCACACTGGGCCTGACCATTTTCATCGTAGAGGCGCCACGGCATCTTCTTGCCCGGAATGATGGCCTTGCTGGCGGAATCCGAGCACTTCATCTTGGGAGTGTAGCTGCCGTCCGGCTGCTTGACCGCCACCAGCTTGTACACCCCGCCGAACACGGGGTCGGAAGCAGAGGTGATCAGGTTTTCGCCCACGCCGTAGGAGTCAAAATGAGCGTGCTCATACAGCTCCATGTTGGCGATCTTCTTTTCGTCCAGACCATTGGAAGCCACCAGCTTGATATAGGGCTTGCCTGCTGCATCCAGTGCCTTGCGCAGGCGCTTGGAGCCGCGGGCCAGGTCGCCGGAGTCGATGCGGGCGCTCTTGACGCGGCGGTTGGGGTCATCAGGATATTTCTCAATGAGGTAGTCGTCCAGCTTGATGAGGTTGGGCAGACCGCTCTCCATGATGTTGTAGGTATCCAGCAGCAGGCTGACGGAATCCGGGTAGGTATCGGCGAAGGCCTTGAAGGCATCGAACTCGGTCGGGAAGAACTCGATGAAGCTGTGGGCCACAGTACCCACAGCCTTGACCTCAGAGCCGTACTTCATCTCGGCCAGACAGTTGGCCGTGCCGATGCAGCCGCCCAGAACGGCAGCATAAGCGCCGTCGTTGCCTGCGCTCTCGCCCTGTGCGCGGCGGGTGCCGAACTCCATGACGCTGCGGGGGGTGTGAGTGTTGAGGCCGGTGATGCGGGTGGCCTTGGTGGCGATGAGGCTGTGGAAGTTCATGGTCTGGAGCAGGTAGGTCTCGATGAGGATAGCTCCTACGAGGTCGCACTCGATGCGCACCATCTGCACATGGGGGTAGCAGACCGTGCCTTCGGGCAGAGCGTACATATCGCCCTTCCAGCGGTACGTGCGCAGATACTCGCAGAACTCCTCACTCATGCCCTTGGTGCGCAGCCAGTGGACATCCTGCTCATTGAAGTGGTAGGTCAGCAGGAAGCGGGTCAGCTTGCGCTGGCCGGCGCTGATGGAGTAGCCCTGGTTATCCGGGTTCTTGCGGAAGAACATATCAAACACAAGGGTCGTATCCTTAAAGCCGTTCAGAAACAGGCAGTTGGCCATAGTGAATTCGTAAAAATCAACGACCATTGCCGGATTGTCGTAGTCCTCATCCGGGATATACGGCACAACTTTGATCTCGCTCATGAAAAGTTTCCTCTCTTTTTCCGCGCACCCCTGCGGCGGGTGCAGCCAAACAAACTCTGCGCTGCCGCGCATTTCGTCCTGTCATGACAGGATGTTTGTACCACTATAGCATCTTTGGCGGGCAGACGCAAGAGGTTTTGGCAAAAAATGACGACAGAAAGAAAAATGTTTTTTACGAAATCTTTACCAGCACCTCCGGCAGTGCTCTTCTGTCCTCGGATAAATCACGGGCATCGATGCCGTCCGGATATGCAAAAAGCACCCGCAGCGCCTTTTCGTGCTGCGGGTGCTTTGATATTTCAGATTCAGCCGTTGATGATGTTCGGGGTCGCATTCTTCAGCACGACGTCGTGGCTGCCGCCCTCCACGATGGAGGTGGAGGAAACGACGGTCAGCTTGGCCTTCTGCTGCAGCTCGGGGATGGAGAGTGCGCCGCAGTTGCACATGGTGCTCTTGACCTTGTACAGGGTGGTCTGGACGCCGTCGGCCAGCGGACCGGCGTAAGGAACATAGCTGTCCACGCCTTCCTCGAAGCTCAGCTTGGTGGAGCCGCCGAGGTCATAGCGCTGCCAGTTGCGGGCGCGGTTGGAGCCTTCGCCCCAATACTCCTTCATATACTGGCCATTGATGCGGACCTTGTTCGTGGGGCTCTCGTCGAAGCGGGCGAAGTAACGGCCCAGCATGACGAAGTCCGCGCCCATAGCCAGTGCAAGGGTGATGTGGTAGTCGTGGACGATGCCGCCGTCGGAGCAGATAGGCACATAGATGCCGGTCTCCTTGTAGTACTCGTCACGGGCCTTGGCGACCTCGATGACAGCGGTAGCCTGACCACGGCCAATGCCCTTGGTCTCGCGGGTGATGCAGATGGAGCCGCCGCCGATGCCGATCTTCACGAAGTCAGCGCCAGCCTTTGCGAGGAAGCGGAAGCCCTCGGCATCCACGACATTACCTGCACCCACCTTCACGGTGTCGCCGTAGTGCTCACGGATCCAGCCGATGGTGCGGCTCTGCCACTCGGAGTAGCCCTCAGAGGAGTCGATGCAGAGGACATCCACACCGGCCTCCACCAGAGCAGGCACACGCTGGGCGTAGTCGCGGGTGTTAATGCCGGCACCGACGACATAGCTCTTGTTCTTGTCCAGCAGCTCGTTGGCATTCTTCTTGTGGGAATCGTAGTCCTTGCGGAAGACGATATACTTCAGGTTGCCCTCGGCATCCACCAGAGGCAGGGTGTTGATCTTGTTGTCCCAGATGATGTTGTTGCAGTCGTGCAGGGAGGTGTTCTCCGGGGCAGTGACCAGCTTCTCGATGGGGGTCATGAAGGTGGTGACAGGAGCGTCATCGGGGGTATGGTTGACGCGGTAATCGCGGGAGGCCACGATGCCCAGAAGCTTGCCGTTAGGAGTGCCGTCGGCGGTGATGGCGATGGTGGAGTGGCCGGTGCGGGCTTTCAGCTCCAGCACATCGTGCAGGGTGGCAGTGGGGGCCAGGTTGGAGTCGGAAACAACGTAACCGGCCTTGAAGCTCTTGACGCGGCGGACCATAGCGGCCTCGTTCTCGATGCTCTGGGAGCCGTAGATGAAGGAGACGCCGCCCTGGCGGGCCAGCGCGATGGCCAGCTTATCGCCGGAGACAGACTGCATGATGGCGCTGATCATGGGGATATTCATTTCCAGCGGGCAGTTCTCCTCGCCCTTGCGGTACTTGACCAGCGGGGTCTTGAGGCTGACAGCCGTGGGGATATTCTCTGCAGAGGAATAGCCGGGGATCAGCAGATATTCACCGAAAGTGCGGGAAGGTTCTTTATAGAAATAAGCCATGTTCAAACTCCTTTTCTCTTAACGCATCAACATCAATCGGATTCATGTTTGCAACCTATAAATTGATTGTATATACTGTACCACAAAGCCAGCCGGAATACAAACCCCCGCCGCGCCAAACTTTGTAAATGTCCTTTGCAGAAAAACAGGCAAATTGCCCACCAAAATGGCGTAAGGTCATACTTTCCCGCATGAGAAGCCGGTTTTTGCGTGATTTATGGATGCAAAAAAGCTCGTCCAGAACGGACGAGCTTTTTGCACACGAAGCGGGATACCGCCTGTGCGGCACATGGATCACGACTGTGAAGGAGAACAGCCGGAGGAGGAGAACCTGTGCCCGATATCCCAAAAAAACAAGAAGAAAAAGATTTCACACTCAGCAGGGTCGTTTGCCCTTGCTGTAACCATATTGTAACTCTTTTGAAACCAATTTGCAATAGGGTTTTGTAATTTTTCTGTAATTTCTTTTGTTAACTTTTTGTGGACACATATAAAACCCCTGCCAGAAAATTTCCGGCAAGGGCTTTGCAGATCATTCTTTATTTTCTTAATGAGAGATCAACAATTTACATGTTTGTCTTTCCCACCTCCAGATAGCACTCAAAGCTGGTCTGGCCGTTGTGCTTTCCGATCACATACCAGCCATCCGCCGAAGGGGCATAAAACACCTCTGCCGTTTCTCCCATCGGGATCTCGCGGTGGTAGTTGATAGAAGCAAAGGTCACGGGGCCTTTGCGCATCACTTCCAGCGGCAGCGCATCGCAGACAAGGTCCAGATAGAATGCGTTGTTCAAATGGCCGTTCAGATCGCACTGGGAATAATGCACCGTCCACTCCCCTGCGCTGATCAGACCGTCCTTGCACTTGTGCAGCTGCAAAGGCAGCTCGTCCTCCACCGTATCGTTCCAGAAATTCTCCACCGTCCAGCCCGGCTCCCGCAGGATACGGCCCTCGGCAAGGCTTGCCACGATCCAGCGACAGTCCACCATAGCCACCTCTTTGCCCTCGGCATCGGTCAGGGTGGTGATGCGTTTGACCGAACCGTGTTTGCTGACCTGCGCCCGGGAGGTAAGGGTCAGCGTTTCGGCACGCTGGGGCACACGATCAAATTTCAGGGCCTGCTTGCCCACCAGAAAGGTCACACCGCGATCTTTGAAGAACTGGTCATCCATACCAAAGGCGCGGGCGTGGTCTGTCGAAATCTGCTCCACATAGCGCAGCAGGGCGCTGGGCTTGAGCAGGCTGCGGAAGTCGGCATCTGCGTTCATGACTGTCATGGTCTCGGTGTAAAAGAACTGTTCCATGGTTTTTCCTTTCTATAAAAAGAGACCACTGCACGTTGTTCTGTGCAGCAGCCTCCTTTGCGTTTAATACTGATTGCGGTTGCGCCTGCGGACCTTGCGCCAGATGTTGAAGCAGGCCAGCGCTACCATGGCTGCCAGCAGCGCAAGGAACAGCAGACTGCTGCCGCCCTCGTCGTAGCTCTTCATTTCGCTCCACTTCACGTCCAGCTCGCTGTTCACATCGTCGCTCAGGGCAGTGAACACCTTTTCCTTGGCGGCTTTCTCTTCGGACGGATAAGCGATCTCGCTCTCCTTCAGATCCTCGTCCAGCACCTCCCACACATCCTGCATGGGGGTGGTGTAGCCGATGTACTCGGCGTTTGCCTTGCCGATGTCCGTCTCACACATGAAGTTGATGAACATTTCCGCAGCTTCCTGATGTTCACTGGCAGCAGGAATGGTCATGCAGTCCACGGAAAGCACGCTGCCTTCCTCCGGGAACGCCCATGCAAGGTCGGGATTATCGTCGATCATGGTGATGGCATCGCCGGAGTAGTACACACCGACGGCTGCCTCGCCGCCGATCATCTTATCAAAGATCTCATCCATGACGTAGGCCTGCACCAGCGGTTTCTGAGCCTTCAGCTCTTCCACCACCTCATCCACCTCTTCGGTGGACTGCGGGTTGATATCGTGGCCGCTCTTAAAAGCAGCAATGGCGTAGGCATCGCGGCTGTTGTTGAACATCAGGATATTGCCTGCGTACTGCTCGTCCCACAGGTCGGCCCAGCTCGTGGGCGCTTTGTCCACCATGGTGGTGTTATAAATGATGCCGGTGGTGCAGAGCATATAGGGCACGGTGTAGGCATTCTGCGGATCGTAATCCGGATCCACGTATTCCTGATCGATCTTTTTGAAGTTCGGGATATTGTCGTAGTTCAGAGGCTTGAGCATCCCCTCGGCGATCATTTTTGCCACCATGTAATCCGACGGAATGACCACATCGTAGTTGGCTGCGCCGGACTTGAGCTTTGCGTACATGGACTCGTTGGAGTCGAAGGTGGTGTAATTCACCTTGATGCCGGTGAGCTTTTCAAAGGCCGCCACCACGTCCACGCTGTCGTCCGAGCCGTTGGAGATGTACTCGCCCCAGTTATAGACATTGATGGCCACGTTCTGGCCCTTGAAGCGGGTCCAGTCGTAATCGTCCGATACCGAGACATCCTCGGTGACCTCAATGGTGCCGGCGGCAAAGGCGGGCATTGCACAGCAGACCGTCATTGCCAGCGCCAGCAGCAGCACAGAAAAACGTTTCATCACACGCCCTCCCCTCTCAGCGCCTTCTGGTCGCGGCGGTAGCTACGGCTCTCCATTGCGTTGGAGATCAGAATGATGCACAGAATGACCACGAACATGATGGTGGACAGCGCATAGATCTCCGGGCTGACCTTTTTACGGGTCATGGAGTAGATGGCGATGGGCAGCGTTTCCACCGTGCCGCAGTTGAAATAGGAGATCATGAAGTCGTCGATGGAATAGGTCAGGCAGATGAGGAATGCCGACAGGATGGCCGGGCTGATCTCCGGCAGGATGACCTTGAAGAAGGCCTGCTTGGGGTCGCAGCCAAGGTCGAGCGCTGCCTCATACAGCCTGATATCCAATTGCTTGAGCTTGGGCGTGACGTTGAAGATGACATACGGCACATTGAACGCGATATGCGCAATGAGCAGCGTCGGGAAGCCCATGATGGTATCCGGCAGCCAGGAGACACCCCCGGCAAAGCGCTGGTAGGCCACGAACAGCAGCATGAGCGAGATGCCGGTGATGATCTCCGGGTTGACCACCGGGATATAGGTGATGTTGGTGACGACAAGGCGGCTCCCGCGGCCCATGGACGCAATGCCCAGACTTGCCGCTGTACCCAGCACAGTGGCAATGACCGCAGAGATCAGAGCCACTTCCAGCGAGACCAGCAGCGCATGCAGGATGGAGAAGTTGTGCAGCAGGCTGGAGTACCACTTGAGGGTAAAGCCGGTGAAGAGCGAATAGCCCTTGGACTGGTTGAAGCTGAATACGATCATGTATGCAATGGGCAGGTACATGAAGCAGAAAAACAGCACGATATAGACGCGCTGCATCAGGCGCAGATGTTTCGTTTTCATCAGGACACGCCCTCCATTTCATCTTCATCAAAGCTGGAGGTGAAGCTCATGCACAGCAGCACAATGATCATCAGCACAAGGCTCATGGCAGAACCCACGTTCAGGTTGTAGCTGTTGCCAAGGAACTGCATCTCGATCAGATCGCCAATGAGCAGGTTGGAGCCGCCGCCCAGCATACGGCTGATAACAAAGGTGGACACCGCCGGGACGAACACCATGGTGATGCCGGTGCTGATGCCGGGCACGCTCATGGGAATGAGCACCCGGAGAAGGGTCTTGGTGGTGGAAGCGCCCAGATCCTGCGCAGCTTCCACCAGGCTCTGGTCGATCTTGGTCATGCTGGTGTACAGCGGCAGGATCATATAGGGCACATAGTTATACACCATGCCCAGCACCACCGCGCCGGAGGTGTTGAGCATATTGAAGGGGCCAAGGCCGAACACGCCCAGAACAGCGTTCACCGGGCCGTTGATGCTGAGCAGGCCCATCCATGCGTAGGTGCGCAGCAGGAAGTTCATCCACATGGGCAGCATGACCAGCATAAGCATGATGTGCTGCTTGTTCACCCGCAGGCGGGAAAGAAAATAGCCCACCGGGAACGCAATGACCAGACAAATGACCGTGGCAATGAGGGCCAGCAGCAGGCTGCGGGCAAACACCGAGCCGTAGCCGCTGATGGAGGTGAGGTTATCCAGCGTGAAAGCTCCGTTTGCATCCGTAAATGCATAGTACACCACGATGATCAAAGGCACCACTGTGAACAGCGTCATCCATACAAAGTACGGATAGGCCAGCTTTTTATCGTAAATCTTCATCATTGCGGCTCACCCCTCTGAACGCGCCATAATGTGGATCTCGTTGGGGCCGATGCGCATACCAATGGTCTCACCGGGGGTGCAGGCGCGGGTGGAATGGATCAGCCATTCGCGGCCCTCGCACTCCACATGCATCTCAAAGTGGACACCCTTGAAGATGACATCATTCACAACGCCGACAAGCTGGCCTTCCACAGGAGAGACCACCTCGATATCCTCGGGGCGCACCACTACCTGCACGCTCTGCTCGCGGGCAAAGCCGCGGTCCACACAGGGGAAGTCCACGCCGGAGAAGGACACCAGAAAATCCCGGTGCATCACGCCGTCCACGATGTTGGAATCGCCAATGAAGTCTGCAACAAAGGCATTCTTCGGCTCATTGTAAATATCCTCCGGCGTGCCGATCTGCTGCACCTTGCCGCCGTTCATGACCACGACGGTATCGGACATGGTAAGGGCTTCCTCCTGATCGTGGGTAACATAAATAAAGGTAATGTTCATTTCGCGCTGCAGGCGCTTCAGCTCCAGCTGCATCTCCTTGCGCAGCTTGAGGTCCAGTGCGCCAAGGGGTTCATCCAGCAGAAGGATCTCCGGCTCGTTCACCAGACTGCGGGCGATGGCCACGCGCTGCTGCTGGCCGCCGGACATCTGGCTGATGCTGCGGCGCTCGAAGCCTTTCAGGCCAACAACTTCCAGCATGTTGCGCACCTTGCGGCGGATGGTCTCTTCGTCCATCTTTTTGAGCCGCAGACCGAAGGCCACGTTCTCGAACACGTTCAGGTGCGGGAACAGTGCGTATTTCTGAAAAACGGTGTTCACCGGGCGCTTATAGGGCGGCACGCCGGTAATGTCCTCACCTTTCAGCAGCACTTTGCCGGAATTGGGTTCCAGAAAACCTGCGATCAGACGCAGGGTGGTGGTTTTGCCGCAGCCGGAAGGGCCCAGCAGCGTTACGAACTCTTTGTCATGGATGTCGAGGTTCAGCCCATCCAGAATGCGCTGACCGTCAAATTCCACTACGATATCCCGCAGTGAAACGATCACCGAGTTGTCCATTTTTTACTTTATCCTCCTTGTAACTCAGATACGAAAAAAGACAGGGCCATGCCCCATCCCTCGTACCAGGGCGACCCAGCCCCGCACAACATCCATGACGACCGGAGAACCTGCAAAAGCAGGCTCTTATATTGCGCAGTTATTCTGCCCTGTCTCGTCTATCTTAATCAATCTTTGCTGAAATGTCAATCACTCTGCCAATGTTTGCCGAAGCTTTACACGCCGCAACAAAAAAACATGCGCCGCAGCGGGCTTTCCGCATACGGCGCACAAAGGTTTTTATTCAGATTTTAAGGCAGCGGCCGTTATCAGAAGGGCCTGCACAGTGTCAAGGTCAACCGCATAGACGGAACTGTCCCCCTCCACCATCATCCAGCAGCCGTCTGCATTTTCGGCGTAGTGGAGGGTCACGGTCCCATCGGCAGAGGCGGCCCGCACCGTTGCAAGCGGTGCATCAAATCCATAGGCCGAAGGGTCGGCATTCGCGATTTGTGCGGTCACATAGCCTGCCAGAGCAGAGAGGATGCTCTGCACCTTGCTGTCGTCCAGATCGGCAGAGGGTTCATCGGCCAGCCGCCACACGGTCTGATAGGCGGTGGAATCGGCCGCACTTTCCGAGGAATCGCTCTCCGCTTCCGCAGGCTCAGAGACTGCATTCAGTGCAAGGGTGCCGCTGCCCGTCGTAATGGAAACACTTTCCAGCGCGGAGGCCGTCAGTCCCGCCGGGTTGATCGCGCCAAAAAGGTCCGCTTTGGTCAGCTCAAAGCAGGCCGCCTTGTTGCCAGAAACGGTGTACACGGCATCGTCCCCTGCCTTCTGCACATACAGATCTCCTGTGACCGGGTTCTCGGTGCCAAAGGCAAAGGTGTTCGTCTCGCCTGCCGCCGTCACCGTGACCGTAACAGCCGGGTCGGCAAGGCCGTAGTCCTCGCCGGGCTGAGCCGTGAGCTGACGCTTGGCGTTCAGGGATGCCAGCGCCGTGACCATGGTATTGCAGGCAGATGCATCCAGATGATAGTCCGGGTCATCCGCCAGCGTCCAGCTGCCGGAATCGTAATTTAGGGTAAGCGTTTCGCCGCCATAGGCATACCGGATGCTGGTCACATCGCCTGCCGCAAAAGAAGAAAGCAGGATGCTGCCCTCTGCGGCGGCGCTGGAAGCAGCTTCTTCTGCGGCATTGCTGCGGCTGACAAACCACAGCAGCCCGCCCAGCACAAGCACCAGCACCAGAAGCACCGCAAGGGTGCGCTGTTTTGTTTTCATGGCAGTGCCCCCTTACTTGCGGCGGCGCAGCAGCACCTCCACAGCACCTGCAATGAGCACTGCTGCGGGCAGCACGAATACGAACACCATGCCCAGCGTCATGGATGCGGAAGCCGGGACCGTGATGGGCGCAGCTTCCAGTGCTTTGGTGTCGATGAGCAGGCTCTGCCCTACCAGCGAAGCGGCACAGCCCTGCAGGAAGGTCAGGTTGCCCGGGATGGACTGGTACACCTGCTCGTTGTCCATGTTGGGGCAGCCGATCCAGATCACCTCGGCTCCGGTGGAGTCATTGCGCGCCCATACGGCCAGCGAGAACGGGCCGTCGGTATCGCCGGCCTCCTTTGCGGAAGAAGAGCTGGCATCAAAGTCCTGCTTGCTGTAGGCATCCTCGGTGGTATACAGCAGCGGTTCCGCCGTCACATCGTCTGTCTCGGTGATGGTGATGCCCTGTGCCACCGAGAGCATCACATGGGTGCTCTGGTTCACACCGTCCAGCGCAGTGCTTTCGTCGGCGGCCGCGTAGTCCGGGAACAGCGAGTACGGGTAGCCGTACAGCGCGTGGCCCGCATCGCCCTCCACCACAAAGCCCGGCTCACGCGCAAGGCCGAACTGTGCCATCACTGCATCCAGATCGGGCGTTTCGGTATAGCCGCTGGTGGTCAGCAGCACCTTGCCGCCGTTTTCCAGATAGGCCTGCAGCTGCGCGATCTCATCCACAAGGCCGTCAGCTGCAAAATCCGAAGCGGGGTCGCTGATGATGAGCAGATCACAGTCCTCCGGGATGGTGCCGGTGAACAGATCCAGCGGCTGGGCATCGATATTCTGCGCCTTGAGCGCCTCGGTCAGCGAGGAGGTAAGCGCCTGCTCGCCGTGGTTGGTGGTGTAGTAGGCATGACTTTCTGCTGCGGCAGTCAGCTTGTAGATTGCAGAGCTGATCTGCTTTTCGCCGCCAAAGGTCACGTTGGCAGCGCCGGTGGTGTAGTAATCGGAGTAATCGTACTCGTAAAGTTCGGCGGCGTTCAGCACTTCGCTGTTCTCACCGCTGACCACGATCAGACTGCCGGTGGATGCATTCTCTGCGCCGTACTGCGCTGCAAAGGTCGGGTAAAGCGCCGGGTCCTTCTGCTCCCAGTGGAAGTGACCGCTCTCGTCGGCGTAGTGATCCAGCAGCTTGGTGATAATGGCATCCTCGCTGCCGGTCTCACAGAGATAATAAACGGTCACGTCCTGATCCAGGCTCTGCATCAGCTGCCTGGAGCTGTCGCCCAGCGTGTACATTTTGGCGGCAGAGAGGTCGAACTCGGTGTATTTTTTCGGGATGGCCCCCACCAGCAGATTGATCAGCACGGCCAACACGATGGCTGCTGCCAGAATGGCCGTGGAGTACAGCCCATTGCGGAACACCTTGCCGTTTGCGGAGGAAGAAAATTTGAAATTTTTCATGTTGTTCCCCTCCCCTCAGTTCCAGCGGCGCTTTTCCAGCCCCTGCGCCGTGAAGAACAAAAACAGCATGGTCACGGTCAGGTAGTACACCAGCGTCGGGATGGAAAAGCTGTTGTTGACAAACTCTTCAAACGGCGTGAACAGGCACAGCCCGCTGAGCACCGCGCTGAACGCTTCGGTCAGCCAGCTGCTCTGCAGCAGGAACAGTGCCGTCAGCACCACACAGCAGCCCGCAAAGGTCAGGCAGCCCAGCGTAAAGCTGCGGGTACGCAGGCCTGCCACCACACTGAGCACTGCCGCAATGGCGGTGAACAGGGCCAGCGCCACTGCGCTGCCTGCGGTGAACATGCTGCGCAGGCTGGGCATCATGTAGGCCAGCAGCAGTGCGGCTACGCCCGCCACCGCAGCAATGATCTGATTCTCGGTCAGGCTGGAAAGAAACACGCCAATGGCAATGGCGGCGCAGCCCATGAGATAATAGCACAGCAGAGCGGCCAGGTTTGCCAGCGTGGCCGTGCCGGCGGCACCCAGTGCGGCCAGTACAAGGATCATGACCGCATCGGCAAGGCACGGCAGGGCAAAGATGACGCACAGGGCAAAGAATTTGCCCAGCACGATCTCCCACACAGACACCGGGCTGGTAAGCAACAGCTGATCGGTGCGGGTACGGCGTTCCTCTGCAAAGGAGCGCATGGTGAGCACCGGGATATACAAAAGCAGCACAAACGTGGTGCGGTAAAGCGTGTAATAGCCAAAATCCGTCAGGCCGTAGCCCAGATTCAGGGCAACAAAATAGATGGCCGTTGCCGCCAGCATAAAGGCGGTGAGCACATAGCCGATCATGCCATGAAAGCTGCTGCGGACTTCGCGTTTGAAAATGGCAGTCATTCCGTTTTCTCCTCCCCTTCATCCGATGGTGTTTCAGACTCGTTTTCGGTCAGTGCAAGGAACACTTCCTCCAGCGTCCTGTTTTCCGCTGCCAGCGCCAGCACCGTGCATCCGGCCTGCGAAAGGGCGCGGGACACCTCGGCGCGGCGGTCAGAAGCATCGGCACTTTCTGCGGTAAAGGTCACCTGTCCGTCGGCCTCGGATTCGATCTCCACCTTGCGGATGCCCGGAATGGAGCCGACTGTTTTCAGCACGGTCTTCCCCCCGCCCAGAACGGTAGCGCGCAGACGGCTGCCGGGGTTCAGCTTTTCGGCCAGCTGTTCCGGCGCACCCACCGCCACCAGATGCCCCTTGGAAAGGATCAGCACCTGACTGCACACTGCCTGCACCTCGCTGAGGATGTGGCTGGACAGGATGACCGTGTGGCTTTTCCCCAGCTCCCGGATCAGTCTGCGGATCTCGATGACCTGTGCAGGGTCAAGGCCCACGGTAGGCTCGTCCAGAATGATGAGCTGCGGCGCGCCCAGCAGTGCCTGCGCAATGCCCACGCGCTGGCGGTAGCCCTTGGACAGACTGCGGATGAGCCGGGGCAGCACCTCTTCCAGCCCGGTGCGGCGGGCAGCTTTGCGCACCTGTTCTTTGCGGTCGGCCTTCTTTTTGATGCCTTTCAGCTCTGCAGCAAAATCCAGATATTCCTGCACCGTCATTTCCGGGTAGAGCGGCGGCTGCTCGGGCAGAT
>ERZ791843.333-NODE-333-length-35401-cov-3.87781_pt1 | contig 35401 bp, 30 predicted proteins | sample MGYA00510290_ERZ791843 | MGnify/ENA primary metagenome ERZ791843 (study PRJEB30046, sample SAMN00715254) | human gut metagenome | study: EMG produced TPA metagenomics assembly of the A metagenome-wide association study of gut microbiota in type 2... | reverse complement strand
TTTCTTAGTATTGTTACTTGTATAGTATATCATTCAGGAGAAAAAAAGTACAGAACTAAATCGAATGTTTGTTCTGTACTTTTACATCTTAGCTCGATTCTACATACCTTTAAAATGTATCTGGATTTAAAGTCAAATTTTTTATTTCGTTGACAGAATAACCTTTTAAGATATATAATATTTTTATTACATTTGTAAGATTTGGAGGAATATCACATGAGCAATCTGCCTCAAATTTCAGAAGCTGAATTTGAAGTTATGAAAATCGTTTGGAAATACGCACCAATCAGCACCAATGAAATTACTGAAAAATTAACACAAATTTCCAGTTGGAGTCCTAAAACAATTCAGACATTGATTAAACGTCTCGTTTCTAAAAAAGCACTAACCTATGAAAAACAAAGCCGGGTTTTTGTCTATACTCCATTGGTCAAGGAAGACGAATATATTCGGCAGGAAAGTAATTCTTTTTTAAAGCGATATTATAATGGTAATATCACTTCTATGCTTGCCTCTTACATTGAGGATGATAAATTGTCTGAAGAAGACATTGCCAGCTTACGGAATCTTCTTTCCAATCATTAACCATGGGAGGAGCATATTTTGATATATTTTAGTTTTCGATTTTTACTCTGTAATGCCATCATTTGTATTTTTTTAGGTTGTTTACTGGGATTTAAAAATTTATTGCAAAGGCAATTATCCGCACGTATGCAATATAATCTTTCGATTATATTTCTTGCCGTTCTAATTGTTCCCTTTTTACCGATAAACTCTGCCCCATCTTCTATATCGTGGAGACATTTGCTGACAGCCAGTTCAAGTACCAATGGTGACATTCAAACCACTTTTCTTTCTGGTAATGGTTATAATTTGGATAAAATAAATGATTTTGCTGTCTCGGTCAGCACCCAAATACCAACTTTTATTCACACATTACTTGTATTTTTCTGGAGTATCGGTATATTCATAATGTTTTTTCTTCTCTACCGCTCAGTAAAACAAGTAAAAGCCTTACATAGTTCTGCTTTACCTCTTCAAAATGAAGAACTAAACGCTCTTTATATAGAATGTTTAAACGAAGTGAACAGCAAGCATACCATTCCGATTTATAGTACAGCATTTTTGAAATCTCCTGTTTTGGCTGGTTTCCTGCATCCTCGCATTTATCTTCCAATTCACTTGATTTCAGATTTTAACGCTGGAACTATAAGCGCAACTGATATTCGATATATGCTTCTTCATGAACTGCAACACTACAAGCATAAAGATATTCTAATTGGATATTTGATAAATACAGTAAATGTTTTCTACTGGTTCAATCCCCTAATCTGGTATTTTCTAAAAAGAATACGTCAGGAACGGGAACTTGCCTGCGACAGTGCTGTATTACAATTATTGAAAGAAACAGAATACAAGTCATATGGAAATACACTGATTAACTTTGCCGAAACAATAGCTCTGTCTCCATTCCCTTTTACTATGGGAATCAGTGGAAATATAAAACAGTTAAAAGGACGCATTTTAAATATTGCATCATTCCACCAACCTACTTTTAAACAAAAAATTCGTGGATATCTTATATGCATATTCGTCTCTACTATCATCATTGGATGCATTCCCATACTTTCTGTTTATGCTTCTGATCAGACTGGCTATCATTTTGACACAACCGAAAAGAATATTACTCAGCTAAATCTTTCTTCCAATTTTGGGGACTACACCGGAAGTTTTGTTTTATATGATCAGTCTGCTGATAAATGGAATATTTATAATATGGAGCATGCTTCCACACGTGTATCACCGAATTCGACTTATAAAATATATGATGCATTACTTGGCTTGGAATCTGGAATTATTACACCAGAACATTCCACTTTCACATGGAATGGAGAACCCTGTCCTTTTGAATCTTGGGAATCTGATCAAGATTTGACCTCGGCTATTCATAATTCCGTGAACTGGTATTTTCAGGCAATTGATTCACAGGCAGGTTTTCAATCCGTAAAGACATTTTTACAGACAATAAACTATGGTAATCAGAATACTGGAACAAATCTAAATCTCTATTGGACAGATTTCTCTCTGAAGATATCACCCATAGAACAGGTGGAATTGTTACAGGATTTCTATCAAAATAATTTTCATTTTGACAGTAAAAATATCCAGGCAGTAAAAAAATCCCTGCTGCTTTCCACTACTTCTTCCGGTTCTCTTTACGGGAAAACAGGAACCGGGCGTGTCAATGGTAAAGATGTCAATGGCTGGTTTATCGGATACATTGAAACAGCGAATAATACTTACTACTTCGCAACAAATATTCAATCCTCTTCTGATGCAACTGGAAGTCAGGCTACCGAAATAACAGAATCTGTACTTTCTAATCTTGGTATTTGGAAATAAATAAAGAGAACTGATAGCATAATTTCCCGTTATCAGTTCTCTTTATTTATTTCTTCTCTACTGATCAATTCTGCAAATTACCTAACCGGTACTGATACCTCGGTATATTATCAATACCATTATCTAAAATCCTGTTTCCAACATACTGAATCATTCCATCATCCTGAATTTTCATCGTAAGTTCGTGTGTAATAACAACATCATTACATACAACAGAATCACATACTGCATGAATTGTCAAAACAATGGTTCCATCTTCATTGTGCCTGACTTCTGTTACTTCCGGTAAAGACAAGCCAAAATGTGTTGGTGAATAATTACCACATCCCAATCGTTCCCAGATAAACATATTACTTTGTTCATCGTAGACCGCCCATTCTTTCAATTCTTCTTTTGTAACAGGAAGATATGTCATAATTACATTTTCGAACTCTTCTGCTGGAATTCCCACAACCTCTTTTTCTGCAGTAAATTTTTCTCCATATTTCATTTGATAAAAATATTCATAAAGTCCATTGTAATCCAACCCCTGCATATCCTCCGCATTCCAGTTTGAACATAACAGATTGTTTCCCTGATAGCCGAACGTACTCACATATTTTTTTGAATATTCCCGGCACTCCTCACTCAAAGGCTTTACCCGGATAATACAACTTCCATCTACAATCTCTGTCACTTCCGGTGGTTCAGGTACGCATAATTCATAACAGAAATTCCCATTTTCAGTATATGCCCATTCTTTTATTTTTGATAGCGATATGTATGTAAGTACAGGCTCTGTATCCTCACTCCAGATCATTTTTGCGGACATCACACTCATTTCTTTTCCATCATAACTATATTCTTTTCTGGTAATTCCACCATCTGCTTCATATAAAATTACACTTCCTTTTTCTTCTTGTTCTGCAGATTTTAAAAATTGTTCCATCTTCTGATAATTATCCATAACAGAATAATGATCGGAACCAATGACCGGATTCCCATTTTGTTTGATAATTTCTTTCATCCGATTCATCATTTGCTCAGCAGTATTCTGATCTGCTTCTTGTATTCCATTATATTCAGAATAAATATCTCGGATAATGCCCATAATTTCTTCACAATCGTTCACAGCTTCCTTTTTCTTGTCTTCATCGATTGGTAGATTATATCCCTTATCCGGATTTTCCATGGTAGTGTTTTTCTGATTCTTCTCATTTTTTACATCTGTGCTGTTTAACGATATCTTACTTTCACAGGAAGTCAGAATCATTCCTATACAAAGTACTAACAAAATACTTTTTCTTTTCATATTGCCCCCTAATTATTACTGTAATTCTCTTCCCACTCTTCTTCTGTTAACCTTGGAATATACCACCCTGCATTTGCATTTTGATTTGACCTGATTACCTTATTTGATAAATACTGGAAACTTCCGTCTTCCATAGGTTTTATCATCAATTCACTGGTGATTGCCTGATCTAACATTCTGATTTCCCATACTGCTTCTATCGTAAGTTTTAATGTTCCATCTTGTAATTTTTCATATGAGATAACTTCCGGATATGGCTCATATGGGAATTCACAATCATATAACCCTCGCGGTCTGTATCTAAAAGTTTTATTATCAGAGTTATAAAAAGTTCCCTTTTCAATCTCGGTATTACTAAATGGTAAATAGGTCTTTATAACCTCTTCAAACTCATCTTCTGGAACTTCATATTCTGCTCCACCATAATTTGCTTCATATGGAACTTGCTTTCCATATTTCATATAATACATTTTTTCATAAAGATCATAAAAATCAAGTTCCGTATAATTCTGGTTATCCCAATTTGTAATCAACAGATTATTAAGTGCATACCCCAACGGCATAACATATTTTCGATTCAATTCCCGGCATGTTTTATCTAATGGCTGCACTCTGAATCCAGTTTCACCAGGTGCTCCATCAAATCCCGGTGGGTGATATTCCTCCAGAAACAAGTATCCTTTTTCTGTATATTTCCACTCATATGCTTCATATTCATCATAATAATTAGCCTGTGGACTATTATCCTTCCATTTAACCTGACATAATCGAACATTTATCTTTCCATTCATTGACTCTAAATGATATTGTATAATTTTCCCTTCATCAAATACAACAACAATATCAACTGCTGCCTGTTCTTCTTTCTCCGCTGTTTTGCAAAATTCTTCTACTTTTTCACGATTGACCATATCAATCTGATTATCACAATCTACTGCCGCATATCCTTTCTCTTCCAGACAATTGATAATTTTTCTTTTCGCCTTTAATGTATTTAACTCCGACTTCTCCTTCATATAAACAGACCGAAAAGTTTGCGCTGTTTTTTTTACTTCTGCATTCATTTCAGATTCTACGGTTTCTTTCTTTTCTTCTTTTTCCGTAATTTGATTTTGGCCGCACCCTGTAAAAGCAATAAGAACTATCAATATCATCGCAAATTTCTTACATATGTAATAATTCCCTGTAAAAATTTTTTTATTTTTCAAAATATTCCTCCAATACGGTTGCATCCTTTTTAACAACATAACCACTTCCACCGATTCCTTTCACATTCTCAACCATACTGATAAGAAGAATTGGTTTGTCCACGCTTTTATCTGCCGTAAACACCGAAAACCACCCGATTTCTTTGCCAGAAGTATCTTCTTTCGTTGCCTTCAACTCGGCTGTCCCTGTTTTTCCAGCCAGCAAAATATCGTCACGATGTGCAGCATATCCGGTTCCTTCCGGATCATTTACAACACCTTCCACCCCTTGCATAATTTCTTCTACATTTTCTTTGCTAAACGCATTTTCTATCCATGTTTCACCAGATACTTCTTCTTTGTATTTCAAATACGGTTTTATCATATTCCCTTCATTTAAAAATGAAGTATAAATACTTGCCAGATGTAATGGATTTACAAGAATCTGCCCTTGCCCATAACCACTATCTGCCAATTGTATTTCTGTTTCTATTTTATCTGTATTGGAATATGTTGATTCCTGCATCGCAATCTCAAACGGCATATTCTGATTAAATCCTATTTCATTTAAAGTATTCATAAAATTCTCACTACCAATTTTAAGAGCTGCCTTTGCAAAATAAATATTATCAGAATAGATAATTGCATTTTTCATAATAACCGGTTCATATTCATGAAGTGTTGTTACTTGATAAGATCCCCAAGACGAATCTTTCTGCCATGCCAAACCTTCATTTCCAAAATCTTCTTTTGGATCTATGCTTCCCGTTTTCAACCCAATTCCTGCCACAACTGGTTTAAATGTTGAGCCAGGACACCATACTTGACGAAAACGATTATATAATGGCTTCTTTTCATCTTCGTTTAATGATGTCCATTTCTCTGATGATAAGCCCCGTATAAATTCATTATTATCATAAGATGGGGTGCTTACCAAAGCCAATACTTCTCCCGTATAAGGATTCATTGCGACAGAACACCCCGGATCTTCTTTAAACTGCTCGTATAATGATTTTTGCAAATCGGAATCTATCGTTAATCTTATATCCATACCATCTTCTTTAAAAATACTTGCAAGAACCTCTTTTACTTCCCCATCACTATCCAAAATCTTTATATCACAACCATCTTTTCCTTTTAATTGCTTTTCGTATAACTTTTCCACCCCAGATCTTCCGATTACACTTTCAGCTGAATATCCTTCCCCTGGATGATTTTCCAAATCTTCTGCTGTTACAGACTGTACATAACCAATTAAATGAGCTGCTGCTTCCCCTAACTCATAGATTCTAACTTCCACATCTGATAGCATAACCCCTGGAATTTCCAAAAGTTTATTCTGACAATCCTGCTCTTCAAGTGTTTTTTCTTCTGGCTGTATTTTCATTAAATCTATTTCTTCTACTTTCGGAATAGTTTCAATTGGTACAAAAGAATCTTCTTTTACCCACTTTGCTGTGAGTTTGTTATTTATTGTTTCTACATCTATCTCTAATAACTCCGCTATTTTTTCAATAGATACATTCCTGTCTTCCAGCTTTCCCGGTATAATGCCAACTGATGTTGCTACTCCTTTTCCTGCAAGCATTTTACCATCTCGGTCTAATATTTCTCCTCTCTCCGCTTTTGATGTAGTAACACTTATTTTATCATCACTCTCTAAATCTGGAAAAATCAGGCTATCCTGCCATACTAATTTATATCCCTGTTTCGTCTTCTTCAGTTCCGCCATATTGTCAAATTGTATTGTTCCGGCAATTGTATTACATGATGTTTCATACGAAAGCGTAACTGTATCTGCTTTTTTCTCTTTCACAGCTATATGACTGATTTTAATGTCACTGACCTCTATTCCTTCGTATATCTTAGAATTTCGTTGTATGTATTCTTCTTTTGTCAGATAAACTTTTTCATCTGAATCTATCATAGTATACATTACTTCATATTCCTTTTTTTCAATATGGTTCATATATTCCACAAGTGTGTCTTCTGGTGATTCCGTAATTGATCTTTTTAATAAAACACCTCCCAAAATAGCAATTACTGTTATAGCCATTACTAATCTCAAAATCCTACAAGTGTAAGATTTTTTAGTGCTTTGTTTTTTCCGTCTTCTTTTCATAGATATTCCTTTCTTTCAACGCTTTTATTTTCTTAAATCTTACACTTGTAATATTTGAAAGTCAAGTCTTTTCTCAGGCATTATATACGTGCGTCGCACGATGCATATAAAAAGAAATCCTCGATCACAAGTAAACTTGTGGGGTTTTGGTCTAGGTACAGCTTGTGCATTGTAGGTGCACCAAGACATCCGCACAAGCACGCTTAGCTCGATTTCGCTTCGCTTCATCTCGCTATACGTGCGTCGCACGATGCATATAAAAAGAAATCCTCGATCACAAGTAAACTTGTGTCGAGGATTTCTTTTTATATACGCCGTGCTTGTGCTAGACGCTTACATTCCAGCCTGAGCTGCAACTTCTGCTGCGAAGTCGTCAACTTTCTTTTCGATTCCTTCACCAGTCTCGAAACGAACAAATTTTGTAACTTTAACGTTTGCACCGTTCTCTTTTGCTACCTTATCAACGTATTTTCCTACTGTAAGGTCGCTGTCCTGAACGTATACCTGATCAAGCAGACAGATCTCTTTGAGCTCTTTGTTCAGACGTCCGATGATCATCTTCTCGATGATGTTTTCCGGTTTCTCCGGGTTCTCTTTCTTAGCCTGAGCAAGAAGAATTTCTTTCTCGTGATCAAGGTAATCCTGAGATACTTCCTCACGGGATACATACTTCGGAGACATAGCTGCTACCTGCATAGCTACGTTCTTCAGTGCTGCCTTGATCTCGTCGTTAACAACATCTGTATCAGCAACAACAAGAACACCGATACGTCCGCCACCGTGGATGTAAGGAACAACCACACCGTTGTCTGCTGCAACTTTCTCGAATCTTCTGATGTTCAGGTTCTCTCCGATAACTGCGATCTTCTCTACGAGAGCATCTTTTACAGTCTTTGTTGTATCAGCTTCCCAAGCCTCTGCCATAAATGCATCAAGATCAGCTGCTTCTGAATCTACTACCTGGTTAGCAACTGCTTCTACGAATCCCTGGAACTCGTCGTTCTTTGCAACGAAGTCTGTCTCAGAGTTTACTTCTACGATTGCAGCAACTTTGTCATCTTTAACAACTGTCTTAACGATACCTTCTGCAGCGATTCTTCCAGCTTTTTTCTCAGCTTTAGCCTGTCCGTTCTTTCTAAGGAACTCTACAGCTGCGTCCATATCTCCGTTTGTCTCAGCAAGCGCTTTTTTACAGTCCATCATTCCAGCGCCTGTCATTTCTCTTAACTCTTTTACCATTCCTGCTGTGATTGCCATGATAATTTTCCTCCATTATTCATAATGTGTATGTCACTGTAAGCAGTAACATATGCTTTTCTCTATAGAACTATTTCTATAAAGTAAAATGCTTCAACCTGATAATCAGGCTGAAGCATTTTCTTTCATATCAAGAACTGATATTACTCTTCTACAGCCTCTTCAGCTTCAGCTGCTTCTGCAGCCTCCTCGTAATACTCATCCTCAGCTGCACCCTGGTTTGCTTCGATAACAGCGTCTGCCATCTTAGAAACGATCAGTTTTACAGCTCTGATTGCATCATCATTACCTGGGATTACGTAATCCAGTTCTTCTGGATCACAGTTTGTATCACAGATACCGATCAGCGGAATTCCGAGTGTGTGTGCTTCCTGTACACAGATTCTTTCTTTCTTAGGATCTACGATGAAGATAGCGTCTGGCAGTTTCTTCATGTCTTTGATTCCGCCAAGGTTCTTCTCAAGCTTTGTCCACTCTTTTTTGATTTCGATAACTTCTTTCTTTGGAAGTACTTCGAATGTTCCATCTTCTGCCATTCTCTCGATGTCTTTCAGACGTTTGATACGGCTCTGGATTGTCTTGAAGTTTGTAAGCATTCCTCCAAGCCATCTCTCGTTTACATAATACATTCCGCAACGCTCAGCCTCAGCTTTGATTGCATCCTGTGCCTGTTTCTTTGTTCCTACGAAAAGAACTGTACCGCCTTCTGCAGCGATGTCAGAAACAGCCTTATATGCATCGTCAACCATTCCTACAGATTTCTGCAGATCGATGATGTAGATACCATTTCTCTCTGTGTAGATGTATGGAGCCATCTTAGGGTTCCATCTTCTTGTCTGATGTCCAAAATGAACACCTGCTTCCAATAACTGCTTCATTGAAATAACGCTCATGTTATTCTCCTCCATTTGGTTTTTTTCTTCCGTATGTTTTACTCTCCTTCGCAACCGGACGAAACTCCTGTCTCGACTTAGGCACCTTGGAAGGAATCCACATACGTGTTTTTTAGCAACGTTCGTAGTATAGCATAAAACAAGGGACGTTGCAAGAACTTTTTCCCACAACACCCCCATTTTTCAACATTTTTTGTTATTGTTCGTACTATGTGCAACCAACAGCCATTTTTATCCTCCTACGCAACAAAATGTGAATTTCCTATTCCTATACCAGCTGAAACGCTTTCAGCACATACAGCCATCCTGTCAACGTGAATGCACTGAACAATGTTGTCAGCATCACTACACTTGATGATAAAACTCCTTCATGTCCCATATTCTTTGCCATAACAAAACTGCTTACTGTTGTTGCAGATCCAAGCATTACAAGGATTGCAATCAGTTCTTCCTGACGGAATCCCAGTTTCACAGCAATCGGAAGAAAAATTGCCACAAATACGATCAACTTCATAATTGTTGCTGTCACAGCCGGTTTGATCCTTCCAAGTGCTTTCCTAAAATCAAAGGTAGCTCCCATTGCCATCAGCCCCATTGGTGTGGACATTCCTCCAATACTTGTCACCGTTTTATTAAGAATTGCCGGCATTGGGATCTTGCAGGCTGACCAGATCAGACCAGCCACGATTCCAATGATGATTGGATTGGTTACGATTCCCTTTAACGTTTTTATCCATACAGCTTTATCAATTGCCTTTCGTTCCGGATGGAAAAAGGATAACACGATAACTGCCATCACATTATAAAGTGGTACACTTCCAATGATCATAAGTGGCGCCATCCCTGCATTTCCATAAATATTCTGGATAAATGCAATTCCAAGAAGTGCTGCGCTGCTCCGGTAAGAAGCCTGTATAAATTCCCCCTGGATTGAACGGTCTTTCCAGATGCAAGATACCAGCGCAGCAATTGTAATGCAGATAAATGTTACTACAAAGCAGAAAATCACAAATTTGATATTCCACACTTCTTTAAAATCAACCTTTGCCAGGTCACCAAACAACAATACCGGCAATGGAATCAGAAAGACAAATTTATTCATCTTTGCTGCAAACTCTTCATCCATCCAGCCAAGCTTTTTGAACAGCATTCCCAGTACCATCATCAAAAAGATTGGTACGGTTGCATTCAGACTAAAAACTAAATTTTCCATTCTTCTCACCCGTGCCCTACTCTGTACGAAGTGCTGTCACAGGATCACTCTTTGCTGCTTTCTTTGATGGGATCAGTCCACCAAGTAATGTAAGGACAACACTTAATAAAATCAGTATGATTGCCGGAACAATCGGCAGAACTGCATTTACCTTCGCATTATCCGCCACATTGTGAATAATCGCATTTCCCGGAATCAGAAGTAATAAAGTCAGTCCGATTCCAATCAGTCCTGCACAAAGTCCGATAATAAATGTCTCCGCATTAAATACCTGTGATACATTTCGCTTTGACGCACCGATTGCTCTTAATATTCCAATTTCCTTCTTCCGCTCAAGCACACTGATGTAGGTAATAACACCAATCATAATGGAAGATACCACAAGAGAAATCGCTACAAATGCAATCAGCACATAACTGATCGTATCTACGATTGTTGTGACAGAGGACATTAAAGTTCCAACTACATCGGTATAAGTAATGACCTGCTCATCCTTCCCTTCTGCCTCCATCCTGCTATTATAATCGTCCAAAATTTTTACTACTTGTTCCTTTCCTTCAAAATCCTTTGGATAAATGTTAATAGCAGACGGGACTGCAAAATCTACATATCCCAGTTTCTGCAGATTACTATCATAAGAAGCCAAGCCTTTCCCACTCATCGACATCATAAGCTCTGCCAGATCATCTTCCGTCATATTCATCTGAAATGCGTCTGCAAATGCTGTCGGATCAATCTGCATTGCATTTCCGAGGCTGTTCTGAAGCTGCGTTCCTACGTTGGTCATCATCTGTTTCATTGCAGATTCAAGCCCTGTTGTCATCTGACCGATAATCTGTGTCATTGCAGAGGAGATCTGTGTCTCAAGCGCCTGACCAATGGAGTCTCCCAGAATCCCCATTGCCTGGTTCATATAATTTCCGATGATTTTTGACACCTGGCTCTCCAACTGATCCATATCGATCATTGCTGACAGACCTTCCTGAAACTGCTTCTTTCCATCATCTGTTTGCAGATAAGCCATGAAATGTTCTCCCATCTTAGACGGATCCGGAAGACCATTCTCAGAAGCATATGTCAAATAACCTTTCACAAGATCATCTGATAATTTCTCAAGCTGTTCCGGTGTTATCTCAATCTCCGGATCTTCCGGCATAACTTCTGCCATCCAATCTGAAATTATTTTCTTCGCTTCATCCGTCTGAAGATATTCCATCAAATATTCATCAAATTGATCCGGATCTGTATATCCTTTTTCCGTAATATACTGTTCGTATCCGGCCATAATATTTTTGATCAATTCCTGTATTTTCTCAGTTGTAATCGTCACAATTCCGCTTGATTTAATGATATCTTTTATATTATCGGAAATAATCTTTTTTGCTGCATCCGTCTTAAGAAATGCTGTAAAATCCTCTCCAAGACCTGAATAATCTGCCTCTGGATGTGTCTTTGCATACTCCTGATATCCCATCAGCAGTCCACAAGCCATCTGTTTCATACCATCCGGTGATACCTTCAGATCCAGATTCGAAACGATCTCTCCCAGATTTATCTGCGGCATTCCGGAAAGATCTAAGTTCAGAGAATCTGGATTCACAAGTCCCGACAGATCCAGCGTATTACTTCCTGTCTGAAATGCTCTTGACAAATCCATAGACTCACTGAGATTTAACGAATTCCCGAAATCCAGAGAATTTCCTAAATTGTTCATCGCACTTGCGTCAAATCCAAATGCTTTCTGCAGTGCTGCTTCGTCAACCGTAAATAAAGAATCCATGGCGAATCCATTTTCACTGTCTTTCTCTCCGAATTTTTTATTTGTAAATACATTAACATCCGGATTTGTCAGCTGTTGTTTCACAATCTCACTTTTTGCTGCCTGTTCTGCCACATGTTTCGTCAATGATGTCGGATATGCAATTCCCGAACTCAGAGAGGAGGCTTTCGCATCTTCAGCGGGTTTCACAATTCCAACCACGGTAAGATCTTCCCCATTCGCTACAAGTGATTTCATATAATCTTCATTATCCGTCTTATCTTTCCAGACCTGATACTGACTGTCATACTCATAATAATCCGAACTGCTCACAAGCTTGAACTTTGTTCCGATAATATCATCATAAGAATAGGTTCCCAGATCATCCGGTGTAGTAACATTTTCCTCTTTCATAAAGGACTGGATCATCTCATCAAGCTCCAACGGATCCCGAAGTCCCAATGTATAAAGCATAAAATCACTCATTCCGCCATTCGAAGTTAGAACCACAACACATTCATTATATTTCTCTGGCCAATGACCCTTTTCCACTTCATACTGATTTTCATAGAGTTTACTGCTCTCCGGCATCTCATAAAAAACATCTGTACTCATCATAGATGACATCATACTGTTCGTACTTATAGAAGAACCCAATCCCATAGCTGAAAAGGATTGATCTGGATTCACCTGACGGATACTGTCTTTATTTTCTTTATAAATCTGCGGAGAAACGCTGTACTTATATTCTATAGCATTCGTATATTGTTCCACTCCACTCTTGCCAGTATCAAGATACTTCTTCAAAGCACCAAGGTCATTTGAATCCATTGTGGAAAACATATTCGTCACCATCTGAATCACTTTAACCTGATCCTTTGACTTTTTCTTTGTATCTGACTTCTCTTTGTCTGTTTTTTTATCATCCGCAGAAGCACTGTCCATCCCGACCATCATGGATGTCAGATCAAAGCCTGTACTTTGTATCTGTAGAGGATATTCTGAAAGCGTCTCTTCCTCTACGTTCTGAATATATTGATTCACACCTGTAGATAGAGACAGAATTAATGCAATTCCGATAATTCCGATTGAACCTGCAAATGAAGTCAGAAGCGTTCGTGCCTTCTTTGTCTTCAGATTGTTAAAGCTCAAAGCTAATGCTGTCAGAAATGACATCGAGGATTTTCCCATATTCCTGTGTTCTGCCACTCCCATCGTCGTTTCATCTACTTCAAACGGATCTGTATCTGAACGGATCACACCATCTTTTAATGTAACGATTCTTGTCGCATACTGCTCTGCAAGCTCCGGATTATGTGTAACCATAACAACCAGACGGTCTTTCGCTACTTCCTGAAGAAGATCCATGACCTGCACACTTGTATCACTGTCCAGTGCACCTGTCGGTTCATCTGCAAGCAGGATATCCGGATCGTTCACTAATGCCCGGGCAATCGCAACACGCTGCATCTGTCCTCCGGACATCTGACTTGGTCGCTTGTGAAGCTGCGCACCCAGACCAACCTTTTCAAGCGCTTCTGTCGCACGTTTCCTTCTCTCGGACTTGCCAATCCCCGAAATCGTAAGTGCCAGTTCAACATTTGCCAGAACAGTCTGATGCGGAATCAGATTATAACTCTGGAAAACAAATCCAATCGTGTGATTACGATAAGAATCCCAGTCTCTGTCTTTATATTTCTTCGTTGATATTCCATTGATGATCAGGTCTCCGCTGTCATACCGATCCAAACCGCCAATGATATTCAGAAGCGTTGTCTTTCCCGAACCGCTCGGTCCCAGAATAGCAACAAATTCATTATCTCTGAGATTCAGACTGACATCATCCAATGCTTTCTGTATCAGATTACCTGTTCGATATTCCTTGCAAATATGTTGTATCTGAAGCATGCCTTCTCTCCTTTTCCAATCACTATTCAGCCATTATTTTACTATTCTACACCCTGCTTGGGTGAATTGTCATTCACTTTATAAGGTTTTTTCTTGATTTCTATACATTTTTCCATAATGTGGTTAGATAGTATGTAATACACGAGAGCATTGAAGGAATTTATCATGAAAACATATAAAAAACCTGTTGTTTCCGTTGATACAGGCCTTGCTGAAGGAGTATACGCTGCAAGTGGTGCAACTATAAAAACTGCCAGCAGATAAATTTCTACTGGCAGAAAAAATTTATATTTTTTCAATTGTCTTCTTCTTAACATAATCCTTTAATTGCTTCTATTGTTCGGGTATATTCTCGTTCTACTTCTTCAAACATCTCTGTAGTGTTTTCTTTGATTTCTCTGTCTCGAAGCTCTTCTGTTAATGCTGAGCTGACCTCGAATAACTTTGTAAATCCAAGATTCATGCACACGCCTTTCAATGTATGTGCACTTCGGAATGCGAGTTCTGCATCCTGATTTTCAAGTCCTTCTTTTAATCCCTGGAAACTTGTATCATCCAAAAACTTCAATACAAATTTACGGACCAGTGTTTCACTTCCAAGCCTTCTCATCACATCATCATAGTTGCTTTCCATTGCCTCATAGCATTCTTCTAAATTCATTTTTGTTTACTCCTTAATTTTCTTTTATTTCAATAGTCCCATCAATTCTTCAAAACAGACTCCATCTGTCAACGGAATTTCCATTTCAATAGACTTTTGTATGCACTTCTTTATAAATGCGGATGCCTTTCGAACAGATTTTGTAAATTCCACTCCATTGACCGCATCTGCTGCAATAATTGCTGAGAAAATATCTCCTGTGCCACATCTGGAATGTCCTACTTTATGTGTGCGGATCATCTCGTACCCTTTACCTTTTTCGAAACACAAGTTGGATACATACGTCTTCTGTGGAATTCCTGTAATCACAACTTTTTCCGGTCCGGTCTGCACAATCTGTTCTGCCATCTTTGCCAGCTCTCTCGTTGTCCACCGTTCCTTATACGGCGTTCCTGTCAGGATACATGCCTCTGTCACATTGGGAACAACTACATCCGCATAACGGACCAATCGAATCATCTGTCTGCACATTTCTTCCGTATAGGTCGAATATGCCTCACCGTTATCTCCCATCACCGGGTCGATCACAGCCACTGTATTCTCGTCTCTAAAATACTGGATAAACTCACTGACGATCCGAATCTGTTCTGCTGACCCCAAAAAACCGCTACAAATTCCTTCAAACTTCAGATCCAGATTCTTCCATTGTTCAATATATGCTTCCATATTTGATGTATAATCTGTAAAATAATAATCCTCATATGCAGTATGATTTGAAAAAATCGAGGTAGGCACTGCACAACACTGAACTTTCAGCATTGAAATAATCGGCATCTGTACCGCAATTGAGCATCTGCCAAAACCTGTAAAGTCATTGATCAGCGCAATTTTTTTCTGTTGATTATGATTCTGCATCATTCTATTCCCTCGTTTCTTCTATATATAAATAGACACACACTAATTTAATTTAATTACAATATGTCATAGATGTCAATATTTCTTTTTTACTATTCTCTTCCAACTTCTGTGTGATTGCTTTTTCTACTATAATAATTTCTTATTAAATAATATCTGATTTGTTTATGATACCTCAAAAACATTCTGTTTTTTTTACTTTTTACCCAACGTATTCCACAATCACTCTCTTTATTTTTCCGTTGTTTTTATACAAAAAACACAATTTTCCACTTTTTTCCTTCTTCAATGATTTTTCACACCTCTCTTCCCACGTTTTCAGCCCGCTTGACAGTTTCCCCTAAAAAGTGTACGGTTACGTTGTAAATTCTAAGAAAATTCTATGAGGTGAAAAAATGCAGGAATTAAAACCAATCAAAGAAGGTAAAGTTCGTGAAATTTATGATAATGGAGACAGCTTAATCATGGTTGCTACAGACCGCATCAGCTGCTTTGACGTGATTCTCAACAATGAAGTTACAAAGAAGGGAACTGTCCTGACTCAGATGTCCAAATTCTGGTTTGATCTGACAGAAGACATTCTTCCTAACCACATGCTCTCTGTTGATGTGAAAGATATGCCGGAGTTCTTCCAGCAGGAGAAATATGATGGAAAATCTATGATGTGTAAGAAACTCGAAATGCTTCCAATCGAGTGTATCGTTCGTGGTTATATCACTGGAAGTGGCTGGGAAAGCTATAAAGAAAACGGAACTGTTTGTGGAATCACACTTCCGGAAGGATTAAAGGAATCTGACAAACTTCCTGAACCAATCTATACACCTTCCACAAAGGCTGAAATCGGAGATCACGATGAGAACATTTCATTCGAGCAGAGCGTTGATCACCTTGAAAAATATTACCCTGGAAGAGGACGTGAACTCGCTGAGAAACTTCGCGACAACACAATTGCTCTCTATAAGAAATGTGCCGAATATGCTCTGAGCAAAGGTATCATTATTGCAGATACAAAATTTGAGTTCGGACTTGATGAAAATGGAAATATGGTAATTGGAGATGAGATGCTCACTCCTGACAGTTCCCGTTTCTGGCCTGCTGACGGTTATGAAGCCGGACATGGACAGCCATCTTTTGACAAACAGTTTGCCCGTGACTGGCTGAAAGCAAACCCGGACAACGACTGGACACTTCCACAGGAAATTGTAGATAAGACGATTGAGAAATACCTTCAGGCATATAAGATGCTGACAGGAAAAGATCTGGATAAATAAGATTTCATAAAGCAAACAGGGACGAAATGAACCGCTTAACAAGCTTTTCATTTCGTCCTTTTTTACTACATTTCTGTAAAAAGAAAACGAGGATCAACTCCTCGCTTTCTCTCTGGTTTTTAGTTTGTTGTTTTCACCCTACCTGTGTGATCTTTTGTGATTGCTTTGATTGCAAGCAGAACTCCAATCTGCAGAGCAATTCCGATCACGAGACAGATGACTGCATTCTGCAAGATACCTGCGATCACATATGTAATACAGGAAACCGCTGCTACAGTCATTGCATATGGAAGCTGCGTGGATACATGATTTACATGATTACACTGCGCTCCTGCGGATGCCATGATTGTTGTATCTGAAATAGGTGAACAATGATCTCCGCAAACTGCTCCGGCCATACAAGCTGAGATTGAGATGATCATCATTGTCTCGTTCGTACCCTGGAATACTGCAACTACGATTGGAATCAGAATTCCGAACGTTCCCCAGGAAGTACCTGTTGCAAATGCAAGGAAACATCCTACAAGGAAGATGATTGCCGGAAGAAGGTTCATCAGTCCGCCTGCTGCTGAATTCATTACAGAAGCTACGAACGGAGCTGCTCCGAGACTGTCCGTCATCGCTTTCAGTGTCCATGCGAATGTAAGAATCAGGATAGCCGGAACCATCGCCTTAAATCCTTCCGGAATACAAGCCATAGAATCTGAAAAACGAAGAACTTTTCTTACTGCATAAAAAACAATTGTAATTACCATTGCGAAGAAACTTCCAAGCATCAGTCCAACAGATGCATCACTTCCGGAGAAAGCCTCTACAAAACCTGTTCCTGAGAAGAAACCACCGGAGTAGATCATTCCTATTACACAGCATACAATAAGTGACAAGATTGGGAACACAAGATCAATTACCTTCCCCTTATTGTAAATAGCATTTTCTGTTGCATTTTCAAATGGTCTGTCTCCTGTTGTAAAAAGATCTCCTTCAATCGCATTTTTCTCATGCGCCTTCATCGGGCCATAATCTTCTTTTGCAAAAACCAGTGTTACCATCATTATAATTGTAAGAATTGCATAATAGTTATATGGGATTGCACGAATAAAAATTGAAAATCCATCCTCCCCTTTAACAAATCCTGTTACTGCTGCTGCCCAGGAAGAAATCGGTGCAATAATGCAGATTGGCGCTGCTGTAGCATCGATCAGATATGCGAGTTTCGCACGTGATACATTGTGACTGTCTGTTACCGGACGCATAACGCTCCCAACTGTAAGGCAGTTAAAATAATCATCAATAAAAATCAGCACTCCAAGTGCGATTGTTGCAAGCTGTGCACCCGCTCTTGTCTTGATATGCTCTTTCGCCCAGCGTCCGAAAGCTGCGGAACCACCGGCTTTATTCATCATACATACCATGACACCAAGGATTACCAGAAATACCAGAATACCCATATTGTAAGAATCTGTAAGTACTCCCACTACTCCATCCTGAAATACATGTAAAATTGTAGCTTCCGGTTTAAATCCTGACCAAAATGCACCTCCGATCAAAATTCCAACGAATAAGGAGCTGTAAACTTCCTTTGTAATAAGTGCCAGTACGATTGCAACGACCGGCGGCACCAGAGACCAGATTGTTGCATAGAGCTGAGGTACATACTCGGCAGATGTATCTGCGGCAAATACTGTTGTTGAACTACAGCACAGAATGAGCAGAGACATCAGAAACACATACCCCATTTTTCTTTTGTTTCTCATTTCCTTTTTTCCTTTCCTGTAAACTTATGTTTGTTAAGTTTGTGTGTAAGCATAGTGGGTTTTGCCTGGGATTCTCTAAACGCAAAAAATGCCATAGGCACTCTCTGCTGGTGAGTCACCCATGGCATAATAATTCTAGCGTCATCGATAGCTCTCCACACCTGTGACAGTCCGGCGTATCTTCTACATCCGGCCCAGGAATCATATCTGGGAATATCATTCCTTCGGCGGCTTCTCCTTTCTCTCACTGACAGTCTTCCCAAGACTCTCGTCAGCGGGTACTCATATCACCGCGCCTCTATCAAACGTCACTATATTATCACATTCTATTTAAAAAAGCTAGACTTATTTTATAATAGTTTTCATTTCACAGCTTTTTCATATGTAAATGTCTGTAAAAATCTCTGAAGGCGATCTGTTTCAGGTTTTTCAAAAAGTTTCTTTGGATCTCCTTCTTCTACAATCTTTCCACCTTCCAGGAAAGTAACGCGATCCGCTACTGCTTTTGCAAACTGCATCTCATGTGTAACGATGACCATAGTTCTTCCTTCTTTCGCCAGATCTAGAACAACGTCAAGTACTTCTCTAACCATCTCTGGGTCCAATGCTGCCGTAATCTCATCTAAAAGTAATACTTCCGGATGCATGATCAGGGCACGTACGATTGCCACTCTTTGTTTCTGTCCACCAGAAAGCTGTCTCGGATAATCATCTTTTTTAGAGCGCAGCCCCACACGTTCCAGCAATTCAAGAGCTTCTTTTTCTACTTCTCTGCGATTTCTCTTTTTTACTTTTATTGGAGCAAGCGTCACATTCTGCAAAATAGTCAAATGTGGGAACAAATCATAACTCTGGAATACCATTCCGATTTTTTCTCGGTTTTTACTCAGATTTTTCTTATTTGGGTTTACAACCTGATCGTCCAGCAGAACTTCTCCTTCCTGGATTTCTTCTAATCCATTCAGGCAGCGAAGCAGCGTACTTTTTCCACATCCAGAAGGACCGATAATTACAACCACTTCTCCTTTTTTCACAGAAATATTTATGTTTTTCAACACTTTTGTATCTCCATAGCATTTACTTAGATTTTTGATGTGTAATATTTCATCCATATCAGTTCTCCCATCGTTTTTCAAGATATTTTGAAAGGCAGCTGATCGGCCAGCAAGCAATAAAATACAGGAGAAAAACCGTTGCAAATATTGCAAATGCTGCATTTGGAGCAGTCTTACGGTTTGCTTCTATAATCTGCTGTCCTACTTTGAGCACCTCCACGATTCCAATCATCATAACAAGACTTGTTGTCTTGATCATTCTAGTGATCAAGTTGATTGAAAGCGGAATCATCCGTCGAATAATCTGTGGAATGATCACATATTGATAAGTCTGTCTCTGGTCCAGCCCCAGCGCTTCGCTACTCTCATACTGAATCTTCGGAACGCTAAGCAGAGATCCTCTGACTAAATCTGCCATCTCTGCGGTTCCCCAGAATACAAATACAATGATTGATGCGGTTTCTGCGTCCATATTGATTCCCATTGCCTTGGTAGCTCCAAAATATACAATGAATAACAATACCAGCTGTGGCATGATACGCACGATCTCCAGATAAACTCTGGTAACTGCCTGAATGATCCTGTTTTTTGATGTCATGATCATTCCTAGTAAAATTCCGAATGCCATACTGAGAACAGCTGATATCAGGCTGATTCGAAGTGCTACCCAGACTCCCTGCAAAAGCCGGATCATATTATTTCCTTTTAATAAAATCTCAAATCCCATCTTATCAATCTCCAAACATACGATATCTTGCTTTGTGCTCAACCAGGGTTCCAAGAACAGAAACCGGTAACAGCATAATGATATAAAATCCTACAAGCACAACCAGACACTCTGTTGTATTATAATATTGTCCGATCAGATCCTTTGCAGTAAACATCAGATCCATCAGGCTGATTGCTGAAAACACACTAGTTTCTTTTAATAAGAAGATGATATTTGCAACAATCGCCGGTACACTGATAGAAAATGCCTGTGGAAGAATCACCGACCGAAACATCTGCAAACGGTTCATCCCCAATGCCAGTGCTGATTCCATTTGCAGCACCGGCACTGCCTCAAGCCCGCTTCGAAAACTCTCTGCCATGTAGCTTCCACCTAAAAGCCCTAATCCCACAGCTCCGCATACTTCCGCGGATATAGACAATCCAACCTTTGGAAGTCCAAAATAGATAAAGAATAGCTGGACTAAAAGTGGTGTGTTTCGAAAGATTTCCACATACACTTTAACCGCCTGTGCTAAAACCGGAATTTTAAAATGCAAAATAAATGCTGCAACAATTCCTATCAACAGGGATAAAGCAATTCCTATCCATCCTATTTTAACTGTCAGGAAAAATGCCTTGACATACATTGGCATATACTCAACTATTACATCAAAATCCATGCTATTTTGTTGCACCGCCTTCGATCACTAATGTGTCCTCGTAATCTGCACCATAAGTATCCAGCAGTGTTGCCTCATAATCTGCATGGAAGAAGTTTTCTTCTCCAAGGTTCTCAATTTCAGCATTGATCCAGTCAAGTAATGTGCTGTTACCTTTTGTTACAGCCGGTGCAATACTCTGCTGATCTCCAAGAGATGAAATTCCGACTACATATCCCGGATTCTCTTTCGCATAAGCAATAACCTCTGTGTTATCGTTCGCCCATGCAACACCTGTTCCATTCTCAAATGCTGTCTTTGCTGCTGCATAAGTATCAAATTTCTGAAGTTTAATGTCCGGTTCATTCTGTTCCAAATAAGTCTCTGCTGTAGTTCCTGAAATTACAATTACCTGGTCATCTGCTCCAATCTGATCCAGACTTGTGATCACACGATCCTCATGAGATACTACACCGAGTGCTACATTCATATATGGAAGTGCAAAGTCTACTTTTTCAGCACGTTCGTCTGTAACAGTGAAATTAGCAAGAACGACATCCACCTTCCCTGTCTCTAAATACTCAACACGATTTGCCGCTTCTGTAGACACGTAATTGATCTTCACACCAAGATCTTTTCCAAGACGTTCTGCAAAATACACATCATAACCCTGATAATCCCCATTATCATCTACATAACCAAATGGATTTTTATCAGAGAAAACTCCAATATTAATCTCACCACTTTCTTTGATTTCATCTAATGTTCGATAAGCCTGATTTCCTTTATCGGATGTCTCTTTAGCTCCGCATCCTGTTAAAGCAACTACTCCTAATGATGTGGCTAAAACTCCTGTTACTAACTTTTTGAATAAATTCTTTTTCATCTTCTCGATTCTCCTTTCAGTTCATGAATTGGATTATATTCCTATAAACCTACTATGTCAATAGGTATTATATTTTTTTAGAAAAAAAGACTCTTTTCAGAATATTACCGAAAAAGAGCCTTTATTCCCATTATATTTCTACATTTTTATTAAACTTCTATTAATTTATGGTAGGACAAATAGTTTTTTGTAAATGTCAACACCGGCAATCAATAAAAGTGTTCTTCATCTCATAACAACTTGTAATTGTCTTATGCTGATCCCAGAAAAACATATCTGCCCCTCCTTTTAACGTTCTATTTAGAACGACTATATAAGGTTGAATCATTTTTGTCAAGCCTGACCGATAACAGACAAAACAATCCAAAAAAGATTGCAAAAGTGATAGCTGTCAATAATTTTACATCAACAGCTATCACTTTCATTTCTTTTTTATATCTACTATTTTCTAAGATTTTAGTTGTTAGAATAGAAGGAACCCATATAACGGATATATTCATCATCTGTTTTATTCGCTTGCCAATTATGAACATTCGCTTTGTTGTGCTCACCTGCAATAACAGAAAGAGATTTTCCAAGATTGTCAAACGCTTCCTCTACACAAGCTTCCGGTGTCATAGCTGCTTTCATAACAGCTTCTCCTGCCGGTCCTCCCGGAAGATTGCTTAACAGACTTGGAGTGATTGTTGTTCCCAATGTAATAACTTCGACGTCTACATTGGTGCTCTCACACTCTGCTGCCACAGCCTCTGTCAGTTTCTTAATATAAGACTTGCCTGCTCCATACTGTGCGTTATATGGTGAACTGCTGATTGCTGTCAAAGAAGATACATTGATTACAGCTCCACGATCCTGCTTTGCAAAGATTCCCATATAATGATAGAAACATTTCAAGAATGTCATAACATTAACATTAATCATCTGCTCATGCTTCTCCCATGGAGTGTCCTGCAGTTTTCCAAATGTATGGAAACAAGCAACATAGCTCATAAATCCCATGTCAAGATCTTTTGTCGCCTCAAAAATCTTGTCTGTGCAGTCAGACTGCGCAAAATCAGCACGGATAACCATATGATCTACACCATATGTTTCACTGATGTTCTTTCCAAGTTCCTGAAGTTTCTCTTCTCTTCGACCTACCAAAACAACACTCATTCCCTCGGATGCTATCTTCTCTGCAAATGCCTTTCCAACACCTTCTGTTGCTCCAAGAATAATACCCCATTCACCATACTTTTCTCTTAAAGTCATTACTTTTTCCTCCTAATTTGCCGATTTAAAAACCGAAATATAATATAACATATATTATTAAAAATAACAATCAGAAATAGTATTTTTCAACATTATTCGTTATTATTACTAGAAAAGATGTCAGCCACCTCACTAATAATAATAAACGCTGTTGGATCAATGTCATGAACAATATCTTTCATTCGAATCACCTGATATCTGTTCACCACAAAGTACAACATTGCTTTATCGCGATTGGAGTATCCGCCTTTGGCGCTGACACGCGTAATACCGCTTCCAAATGTTTCTGTCAATGCTTTGCAAATCTCATGCGGCCACTCTGTCACGATTACCGCACATTTTGCCCTGTCAATACCTTCCACTATAAAGTCAACTGTCTTCAATGCAGCAGAATAAGCAACGATAGAATACAATGGAAGTACCCAGCTCTCAAGCACACAGCCACAAATGACATATAAAATAATATTATATACCATAACAAATGTTCCTACCGTAACACCTGCACGTTTTGCAAAAATAACTGCCATTACTTCGATACCGTCCATCGCACCGCCATAGCGAATCGCAAGACCACTTCCAATTCCGGAGATCACACCTCCAAACAGCGCACATAGCAGTAAATCTGTTCCCGCAAGCGGCGAAGCAATACTGACATCAATTGGAAATATATTTGTTATCAGCCATGCAAACAAAGAATAGATTCCAACTGTGTAGATTGCATAAAATGTAAAAAGTCCACCCTGCTTCTTTAATCCAACAAGAAATAATGGAATATTCAGAATCAGCAAGAATAATGACAATGATAAGTACGAGGGTGTTATCTGTTCAAGTAACATAGATGTTCCTGAAATACCGCTGTCATATAATTTGACTGGTGTCATAAAAAGTGTAATGCCAAAAGCGTTTATCATTCCGGCAACCGTAAGCATCAAAAGATTTACAATTCGAGGTTTCTGGGTCTGTCTCATTTTAAGCGCTCCTTTTTCGTTATAATTTTGTCAATCAGTTTCGATTTCTAAATCATACCATATTAGTAGACATATTTCCAGCCCATATAGGTAACATGCATTTGTTCCAGTTTCTGCAATGCCTTCATATACGCCATCAGTCTTTTTTGTTGAAGAAAAATTTTATCTTCTGAAATTCCTGTAACATGGTAGGCGAGATACGGTTTTCGTGTTACGAAAACCCATCTCATTAGTGGCGGCTGTCCCTAATACCCTGCTGGTACACACCTGCGGTGTGGGATATATAACTGCATGAAAAAGCAGACACATGGAATATTTCCACATATCTGCTTCTTTCATTGCGTGTATTCAGTTTTATATATTTGCAACTATATACTTTTATAGTAATCCTTATGGATTAAGCCACTACTCTATCTCCATATTACTTAGCTGCCTGATCTGGTCTCTCCTGCTATAAATAACTGCTGTTACCTGAACTCTGTTATTTTCATCATCAACCCAATAATAAATCAGGAAGTTTTTAACAACAATCTTGCGTACTCCCTCAGTCCTCCATGGCTCTTCATCAATCAAGGCATGGTTTTTCGGAAAACTCGACAACTTAGTAATCTCTGCTTTCATCTTGTCAAGCAGATTATCTGCTGCATCCGGTGCCATTAGATCATTTGAAATATAATACACTATCTCTTTCATCTGCTCTAATGCCTGCCTTGTTACCCTTACCTCATATTCATTCATGCATTATATCTCCGACTTTAATTGATTAAAAGCCTCATCAACAGATACAGAATCGTTCTTTTTTGCCTGTGCAAGCCCGGTCTGCATCATCGTATCAAATTCAGCTTGTGTTATATAATCTCTTGTAACAAGTTTATCCGGAATATCAAGTGAAAATGGTACTCCATCACGCATAATAACCTGTCTGTATGTCATATCTATGAATACAGATACAGGGATTCCAAGTCTCTCAAGGATCGCCTCTGCTTGCTCTTTTATATTCGGTTGAATTCGTGCTGTTACATTTGCAGTTTTTGTTGCCATAGTATGCACCTCCTGTTTCTTATAGTGTACCACCATGTATTGCTTTTTACAACACAAATATTTTTAACTGCTGCCGTCACTTTTTAATGGCAATTATGATTGCTAACATCACTTTATTGCGACATTTTATGGTGTTGTGTTGCCATCACTTTCTATCATCATTATCAACTAATGCCGGTGGATTCTGCCGTCAATCTTTTTCCATCCAATTTATCCATAAATTAAATTTCCTCCAAAATCAGATATATTATCAACACGAACGAGTCACTATAGCGAAATCATAATTCCTCATCTTTACCATTTATAATACGGTAGTAATCATCCATATCCACGCTGAGTTTTACCGTGGTATCTGGTTTTCGTTTACCCAAAAGGCACACAATCTCACAATGGCTCGATAGGTCCGGATTGATGTCGGTCATCGGAAACCTATCCAGACTAATATGGTTTGTACCCAAATATCTCCGTTTGTTCGTGGAAACATATCTACAAATTTTGTAGCAAAAATATCTTGATACATTCCGCTATCCATATCACAGCCTGAACCTCACCCGTTCTTTCTACAAAAACAGGTCAACGGCTATTTTTAAACCTAACTGATGTCCAGGTTTCCATGCACTCGACCTTATTATGCTGGGAGATTCGCATTAAAGCTGAAAAGCAATTCTTTACTTCTTCGCATTCTCTTCCAGTTCTAGCATGTACTTATCAAAATCAGACATAAATAATCTGTCCTGAATGACACGATATTTTTCAAATTCGGTCTCAGCATGAAGCTTTGCAATTTCAGCTGACACTTTCCCTGCATCCTGCAAAATACCATAATCAAACATTTCAATAAAACTATTAAGCCTTTCTTATCGTAATCAATGGCAGTGGCATACAGGTCAGTTATTTTCTGATAGAACTTTCTTTCGCTTGCTCGAATTTCACGAATTCGTTCTAACTGCTCATCAAAATACTTTTCTGTCAAATAAGTTCCGCGTTTCAAGCGCTCATCATCCATGACCCAGCCTTTGATGGTGTAGTCCTTGGCAATTTGATTGACCCATTTACGGAACTGCACCGCACGCTCAGAATTGACCTTGAATCCAACTGCAATGATCATCTCCAAGGAATAGTGATTTGTGCTGTAGCTTTTTCCGTCAGCGGCAGTTATCCGAAATTTTCGGATAACTGAATCCTCTTGTAATTCGCTATCACTGAAGATTTTTTTACATGATAATTTATGGTGCGAACATCCACATCGTACAATGTTGCCATCATCTTCTGTGTCAGCCATATATTCTCATCCTCATAGCGCATCTCAATACTGTCTTGCTGATCGCCGACAGATGCAACATAAGTCAAGTATTCTGCTGCGCTGGAACGGATGGTTATTTCATCTTTTTTCTTTTTCAAATAGGATGCCTCCTTCTTCGATAAATCACTCTATAATAAACAATAAACGAATTTCTGTATACTCTCATCGTCCATAACAACGCTTATAGTTCACTCAGACGATACAAATATTACAAATGACTTCTATACCAATCAATTACCGCATCCCTGTCTGAATCAAAGAACTGTGTTGATACATAGATATCAGTTCCATTGAAATTGATGGCCTTTGCTCTATATCTCTTTTGGAGAGAATTACCCATGTTATCCGTTCTATTATTTGCAATTGCTGGATAATCCGTAGCTTGGAAAAGGTTCTTGGTATATTCCTTGGTTTTTAAATTTTCTAATTCAGCAGAATCAATCAACCCTTTTTCCACCAAATTTTCAACAAAATTATAAAATAGTTTTGCTACTGGAATTAACCCCTCTACCCAGGTATCTTCATTATCAATATCAAATGGCACCTCTGATAAAGAAAAGCTAAAATCATCAGTATCTAACTGCAGTTTAGCTAACAAATCTTTTATAAAAGAAATGATTCCATTAGCTGATAAGTTTGCTTCAAAATAGATGCCGCTATTATCTATCTGCTTTGGTTTACGAATCTTTCTTTCATCATTGGAAATATAAATTCGAGTCGCATACGGAATAGAATAATCCTTTGTTGCAAGATCCGTTATGGTTTCAGCATCAAGATCAAATGCCGTATTCATCGTCTTTGCCAATAAGTCTGCCCAACTAGAAACTTTCGTATGCTCTCCAACAAATATCATTTCTCCTGGTTTTGTATTCGAGAAATCAAAATTGCTATTCACATCAAAGGTTAATTCTGTACTTTCATTGGTATCCGAATGAATTTCAATGTACTTAAATTCTTCTATTAGGATATCCGCCAATATCTCTGCTCTATGTAAAATAGATTTTTCCGTCCATGTATCAGCCGACAGCACTTCTCTGTTGAGAATATTAGCCTTAGAATTTTGCCTGATTATCTTCTTTTTCTCTTCGAATGCCTTAGTTCCAAGTTCGCTGTTATGTCCTGTGATTGTCAAGTTTCCAAGAGTATGAAGATATGTTTCATATACACGACCGTAATCCGCTCCAACCTCTTTTTTCCATACTGCTGCATTTTCCTTCTGAGGAAGAATATGCTCAATTGTTAAATTGCTGACATCAATATGCTCCTTCGTTGAATTCTCAATTACAGACAGCAAATATTTACAGATGTTCTTTTTATATAGCGGTCTATAGATTAGTGCTTCTCTAAATTCCTTATCAGTAGGCATTCTATCGTTAGCACGGATATCATTAAGGAACATCACAAAGCGCTCATAGTAGTGTTCATAATTACCATCAATTACCCTGTCATAAAGCGACTTCATGAATTTTGCCATATTCTTATTAATCTCACAGGCATTCGTTCTTACAAAATAAGTAAGCAGACATTCCAACACGCTACATAATGTATTCTCATCAATATTTCCTGCCTCATAGTCATCAAATACCCTAAACAACAATGGCAAAACAGTTGTCTGTTTTATCATATTAAATGCATTCAGATATTTAGTCACCCTTGCACTATAGCATTCAATTTCTCCAATAAACGCACCATAATATTTTGATGTTCCTCTAAGAGCAGTAAGCACATCTTTATGGCTAAGTCCATTGTTCTGGCAGTGTTCCTTGAACAGACGATATGCATTCTTACTGTTGACTGATCCAGTTATCTGAGAATTCAAGAAATTGATTACAAAATCCCCAAGATTACGGTATCCAACATTTTTTTCGATTTCGAGCCAGTATTCCTCATAAAGTTCATCTTGGTTTTCATCATCCATCAGCAAATAATTTCTAATCAGATCCGCAAGCGAAAGTTCCAGTCCCGTGGAGTTGATGGACTCAAAAATTTTCTGGGGCTCGTCTCCTTGAAGCTTATCCAAAATAATCTCTACAATTTCAAGCTTCTTAATTCCCTCTAAGATATCATTAAGCTCATGTCCCTTGGCAACGGTTGCTTCTATAAGATTTTTGAAGATCACGTAGTTTTTATAGACATTTGAATTTCTGTCCATTTTATCGACTTTATCTTTTATAAGGAGCATCAATTGCTCATTATCCGTTTTTACTGGTTTTAATTTTACTTTGTATTTTTCATCGCAATGTCGATTAAACATTACCTCTTGAACTTCATCCTCAATTCTTGCCGACACCCCTTTAGATGCATCGTAAAGAGCCTTAAGAAGAATATACATTGTAGTAATTCTCTGCTGACCATCAATGATTAAAACTTCATTTAGTCCGCTGCCACCGTTGACATCATCAATATACACAACTGTTCCGGTAAAATGCTGTCGATTGTTTTCTCCGGCTTTCATGATATCTTGGAACAGTTTTTCACACTGTATGTTTGTCCAATCATAATTTCTTTGGTAAACAGGTACTTTAAAAACTCTTTTGTTCTTCTCTAGAACATCGGAAAAGAGCCACATTCTATTAGCTTTCATTTGCAGTTCCTCACAATATCTTATTTATTCATTGTCTTTAACACCGAGTTTAAACACTTCATAATACGATTTGTAATTAAGTATTATCTTCAACCAAATTGTCTCCTAGTTGGATTATTATAAATCCAATCTTTCCATATCCATTTTACTTCCTGAAAGATACAAATCATATGCCATTGTTGCAGGAATCAACCTAATTTTTATATCTTGAAGTCCCAAATTAGAAAGCATCTCCATTCGAACTTCCCCCTTATCCTCTATCTCATTGTTTTCTGTTGGAAGTAGAAAACAGTTCTTTACAGAAGAGAATTTATGGTCTTCAATAAACCGTTGATATGCCAATTGGTAAAGATACTGTTTGGTAATAGATTCTATGCCGGGCTGTCCTGTCGGAACAATTCCCTTTTCCAAATGGGCATTATAATATTTTGCATCAAATATAATAAATTGATGCTGTTCATTAACCTTACAAATAGAAACTAAATCTGGTATCAATGTATCTTTTGCACACTTTCCGGTAATCGTCCACAATGGTTTCTCGATTAATTCAATCAGCTTCTGTCTTCTGTTATAATCTTCTTTCAATGGCACAGGCAATTTTAAAATGCCAAGAGGGACATCTAACTGATTATCCATAATTTCTGCACAAATTTTTTCCCATACCAAGTTGAAGCTATTTGTTCCAAATAATGACAAACACTCTGTATCGTAGAGACTTCCCCTTCTATCGATATAGGCATACATTGTCTTCAAAACTAACTGCTTTCTTGTATTAAACTGAGTATTAAGTTCGTTTTCAATTCGATATAAAATATATTCTTTATCCCCGAAATCATCCAACTCTTCATCCGTAAGATCAACACCTGCCATCTCAAATAAGTCAAGTAGCTCTGCATCTTGAAATTCTTTTGAAGCCATCGTTACTAAGCACTCATGGAGCCGCTTAAAATAATCAAAATCATTGGCGACTCTTTTACGAGTTTGTAATTCTATATAATACGGACGGTTCTCTGACAGCAAAGTGAAGGTTTCATTGATAGTCTTATCCCACAATATTTCACCAGAACCATTGCATTCAATAATATCTTCCGTATTGGTATAAACACCATTCTCAAAGTAATCTTGCAGAAGGAACAGCAATACAGCCAACAGATTAAATGAGTTACTTTCACTGCTATCATTGAACATACGAACAATCTGTTCTTTGGCATTATATTTTTCTAAAACCTTTATGACTTTTCGCAATTCATCCGTTGGTTCCTTTGCACTCAAAAGATACTTCGGATAACACTTAAGAACTCTTCCGGATACAACAATAACACCAACAAAAGTGAATACATAAAGATATTTGTTTTCACCCACCTCTACATCCACCACCTCGATGTCCTCTTCTAACAAGTCTGCCAGATTTTTTTGAACATCAGAAGCTTTCACTGCTTTAAGAACACCAAACTCTTTCAACTTTCTAATTATCGGAAGTGCATGATCTTCACTGCATCTTAAAATATGACACAGTTCTTTTTGCGTATATCTTTTCTGTTCTCGTACAAATTCAGAGATCATAGTCAGACCTCCTTATTCCTGTGGGGATTCACCGGATTTTACATCTTCCACTTCACAGTCTAACTGAATATCATGGTTAAAAATTCCGACACCTTTTGCTTCAAATTCTCTACAGATTTCTGAGTATCTACTACTATTTTGGAAACATCCCTCAAATAGTCTAGATCTCTTCTGTTTTGCCGCATCCTCAAACAAATACATAATCACCTTGTTCTTAAATGTATTGATAAATCTGTCTCTATCAATCTCTTCACTATCTTTAGGAACAACAATGCTTCGTGATATGAAATAAGGTCCTAACTGTTTATCTTCATTAATCTTCTCTTTGGCAAGGAAGTTATTGATGGCTTTTCTCAGCTTATTCCACTCCACTTTTTGGGATTTGTCATCAGCGAGATATACATACTTACCTTGAAGATCCTGGTCATTATCATCGATTCCAAGATATGTAAAATCCCATCTTCTCTTAAAAGCAGTATCCATAGGGAACACACCTTGGTCTGCACTATTCATAGTTGCCCAAATAAACATATTATCCGGGATTTTTATTTTGTTATAGTCATCCGGATTTCCACCCAACTCTTTTGCAAGATATTTTTTTATATCTTCTGTTGCTTGAATTGGGTATTCACTGACGAAATCATCCCCCCTATCAAGGAGTTGGAAGACATCTCCGAATACTGCAGCCACATTGGCACGATTGATTTCTTCTATGATTAACAGGAATGGTTTTATATTATCTGTTTTGCTGTTCTTAAGTGCCTTGACATACATACGCATGAAAGGTCCCGGAACATACTCATAAGATATATCTTTCTTACCATTTGTTGGCTTTGAAAGATTTACATATGGTCGGATTGCTCTTCCGTGATTACGTTCAACGCTATTATCGCCAGCCGCATCTGAACCATCAGCTTTTCTTGTTTTGAAACTTTCATCTGTATACAGTCCTAGTAAAAGTGGAAGTCTTGTTAATCCATCACCTTTGAATCGTTCATAAAGCTGATCATACTTTTCTTGAGCAGTCTTTGTTTCATCAGTTAAAACAGCTAGTACTTCTTTTTCTGTTGCTAAGGAAATGATCTCTGCTGAATCATCAACCATTACGGGCTTATATGTTCCAACAAAGTTTGCATACGAATAATCGGGATGGAAAGTTACTCGTTCGTAATCATCCTCGTTATCTTCTCCTAACAATTTTACGCGGTCACTATTAATAGTAAAACTCTTACCAGTTCCCGGTGCTCCAAAAAGAATTCTGTTTCGTGGAAATGATGATTTGTAGCCTGTCTTAAACGGATCTTCTCTTTCAACATAAGTATCACCAACTAATTCATCCAAATTTGCTAGAGCGGCATTTTCCATATAAGGACGATTATCATAATATGTAAGATAATCCAACAAATTATCCTTATGAACTGCTGTAATATAAATTCCTAATTTATTAACAATACGTTCCACTCCCTTTGATGGCACATAATCATTTGGAATAATTATTTGGTTTCCAGGACCGTTTCTTGAACCATTTAAAGTGCCTGATATTTTTTCAATATCAGATTCATTACATTCTAAACTAAATGAATAATCATTATATTTGTCTACCGTATCGTTAACACCTATACAGAAATACTTCATGCCGTTGGCAATCGCATAATTCCATGTTACTCCTCTTTCGTAAGCGCCACTATCTCTTGTATCAAAATAATTCTTCGTATTATCTTGCTTATGAACCAAGGGATAAACGAAAACTGCAGCCTTTTCACCATTTGGCAAAGCGAAAACAAACCCTCTACCCTTTGTATTCTCTATTATTTGTTTTTCATCATCAGTTACTCCTAGATAACGATTTAAAGTTTCTAATGCTTGGTTTGTAGTATATGCCACTTTCCATCACCTCCTAGTTTCCATTCTCAGTGAGAATATCATAGACTGCATTCGCGCAACATTTTGCAGCAAGCGAAGGAACTGCATTTCCTATCATTTTGTATAGTTCCATGTTGCTACCTTCAAAAATATAATCATCTGCGAAGGTTTGCAGTCTGGCAGCCTCTCTAACTGTAAGCGTTCTGCATTGTGTTGAATCTGGATGAATATGCCTTAACCCATCCTTATATAAATGTGCAGGTATTAAATTGCTTGGTTCATCCCATTTGATGACATGATATTTATGAACATTTGAATTTTTTCCAGTCATCTTTGTATATAATTCTTTTAGTGCAGAAATCGAAGTATACTCGTTTCTTCCAGATTCAATATCCTCAGCTAAAAGTTTGAAAATGCCAACATCCCTATCGCTCTGCCATCTGGCCACATGATTTGCAACCATCGGATTGGGTAAAGAATGCCTTGTTCTAGCACCGTTATATTTCGAGTCTTCTTCCTGTGGAAATAGTTTAGGCAAATCTCCAATAGCTTCCTTCACAGTCACTTTTCGATTGGATTTATATTTTGGCAATACCGAGAAATAAAAAGACTGTACAATATCTTCACTCTTGTTTTTGAATATATCTTTCCGCACTCCGAAAATAATCACTCTTTTACGATTCTGTGGAACTCCATATTCTGTGAAATCTATCATTGCCTTGCTAAGATCTTTCATTATATGATATCCGGCTGCTTCAAAACTCTCTTGGATAATCTCAATAATTGGTCTATCTCCTGGTTTTGCACTAAGTATTCCCGGAACATTTTCAAACAAGAATGCCTTAGGCCTATATCTTTCAAGAACTTTTATATAGCTTTCAAACAAATAATTCCTGTAATCATTTTTCATGCCATGCTCATCTCTGACGCGGCCTGCTATCGAATAGGCTTGACAAGGAGGTCCACCAATAATTACATCTATTCCACCTGCATCTTCGATAAGTTTATCCAATCCTACAGATGAACCATAGTCAGGATCATCTGTCCATCCATTAAATAAATCATCTGTTCTTTGTATATCAAATCTTAGAACCCTTTGGTCCGCATCCGAATACTTCCATTTTGTTCTTAATCTATTTTCAAGATTTTGACATGGTACCTTTTCCCATTCGACTGCTGCGACAGTATCGTAATGCCCAGATTGTTCAAAGCCATCCATAAGACCACCACACCCGGCAAATAAGTCGATTGCTTTAATCTTAGTCATTATTTTTCTCTCCTATAATTCCAAGTATAGCTTTTCCTAATGCTTCACCCAACAAAGGCGGAACCGCATTTCCAACCTGTCTGTCTTGCTTTGTTCTTGTTCCTGTAAATACAAAGTCATCTGGGAATGATTGAATTCTTGCACTTTCTCTTACTGTAGGAACACGATTCAACTCATAATGAAAAAGATTTCTATGTCCTGTATCTACTGTTCGTGCAGGTGCGTTACCATCTAATCTTGTCCATGCCATATGAAAAGTTCTACTCTCCCCAACTCCTGCAGGCAAATCTTTATAATTGCCTCCTTCTGGAACTAATGCAATGGTTTCCTTTACAAAATCTTTATGATTTGTAGCAACATGGTTTGAAAGAACCATGCAATTTTTTCTCATCATCTTCTGATACTCTGTCACTGCATCCTGTGAATAAACATCTTCATTCGATCCTAATTCGGTATTTCTTGTTGGCAAATCTGATATTGCATCACGACAAGTACGATAAGGGCGGTCAGTCCCCGGACCAAACTGAGCTTCTGGGAAGCAAGGTTCACCTAAATCTTTTCTTATTCCCATAAAAATAAGACGTTTTCTCATCTGTGGCACACCATAATCACAGGCTTTTAGGATTTTACAATCAATGTTATATCCCATGTCCCGGAATCTTTTAAGAATTTCTTCCTTGATTTGCCCTTTATACAAGGTTGCCATTCCAGGAACATTTTCAATGATAAATGCTTTAGGTTTATACTGTTTTACCATTTCAATTACTGCCAGATATAGTTTATTTCTCTCATCGTCAAAATTACGTGGACCTGTTAATGAGAATCCCTGACAAGGCGGTCCTGCGATAATCACATCTATTGTTCTATCGCCGGCTATTCTCTTAATCTCATCAAATGTTTCTTGCTTGGATAAATCTGCATTCAACGGCTTTGCACCATTATGGTTAAGAGCAAATGTGTTTAAGGCATCCTGATCATTATCAACACCGACAATAATATCGAATCCCGCATCCATAAATCCCTTCGATAATCCACCGCATCCTGCGAATAAATCTATTGCATTCATTTATTTATTATCCTCCGTTACTTTTTCTTGTTTGAACTCGCAAATATCAGAAATATCGCAGTCTAAGCTTGAACATATTTTCATTAGCACTTCCATGCTAACAACTTGATTTTTACTTAATTTTGCAAGTGTATTTGTTCCAATTCCTGTGACTTTTCTCAAATCACTCTTATTTAGCATTCCTTTATCAATCATTAATTTCCATAATTTATTGTAACTTACTTCCATCTATTTCCTCCGATCCAGACGTGTAACCTAACTCCATTCTACATTATACACGGAGAAAGCATTTTTATCAACGGAGAAATAAAATATTTCGCCCTCTATATATTTTGAACCCCTCTAGGGTTCAAATCTTTGTTATCCATTCCCTAGTGTCAACCCTACCGAGTAGACCAGTTCCCACATGGCCAATTTTAAGCACCAAAAAAGGACTTCCACAACGACTTCATATACCTTTTAACGATAGTCTTTGAGAAAGTCCTTTGTTTTCTACACTTTATTTACTTGCCTGGGTTCACCTTTGACAGCAAAACTATCGTCTTAACGGTACTTTCGCTGTCCCAACAAAGTTCCTGTGTTTCCCTATCTCCAAAATACACCGGGAAAC
>ERZ791843.331-NODE-331-length-35437-cov-9.72726_pt1 | contig 35437 bp, 32 predicted proteins | sample MGYA00510290_ERZ791843 | MGnify/ENA primary metagenome ERZ791843 (study PRJEB30046, sample SAMN00715254) | human gut metagenome | study: EMG produced TPA metagenomics assembly of the A metagenome-wide association study of gut microbiota in type 2... | reverse complement strand
CGGCGCAGCTGCTGCCCTGACTGCCTGCGGCGGTTCTTCTGCATCTTCTGCAGCTGCTTCTTCCGCTGCGCCTGCATCCTCCGCTGCTGCTTCTGCTGCAGCCGATGGCCAGAAGTTCACGATCGGCATCTGCCAGTTGGTGCAGCATGCCGCTCTGGATGCCGCTACGCAGGGCTTTGAGGATGCTCTGACTGCTTCCTTCGGCGAGAACGTCACCTTCGATTTCCAGAATGCACAGGGCGATTCCGCTACCTGCGCTACCATCACCAACGGCTTCGTTTCCTCTGGTGTGGATCTGATCATGGCCAATGCTACGCCCGCTCTGCAGGCTGCACAGTCTGCTACCAACAGCATTCCGGTGCTGGGCACCTCTGTTACCGAGTACGGTGTGGCTCTGGGCCTGACCGATTTCGACGGCACCGTGGGCGGCAACATTTCCGGCACCTCTGATTTGGCCCCGCTGGATCAGCAGGCTGAGATGATCGTGGAGTGGATGCCGGAGGCCAAGAAGGTTGGCCTGCTGTACTGCTCTGCTGAGGCAAACAGCCAGTATCAGGTGGATGAGGTCCAGAAGTATCTGGAGGAAAAGGGTGTCACCGCTACCCAGTACGCTTTCTCTGATTCCAACGACCTGTCCTCTGTCTGCCAGAAGGCTGCCGACGAGAACGACGCACTGTATTTGCCCACCGATAACACTGTTGCTGCAAACACCGGCATTGTGGACGGCATCTGCCGCCCGGCCAAGAAGCCCGTGTTCGCTGGCGAAGAGGGCATCTGCGCCGGCTGCGGCGTGGCTACCCTTTCCATCAGCTACTACGATCTGGGCTACACCACTGGTGAGATGGCAGTGAAGATCCTGAACGGCGAGGCTGATATCTCCACCATGCCCATCGAGTACACCGATGTGACCAAGAAGTACAACAAGACGATCTGCGACGATCTGGGCCTGACCGTTCCCGACGGCTACGAGGAGATCGAGGGCTAAAATACTCCGGGAAACCAAACAGAAAATCAGCGGAGAAGGGTAAAAAGTGCTCTTCTCCGCTTTCCCGTATCAAACGGGAAGTAAAAAAGTGTAACGTTTAGGAGGAATTGTTTTGGAAATCATTGCAAGACTGACAAACCTGCCGGGCGCTTTGCCGGGTGCCTGTGCACAGGGCCTTATCTGGGGTATCATGGCCATTGGCGTGTACCTGACCTACCGTATTCTGGATGTGGCCGATCTGACCGTGGACGGCTCCTTTGGCACCGGCGGTGCAGTGTGCGTCATGTGCCTGCTGTCCGGCCAGAACGTCTGGGTCTCCCTGCTCATGGCGCTGCTGGCAGGCCTGCTGTCCGGCCTCGTCACCGGTGTCCTGCACACATTTATGGGCATTCCGGCCATCCTTGCCGGCATCCTGACCCAGCTTTCGCTGTATTCCATTAACCTCAAAATCATGGGCAAGGCCAATCAGGCCATCAACGTGGACAAGTACAACCTGCTGATCTCCCTGCGCTGGGTCAAGGAGTTCGCTCTCCACAACCCTATCGTTATGATCATCATTGTCACAGCGGTGCTGATCGGCATTCTGTACTGGTTCTTCGGCACCGAGCTGGGCTGTGCCATCCGTGCCACCGGCTCTAACCCCGCCATGTCCCGTGCGCAGGGCATCAACACCAACTTCAATATCGTGCTGGGTCTGGCTGTGTCCAACGGTCTGGTGGCGCTGTCTGGCGCTCTGCTGAGCCAGTATCAGGGCTTTGCAGATGTCGGCATGGGCCGTGGCGCGATCGTCATTGGTCTGGCTGCTGTCATCATTGGCGAGGCTCTGTTCAGCCGCATCTTCCACAACTTTGCACTCAAGATGGTTTCTGTCTCTCTGGGTGCCATCATCTACTACATTGTCATCCAGCTGGTGCTGACTTTGGGTTTCGATGCCAACCTGCTCAAGCTGCTGAGCGCTTCTGTGGTGGCTGTTTTCCTTGCCGTGCCGTACTGGAAGGGCAAGTACTTCTCGAAGCCGGTGAAGAAGGCAAAGGAGGATGCAAAAAATGCTTGAGATTCAGAATGTTTCCAAGACCTTTAACGCTGGCACGGTCAACCAGAAAACTGCCCTGAACGGCCTGAACCTGAAGCTGAACGAGGGCGATTTCGTTACCGTGATCGGCGGCAACGGTGCAGGCAAATCCACCATGCTGAACGCAGTTGCCGGTGTATGGCCGGTGGACGAAGGCAAGATCATTATTGACGGTGTGGATGTGACCCGCCTGAGCGAGCATCAGCGTGCCGCTTACATCGGCCGCGTGTTTCAGGACCCCATGACCGGCACTGCTGCCACCATGCAGATCGAAGAGAACCTTGCCCTAGCTGCACGCCGCGGCAAGCCCCGCACCCTGCGCATTGGCATTACCAAGGCAGAGCGCGAGCAGTACCGTGAACTGCTCAAGACGCTGGATCTGGGTCTGGAAGACCGCCTGACGGCCCGTGTGGGGCTGCTTTCCGGCGGCCAGCGTCAGGCACTGACCCTGCTGATGGCTACCATGAACAAGCCCAAGCTCCTGCTGTTGGACGAGCACACCGCTGCGCTGGACCCCAAGACCGCGCTCAAGGTGCTGACCCTCTCGGCCAAAATCGTGGAGGAAAACCATCTCACCACCATGATGATCACCCACAACATGAAGGATGCCATTAAGTATGGCAACCGCCTGATCATGATGTACGAAGGCCATATCATCTATGATGTTTCCGGTGAGGAAAAGAAGAACCTGCACGTCTCCGACCTGCTGGCAAAGTTCCAGATCGCCAGCGGCGGCGAGTTTGCAAATGACCGCATGATTCTGTCCTGATAAATTACAAGGTTAAAATGCAAAGCGCCTGTCCCGGAAAAAACCGGGACGGGCGCTTTTTATGTATGTTTACCAATTCAAGAGCAAGGCGGTTAATTGGAGTTTTTGAGAGATGATTTTCTTTACATCTTTTGAAGAATGCGGGGCACCGTCCTGAATTGCAAAGAGGAACAGCGAGTAAAGTTCATTATATTTTGGAATAGCCATTTTTTCAAACCTCACACCTTGGAAAAGCTCAGCACACATTCGCAATGCCGTGTTCTTGGAAACAGATCCACCGGCTGCACCTTCTCTGCGTGATATCCATTTTGTTCCAGCCATGCAGCATCTCTTGCGGCGGTGGCGGGGTTACAGCTGACGTAGACCACCCGGCGGGGAGACATGCGCACGACAGCGGAAAGGGTGGCTTCGTCGCAGCCCTTGCGGGGAGGGTCCAGCATTACGATGTCCGGGTGAAGGCCCTCAGCGGCAAGGCGGGTGGCGGCCTGACCGGCATCTGCGCAGAAAAATCGGCTCTTTGCGGCCACATCTGTACCCATGCGGGCAGCGTTAGCCTTGGCACTTTCAATGGCTTCCGGTACGATTTCCACACCGATCAGCTCACGGCAGTGCGCTGCCATGGAAAGACCAATGGTGCCCATGCCGCAGTAGAGGTCCAGCAGCAGGTCGTCCGGGGTAAGCTGAGCATACTGGGCGGCAATGCCGTAAAGCTGCTCGGCAGCAAGGGTATTGACCTGATAGAAGGAAAGCGGGCCAAGCTGCACCGGAACACCGCACAGGGTGTCCTCAATATAGCCCGGGCCGTACAGAGTGTGGGTCTCGGTGCCAAGGATCACGTTGGTGTTTTTAGCATTTACGTTCAGCAGGATCGTGGTGATCTCTGCAAATTGAGCTTTCAGCCGGGTGCAAAGCTCTTCAGCGGAGGGCAGCTTGGCACGGGTGCAGACAAGGCAGACCATGATCTGGCCACTGTGAGCGCCGCGCCGCAGAAAGATATGACGCACAAGGCCCCTGCCGGTCTCCTCGCTGTACGGCTGGATGCCCTTTTCTGCAAAAAAAGCGCACAATGCGTTGCCGATCTCATTCAGCACACCGGGCTGCAGGCGGCAGTCCGGGCAGGGGACGATACGATGGGTGCGCCCGGCGTAGAAGCCGATACAGGGCTTACCACTTTTGTCCACGCCCACCGGAAACTGCACCTTATTGCGGTAGCGGTTCACTTCCGGCGAACCCACAATGGGCAGAACAGGCACATCCAATCCTCCGATGCGGGCAAAGGCATCTGCAACATTCTCCTGCTTGGCGCGCAGCTCGGCAGCATAGTCCAGATGCCGCAGGCTGCAGCCGCCGCAGGGGCCTGCCACGGCACAATCCACCGGGATACGGTCCGGCGAAGGAGTGAGCACCTCGTCCAGAATACCGAAGGCGTAGCGCTTGCAGTCCTTAACGATGCGCACCCGGGCTTCGTCGCCGGGGGCGGCACCGGGAATAAACACGGTCTCACCGTCGGGGCTGTGTGCTACGCCGCTGCCATCGCTGGAAAGACGCTCTACGCGCAGGGTGAGAACTTGATTTTTCTGTAAGGGCATGAAGGGTCTCCTTTACTGGTGGTCGGGGCCGTCGGCGGGAGCATCAGCCTGCGCCGCAAAATACTTGCTGGGCGGCACGCCCTTGGCGCGCTTGAATACCCGCGAGAAATAGAACTGGTCAAAGAAGCCTACCGACACCGCGACCTCGGCAATGGAAAGGTTGCCTGCGCGCAGCAGCTTGCAGGCTTCGTTGATGCGGTATTCGGTAAGATAATCGATGGGGCTTTTGCCTACGTTCAGCATGAACACGCGGTACAGGTGACTGCGGGAGACACCTACGCTTTTTGCCACATCATCAATGGAAATATCGTGTGAATAATTGAACTGGATGTACTTGATGGCGTTGAGCACATACTGGCTGGAAGAGGAAGCCGTGTGCGGTTTGCCAGCGCTGGTCTCCTTCATCAGAGAAGCGATGAAGAGATAAAGGTAGCCCACCATGGCGGCTTCATCCTGCGGCTGCAGCCCGCGGGAGGAATAAATGTTGGCCAGAGCGGCACGCATCCCATCGGGGTCGTGGGTGTGATGCACCGGCGCGTCGTCGGTGAAGGGGAGCTGCGCGGCCAGTTTGTGGGCACACGCACCGTTGAAGCCTACCCAGCTGTACTCCCAAGGCTGCTGCTCATCGGCAGTATACCGGATCAGCTGGCTTGGCCGGGCAAAAAACAGCTGACCCTGGCTCACTTCCCAGGTGCGTCCGCCCACCTCGAATACGCCCTTGCCGGAAAGCACGAGATGGATCAGGTAATGGTCGCGGATACCCGGCCCCCATGTTTGGCCCGGAGCACAGCGTTCGATGCCGCAATTGAAGATGGAAAGCTCAATATTATTGGTATAATTTTGTTTGAAGGATTGCTTATATACATCTGCCATAGCCGCGTTTCCTCCGTTCTGTCACGTTGCGGGCAGCTTTGTGCCCGATCTTTGGTATAGTATACCACACATCTGCCCGCAAATTCAACAAAAGTACATCTTATTCTTTGAACTGGGTGCCAAAATTCGCGTTTTTTCAGCGTTGGAAATTGAAAAAAGCGGTTGGATGCATTACAATAGACGTAACAAACCCATCTATCCCAAAGCAGCATATTGAGGGAGGAATCGTTATGGCAAACAGTGCGCAGCTCCGAAATGAAATCGCGGCGGGCAAATGGGACGATAAGCTCCGGGCACTGTATAGCGATGCGGCGCAGGAGATCTGTCGGCAGCGGGCACGCTACTGTGCTGCGCTGGAACAGTTTGAGCTGTACTTTGGGCCGGGCAGGCAGGTGCAGGTTTATTCGGCACCGGGCCGCGCAGAGCTGGGCGGCAACCACACCGACCACCAGCACGGTTATGGCCTTGCGGCGGCTGTCACGCTGGATCTTGTGGCCGTGGCTGCGCACAATACAGACGGCTATGTGCGGGTCAAATCCCGCGGGTTCAACAAGCTGGATGTGATCGACCTGACCGTGGAGGGGCCGCAGGAAGGGGAGAGCACCCACTCGGCCAGCCTGATCCGCGGCATTGCCGAGGGCTTCCGCGCGGCAGGCAAAGCGGTGTGCGGCTTTGATGCATACACGGCCAGTGATGTGCTGCGCGGCAGCGGCCTTTCCAGCTCTGCTGCCTTTGAAATGGGCATGGCTGCCATCTGGAACGGAGAATATGGCTGCGGTCTGGCCCCGGCGGAGCTGGCAAAGATCTGTCAGTATGCGGAGAATACCTATTTTGGCAAGCCCAGCGGCCTGCTGGATCAGCTGACCAGCGCAGTGGGCGGCATTATCTTTGCGGATTTTGCAGATCCCCAGCAGCCGGTTCTGGAAAAGATCCACGCCGACGGCCTGCTGCCGCCGGGCATGAGCCTGTGCGTTACCGATACGCGCGGCAGCCACAGCGAATTGACCGGTGAGTTTGCAGCCATCCGGCAGGAGATGGAGCAGATCGCAGCGTTTCTTGGCAAAAAGGTGCTGGGACAGGTGACGGAGAGCGCATTCTGGGCAGCACTGCCTGCGCTGCGCAAAGCCTGCGGCGACCGCGCGGTGCTGCGCGCCATCCACTATTTTGAAGAGAACGCTCGCACCCTTGCCCAGAGGGACGCGCTGCAGGCCGGACAGTTTGATGCCTTTGCAACGCTGGTGCTGGAAAGCGGACGCGCATCCTTTGCGCTATGCCAGAATGTCTACTGCAGCACCGATGTGCGGCATCAGGGGCTTTCGGTGGCACTGGCACTGAGCCAGAGTATCCTGCAGGGCAGCACGGGAGCCTGGCGGATGCAGGGCGGCGGCTTTGCAGGCACCATTCAGGCGTATGTTCCCCAGAGCCTGCTGGAACGCTATCACAGCGAGATCGAGCGGGTATTCGGCAAGGGCAGCTGCTACATTCTGCGTCTGCGGGAGCAGGGGGCAGTGAAAGTGATCTGAAAACAAAAACGCATCTGCAAGATTTTGCAGATGCGTTTTTTGCTATGCTTTATACGGCTTGAAAAGTTCAGAAAACCGGTTTCGGGCCGGGAGCGGGCTGAGTCTGCTCTTTTTCTTCTTCCCGGCGCTGCTGCTGATCCGAGATATACTGCACCATCTCCCGCTCCTCGTGGGAAAAATGGAACAGGTCTGCGATGGTATCGTAGGCGCTCACCACGAAGTTGAAGCCTGTCTTTACCACATTGAACAGCAGCATGGGCACAAAGGTGAAAGAAAGTGAGATCAATCCGCCGCTAAAGAAAAGATCGTCCAGACGCAGATTGCTGAAGAAAAGATCCAGCGCATCGCCCAGCGGCCCGCCGCCGGAAATACTGCGCAGCTCTTCTTCGGAAACAGAAATGTATGAATGCGGCATCTGAAGGTTTTTCATGGAGAAAGCTCCTTTCTGACAAGATCGTTCCGGGAATGGGATCAAACTCAGGCGGCAGCGGTTCCCTCGGCCTGAGCGGCATCAAAGCTCGGCATGGGGTTCACGATCTGATCGTAGATGCTTGTAACGGTACGAATGACGTTCATGACCTGCGAATAGACATAGACACCGGCCAGACCGGCAACGCCCACAGAAGCGATACGGCTCCAGGTGTTCATCTTATCCCAGGTGTGATAGAAGGTGCCGGACAGGCTCAGACCATTCGACAGACCGGACTGCACACGGCCTGCGATGTACCGGAAGGAATAGTTGGTCATCAGCACGAACAGGTTGATCGCTGCATTCTGGCAGAATGTAGCAAACTGATCGGTGTTGAAATAAATATCGTGATTAAAGGCTGAGCCAAGGTAGATGGACTGACCGCCATCCAGATAGGTCATTTCCTCTTCGGAGATAACGGCATAGGAAGCCGGTAAAAGCATGGTATTCTGATTGGGATGATCCATGGTGGAAGAACTCCTTTCCGTAGTGGAATCTGCACAAAGGCAGACAATAATACTATCTGAATTGTAACATAACTGTGTCCAAATAACAAGAGCAGAGATGCGCAAAATCATGATACATTTGTGAATAAACTGTTACAGAAAGGCGGCAAAATTACGGATATCAGCCCAAAAATGCGCAATATGTCCATAATCTGGTCCTGAAAAAATGTTCTGTAGAAAAAGCAAAAGCGCCTGCACATTCCGGGTGCAGACGCTTTTACGAGGAGAAAATGATCGGGGAATTACTGTGCCCGTTCGTAGAGCACGGTCAGCTGCGCAATGTGCTCGGCCAGTGCTTCCGGCAGGGGACAGGTGAGCCGCCACTGCCAGTTGGAGCCTTGGGTGCTGGGAGTGTTGATGCGGGCCTCACTGCCCAGATGAAGCCAGTCCGCCAGAGGGATCACAGCGGTATCCGATACACTGGCAAGGCAGGCACAGATCATGGCCTCGGTCAGCTCTTCCGGCTGGCAGCGCAGGTAGCGGCAGGCATAGGCCACATCCTCGGCACTGGCGTTGGTACGCCAGCCTTCGGTGGTCACATTGTCGTGGGTGCCGGTGTACACCACGCTGTTGCGGTGGTAGGTGTGGGGCAGGTAATTGCCGGATTCCCGGCTGTCAAAGGCAAACTGCATGATCTTCATGCCCGGGTAGCCGCTGGCAGAAAGCATGGCCTTGACCTCCGGGGTCAGGTAGCCAAGATCCTCGGCAATGATGCCGCCCTCGCCAAGGTTTTCGTGCATGGCGTTGATAAAATCGCGGTCAGGGCCTTTTTCCCAGTGACCGCCCGCCGCTGTTTTGTTCCCGGCGGGAATGGAGTAATAGCTCTCGAAGCCGCGGAAGTGGTCGATGCGCACCACATCGTAAATGGAGGTGGCGTGCTTCATGCGCTGCTTCCACCACGCAAAGCCGGTGGCCTTGTGAACAGGCCAGTCGTACAGCGGATTGCCCCATAGCTGACCATCCGCTGCAAAGGCATCCGGCGGGCATCCGGCAACCTGCGTCAGGTGCATCTGGCCATCGGTCTGGAACAGTTCCGGGTGGGTCCACAGATCGCTGGAATCCGGGCTGACATAGATGGGAATATCGCCCACCAGTTTGATGCCCTTGCTGTTGGCATAAGCCTTCAGGGCGTTCCACTGGGTGTAGAAGAAGAACTGCACCGCCTTGTAGTAACCAATGCTTCCGGCAAGCGCTGCTTTGGCTTCGGCAATGGCTTCTAGCTGGCGGCAGCGCAGTGCATCCGGCCAGTCAGCAAGGCCGGCCTGACCCTGTGCAGCCTTCACAGCCATGAACAGGGCGTAATCCTCCAGCCAGAAAGCCTGCTCTTTGCAGAAGGCTTTGTAGGCGGGGGAGAAAGCTGCCAGCAGACGGTCAGCAGCCTTTTTCAGGATAACAGGCCGCTCGTTGTAAAGGGCACCGTAGTCGACAGAACCGACCGGTTTTTCAGCGGGGATCTCGTCGGCGGTCAGCAAACCGTCCGCAGCCAGCAGGCGGTAATCGATAAAATAGGGATTTCCGGCAAAGGCAGAGAAGCTCTGGTAAGGGCTGTCGCCGTAGCCGGTGGGGCCGATGGGCAGGATCTGCCAGTAGGTCTGCTTTGCATCGGCCAGAAAATCCACGAATGCAAAGGCCTCTTTTCCCAGCGTACCGATGCCAAAAGGCCCCGGCAGACTGAAAACGGGCATCAAAATGCCGCTTGCACGCATAGTGTGCGCACCTCCTTAGCCCTTCACGGCACCTGCAACCACGCCCTCGATGATGTACTTCTGGCAGGTGATGTACAGGATGATGATGGGGATAATGGCAATGATGATGCAGGCCATCATGGGAGCCAGCTCCACACGGCCGTAGCCGCCGCGGAAGTACTGGATGGCCATGGGAATGGTGCGGTATTTCTTGATGTCCAGCACCAGAGTGGGCAGCAGGTAGTCGTTCCACACCCACATAGTCTCGAGGATGGCGGTGGAAATCATGGTGGGCTTGAGGATGGGGAATACGACTTTGAAGAAGATCTGAATGGGGTTGCAGCCGTCGATCATGGCCGCTTCCTCAATTTCCATGGGCACGCTCTTCATGAAGCCGGTGAACATGAACACGGCCAGACCGGCACCGAAGCCCAGATAGATGATGCAGATGTTCCAGGGGGTGTTCAGCTTGAGGGTGTCGGCGGTCTTGGACAGGGTGAACATGACCATCTGGAAGGGGACGACCATGGAGAAGACGATGAGCAGATTCATGAACTTGCTCAGCTTGTTGTTCACGCGGGTAAGGTACCAGCCGGTCATGGAGCAGCACAGCAGGATGAGGGCCACGCTGGACACGGTGATGACGAGGCTGTAGCCCAGGCTGGACAGAAAGCCCATCTTGGTGACGCCGTAGATGTAGTTGCTAAGGCCCGCGAAGGTCTCAGCCGTAGGCAGCTGGAAGACGGTGGAAGTGGTGAAGGTGCCTTCCATTTTCAGGCTGTTCAGCAAGATCAGGACGATGGGGTAGATCCAGAGCAGGCACAGCAGGCTCATAATGACAGTGAGGATGTTGTCCCACATTTTTTTATCTTTCGGCATTACTGCTGCACCTCCTTGGAGCGGGTAAACTTGAGCTGGATGAGCGAGATGACCACGACGACGAGGAAGAACACCACGGCCTTTGCCTGGCCGATGCCCTTCCACTGAGCGCCGGAGCGGCCATAGAAGGTGTTGTAGATGTTCAGGGCCAGCATCTCACTGGCGTTGGCAGGCTCACCGGCGGTCAGGGCCACGTTCTGGTCGAACAGCTTGAAGCTGTTGGTCAGGGTGAGGAAGGTGCAGATGGTGACGCTGGGCATGACCATCGGGATCTTGATCTTGAACAGGATCTCACGGTCATTTGCGCCGTCGATCTTCGCAGCCTCGATGAGGTCGCCGGGGACGCTCTGCAGGCCCGCAACGTAGATGATCATCATGTAGCCGATCTGCTGCCAGCACATCAGGATGACCAGACCGACGAAACCGGCCTTGGCGTCCAGCGCCAGCAGAGGCTTCTGCAGGTTGGCCAGCACACCGTTGAGCAGGATCTGCCAGATGTAGCCCAGCAGGATGCCGCCGATGAGGTTCGGCATGAAGTAGACGGTGCGGAAGAGGTTGGTGCCGCGGATGCCGCGGGTGAGCACCAGCGCGATGGCGAAGGCGCACACATTGATGAGCACGGTGCTTACCACCGTAAAGGCAGCGGTGAACCCAAAGGCGTGGAGGAAGGTCTCATCCGAAAAGACGTTGATGTAGTTCTGCAGGCCCACGAAGGTGGTCTTGCTCACGGTGGTGAAACGCTGGAAGGAAAGATAGATGCCCCAGATGAAGGGCCAGATGAAGCCGATGATGAACGCCAGCAGGGTGGGCAGTACGAACACCGGCCAATATTTACTGATGGCCTTTTGCATGATATACCTCCTGAAAAAGAAGGGGAGGCGGGCGAACACATCGCCCGCCTCCCCGTTATCCAGCTATTGCGGAAGAAGGAGAACGCTTAGCCGTTGGCCAGCTTGTACTCCTTGGCCCAGCCGTCCACAAAGGCAGTGACCACATCGTCCCAGCTGCCGGTGCCTGCTGCATAAGCAGTCAGTGCAGAGCCGACGCCGTTCTTCCACTCCTCGGAAGGCATGGTGGAGAAGCACCAGTCCACGCTGGTCTTGCCCTCAGCAACGTAATCGTTGGCGATGGCGATGAGGGGGTTGGTGGAGTCCTTGGCGGCCTTGAAGGGGATGACGAAGCCCATGTCATCGGCCATAGCGGAAGTGCCCTCGTCGGAGGTGACACACCAGTTCAGGAAGTCCAGAGTAGCCTGAATGTCCTCATCGGAGGAGGTGTTGTTGACGCACCAGAAGTTCTCGGAGCCGGTGCACAGGCCCTGGTTCTCCTCGCCCTCAGCGCCGATGTAGATGGGCAGCATGCCCAGATTGTCGTCGCCCAGATCCTTCACATCGCTGTAGGCCCAGGTGCCGTTCTGGTAGAAGACGGCCTTCTTGCCCACGAACTCAGCCACAGCGTCGTTGCCGGTCTTGGAAGCCAGCAGCTTGGGGTCGCAGGTAGAGTCGGTGATGTACAGGTCCCAGATCTTCTTGTAGTTGTCGAGGTAGGTGCCCTTGATGGCGTCAGTGGAGCCGATGCCGTCAGCCTTGTACTCGTAGTAGATGGGCAGGTTTGCCAGATGGGTCTTGAAGCGCCAGTCAGAAGAACCGTCCATGCCGGCAGAGGTGAAAGCACCGTCAACGCCCAGCTCAGCCTTGCGTGCCTGAATATCGTCAGCGACCTTCTTCAGATCAGCAAAGCCCTTGATGTCGTCCTGCGTGTAGCCGGCGGCGCTCAGCAGTTCCTTGTTGTAAATGATGCCGTAGGTCTCGATGACATATGCAATGCTGGTAACAGCGTCGCCATCCTTCAGTGCGAAGGAGTCGCTGGTCAGCTCACCATAGACCTGACTGCCGGACAGATCGTAACAGTAATCCTTCCAGTTTGCCAGACCCACAGGGCCGTTCACCTGGAACAGGGTGGGAGCTTCGCTCTTTTCCATCTCGCTCATCAGGGTGGTCTCGTACTGGCCGGAAGCAGCGGTAACGACAGTCACAGGCACGCCGGTCTCCTTGGTGTACTCGGCAGCCAGATCCTGCCAAGCCTGATCCTGCTCGGGCTTGAAGTTCAGGTAGTAGACCTTGCCGTCAGCCTTTGCAGCGGTGCTGGAAGCAGCGGTAGAGCTGGCAGCAGAGGAAGCGGTGCTGCTGGAGGAGCCGCCGCAGGCAGCCAGACCCAGAGCAGCGGCGGAAACGCCAGCGGCCTTCAGGAAGTTACGACGAGTAATCATTTTCTTCATAATAAGTTCTCCTTCTTATTAAAAATAAACTATTTCAAAATCTCCGTCCCCTGACGGAGGGAAAACAAAATTTAAATCGCCCTTACGCTTTCGCCCTGCTGCAACTCCGGCTGCAAGGTGATGGTCTGGGCCGGTGCACCGTGCTCGATCTGCCGCACCAGCAACTCAATGCTCTGCAGCGAGATCTGTTCACTGGGCTGCACAACGGTAGTCAGAACAGGCACACAGTAACGGGACATCGTGATGCCGTCAAAGCCGATCACCGAAACATCCTCCGGCACCCGCAGCCCGGCGCTCACCAGCGCGCGGATGGCACCTAAGGCGATCACATCGCTCATGGCGAACAGGGCGGTGAAGTCGGCCCGGCGGGCCAGCAGGCTGTTCACGGCGTGATAGGCAGACTCAAAATCGTAGTTGGACAGGCCGTACAGCTTGTCGCTGAACAGGATGCCTGCGTCCTGCATCGCCTGCTGTGCACCCTCGCGGCGCATCACGCTGGGATAACTGGTGACCGGACCACCCAGCACTGCGATCTTACGATGCCCTTGCTGGATGAGGTAGTCCACAGCAGTATAGGCTGCAGCGCGGTCATCCACGCCCACCATGGAAAGATTGGGAAAGTCCAGCTCGTCGGAGACCAGTGTGGTCAGCACCGAGGGGACTGTGATGTTGGCAAAGCCTTTTTTGAAGTTGGCTACGCTGCCGCCCAGAAAGATCATACCTTTGGGCTTGATCTCCCGCAGGATCTTTTCGGCGGCATCGATCTCGTTGGCGTTTTCATCCAAATAGGAAACGATGCCATTGTAGCCATACAGGGTGGCGGCCCGCTGCAGCTGGACTAAGAAGTCCGAGAAGAAGAGATTGCGGGTGCCTTTGACCACAAACACCAGACTGCGGGACTGCTGGATCTTCAGCTGCCGTGCATTGGTGTTGGGCACGAACCCGGCCTCCCGCATTACCTTGAGTACATGCTCCTTGGTCTCGGGCCGGACATCGGGCCGGTCGTTGATGACACGAGAAATGGTGCTTACCGAGCAGCCGCTGATCCGGGCAATGTCCTTAATGGTCAGATTCGGCATTTTGTCGGAGTACCTCACTTTCGGTAATAGATTCGGGAACGTTGTCGGGAACGTTTTCAGTGGCTATAGTATGGCATAATTTGTATAAAAAATCAATAACCCAAAAGTGTTTTCGTGAAAACTGCATAGCATTCTGAGCTGCTTTTGTGCAGATTGAATTGCGCGCAAATCAAAATGTGCCGACAGTTCCGCAAATTCCCGGGAATGGTCAGAAACTACCGGCAAAACCGTACCGCTTTGTAACTTTTTGCGGGAGCGTTCCCGGTTGAAAGAGGGGAAAAATCAGCGGCAAAACGCAGTTGACATTGCAAAGAACGTACACTTACAGCATCGGTTGGTGTATCAGGTCTGTGAAGAAGAACAGACCATAGAAATCGTCAGCCTCTGGCTGCATTACCAGCGGGAATGGGAAAGAGCAGCAGGGGAACACTGTGTCAGAATGACGTTTTTCGACACCTGCTTCTGTTATTTGTTACAAAATACAAATTATATATAGAAAAGAACTGGAAAAGAATCCTTCCAGGGTGTATCCTAGTATCAGGAATATTGAACGTACCGCCACTTTTATTGGACGATGAACGGAAAGGAATCTGCTCATGAAACGGAAAAAACTGCTTCCCCTTGCGGCTGCAGCCCTCGCCTGCGGGGTGCTGATCGCCGCGCCGCAGGCTGCCTCGGCTCTTGCGCCGGATCAGGCCGCCCCGGAAGTACTGGGGCAGGCAAACTACTACTATTATTACGATGGCGACGGCTATATCAGCTACGATGATACTTACGGCTACATCCGTCTGGATCAGGACGAACTGTATCTGACCATTCCGTCCGGAAGCAGCAGCACCAGCCAATACCTCAAGGTGCTGTATGTGGAAGACCAGTCCAGCCGCATCACCTGGACCAGCAGCAACGCCAGCGTTGCCACTGTGGACGGCAATGGCCGCGTGACCGGCTGGAGTCAGGGCACGGCCATCATCACTGCCCGCTCAGCTGGCGGCTCTGCCGGCAGCTGCATAGTCTACGTCACCAAGGATGAGGCCAGCCAGCTGAACACCAGCCTCCTCTCGATGGAGATCGAGTACAACAACCCCCAGCCCCGCAGCCAGCTGTATCTGAAGAGCAGGAACGGCTATGATGATGTGCTCCAGTGGCGCAGTTCCAACCCTGCCGTTGTCTCCGTTGACCGCAACGGCAACCTCACCGCGTATCAGGAGGGCGTCGCCACCATCTATGCCACCACCTACTGCAGCGGCACGCTGTCCTGCACGGTCACGGTCCAGAACAACATCGGCCGCGTGACTCTGAACAAGTCCTGCATGTATCTGGAAAGCATCGGCGCACAGGGCGCGCTCCGCGCAAAGGTGGCGGTGGCGAACCCGGAGGCCGTGCCCATCACATGGACCAGCAGCAACACCGCCGCCGCTGTGGTGGACGCTAACGGCAATGTCACCGCCGTGGGCGACGGTCAGGCCGTGATCACGGCGACCTCCGCCGAAGGCCGCTGCGATTCCTGCAAAGTGTACACCGGCTCCGTCGGTGCACAGAAAAAGAAGGAAGCAGATTCCTTCTTCGGCCTGGGCGGCCTGTTCCAGAAACTGTTCGGCCTGTTCCAGAAACTGTTCGAGTAACCGCCGGCCGCAAAACCGGAAGACAAAGCGATGGGACGGGCACCCCGGAAAGGGGAGTGCCCGTCTCTTTTTATGCGCGAAGACAGAAAAAAGGATATTTCCCTTGTCGTCGGGAAAGAGCCTTTGCTGATTGCTGATTATTTTGATTGAGTTGATTCTTTAAAGATTAGTCACTGACGTAGGGCATCAGAGCAACGTGACGAGCACGCTTGATGGCGATGGTCAGTGCGCGCTGATGATAAGCGCAGGTGCCGGTCACACGGCGGGGAATGATCTTTGCACGCTCAGAGACGTACTTACGCAGACGGGGCACGTCCTTGTAATCGATGGTGTCGATACGATCGACACAGAAGCTGCAAACCTTCTTGCGGCCGCGACGCATGGGGCGTGCGGGACGAGAGCCTTCGGTTCTTTCAAAAGCCATTGCTTATTACCTCCTGTTGGATTTTTACGGTTAAAACACCGGTTCGGGAATCAGAACGGCAGGTCGTCGCTGTCGTCGATGACGGCGAAGTCATCTGCATTGCCGGCGGAATAGCTGGGAGCTGCCTCCACAGCAGCCGGACGGGCAGGGGCTGCGTTCTGGTAGGACGGAGCAGCATTCTGATAGCTGCCGCCGCCCTGATTGCTGCCATTCGATTTGGAGCCAGCAAAGTTGATGTTGTTTGCCACGACCTCCACAGCGGTGCGGTTGTTTCCGTTCTTGTCCTGATACTGGCGGGTCTGGAGACTGCCTTCGATGGCGATCAGACTGCCCTTCTGGAAATACTTGGAGACGAACTCTGCCTGCTGGCGCCATGCGACGATGTCGATGAAATCGGCCTGACGCTGCTCGCCCTGACGGGCAAAGTTGCGGTCACACGCAATGCGGAAGCTGCACACATTGGTGCCGCTCTGGGTGGTGCGAAGCTCGGGATCCGCCACGAGACGGCCCATGATCGCTACAACATTCAACATAATACGGACTCCTTTTTCGTCACGAAAAGATTACTCCTCGTGGGCAACGATCAGGCTGCGCATAACGCCCTCAGTGATCTTGTACACACGGTCGAGCTCAGCGGGGAAGCTGGGGTCAGCAGTGAAGTTGATCACGGTGTAGACGCCTTCCTCCTCATCGTTGATGGGGTAGGCCAGACGGCGCTTGCCCCACTCATCGATGGAATCGATGGTACCGTTAGCCTCGATCAGGGACTTGAACTTACCGATGAGAGCGGAAGAAGCCTCCTCGTCGAGAGCAGCGCTGGTAATCAGCATGGTTTCGTACTTTGCCATTTTGTAGCACCTCCTTTTGGACTTAAGGGTCCTGCAATCACAGGACCAAGGGTACACACAAAACGCGGCATCGCGCCTTGTGTGCGGCGTGTCTGTTCAGACAGCAATTTATTATAGCAAGCTGTGTGGATTCTGTCAAGCTTTTTCCAAAAAAAGATATAATAAAAAATATTTTGATTTTTTTGTGAAAGAGGAATATAATATAGTGGCTTTCAGAGGATGAACGGCAGGGCAGCCGGGGATCGGCCGTCTCTCTGCTCTCTGTTATCCGTCTTCGAAAGGAATGTATATATGGTTCTGGGAATTTTATAGTAAAGGAAGGATTCTTTGTGTATTCGGTTTTCCGTAACCTGGCAATCATCATCCTCAGCGCAAAGTTCTTTGGCCTGGTGGCCCGCAAGTGCAAGGCCCCGCAGGTGGTGGGTGAGATCCTTGCCGGTTTGATCATCGGTCCGTGCATCCTGAACCTCGTGCAGACCAGTGACGCCATCTCCACCTTTGCGGAGATCGGCGTGGTCATGCTGATGTTCACCACGGGCCTTGGCACCAATCTGAAGGAACTGATCAAAGCCGGCCCCATCGCCACCCTGATCGCCTGCGTGGGCGTAGCCGTTCCGCTGGTGGGCGGCACCCTGCTGTACAGTGCGTTCTACGGCTTCTCTGCCGTGGGCAGCCCTGAGTTCTACCGTGCCCTGTTCATCGGCACCATCATGACCGCCACCAGCGTGTCCATTACGGTGGCAACCCTGCAGGAGATGGGCCACCTGAAGAGCTTTCTCGGCACTACCATCGTCAGTGCCGCCGTCATTGATGATGTCATCGGCATTGTGGTGCTCACCTGCGTGCTGGGCGCAAGCTCCGGCACCGGCACGGGTCTGGGCAAGGTGCTCATCAATACGGTGCTGTTCTTTGCCACTGCCGTGGGCGTGGGCGTTGTGGCTCACTTTGCTATGACATGGCTGGACAAGCGCAATCCCCACACCCAGCGCATCACCATCGTGAGCATGGCGTTCTGCTTTGCCATGGCCTACATCGCCGAGGAATACTTCGGCATTGCAGATATCACCGGTGCCTATATCGCCGGTATCGTTCTGTGCACCATGGACGATGCCTCCTACGTGGAGCGCCGCGTGGATATCAGCAATTATATCATTTTTGCGCCCATCTTCTTTGCATCCATCGGCCTCAAGACCGACATCAGCGGCCTGACGCCGGAAATCTTCCTGTTCTGTGTCTGCTTCGTCATTGTAGCACTTATCACCAAGATCATCGGCTGCGGCCTTGCAGCCAAGATCTGCCGCTTCAACTGGGGCGACTCCCTCAAGGTGGGCGTTGGCATGATGACCCGCGGCGAGGTGGCACTGATTGTGGCCCAGAAGGGCCTGGATGTCGGCGTGGTGGACTCGGTCTACTTTACCGCTGTGATCCTGCTGATCGTGGTGTCCAGCGTGGCAACTCCGCTGGTGCTGAAGGCACTCTTTACCAAGATGCCGCCGCAGAAGCACCCCAGTCAGGTAAATGGGTAAACAATAAAAAAGATCCTCCGACAGGTCTGCCGGAGGATCTTTTATTTTCAGGATAAGTTACAGTGTCTTGCAGAACTCCTTCAGGTAAGCGCGGAATTCTTCGCCGATCTCAGGATGCTGCAGGGCCAGCTCCACCTGCGCCTCTACCACCTTGAGCTTGTTGCCCATGTCGTAGTGCTTGCCGGTGAACTCTACGGCCGTCATGCCGCCGCGGGTGCGGGCATACTCGGCCATGGCATCGGTCAGCTGGATCTCGCCGCCTGCGCCGGGCTTGGTGTGGGCAAGGATATCGTAGATCTCCGGGGTCAGCAGCACGCGTCCCAGAATGGAGTAGTTGCTGAACTCCTGTCCCTTCTTGGGCTTCTCGATCATGTCGTCCACAAAGAAATAGTTGTCGTGGATGGGGGTGGTCTTCAGGCTGCAGTACCGGCTCACATCTTCCCATGGCACTGCGGAAACGCCTGCCGCCGGGCGGCCGAACTCCTCGTAGGCACGGATCAGCTGAGCACAGACCGGATCCTCGCCCCAGATCACGTCATCGCCGTAGATGACAACGAAGGGATCATCGCCGGTGAAGGCCTTGGCAGTATTCACGGCATGGCCCAGACCCAGCGTCTGCTTCTGGCGCACAAAGAGGATGTTTGCCATGTTGGCGATGCCAAGGCACTCTTCCAGCGCCTTTTCCTTGCCGGGCTTTGCCAGCTTTTCTTCCAGCTCAGGGCTGCGGTCAAAGTGATCCTCAATGATGCTCTGGTTGCGGCCCAGAATGATGAGGATATCGGTGATGCCGGAACGCACAGCTTCTTCCACCAGATACTGGATGGCAGGCTTGTCCACAATGGGCAGCATACCCTTGGGCATGGCCTTGGTAGCGGGCAGCACGCGGGTGCCAAGACCGGCGGCAGGAATGACAGCTTTGGTGACTTTCTTCATCATGATCCATATTCTCCTATTACTATTTTGAAATCCGCAATGCCAGCCTTTGCAGGCGGCATTGCAGATCAGAGCATCCCGGCCAAAGCGTCCAGATTCGGACCCATCAGCACGGTAGCGCAGGCACCCAGCACCATCAGCAGCACACAGGCACCGATCACACCGGCGATGCTCACGCCGCCCTGCGCAGACAGGACCGCACGGCGCTGGGCAGCGTCCGGGAACTCGGCACGGATGCGCCGGATGCGCTCGGCTGCGCTTTTGCGGTACAGCCACTTGGCGTACAGGGTGCGCAGCATCACCAGCGCAAAGCTGAACACCGTCATAATGCGGGAAAGCACGACGATGGCAGTGCTGCTGATGCCCGCAGTGAGCGGACTGCCGGTGGCCTGCATCATGCTCAGCAGGGTGGGCAGGGCCACCACCAGCTCTGCGGCCAGAAAACCAAAGGCAGGCTTCCACGCCTTGCGGTAGAAGAAATAGAACGGGCCGAACACCAGCGCCGAGAAGCACATGGAAATTTTGGTGTGCTGCAGCTGCATCCGGCTGTAATCGTTCAGGTAGACGGGCGCGGCCTTGCCAATATAATCGTTCCAGTCGCTGTAAGGGATGCCGTCGATCAGCTCTTCTTTGCCAAAGGCCGCCTGCACGTTGCGGCGGGTGGGTTCCTCCACCGTCTGCTGATACTGGCGGTAAAGGTCGTTGTAATCAAAGCGTCCGTCTGCGTCGGTGCCAGGCTGGCTCTGGGTGGGCGGCTCCGGGCACTGGCTCTCCGGCGGAAGAACGGCACCGCAGCAGCGGCAGCGCTCTTCGGTGCGCAGGGTGCGCTCACCACAGCTGGGGCAGGTGCGCAGAGCATCGTCTTTGTACGGGAACGTCCATTCATAGCCCGCGCCATGGGCGGGGGTGTGGATGCAGCGGCCAAGCTTTTCGTAGCACTCGCGGTGATAGGGTGCGCCGCAGTCCGGGCAGACCACGATATCATCGGTCAGCGCCAGCGGTCTGCCGCAGCCTTCGCAGGGACAGCCATAATATTTCGGCATGATTTCCTCCTGTTGTATGGTTCATACTGGTATTATACTCCCCTGAAAGAGAAAAGAAAAGGTGAAAATCTTCAAAATTCCAGCAGGATAATCCATTTACCCCTTTACTTTAGCATAGATTCTCGGTATACTAATGAAGTATCTGTGTATAAACTGTGTCTTTTGGCAAGTACAAAGGACTTTGCCTTATTTATCATTTCGAGAGGGATTTAGAGAATGATCACGATTGACGAACTGAAGGTGCAGCTTGCCGATTACGGCAAGGCGGTCAAGGACTTGGAAGAAGCCCTTGCCATTGATGCCTCCCGCAAGCGCGTGCAGGAGCTGGAGCACACCATGAGCCGCCCCGGCTTTTATGATGATGCAGACCTGAGCAAGAAGGTCTTTGACGAAGTGGGCGACCTGAAGGGCAAGCTGAGCCGCTTTGAAAAGCTGCAGGGCCTGTACGATGATGCCGAGACCATGCTGGAAATGCTGGATGAAGAATACGACCCCGCCATGATCCCCGAAGCAGAGGAGTCTGTGAACGCTGTGGGCAAGGCAGTGGATGAGCTGCAGCTGATGACCATGCTGAACGGTGAGTACGACCACAGCAACGCCATCCTGACCTTCCATGCTGGTACCGGCGGCACCGAGGCACAGGACTGGGCCGAAATGCTGTACCGCATGTACAACAAGTGGGCTTCCAACCACGGCATGACCGTGGAGGTTCTGGATTATCAGGACGGTGATGAAGCCGGCATGAAGAGCGCCTCCATGATGGTGAAGGGGGCCAACGCCTACGGTCTGCTCAAGAGCGAGAACGGCGTGCACCGTCTGGTGCGTGTGTCGCCCTTTGACGCCAACGCCCGCCGTCAGACCAGCTTTGCTTCGCTGGAAGTGATGCCTGAGCTGGATAACACCATTCAGGTGGATATCCGCCCCGAGGACATTGAGATGCAGGTGTACCGTTCCTCCGGTGCCGGCGGCCAGCACATCAACAAGACTTCTTCCGCTGTCCGTCTGATCCACAAGCCCACCGGCGTCGTGGTCAGCTGCCAGACCCAGCGCAGCCAGTTCCAGAACCGTGACTACGCCATGGAAATGCTGAAGGCAAAGCTGTATCAGATCGCAAAGCAGCAGCACATGGATAAGATCGACGACATCAAGGGCGTGCAGAACGAGATCGCATGGGGCCACCAGATCCGCAGCTATGTGTTCATGCCCTACACCATGGTCAAGGATCACCGCACCAACTACGAGACCGGCAATGTGGATGCCGTGATGGACGGCGATCTGGACGGTTTCATCTTCGCATACCTCAAGGCTGCAAGCCGCGGTGAACTGCAGGATACCTGATCTTGAACGTATAAAATGCAAAGGCCGTGCTTCCTTTTATGGAGGCACGGCCTTTTTTGAGTTCTTACGCCAGATCGGGCAGAATGGTGGCCCAGAGATTTTCCTCCTGCCGCAGGGCGTTGAAGCAGCAGTCCAAGTACATTTTGTTTGCCGCTGCAAGGATCGTGCTGCGCAGAAGCAGCTTTTCATCTGCGGCATCCACGGCAAGGTCGCGGATCTCCCTGGAGCAGCCGAATACAAACGGAAGGCAGTTTTCCATCTCGTCGCAGAAGTAGTCGTAAGCTGCCCCGGCGGAACAGTGCGCCCGCTGCATTTTAAACAGGGCATCGATGTTTTCCATTGAGAGCACCGTTTTGGAGACTGCAATGTACATCAGGGATGCGATCTGATCGCGGGCGTACTTCTTGCGCACCGGGTGGGACAAAATGCCCTTTTTAACGTAGTTGCTGACCATGGAAGAGGTGAGCTCCACGCCGCAGAAGGTGCGGAAATAGCTGTTGACGTACTGCACGGTCTGGTCAAGATAAAGCCCCATCTGCGGGAGATCGGCGTACCGGGGCAGGGCAAACCCGGCGGCGCAGGCCGCAACGCGGCATTTGGTTTCAGTTTTCATATCGTAAGCAGTTTTCTAAGGTTGGTGCAGCTGGGCTGCGCGGGATACAGAAAATGGTTTTCTGGCGGTATTATAGCGCAAATCGGTTCTCTGGTCAACGGATTTTTAAAACTTTTGAAAGAATGCATAAAATCCCTTGACAGGTTTTTGAAAAACTGCTATGATGTCTGCAGTGAACCGAAAAACCATGCAGGCGGAAGTGCGTGTAAGGCACGGAAAATAAAAAAATGACCTGCTATCACAAAATAGATTTGGAGCGTGCATTTTATGAAAACCAAGATCGTTGTGGATTCTTCGTCCAGCCTGTATGCCCTGCCGGGCGTGGATTTTGCCTGTGTGCCGTTGAAGATCGTCACGGATGAACAGGAATATCTGGATGACGGTACTCTGGATGCTGTGGACATGGCCCGGTCTCTGCGTACTTACAAGGGCAAGACCAGCACCTCCTGCCCCAATGTGGCAGACTGGCTGGCTGCTTATGAGGGTGCGGAGCAGATCTTTGTTGCCACTATCACGGGCACACTGTCCGGCAGCTACAATGCTGCACTGCTGGCAGCGGAAGAATACAAGGAAACGCACCCGGAGGCCCGTGTTTTTGTTCTGGACAGCCTGTCCGCCGGGCCGGAGCTGCGTCTGCTGGCAGAGCGTCTGCGGGATCTCGTCCGGATCGGGATGGAGTTTGACGAGATCTGCGAGGCGATCCTGGCTTACCACAAGCACACACATCTGCTGTTTTCGTTGGAATCGCTGGCCAATCTGGCCCGCAACGGCCGTGTGAAGCCTGCTGTTGCCGCTGTGGCACGGATGCTGGGCATCCGGGTCATTGGTCAGGCCAGTGAGAGCGGCGAGCTGGAGGTGCTGTGCAAGACCCGCGGCGAGCACGGTGCACTGGAGCGCATCGTGCTGGAATTGAAGGATCACGGCTTTACCGATGGCAAAGTGCACATTGCCCACTGTGATAACCCGGAAGCTGCCAAGCGCCTGAAGCTGATGATCCACGCGGTGTTTGCAGGGGCGCAGGTGGATGTGACCGAGTGCGGCGGCCTGTGCAGCTACTACGCTGAGCAGGGCGGCCTGATGGTGGGCTATGAGGACGGAAAAACAGAGTAAAAGAGTTTTTGATATTGCAAGCAAGCCGGGCCTGCGGGTCTGGCTTGCTTTTTTTTTTGAACAACGCAAAACTTGAAAAAGTTGTAAAACCGCGCTATACTTACACATAATTATAAATGGGAAAGGAGGGCAGGCCCATGCTTTTTCGTTCACCGATCGTGCGCTTTTTCAGCCGCATTCTGAACCGCGTCACCATCACGGTTGTGTTGGTGGCATTGCAGCTGCTGTGGCTGTGCTGGGTGGCGTTTGCCATCACCACCGGCACGGGCCGCGTGTGGGTGAACGGCCTGCTCAACGCACTGAGCCTGCTCATCGTCCTGTACCTTGTGCGCAAGGATGAGAACAGCGCCTACAAGGTGGGCTGGATCGCGCTGATCGGCATTCTTCCGCTGCTGGGCGGTGCGCTGTATCTGGCCTTTGGCAACAAACGCCCGGCCAAGCGTCTGCGCCTGAAAATGCAGGCGGTGGAGGATGCCCACAAAAAAGACCTTGTACAGGAGCCGGGTGTGCTGGAAGGTCTGGATGCCCGCGAGCAGGGGCAGAGCCGATATGTGGCAAAGTACGGCCCCTATCCGGCGTGGCAGAACACTTGCACGCAGTATTTTGCCTGCGGCGAAGCCATGTATCCGCAGCTGCTGGCCGATCTGGAAAAGGCTGAAAAGAGCATCTTTCTGGAATTTTTCATCGTGAGCCACGGCTGCATGTGGAACGGCATTGAAAAGATCCTGCGCCGCAAGGCTGCGCAGGGCGTGGATGTGCGCCTGATCTACGATGATTTTGGCAGTCTGCTGGGTCTGCCCGCCGATTTCATCGTGCGCATGGAGCGGGCGCACATCCGCTGCATCCCGTTCAACCCGGTGGTGCCGTTGCTCTCGCTGGTGATGAACCACCGCGACCACCGCAAGATCGTAGTCATTGACGGTACGGTGGCCTACACCGGTGGAGTGAATCTGGCAGATGAGTATATCAACGCGGAGCAGCGCTTTGGCTACTGGAAGGATGCAGCCCTGCGTGTGGAAGGCGATGCCGCGTGGAACTTTACGGTGATGTTCCTCAACTTCTGGAACGCCTTCCGCCCCAGCGAGACGGATTATGATGCATTTCGTCCCATGCCGCTGGTGCCGCCGGTATCGGACGGCATCGTGCAGCCCTACGCGGACAGCCCGCTGGACGAGGAACCGATGGCCGAGACGGTGTACCTGAACATCCTTGCGCAGGCACAGCGGTATGTTTATATCTACACGCCCTACCTTGCCGTGGGCGAGGAAATGCTGGACGCACTGAAAAACGCGGCCAAGCGCGGGGTGGACATCCGGCTGGTGCTGCCGGGCATCCCGGACAAAAAGCTGGTGTTCCGGCTGAGCCGGTCGTACTATCTGCCGCTTTTGAGGGCAGGTGTACGCATTTACGAATATACGCCCGGCTTTCTGCATGCCAAGTGCTGGGTAAGCGACGATGTAACTGCCGTAGTGGGCAGCATCAACATGGACTACCGCAGCCTGTTCCTACACTTTGAGTGCGGTGTACTGCTGCAAAAGAACAGTCAGGTGGCAGTTCTGCGGGACGATGTACGGGCCACGCTGCCGCAGTGCCGCGAGATACAGGTGACGGAATGCCGCACCAGCCTGCCCGGCACGGTGCTGGACAGTGTGTTGCGGCTGCTGAGCCCTTTAATGTAAAAGAAACTCCTTCAGTCACCTCCGGTGACAGCTCCCTCTGGGAGGGAGCCTCTGGCAAAGAGAAAAAGCTTTCTGCACTGCCAAAGCCTCCCTCCGGGAGACAGACTTCCCCCGGCCGGGGGAAGATGTCACATAAGTGACAAAAAGGGGAACAGGTGGATGCGAACGAAGTGAGCAGACGGAAGGAGTTCCGTTTCATAAAACGTTCCTTTTCCGGGTAAACTAGCCCAAAAGCCCCTTTACGATGGGGGCAGGAAAGGGAGCGTTTTATTATAATGAAAAAGATACCTCGCATGATCCTGGGCTGCACGCTGGCGGCAGCTCTGGCCCTGACCGCCTGCAGCCGAAGCGATCCCGGTTCCTCCGGCAGCATGAGCACGAACATGGGCGGCAGTTCATCGCAGACGGGGCAGGCGGGCCAGAACGCTGCATACCGCACCGGCCTTGGCATCCTGACCGAAGCGTCTGATCAGGAACGCGCGGGCAAGATCGATACCATCGCAGCTGCCGTTCTGCTGGATGCCGAGGGCAGGGTGGCAGATGTGATGCTGGACGAGGTGGAGATCTCGGTCACGGGGGACAGCACCGGCAAGGTGACGATGCCCACCGACGATCGCACCAAGCGCCAGAAGGGCGATGATTACCCGCTGGCGGTGGTGTCCTCGCTGAAAAAGGGCTGGGCAGAGCAGGCGGATGCCTTTGGCAATTATCTTACCGGCAAAACCCCGGATGAGGTGAAGAAGCTTGCCACCGACGATGACGGCAAGCCGAAGGATGCTGACCTGCTCTCCACCTGCACCATTGCGGTGGACGGCTATCGGGATGCTGTGGTGCGCGCCTGCGAGAATGCAAAGGCAGTCGGCTCGGCCCGCGGCGACCGCGCTGTGCTGGGCGTGTCAGTGCGCAATGACACCAAGGAACTGACCGCCGACGATGACCACGATGTGACCGCGCAGGTGGACATCACAGTGGCAGCCCTGACGCTGGATGCTGACGGCCGTGTGACCGGTGCAGTGGCGGATGTGGCAGAGCCTGCCCTTACCGTGGGCGCGGATGGTACGGTGTCGGCACCGGAGATGGTCAAAACCAAGGTGGAACTGGGCGACAGCTACGGGATGCGCGGGGCATCCAGTCTGGACAAGGAATGGTACGAGCACAGCGAGGGCTGGTGCGATTACCTGAAGGGCAAGACCCGTACTGAGATCGCAGGCATCCCGGACGATGGTTCGGATGCCGACCTTGCGGCACTGTGCACCATCTCGGTGACGGAGCTGCAGAAGGCTGCGCTGGCGGCGTTTGCGGAAGAGTAAAGCGGAAAAAAGAGGAAAGGCGCAAAGCTTTTCCTCTTTTCTTTGTGCAATCAGACCAAAGAATTGGCGCAGAAAAGCCTTGAAAAAGACGAACTGCACTAACTTTTGCATTTCCTCTTGCCAAATGGCTGCAAACGCGCTATTCTATAGTCACAGTTTAACACTTTAGCATGATAAAATGCTAAACCGAGAGGGAACACATTTGGGAAACAAAAAAGGGAGGAGCCTTTTATGAAACGTCTTGTCTCTGCTTTTCTGGCTGGTGCCATGGCACTGAGCCTTGCCGCCTGCGGCGGTGCCACATCCACTTCTACCGTGGCATCTTCTGCCTCTGCCTCCGGAAGCGCAGCCGCCTCCGAGACCGCAGCCAGCGATCTGGACTACATCAAGGAAAAGGGCAAGATGGTCATTGGCTACACCGTCTATGAGCCGATGAACTACACCGATGCCGACGGCAACTTTACCGGTTTTGATACCGAGCTGGCAACTGCCGTGTGCGAAAAGCTGGGGGTCGAGCCGGAGTTCGTGGAGATCAACTGGGATACCAAGGTGGTGGAGCTGGATGCCAAGAGCATCGACTGCATCTGGAACGGTATGACCCTGACCGATGACATCATGGCCAACACCGCCACCACCAAGGCCTACGCCAAGAACGCACAGGTCGTGGTCGTGAAGGACGGCACCGACTACAGCTCCACTGCGGATCTGGTGGGCAAGACCGTGGTTGCCGAGGCTGGTTCTGCCGGTGAAGCCGCCATTGAGGGCGACGAGAAACTTGCACAGGCCGATTACGTCTCCAAGAGCGTGCAGACCGACTGCCTGATGGAAGTTGCCGCAGGCACTGCTGATGCCGCTGTGCTGGATCTGACTCTGGCCAACGCCATGATCGGTGAGGGCACCGACTATGCAAGCCTGAAGATCGTGGACGAGCTGAACGCTGAAGAGTACGGCGTGGCCTTCCGCAAGGGCAGCGATGCCGCCGCAGCTGTGGATGCCGCCTTTGACGAGCTGAAGGCTGACGGCACCATGCAGGCTCTGGCCGACAAGTACGATCTGGCTCTGGCCGACTGAGTTCTATAAGAATGTAATTACTCCTTCCGTCATCGCTGCGCGATGCCACCTCCCTCGGTGAGGGAGGCTTTTTGTTGCCGATATGCGTGAGGCTCCTTCATTGAGGGAGCTGTCACCGAAGGTGACGGAAAGAGCTCAAAAAACGGATTGATGGGTGTGTTCTTGTGTCTGTGATTCTGAGTCGCCTTTCCGGCGCGTTTCTGCTCAACTGTGAGCTGTTCGCTCTGACCCTGCTGTTTGCGCTGCCGCTGGGTCTGGTGGTGGCTTTCGGCTCCATGAGCCGGTGCAAGCCGCTTTCCGGCGCGGTAAAGACCTTTGTGTGGGTCATCCGCGGCACGCCGCTGATGCTGCAGATCATCGTGATCTACCTTGGCCCCGGCCTGCTGGGCATGAATAACCCTTGGCCCTCCGGCTCCGGCGGACGCATGGTGGCGGCGGTGGTGGCTTTTGCCATCAATTACGCCTGCTACTTCTCCGAGATCTACCGCGGCGGCATCGAAGCCGTTCCCAAGGGCCAGACCGAGGCCGGTCAGGTGCTGGGCATGACCAAGACCCAGATCTTCTTCAAGGTGACGCTGCTGCAGGTGGTCAAGCGCATTCTGGCCCCCATGGGCAATGAGGTGATCACCCTCGTCAAGGATACCTCGCTGGCCAACACCATCGCCAACAAGGAGATCATCATGATGGCCAAGGAGTACAGTGCAAAGGGCTTGATCTGGCCGCTGTTCTCCACTGCCATCTTCTTCCTGGTGTTCGTGGGTGCACTCACCCTGCTGTTTGGCTGGGCCGAAAAGAAACTGGATTATTTCCGCTGATGAAAGGGAGGAAATTGGATCATGGCACTGCTTGAAGCCTCCGGCATCGGCAAAAACTTTGGCGATACCAAAGTACTCAAGGATATCTCACTCACGCTGGAACAGGGCGAAGCGCTGGCGATCATCGGATCGTCCGGCTCCGGTAAGACCACCCTGCTGCGCTGCCTGAACTTTCTGGAACGGCCGGACACCGGCATCATCAAGGTGAACGGCGAGACCATGTGGGACGCTGCCGACCCCGCCACCCAGCGCGAGAGCGAGATCCGCAAAAAGCGGCTGCACTTTGGTCTGGTATTCCAGAACTTCAACCTCTTCCCGCAGTACACCGCCCTGCAGAACGTAATGCTGGCGGGCGAACTGCTGGCGAAGGAGCGCCCGGACTACAAGGCCAACAAAAAGGCCATCCATGCCGAGCTGGAACAGCAGGCACAGGAACTTCTGGCCCAGATGGGCCTTTCTGCCCGGGCAGGCCACTACCCGCACCAGCTTTCCGGCGGTCAGCAGCAGCGCGTGGCCATTGCCCGCGCACTGGCTCTGCACCCGGACATTCTCTGCTTCGACGAGCCGACCTCGGCCCTCGACCCGGAGCTGACCGGCGAGGTGCTGCGCGTCCTGCGCGACCTTGCCGACCGCAAGACCACCATGATCATCGTCACCCACGAGATGCACTTTGCCCGTGACGTGGCCGACCGCATCATGTTCATGGATGGCGGCGTGGTGGTGGAGGAAGGCCCTGCCAAGCAGCTCATTGAGCACCCACAGGAGGAGCGCACCAAACAGTTCCTTTCGCATTACGGAGAATAAGCAAAATCACCAATTCTTGCGGCAAAAATTTGGAAATGTTGATGCAATGCAAATCTTGTAAATCCTGCGTCACTCCACTATAATATCATTCATGAATGTACACGACGTCCTGCCCCTTTCCGGCAGGGCGTTTTTCACGGCAAAAATCACGACATCAAGCCGGTTCCCAGTGTGGCAGGAGGATTTTATACGATGACAAAGGATATGACCCAAGGCAGTCCGCTCAAGCTGATCCTTGCGTTTGCGGTGCCGCTGATGCTGGGCAGCCTGTTCCAGCAGTTCTACAATCTGGCCGATACCATCATCGTGGGCCGCTTTGTGGGCGTGGAAGCGCTGGCCGCGGTGGGCAGCGTGGGCGGTTTGAACTATCTGGTGCTGGGCTTTGTGAACGGCATCGCCTGCGGCTTTTCCATCCCCATCTCGTGGACTTTCGGCGCAAAGGACTACAAGGAGATGCGCCGCTACACTGCCAACACCGTGTGGCTGTCCATCGCTTTTGCCACGGTGCTCACCATCGTTACGGTGGCTATGACCCGGCTGGTGCTGGTGTGGACGAACACCCCGGCCGATATCATCGACCTTGCGGATATCTACATCCGCACCATTTTTGCAGGCATCCCCTTCACTCTGCTTTATAATGTGACCAGCGCCCTGATGCGTGCACTGGGCGACAGCAAGCGCCCGCTGTATTTCCTGCTGGTGGCAAGCTTTTTGAACATCGGGCTGGATCTGGTGTGCATCATCGTGTTCCAGATGGGGGCATTCGGTGCGGCATTTGCCACTGTGGTCAGTCAGGCTGTGGCGGGCATCGGCAGCCTTATTTACATCATGCGCCACTACCCGGAACTGCGCTGGAATAAGGAAGAAGGGCGCATCAGCGCTCCGCACTGCGCAAAGCTTTGCGCCATGGGCCTTCCCATGGGCCTGCAGTGCAGCATTACCGCCATTGGCAGCGTGGTGCTGCAGGGCGCGGTGAACGGTCTGGGCAGCGACATCGTGGCCGCACAGACCGCCGGCGGCAAGGCTGCGCAGTTCCTCTGCGTGCCGCTGGAGAGCATCGGCACCGCCATGACCACCTACACCAGCCAGAATATGGGCGCGAAGGATCTGGACCGCGTGAACCGCGGCGTGAACACCGCACTGGGCATCGGCTGCGTGTACAGCATTGCGTCCTTCCTCATCCTGCGCGTAACGGATAAGCTGCTCATCGGCCTGTTCCTGGATGCCAGCGAGACCGCCATCATGGCCAATGCCCAGAGCTTCATCTTCTGGAACAGCGTATTCTACATCCCGCTGGCGGTGCTCATTATCTACCGCTACACCATTCAGGGTCTGGGCTTCTCCAGCCTTGCCATGTTTGCCGGTGTGGCCGAGATGGTGGCCCGCGCCATGGTGGGCTTCTGGTTCGTGCCGCTGTGGGGCTACTTTGCGGCCTGCATCGCAAGCCCGGTGGCATGGTTCTTTGCCTGCTTCTTCCTCATTCCGGCCTACTTTGTGGTGCGCAAACGCCTGCAGAAGGAAAAGGACATCGAGAAGGAACACGATGCCCGCACCGCAAACGCTTAAAGAATGTTCGCAAGCTCTCCTGCAAAGGGGAGCTTTTTTGCTGTTCGGGCTGTAGAGTAGGCCGCGTGCTGGGAGCTTTCTCCGCGAACAGCCCGGAACCCACGGTTCCGCCCCTGTGCTTACGCACGGGGCCCCACTTCCCGGACATTCGCTGGAGAAACTCCCAGCCCTTGGTTTCGGGGAACTTTATCAGGTGCTACTGTGGGAGCGTTATCTGAGAAAGTGACTGATTTTTGACGAATAAACGTGCAAAAAGTCACTTTGTCAAGCTGATAAACTGACGACGGCGTGGCAAACAGAGCCACTTTGTCAGCAGGGGTCACTTTGTCAAATTGACAAACAGACGATTATAAACATAGATGCGTTATAATTTTGCCACTTTGTCACATATTTCTCCACGGTAGGGCTGCACTGCAGTCTGCCCGGATGATTTACAAATCCCGCCAAAAGCGTTATACTGCTTATGATTGTGTAATTTGGCAGGAGGTGAGCGCATGGCAGAGCAGCAGCTGGAACAGATCGAGGGCACCGTGGAGGACATCATCTACGAGAACACCGACAACGGCTATATGGTGTTCGAGGTGTCCGGCGGCGGTGTGGTCACGGTGGTGTGCGGCATTGTGGGTGAACTGCACGCGGGCGAAAGCGTGGTCTGCCGCGGCCGCTACGAGAACCACGCCACCTATGGCCGCCAGTTCCACGCACAGGAGTGCGAGACCGACATGCCCAAGGATCTGGAAGCGGTGTACGCCTTCCTTGCCAGCCGGTCACTGCCGTACATCAGGGCCAAGACGGCGGATAAGATCATCGACCTGTTCGGTGCCGAGGCGCTTGAGGTGATCGCCAACGACCCGGCCCGGCTCACGCAGGTGCCCGGCATCTCGGCGGACAAGGCCGACCGCATCCAGCAGGAGTTCAAGCGGATGTTTGGGATGCGGGAGCTGATCGCCTATCTGGCGCAGTTCGAGATCAGCCCGCGCCGCGCGATGGAGGTGTTCCGCACCTTCGGCCCCGGGGCCATGCAGGCCATTGCGGCAAATCCCTATCTGCTCTGCGGCGAACCGCTGCAGCTGGATTTCCGCCACGCGGACAGCATTGCCCAGTATTACCACATGGAAGGCGACTGCGCCCAGCGGCTGGAAGCGGCCCTGCTGCGCACCCTGCGCCACAACGCGGGCAACGGCCACACCTGCCTGCCGCGCACCCAGCTGCTGGAAACGGCATCCAATTTTATCCATCAGCCGCCGGAAAAGCTGGCTGCTGCGCTGGACGAGTGCATCCGCACCGAAGAACTGCGGGTGAAGCTGTTTGACGGCACACCGTATATTTATCTGCCTGATCTGCTGGAAGCCGAGGAGGACATTGCCGCCCGGCTTGCCATGCTGACAAAACGGGGCAAGAATACCGCCCACGGGCTGGATAAAAACATTCAAATTCTGGAACTGACGCAGGGCTTTGCCTATGCGCCCCTGCAGAAGGAAGCCATCCGCAAAGCCATGACCGAGAACTGCCTTGTGCTCACCGGCGGCCCCGGCACCGGCAAGACCACCACCGTCAACGCCATTCTGCAGCTGCTGGAAGATCAGGCGGAACGGGTGGCCCTGTGTGCGCCCACCGGCCGCGCGGCTAAACGGCTGAGTGAGCTGACCGGCCGCAAGGCCAGCACCATCCACCGTCTTTTGGAGGTGGACTACACCGGCGGCGTGGTCAGCTTTATCCACAACGACAAGAACCTGCTCAAGTGCGATGTGGTCATTCTGGACGAAATGAGCATGGTGGATGTGAAGCTGTTTCAGGCCCTGATCGCAGCGCTGCGCTACAGCTGCCGCATTATCATGGTAGGGGATGCCGACCAGCTGCCCAGTGTCGGCCCCGGCAATATTCTGGGCGAGATCATCCGCTCCGGGCTGGTGCCCACCGTGTGCCTGAACGAGATCTTCCGGCAGGCAAAGCGCAGCCTGATCGTGGAGAACGCCCACCACATCATCTCAGGTGAACCGCTGCAGAAGGGCGGTAAGACCGATGACTTCTTCTTTTTGGAATCGGACGGCGATGCGGCCCAGCGGTTGGTGTGTGATCTGGTCACCACCCGCCTGCCGCGCAGCTACGGCTTCGATCCGATCCGGGACATTCAGGTGCTGTGCCCCACCAAGCTTGGCCCTACCGGCACACAGGCACTGAATGTGGAACTGCAGAACCTGCTGAACCCGGAACAGACGGGCAAGCCCCAGCTGCAAAGCGCCGCCCGGGTGTTCCGCGTGGGCGATAAGGTGATGCAGGTGCGCAATAATTACGAGATCATCTGGAACCGCATTGGCGGGGAGCAGGGCGTGGGTGCCTACAATGGCGACATCGGCATTGTGGAGAGCATCAACATGCGGGATCGCTCCATGGTGGTGCGCATGGATGACAAGCGGCTGGTCTACCCGGCAGAAAACCTCAACGAGCTGGAGATCGCCTATGCCATCACGGTACACAAAAGTCAGGGCAGCGAGTTCCCGGCGGTGATCTTGCCGGTGGCGCAGGTGCCGCCGCGGCTGTGCTACCGCAACCTGTTCTACACCGGCGTTACCCGTGCACGGAAGTTGTGCATCGTGGCGGGCCGCAGGGACGTTGTGAACCGCATGATGGGCAACATCCGCCAGAACCTGCGCTACAGCGGCCTTGCCTATCTTTTGCAGGCAGAGCTGCCGCCGGAACAGACGGAAGCAGAATAACTCCTTCCGTCACCTTCGGTGACAGCTCCCTCGGAGAGGGAGCCTCTGGCGAGGAGGAAAAGCTTTCTGCACTGCCAAAGCCTCCCTCCGGGAGACAGACTTCCCCCGGCCGGGACAGATTCTCCCCGCACCGGGGAGAAATGTCACCACAGGTGACAAAGAGAGGAACAGATGTCACGTAAGTGACAAAAAGGGGAACAGGTGGATGCGAACAAAGTGAGCAGACGGAAGGAGTTCAAAACCGGTATACTTTTTACGGCAACTATGCTATACTGTAGACTGGTATGATTTCCGGCCTGCATCAACAGGCCGTTGTTTCGATAGAGGAACCAAAGAAAGGAAAAAGAGAACTTATGGCACAGAACGATATCGGTATCGATCTTGGTACCACTACCATTATCATTGCGCAGGAGGGCAAGGGCGTTGTGCTCAACCAGCCCAGCGTTGTGGCAATGGATACCCGCAAGAAGACCGTGCTGGAAGCAGGCGATAAGGCCCTTGCTATGGTGGGCCGCACCCCGAACTATATTTCTGCCATCTTCCCGCTGAAGGACGGTGTGATCAGCGACCATACCATGACCCGTGAGCTGATCTGCCGTTTTGTCAAGCAGGTGTACAGCTCCCACATGGTCAAGCCCCGCGTGGCCGTCTGTGTGCCCGCCGCCATTACCGGCATTGAAAGCGATGCCGTGGTGGAGGCCGTGGTGGCCGCTGGTGCCCGTCAGGTGTACCTGATCGACGAACCCATTGCCGCTGCCCTTGGCTCCGGCATCGACATCACCCAGCCGGAGGGCCGCATGATCATTGATATCGGCGGCGGCACCACCGATATTGCAGTGCTTTCTCTGGGCGGCAAGGTCAAGGCCACCAGCGTGCGCGTGGCCGGCAACCACTACGACGAAGAGATCCTCAAGTTCGTGCGCAACAAGTACAGCGTTGCCATTGGCCAGCGCACCGCCGAAGAGCTGAAAAAGAACGTGGCCTGCTGCCCCCAGAAGACGGATTTCCACGAGACCATGGAGATCAAGGGCCGCAGCCTGCTCACCGGCCTGCCGGTGCGTGTGAATGTTTCCACTGACGATTTGTACGAACCGGTCATGATGCTCAGCGAGCAGATCGGCACCGCAGCCCATCAGGTGCTGGAAAAGACCCCTCCGGAACTGGCAGGCGATATCTTCCGCAATGGTGTCATGCTGACCGGCGGCGGTGCACAGCTGCACGGCCTTACCGAATACCTGAGCGAAGAGCTGAAGGTGGAGGTAACGGTTTCGCCCGATCCCGTCAACTGTGTGGCACTGGGCACTGCCATGAGCCTTGGCCTGAACGACAAGCTGGAAACCGGCTTTTTGGATGCAACGCCCCGCATTGGCCGCAGATAATCAAAGCTGCACCATTTATCCATGAATCTGAACAAAAGCGCCAAAAAGAAAAAATATCTATTTTTGTTGAAATAAATTGGAAAATAAGGTATAATGTACCCAAATTGATTTTCTGCTGACGATCTTGTATCGGACGCAGTATACAAGAAACAGGAGGAAAACCATGGATTTAGGTTTTGACGTGGTCGTTACCATTACCGGCATCGTACTGGTGTTCTTGATCCTTATCCTGCTGATGGCGATTATCACGCTGGAAGGCAAGATCTTCGATTCGATGAACGCAAAGAAGAAGGCTGCCAAGGAAGCCGCCAAGGCTCCCGTTGTACAGCCCGCTGCACCCGTGCAGCAGGCCGCAGCTGCTCCCGCTCCTCAGGTGGAAGAGGGCATTCCCGGTGATGTGATCGCCGCCATTATGGCAGCAATCCATGCAATGGGCAACGGCAAGTACACCCTCAAGGCTGTGCGCCGCAGCAAGAACGGCTGGGGCAATGCGGGTGTAAACGACACCACCGCACCGTTTTAACAGAGGAGGAAGAGCATGACACAGTTTATTGATACTCTGGTCGGTATTTTCCAAAGCTCCGGCTTTGCGCAGTTTGGTGAGCCGGGCGGCTACCTGTACGCAGTTATGATCTGCGTGGGCTGCTTTTTGCTGTACCTGGCCATCGTCAAAGAGTTTGAGCCGCTGATCCTGCTGCCCATGGCATTTGGCATGATCCTGGCAAACCTGCCCGGAAGCGGCGTTATCCACATGCAATATTTCGTCGGTGACGGTTTGGAACATCCCATGTGGGTGGAGATCCTGAACAACGGTGGTCTGGCCGATATGCTCTACATGGGCGTTAAGCTGGGCATCTACCCGCCGCTGATCTTCCTGGGCATCGGCACCATGACCGACTTCGCACCCCTGATCTCCAACCCCAAGAGCCTGC